>Ga0247840_10003136_pt1 | contig 28368 bp, 35 predicted proteins | sample LaCruzMarch2015__FD_192404 | JGI IMG/M metagenome (GOLD analysis project Ga0247840, IMG submission 192404) | Freshwater microbial communities from meromictic Lake La Cruz, Castile-La Mancha, Spain - LaCruzMarch2015_17m | ecosystem: Environmental > Aquatic > Freshwater > Lake | place: Spain...
TTTACAACAAGAGCTAAATTCTTCATGATCTTTCCTCCTCTATCTGAATTTTGCGCCCGTCATCGAATCGCCGATCAAAAGTCAAGGAAAATACCTTTTCGTTCGAGAGCGAAGAAATAATTAAGGTGAGCCGAAATCTTATTAATGGCCGCCTCCTTAAAGATCTTTTGATGCGGCCCTCATAATTCTTTTAAATTTCGGCTCGGCTTAATTATTTTTTGATCATGAAAAGGAAGATTTTACTTTACTTTTGAGTCTTTCGGCGATGTGATATGAAGGCGTCTAATTCAGAGAGAGATATAGTTTTCCGCAAGTTCTTTTCCCGTAGCGGAGCTAAAGAAGGTAGCGGATATATTCCATATTTCAATGCTTGCGACTCGTATGAAGCGATGCCTTGTAACTTAGAAAGAGCCGCCCGGCTCTCGCCGCCAGCAGGACAGGTTCATCGTCCTGAACTGCGCGGCACACAGCCGGGGTAGTCCATGACAGGCCCCATCGTCATGGACCGTGCTCTTTCAAGTTGCGGCAAGCGAATAATCCATGCTGTAATAATGTATTCTTCATCACGTAGGTTTATTAGCGCCGCGGTGATTTTGGCGGCGCTATAGGTGTGCAGAGGGCAAGGCCCTTTGGTGGAGTCAAGAGGTGAAACCTTTTGCCTGAGGCCTTTAAATAATGCTTTTGTTCCATGCGGCGAAGCGGGACATGCTTTTGTTTTTGCTTCTGTGTTATCGCGGAGCCGCTACGAAGGCGGGGCTATTGCGATGCTTGCGGTGAGGGTCCAAGTGTAAAAGAAATTGCAATAGGCATGCCTGAGTAATTGTCTTCCGGTAATATCTAAAAGCGAACAGATTCCATGATCTTTCTTGTCATATCAATGCCAAGGGACTGAAGGGCACATTCTTTATCGTGCCCTGTGGGTCCCCTGGCTTTGATGTGACAAGCGTGCTTGGGACAATCTGACATCATCGGGAAAAGATCGAACAGTCCCGGTGAAGCGTAGCCTCCGACGAAGTCGGTGGCGGAGCGGGGTGGCAGATCAACCACTGGGAAACAATTCCGGAGCGGGCAAACAGTCCCGGTGAAGCGGAGCCTCCGACGCCAGTCGGTGGCGGAGCGGTGAGATAGATCAGCCACGGGGAAACAGTTCTGGAGCTGGCAAACAGTCCCGGATGAGCGTAGCCTCCGACGCCAGTCGGTGGCGGAGCGGGGAGACAGATCAGCCACGGGGAAACAGTTCCGGAGCTGGCAAACAGTCCCGGTGAAGCGTAGCCTCCGACGCCAGTCGGTGGCGGAGCGGGGAGACAGTTCAGCCACAGGGAAACAGTTCCGGGTAACAGATAAACAATCTATGCAAGTGCTGTGACAGGCGGCGCTGCGAGGCATGATCATTCCGGTGCGGACTTCCATTTGCGAATTGTCCTGGCGCAGCACTTGCTTCCGCTCAGTGTGGATCAAGGTTTAATGATCGCTAACCACGGATGGTCACGAAGTGAGGAGTGAGCAATTCAGCACAGTGTTCCCTGTCGGAGTTCATGGCCGCCAGGTTCCGTCAGGTTCGGAAAATCATGACGATCCACGTCATTTCCTCTCACAAAACGCCATATCCGTAACTGAGCATTTATTGGCATAATTAGTAAAATGCCGTGTTTTCCTCGATTATCGGTGTTTTTCGCCTATTTTCGGCGTTATTCCAAAAGTTCAACCCCCCATAGGGATCTATCCCTATAATCCCTTTCTTTATTCCCCCCTTAACCTCTTGACCAACACTCCCTGCCCCTTCTCCTCATAGACCAGTGTTTTCCTCGGTAGCGCGTTGATTGAAGCAGTAGCGGCGGTGCACTGCTGCCTTGCACAACGGCGTTGGACTACATGGACTGACATGACCGGGGATTAGCGACGATTCATAGAAATAGCGGCATTGCAGATTTCTTTTGGCAATTCGCAGGTATGATCAGCGGGGAAATAGAATATGCCGGATACTGCTGTTATCTACAAATGTTTGGTTGCGATATTAAATCAGAACCGAGCATTACAGGTCGAAAGGGAGCAACGAAAAAATCCGCCGTAGCGTAGCGATCGGCTGGATTGATCTTGTTATGCTTTCATTTTCTTTGCAAAAAGCTCAAGCAATGCATCGCCTAATCTAAAGTAGGCTTCAGCCTCTCCATTTTTATACTCAAGTTCATACATATTGGATGTTTGAGAAAGAATCCTGAACCCAAACTCTTTTAGCTTACCGCTCAAGTTTCCATCAGATGTAAATTCAAAAGGGTCAAACTGCACTAAAATAACACAAGGTCCTGTCTCTAATCGTATTTCTTCTATTTTTGAATTAAGAGCTACTTGTCCTCCTGGATAATCACCGTGAATTGTTTGAATTAAAGTACTTGGAGGTTTAATTTTTATTTCTAAAGATTTACGATTTAACCCGGCCACGGATAATTGCTGAATAATTTTACTTACAGAAAAACGCGTTTCAGCACAACTTTCTAATGAGAAAATAACTTCCTTTGAATCAGTCATTTCTTCCTCCTAAATGCCTAGCCTACGCCTATGGCGCAGGAACCATCCTTACGTAACCAAATACCTATGGAAAGATTTTGGAAGACATTTCCGATCATCGTGATTCCACCCACTCCGATCGCATTACCGGTTAGGTCGAATAACTCTGGTTTCGGACTGTCAGAGCATTTAACAAAGTACCCATCTGGTGCATATAATTCTGCGTGTGCCTTGAACGCGTCTCCAACACCGTGGGATAGCTCGAACATTAGTTTACCTTCAAGACTACAGACGAATTTTCCCGGTGTGTCTCTTATCTCGATTTTTACTTTCTTCCCTGCTTCGGTAGGATAAACTCGATTACCCGCAACCATAGCCAGGTATGTTCCGTCTGAGTGATAAATTGGGATTCGTGTCGTGAAACCGATATCTTGTTCTTTAATGACCTCTATCAGCGGGGTGTCTTCATACTTCAAAATAACGGGAACGTTGATAAAGGTGTTCGTTGCGACGATTATCTTTGGTGACGATTGAAAGACCAGCTCCATAATTCTCCTCCTTAATCAATGTCCAACAATTAACATACTTGGTTGGTTTTTTCCTAAATTTGTTCGAATTGTACTCTGTTTCAGGCAGAATAAAAAGAGAAAAATCATTATAAAATCAAATATGATGAAATCTAAGCACTTAGCTTTTGGTCCTTATTATCAGGATATGCCAAGTTGGTATATCCTAGGATATTTGTCAGATGTCAAAATAATCGACATTAATGAATACCATTCAAAAAAGTGCATATCCTAAAAAAATACTGTACACTCACTTTCATTCCGCTATCATCGGAAATGCGGGAAAGTCCAACGAATTGTTTTCTAATATCTGTTTCATCCTAAGCCCTTCTCGTGGATCTCGGTGTGCCTAACAATCCTGAAAAGGCCACAAGAGGGGACCCCCTTTCTATCCATAGAAGGGAATGGTAGGGGTGGCGCCCTGTGACTGGCGGCATAGCGATGTCGCAGGAAACCTCTGCCTTCCCCTCTCCATTTCCATTGACACGCGAAGGTGATCCGTTTATTGTCACAGGCAAGCAGGTATTTACGGAAAGGATGAAATGAGGCAATTCACGTGATCGTCATGATCCTTATCCATCTTATCTATGATACTTACAAGAACAATAAGCCCTTTAGTGAACAACGTTACAAACGCTTGCTGGTAAAATGCAGGAAGGTCGGGCCTTCAGAAATGCAGGATGTCGTGGAAAGAGAGTTTACAAGTAATTGATAGCGGCCAGATCAAACAATGAGTAATGATAGGAGGAGAAGCTCCCGTGAAGATCCCCGATTGTATAGATTTTCCCCATAGCTGTACCTGAATCCATGAAAAATAATCGCTACTAAGTTTATGCGAAGGATCCAACGCGAACCGAAATATTTGTCCTTTCCAGCAATGAGTGGAAGGCAACTGCAACTACTGTGATGGTTGCTATTTATTTCGGTAATGTCTCTTCATCCCATTGATGATCCGTTTTATGTCCTTCACCAGCCAGTCCGGTTTCAGCAAGCGCGCCTCTGCACCGAAGGAGAGGAGCCAGGCCGTGAATTCCGGTTCAGACGAGGCGGTGAAGGTCAGTATGATGGTGTTGTCGTCCTTTTTTGCGATCTCCTGATTGGGACTATGAGTCCGTTCCGCCACATAGCAGGCCGACCAGCCCGTGAATTCCACTTCTACCGTGAACGTTTCCTCCTTCATGACGCCGAAATGGCTGTTGAAGACCTTTTCAAAATCGAAATTCTCCAGAGGCTCAAAGGTCCGGTCCGTCATCTCCACGGCTATGATCCGATGCACTGCCAGGAGGGGGTCAAATTTCGGGGACCGGTAGCGTTCGCCGGGCGTCCGGGCCAGTTGGGCATGAAGATAGATCGTATCGCGATGGGAAAACATCTTGAGGGGTTTGATGAAAAAGGTCTTGGCCTCTTTTCCTGTAATGGCCTGGTAAGTCAGACGGCAGACCGTTTTTTTGTCCATTGCTTCCATGAGGGTGCGAATCGCTTGGTTCTGGGGCGAATAGTCGATGGTTCCCGGTCGAAAGGAGGCAAAGTGGCAGGCAAAGACGTTATCGCCGTCCGGCAGGAGCGCCCGGCTCTTGAGCAGGGCGCGGGTCGCCTCCTCGTAAAGCGGTTTTCCCAAGAGATGCTCCGTAAAATCCCGGCACATCTGGAGGGTCCGGATCTCCATCTCCGTCAGCGGGATCACGGGCAGCGGGCTTGACGGGCGTTTGATCCGGTAATATTTCCTGTTTCCCTGGAATGTTTCCTCGATATCCACGCCGTAGGCCATCCAGATGTCGTTCAATATCCGAATAATCGTCTGCTTTGAGCAATCCAGAGACCGGGAGAGTTCCGTCAGGGAATAACGCTCCCCGGAAAACATCAGCCTGACGAATAGACTGATCAGTTTCTGCCCGTAACTCCGATAAGGGTCCTTTTTTCCAGCCATCTGGCGCCTCCCATAGTCAGTCCGTTCATCCTGAGCCTGTCGAACGGTCGCAGGATAAATTATGTTTCCCGTGTCTTCCCTTATCTCATTCTAACGAAGGATCGTCAATGGAAATCATCATAATCGTGTCGTTATACGGAACGATGCCGTGGTATACTTTTAGAAAAACAGATTACCAGAGATGAACAAGATTACCGGGAAATGGGGCTGTTTAGAAATTAGATCACTGGAGGCGCACATGCGCAAATTAAATGCTACGATTTACAGAGCAAATAAATGGCAGGAGAAGTGTGAGAAAGACAGGATACCGCATGTGGGAGTTTTTTATGTGATTGAGGGAAAGGTATTTGGCGATATTGTGCCTGTTGAAGAACCTCCTGATATTGAAATGAAACGATTTCTGGACCGCCCACTGGTACATGACAAATTTTGGAGCCAACTAATTCAGTCGGGAAAAAGAGATTGGGCCAAGCACGATGCATTCTATTATCCTCGGGGCAGAGTGACGTATGATGCTGTTTCAGATACCTTTGAACTTGCTGCCGATAAACATATTCTGAAGGATCAGGCGATTCTGGATGCAGTCATATCTAAAATGTTCTTACCTCATGATAAGATTAATATTGTTTCCGATGATCAATATACTTGTCATGAAGATCACAAAAGTTGATGGTCATCAAGATGAATGCGCAGACGGCAGTGAATGAAACAATCGCCAGACCTCTGACAAAACATGAGATCCGTAGAGGAAAGGTCTCACGGGAAGAATTCCCTCAGCTCCATAGGAATCCAATTTATCTGGTTCTGGACAGCCTGATGTGCGCCCATAACATTGGCACGATCATCAGATTATCCGATGCGCTGCTGGTTGAGAAGGTCTTCATCTGCGGTGATGGCGCATTGCCCCCCAGCAAGAAGGTTCGGAAAGGATCCCTTGGTGCGGAAAGATGGGTGGCCTGGGAACATCGCGAAGATACTTTTGCTACAGTTTCGGAACTGAAGAGTAAGGGGATATGGATCATCACCGCCGAGATTGCCACCACGAGTATGGACTATCGCAATACAGATTATCAATTCCCGGCATGCTTGGTACTCGGGAGGGAGGACCGGGGAGTGGCCCAGGATATTGTGGCAATCTCTGATGCCGTCGCGCACCTGCCAATGTACGGCATGGTCAACTCACTCAACGTTTCGACCGTTGCCGCCGTGTTGCTTTATGACCTGGTTGGGAAGCTGGAATGCAGTATGCGTAAATGAGGCAGAAGGAGATCGGGTGGGCAGAAGCAAACGATTTTCAAAACATCAATGAACACGACACAGTGAAGGGAAGAAAGGAGTACCCCCGATGGTTGTTTGCTATGATTCGTTCGGGCAGGATTCTACCGGCTTACCAATGGTTATCTGGATCGGAGATCCTTGGAGTAGTTGGGCGAGGCATAATTTCAAGCCGCAAGTGAAGGTTGCAACCGATTATTTTCACTACTACTGGCGTTGTCGCCGGACCATTTCATTTTATGTCCATCCGCTGTATGTGAAGATTGCCGGTAAGAGATTTAGCGAGTATGAAGGTGTGAGACGCAGGCTGACCGAAGAGGACAAGCAATATGTTCTTGATTTTATTGCCGGGAACTGGGAGCCGATAGTTCTTTATTGGTACGGCTTCCTGGATACGATGGACTTGATCGAGAGGATCAAGCCGGTAGCCATCCGGCCGGATCATCCTTCCCTGATTAACGTTCAGAAATATATCTTGACTAACGAAGAAAGAGGGTCGCTCGAAACAATGCAGCGCATCGTAAGAGAGGGACCGTGACATGGCCGGTCGCCTTCATCGAAAACAGGCTGGTCTTGAAAGGATGGATTGATGCGTTATCTCGGCATTGTTGAAAAAAGACATAGCGGCCAGATCATTCTTGAAGCCTATGGCCAGGAGAAAATCACGGAAGAAGATAATCAGACAACATTTGAGGCCGTTGAGATCGAAGGCGTGATCGTGCTCATCCCCGCCCCTGTTGATCGCAAACGCATTGCTCAAATCGAAACGCATACCACTCAATCCATTTGCGACCACCGCACGACCTTGGAGGGACTTGCCCGTTGAACTGGATTTCATCATTTGAATTGCTTGTGATTCACGAAAAAGTGATCGCAGAAACGGGTGGCAATAAAGGCGTGCTAAACTTTGGCAACCTGAAAGCCTGTGTATCGAGGCCCTTTGCGGCTTTTGGCGATCATGAACTATTCCCTGATTTGACGGCCAAGGTTGCCGCCCAAATCCACGCGATTTCCTCATATCATCCCTTTGTGGACGGCAACAAACGAACAGCTCTGGTTGCCGCCGACGTCTGTCTGCGTCTCAACGGTTATCGTCTTGCCAATTCCGACGACCTTGAATCATTTTTCTGGAGCATCGCCCGGGGGGAACAGCCGGTTGAGGATATTGAATCATGGGTGAAAAATCAGGCAAAGCCGTTGATTAACCGGAAACGTTTATGATACTTTGATTTTTTAAGTTAACGCAAAGAAAATTTACACTATAAGGAGGGATCGTGAAACGGATGAGAGAAATGCTGATGGACGGATGAAAGAATCTGGCTCCAACGGGAAATGAAGCGGCAAACAGGGAGAAACAAACTCCAAACCCGCTGTATATGGAAAAGCGGGTCTATTCGACTCAAAAAAAGGAGAGATGCTATGAAACAAATATTCATCATCGTGTTATTAGTATTGTTAGCTACAAATGCATTTGCAGATGTCAGTGGCGAGTACAATAAGAAAAACGGTGTAGTTGAGGTTAAGCAGAGTGGTAAGATGCTAAATATTTCGATTAACTCATCCGTTGGTGAACACGTCTGTAACTTGGAAGGCGCAGCTCTCATGATTGACGCTAAACGCGCCGCCTATACGTCAGAAGATAACACCGACACGTGTACGGCAGTTCTAAATTTTGCAGGAGGGGTGCTGAAAGTAACCACAAAAGACTGTGAAGGCGTATGCGGGATGAATGCCGCAGGTTCAATGGATGGCACCTATCGAAAGAAAGTCAGCAAAAAAAAGTAAATGTGGCATAGGAGGTTCAGCCACTTATAGCTCATACTTTTTACTATGAATCAATTGACTAACCACGATGGACTGTGCTATTTCGAAGCACAGGAATGAAGAGTCTTCCCAAAATAAATGTATCCAGCATATTCTTGGAAGCGAGGTAATTATTATGGAAATACATGAGCTTGGCTATGGATGAGAGAAAGTTACCCAATGCAAATCTTGCCTCTATTTCGGAATCAAAAATCGTTGATTATTTACTGTCGGACAAACATCGTGTTGGTAAGAACAAAGCCGCATTTTTCAAGTCGTTTGGTTTCAGCCATGAGCGCTGGCATGAGTTAAAAGATGCCTTGTACCTGCATGTGCAGAAAAATTCATTGGCAGAAATGGAACAGACCCTGTATGGTATGCGATATATTGTTGACGGTGATCTTCAGGCGCCGGATGGGAGTTTCCTGCGTATCCGAAGCGTCTGGTTCGTTCATACCGGCGAGATTGTACCAAAGTTTATTACGGCACACCCTTTAAAGAGGAATAAATCATGATCAAAGAACTTGACGACATCATCCTAACCTCTGATTTGCCTCAACACGGTCTTGCAAAAGACGACATTGGCACCGTTGTGTTGGTTCATAATAACGGAGAAGGCTATGAGGTTGAATTTACGACATTAGATGGTGAAACTCTGACTGTTGCCACCTTGCCGGCCAGTTATGTTCGTCCCGTCCGCAGCGGTGAGATTCCCCACGCCCGTCAACTGGCAACTGCTTAGCCATAAGGGAAGTCCGCAGGTCGGTCTCTACTCGGCTATAGCGAGCATCGAAAACCTAAAAGAGGTCGTTAGATTAATAAGTAATATCAAATGCTTAGTGTGGTTCGAAATTTCGAACTTTTTTTTCGGCGCACCGTCTGTGAAAACTTCGTTGGGGATATAAGGAGGATAGAAACTATGAAGAAATTAATTCTGGTTGCAGTAATCTGTTTAATGTCGATTCAAGATGGGAGGATGCCATGAAGAAAATTGCCTTGTTTTCCTTGATGTTTTTATTGTCGTTAGTGGTCTTAATTTCTGCATGTGACAAAATGGGAACTAGTACCAACATTCTTGATGAAATTTCTGGAGTATGGCGTGCTAAATCCGATGGCGCCATGGTGTCAATTATCTATACCGAGAAGAAACTCCGGATGCTCATCAATGATAAACCAATCCCCGTTTCCCTGGGAGAAATCGACAAAAACAATAAGACCATAAACCTTAACGTGACGACGAATGAAGGTAAACCGGCTGTTTGGACTATTCGCCAGGTCTGGGACAAGGAAAACAAAAGTTTTCATCTGGTTTTCACTCTTCACGATGGTACACAAGATGAATTGTCGTTTGTCAGAAAAATTTCTTCCGATGATATGAACAAAATTGCAAATGCCGAGGCAAAAGTACAAGGAGGGCCAATTGGCGCTTCGGCAAGTCCGACAGAAAAGCCAATACCGCAGCAGCAGCCTCAGCAATCCGCTGAAACGTCGTGGGCGCCGAGTTTCGATTGCGCTAAGGTTTCCACCGGCCCCGAACGCCTTATCTGCTCAAATAAAGATCTTTCTGAGGCTGATGTTCAATTGGCCCAGGTTTACAAAGCAGCATTGAGAAGCTCACCGGACAAAGATAGGCTAAAACGTCAGCAGAGTTCGTGGCTAAAAAATGAGAGAGATGCCTGTTCCAATGCGGAAAGCATGCTGAAAGTTTACAAAGAGCGTATCGCGCAACTTTCGCGCTGATTGCTTACTTTTACGAAAAAACAGCTTGGCTGAAGGTGGGCCTATCGTGCATTTATGTACCGTTCATTGGGCATAAAGTGATATTTTCTGTCCATAAAAAGTGGGGGCTGATGCTTATCTGTGCGGTGATGGCTGTAATATGTGGTAATTATTCACAGGCATTTCCGGCGGACATCCTGATTGATCCCGGGCATTCTCCAGGATTACCAGGAACTATTGGATGTAGTGGGAAGCCGGAATATCTCTATAATGCTGCGCTGACAGCAAAGATTGCGACTCACCTCAAGATACTTGGCTTCAAAGTTTCAACGACAAAAGCACCTGATTCTGAAATTTCATTGCCGAAACGTGCTTTTAATTCAAGAGGAAAGGACTTGTTTTTATCGATCCATCACGATTCAGTTCAGCCACAATTTATTACACGTAAGTCAGATGGGGGCTACTGCTCACCCAAGGCAAAGGGGTTTTCAATCTTTATCTCCCGAACGAACCGCTATTTCAGAGAATCACTTAACTATGCGAAAAAGCTCGGTGCTGCACTGGTAAAAAAAGGCTTATGCCCCACCCATCACCATGCGGAAAAAATAACGGGGGAAAATCGACATCTGCACGACCCAGCTCTTGGAATTTACTTTTTTGATAACCTGGCGGTGCTGAAAAATGCTGAGTCGCCGGCAATTCTCCTTGAGTCGGCGGTGATTGTCAATCCGGAGGATGAAACACGCGCTGCTTCGGATGAGTATCAACGTGCCATAGTAGAATCCGTTGAGAAAATGTTGGTTTCGAAATGATCCGTAATGATAAACAGGACATTGGAATTGACGTTAACGGTGACAGCGACGGTTCTAATTCTTACATATGTCTTATTTCCTGTCGCTGGCATTGTCCCGAACTTGGGCAATGCAAACCGCCAGATCGGTCACCACAGCAGTAATCATTACTCAAAATCCTTTTCAATCGATTTAGTATGGGCAGAAATTAGCGCATCACGATGTTTTGAAACAAAGATCAAGATTTTTTCAATTATTGTATCAATAAATTCTTGACCATTTTCGTGGAGATAATAGATTGTCTCCGGCTCAGACAAGTCGACATTTTTCCCTTCTGGACACAAATTTTCCCATATTACCCAACCGTTTTCGTTCCAATCATTGCAGTTCCAATCATTCGTTCCAGGAGCTGGTTTAAAATCAGAGAGAACCGCACGTAATCCCTGAGTGAAAAACTTTTCCATCTTAGGTAAAGCAGGTGCCTTTTTGTTTTTATAGAAGTGGGATAACCCAAAGTCTAACTCAAATTCATTATCTTCTACTATTGTGATCTGAATTGCTGTGCTTAGTCCTAAAGGCTGGCCTTTTTCATCTGTTTCGCAATTGGCGTCTTTGGGCATAATGTACCAATAGCGGTCTTCATAATCTTTTGACCATGGCATAATCTGAAACGCATCGAAACGCTTGTCCTTCTTAAGGTTTGATGCAATATTATCCGAAAGCAAGTCCATGAACTCTTCAAACCAAAAAGTTTTAATATCTGGAATTAAATCAGCGAGCTTACATGCAGCGTTCCATTGATTCGCGCTCTTAAACATTTCAGAAGCATCCTTCAGCAGTTGATCACTCATTTAAACCCTCCTTATCGTTCCTACGTATTGATCAATAATTGCCTTCACATTAACTGGCAGCGGTTGACTATTATTAAGGAAAAGATTCAACCACTCTTTCACGTCTTTTTTATAAGACCAGTTCCAGATTTGATCTGCCGCCAATATAAACGAATCTTCTTCACATTGTGGTTTAAGACTGTCAGGAGTTGGTTTCTTTCCAGTAGGTGTCAAATATACGATTTTGAAATGTTCTTTGTCTGTCAGACACCCCGGCCAATATTTATTTTCAAGCCATTTCCCATAGCGCCACAACTGATGGGGTCCATCAACATGGTCTATCTTGTTTTCTATGACAACGGCAGATCTTTCATTTTGCAGGACAATATCCATGAAACCTAAATTCGAGTAATTTATGTCATCAACATAGCCAGCCCATTTCTCAGTTTCTACCTTCCATTTTTCCGATGCCGTTTCAATTTCAATCTTTTCTAAGAAAGCATCTAAAAAGAGTGAACCCTGTCCATGAAAACCATTTGGGTCAAGCAGATTTGCCAAGAATGCAGAGTGTGTCCTGACTTCCTTACGTTCCAATTTCAACATTTGAAAGATGTTAAAATCCGGTGCGGTTAACTTGGCCCTAATGGCTTTTCTTTCTAAAATATTTTCCATAGAATCCAAAAGACTTGGAAGCGCAGACCTCACCAAAATGATTGATTCGCGCAATCGCTCTTTTTCACTTTCTAATATTTCTGCGAATCTGCTGATGAGGGGCGATATTGCAGTTAAAAAATCTTTATCTCTTTTGTCGATCATCAAAAGGACGTCTTCGAACTTTGAAACTACATCGGGAATTTCTGCCAAATAATCCATTAGATGAATTTTCTTTCTATGAATATTCGAATCGGCCTTTCGGTAGCCTATATAGGTTTTAAATGCAAGGTTTTATTTGAAATATAGTTGTTTCATTGCGGATCATATCGGCGGCGTAAATCAACGCCGATTGGATGGCTTCTCTCGACAGCTTTGGATAACCATCGAGTAAATCTTCAAAAGAAGCGCCTTCACCCAATTTTCTTACGATGAGGTCAACAGGAATTCTGGTCCCTTTGATGACGGGCTTGCCCAGCATCACTTCCGGTTTTGTTTCTATCATGTCATAGGCATTCATAAAATCCCTCCATTGCTGATTATTACGATACCAGAAATTCAGATTCAGGGCAATCGTTTCTTTACCCCGGGTTTACCGAAAAAAGAATAAATCGTACCGCGAAATGGAACGAACAGGTGCTATACTATAACCAAAAGGAGATGCCATTGAGTACTATCTTCATCGGTCCAGGGCTCGTAAAGAAGGATGTCATTAAATCCAACAGACAAACGAAGCGCCTATAAGGGAGATCATCGTGATGAAAAAGACAGAATCTATCATCGAGTATTGCCGGAATCGGATTAGGAGGAGAATGCATTTAAATATTCTCCCCGATATTGCTGTGAAAATCAGGAATACTGGAGGGCCGAATGGCAGCGGTCATTACAAGATTCAGCCAAATGAATGGAACGTCATAGAACCATCGGAATTTTGGCGTGAAGAGGGCTATTTCAACAGATTTAAAGCGGCTCTCAAAGAAGAATATTCCCAACTGTACAAAGATACAGACAGGAAAGTTCCTTTCAGTGCCTATTTAATTGAACCAATCGTCAGCTTTGGCAGTTCGGCGATGAAAATTTCCGGCGGTTTGAACTGGGTTATTGTGGGGGTGTTGAAAAATGGGGAGAAATACTGTGCTGTCCTGGATGTAGAAGTGCGCCCCCTAGTGCGGCGATGCGGCCTTATGACTCTTATGAAACAGGCAGAAATTGAGCTGGCAATACGTGAGAAATGCGATTTCATTCAGACATGGCACAGAAGTGATAATCCCGATTTCAATGCGGCCATTGTCCCGGGTTTAAAAAGAGGGTTCATCCTGTATCATGGACCCAGTGGGGATGGAGAAGACTACGAAGAACGAGGCTGCATCCATCTTCGCTATTACTTTGATCGAATAAAACGACGGAATGTGCGGGTAGAGTTTAAAGCTGGTAAGGAATTCGTGAGTCCGGAAGAGAATAGCGCCATCATCCATTATCTTGAAAGTTGTGCTGACAAATATCCCGGAAGGACGATCCGAAGAATTGAAGAATACGGCCAAGCAAGTATAAAGGCTAAAAGAAAGAAAACCAAAGTTATCACAGAAAATGGAAAAGGGGAGCAAAGCAAGCAAAGGATTTATATAGCCGAAGGTTCGGTCGGTTTTGAATATACGAGGCAAAGAAATGCCTACCGGGCCGGTGATGTCGTGTCGTTTTGCCCCGTCATACTGATCGATCATTACGAAAAAAGCGATCACGACGCACCTTACATGAAGCACGTCATCTATAACATCTATGAGTTTAACTTCAAGCCGATATCCATGGTTTATTTTGAACACCCGGATGGAACTACCCGGCAACATTATGTTTTAGAGATATCCCCTGGCTTAAGATTATTTTATACCACCCGGGAAAGAAGCCAAAGGCGCTGCTTGGAGGTTGATCGCTGGTACAAGGGTCACGGGAGGTTGTCTATTGGCGATCATCGTGATTCCGCTTATGTCAAAACCCCATCTACGGGAAAGGACATTTTAAAAATCGGAAATTTGATCAGTATCTCGGAAGACCTTATACAACGGGATTTTTCATCCAGGTATTCCAATCAAGTTAAACGGTTCCGGTATGGAAAAGACGTATACTGCGATGAGGATGCCCTGGAATGGTTCGGCTATTATAGAGATCTGGATGAATTCAAGATAAATGTTGCCTCTTACCTGGAAAACCCCGTTGAATTTGAATCCACAGATTCACCCGAACCGGTCGGTTACAGTCCAAACCTTATTTTCTGTATGGAGATTAATGAAGGATAACATCATGGACAAGAGGATGTTTAGCCATCGAGTAAATCTTCAAAAGAGGCGCCTTCACCCAATTTTCTTACGATATCGTACCGCGATATGGAACGAACAGGTGCTATACTATAACCAAGAGAAGATACAATTGAGCACGGGAGTAATTTGCAATAGAACTGGAAAGGCGGGGAGGCCATGAAATTCAGGAAACACTTTGATTATTCAGGAGTAGTGTCTTGCGATCTCGACAAGAATGAACGCTTTGTTCTGCGTAACTGCGCCGTTTACCTTGATCGGCTGCTTGGGGCTTATCCATTATTGGCGGACCGTGAAACGATCAAGCTGCTGGCTTGGGTCCTGGGTCCGGAAATGATCAGCCTGGGACAGGTTCTTCTGGAGCGGATGAGCAAGAAGGAAAAGCAAAAATATGAACCGGACATCGATGAAGAACTTCTCGATCCTGAGGAGGCGCCTGATTTAATCTGCCGCATTCTCAGACAATCAGAAAAAAAGCATACGAAGCCTTTCATAACTGCCGTACGCGATGCCCTGGTGCAGCGACACAAGATCCTTGCATATACGGGGCGCAGCGACACCGAGAAGAAATTTGATGTCCTGGCGAAAATGTTCTGCCTGTCGGACCAGGAACATGTTTTTGTCGAGTTTCTTTACATCATTTCGGCCTGGCAGCAGGGGGAAGACTATTTCGTGGATCATCTGCACTGCCAGGATATTTCCGGTCAGCGCTATCTGAAAGTGATCCTGCAGATAACCGATCGGGAAATGACAGCCGTCCTTTCCGGAACGCTTGCACGAATTGAATTCTATGAAATGAGCAGACATTCATTCTGCATAAATGATGATTTTCTGGCCTTTTTCCAGAAACCGTCGAACGAGTTGCTGGCGAAGAATTATTTCGTCACCTTTTCCCGGAAAACCATTCCTTTGGGAAACCATCTGATCGATCCGAAGGTAACAGACAATATTTTGAGCCTCCTGAGCGTCAAGCGGAAATCGGCGAATCATATCCTCCTCTATGGGCCGCCGGGGACAGGGAAAACAAGCTATGCCCTCGGTCTGGCGCAAAAATTGGGGATTCCCTCCTATGAGATCCTGCAGGAGGAGGGCAATACGACCAGCAAACGTCGGGCGGCCATCCTTGCCTGCCTGAATATGACTAACGGTGGCGATGGTTCGCTGGTCGTCGTGGACGAGGCTGATAACTTGCTCAATACCCGGAATTCCTGGTTTTCACGGGGAGAGACGCAGGACAAGGGCTGGTTGAATCAGCTCCTTGAAGAACCGGGGGCCAGAATGATCTGGATTACGAACGACATCTCCTCGATTGAAGGCTCCGTGCTGCGCCGCTTTGCCTTCAGCATCCATTTCCGGGAGTTCAACCGGCGGCAGCGGATCGACCTGTGGGAATCGATCCTGAGACGGCACCGCGTCAAGAGCTGTTTCGAGCCTGAGGAAATCACTGAGCTGGCAATTCGCTATCCCGTCAGTGCGGCCATTATCGATATGGCCGTCCGGAAGGCTCTGGAGACTTCATCGCCGGGGCAATCCGCCTTGAAAGATATCGTGACGATGAACCTGGACGCTCACCTGACGCTCATCAACAACGGCGTGAAACAGAGGAACAAAGAATCGATTGAAACCGATTATTCCCTTGAGGGACTTCATGTGGAAGGAGATTTACCTGCTATCATGGAACACCTGAAAGAGTTTGACTGTTGCCTCCGCCGATCGGATCAGCACGCAGTGAGAAATTTCAACCTCCTTTTCCACGGGCCGCCCGGCGCCGGAAAGAGCGAACTGGCGCGCTACATCGCCGGACATCTGAAAAGAGAGCTTATGGTCAAGCGGGCCAGCGACGTTGTCAGCCCCTATGTAGGCCAAACGGAGCAGAATATCAGCCAGCTCTTTTCCGAGGTGGAGGCTGCGGAAGCCGTGCTGGTCATCGATGAGGCGGATTCGTTTCTTTTCAACCGCAACCGGGCCGTCCGGTCCTGGGAGATCAGTCATACCAATGAATTTCTTACCCAGATGGAGCGCTTTCGGGGCATCCTGATCTGTACGACCAACCGTTTTGAAGATCTGGACCAGGCTTCCGTCCGCCGCTTCAATTATAAAATCGCTTTCCGCTGCCTGAAGCCGGAAGACAACATTATCTTTTACAAAAAGCTGCTTTCTCCACTAACCACGGCATTATTGGATAAGGAAGGGGAAGAAATGCTTGGAAATATCGGCGATCTGACGCCGGGAGACTTCCGAGTGGTTCGGGACCGTTTTGCGATCTCTCCACAGGAAAGAGTGACCCACGACATTATGATACAGGCCCTGCGGGAAGAAGCGCAAATCAAGAAATTGCAGGAGGGCAGGAAGCCTCTTGGTTTTATGCGGCTTAACTCATGAAAGAACTTTAAAAACCATTAACAAAAGGAGGAAATTATGGACACGATCATTCTGCTGGTTATTCTGGGAACAAGCATCTGGGTATTTTTTGACGCCCGCGCGATCGGCGTAAAGAAAGGTCTGGTCACGGGGTTGGGGAACATGGGTCCCTTGGGTTGGTTCTTTGTGACCCTCTTGCTGTGGATCATCGGTTTTCCAGCTTACCTCGCCATGCGGGGCAAGTACAAGAAGATCAATCAGCAACCAGGTTTATAGTTCTATTATGAGCAGAGGTGCGTGATGACGACAGAGTTAGACGATTTATATAACAGGCTGTTTTCAATTCTGAAAGGCAAGACAAGCCCGTTCTAGGAAGAACTCGATGAAATAACGCAAGAAATTGAGTCAATGATGAATGCGGTGGATCAGGGTATTGATGAAACGACTAAGCTTAAGGAAAAAGTAAGCAAGATCAGATCATTGAGAATACCGGGATATTAGCGTGAGGATTTGAAATCTGTAGCAGCTTTTTAGGGCGGTGATGAGACGGTGACGGCTCGGCAAAAGGTCAAATATTGTGATGTTTGCGTTACGTTCAAAGAGTGGCTTGCAAAAAATGGGCATCGGTTCAATCGAAAACGTAAGATACGCCGCTACAATAAGGGAACATCTATGCGTATCTACTTCGAGGATGTCACCCCAGAACTACATTGCTATATTTTCGAGGGGAATGTTGGAACTTCGGTTCACCTCAAGGGAAGATGTTGGGATCTTCTCGAAGATTTCGACTATGTCATGAGGCGAGGTAGGAATCGAAAATACTATTGCGACTTGTGCAGAGAACCAAAGTATTATGATACGCTTCAGGAACTTTTAATAGAGCATTCTTTTGAGAATTTCCTGGAGTGGGTAAATGAAAAATTTACTACCTTCCACGCCCTTGAGCTGACCCAATGTCAAGGCATGACATCTGCTCGTATTATTGATACACGCGAACCAGATATAAGGCATGAGGCAGAAAGAGAAGAATTCAAGGTCTTCTTATCAGTATTAAAAAAGATAAGCCCTGGCAACCCAGCTATGTTTGAGAATTTTGACAACATGAAGATCGTGTTCATTCCTGTCATTAAAGGGAAAGAGGGTTAACAATCATTTAAGATTATTTCCCAAATTAAGGTGAGGTTAACATGTGTGAATATTGTTCGGAAAGATTTGCAATAAATATCCTTAAATGTGAAAAACAAAAACATTTTTCAGAGATAAGAAGTGATAATGATATTCTGTTTGATATCTACTACCTCCGTGAATGCGTGGACTTTGTTTCAGCTTTCAAATGGTACAAAACTAAAGTGTCAAAGCTTAAAGAACCGATGGACGAGTATGATGCAGAGATTATTGCAGAGATTATTCTAATGAGAGCAATGGATATTTGTTTTGAACAAGGCTTTAATTCGCCAATATATCAGAGGCTTTTACGAAACTCTCTCTTTATGAGCTTTATCAATATTGCATGTAGCATGAAGGAACCAATATACAATTTTCTAAAAACATCTGGAGAGTTAGAGCCTCTTTCAATCCTTTATAATTCCGATACATACCTGAAGTATGATTGTTCATTGAAGCAGCAACAACTTGATCACTTACTTCCTGCGTGTCATCGGCTACTCGATGATTATCAGAAATCATGCCTAACAGATATAAAAGGTAACTATCATCGTAGGGATGCAATGCCTGAATCACCTATTAGGGACTTGCTTCGGGCATTATATTATAGCATTCACATGGTGGGAAGTTATTCATTTGATAAAGAAGTGTTATGGCAATTGGCATATCGTGATCCAAATGCATATGGAGATCTTACAGGCCCACACTTATGGCTGGGGCGGGTTGCAGTACTAAAGCTTTTTGATTTTTTCGGTTTCTGTGAATTACTCAAAAGATTCAAGTATATCAGATCCTTAGATTTAGCCTATATCGGATTTAAACGTGGGTATAACAAGGAACAGAAAGATCTACTTCGTGAAGCCGCCTGCCAGTATTCAGATTCAGAATTTACGCGATATCCGGGCACTTTCGGCAGAAACGACCTTCTCAATTGGCTTGATCCAATGAATAATTACGATTACTTAAATCTGAGTTGTATTTGTCATGACCACGCGCTGGTGAATTTTTTGGAAGCTCTTGGTGAATTCTATTGCCCTAAGTGATTTTAGGTCATGGACAAAAACTGTAAAGAGAGGACAGGATGTGTGGTTGGTGTGTAGAGCGAGGTATCGTACTGGATACTATAAAAAATGAGATGTTGGGGATTCTTCCCGAGAAGAAGAAATTTAACGAAGGAAATTTCTGGGAGAAACTCGAAGTTATCTGTTATCTCCGAGAAGCGACAGGTTTTGTAAAAGCGTTTGATTGGTTTCGGCAGGAGATAGGAACGGCGAAAATTCCATCCATGGACTGTTTGCCGACTGAAACTATTTTTCTTAGGGCGCTGGAAATACGCACCGTTAAAGGATTTAGCAATCCAGAATATCAAAAACTTTTACATAGCCCTCTTTTCAGAAGCCTGATAAAAAAGGCGTGCGGCAGTAAGTGGGAAACCATTTTTGCACAGGCAACCAGAGGTCTCGATGCGTCGCCACTTTCTATCCTGTATAATGCAGACTCATTCCTTTATGATAACCGATCATTGGAACTACTTCGGTTTGACCAGGTCCTTCCTGCCTGTCGCAATCTTCTTAAACACTATTATTCCTGGTGGTTGAAAGGGGAAGGGCTCCGAAAGAATGATCTCCATGTAATGATGGAAGAAACTGGGATATTTGATCCCATTGATGATATTGCGGAAGATCAATGCGACCGATTCAATATTCTAATTAGGACATTATATTTTAGTGTGCTGACCATTGGGAAGTTCAAAGCGAGCAAAAAAATCCTCTGGGCGTTGGCAAATAAACCACCGGCGGGCGTTCCGAAATTTTTGGGGAATGATTTATGGCTACAGCGTGTCTCTGCTCTCACGCTTTACGACATGGTTGGTTTTGACAAGTTCATCAAATACTTCCCGGATTTTCGGATTACGATTTTCTACTATATTGGCTTGAAACGAGGATACACGGATGCACAGAAGAAACTTCTTCGGGATGCTGCTCAGCAATATCCGGAAAACGACAGCTATGCTTTAATGAGTATCGAGGACTGCGGATGGGAATAACTCTTAATTAATAATCTCGTTAAGCAGAAAGGAAATGGGAATATATGTCATCTTCAAAAAATAAAACCGGAAATTATCTCAGTAAATCTCTTTATATCCGCGGTCTGCAATGCCACAAGTCGCTCTTTCTCCAGAAATATAGCGCCGATTTGAAAGACGACATATCTGACTCTCAGGAAGCAATTTTTCAAGGTGGTAGGGATGTTGGAACTCTGGCGTGGCAGTTATTTCCGGGTGGCATTGAAATACCTTACGAAGGTTTGTCCCACCAGGAGCAGCTTGACCTGACACAGCAAACAATTCAGGAGGGGCAAAAGACCATATATGAGGCAACTTTCAGCCATCAAGACGTCTTTGTTAAAGTTGATATTCTGCATAAAGGGAAAATGGGATGGGAGATCTACGAGGTTAAGGCTGGAACAAAACTCGCGCCTGTCTATTTAGATGACGCCGCCCTCCAGTATTACGTCCTTACCGGCGCAGGAATTAAAGTCAGCAAGGTCTGCATATCCTACATTAACAATTGCTATGTCAGAAAAGGAGCCCTGGATGTTCAAAAGCTCTTTACCAGCGAGGATATTACCAAGCAGGTAAAAGAGAAACAGCCTTTTGTTCTGGAACAGTTGAAGAAACAACGGCGGATGCTCAGCGGAAAGCTTCCGAAGATCGATATCGGCCCCCACTGTTCTGAACCTTACGAATGTGACTTCTGTGATCATTGCTGGAAGCACATCCCTGATGACTCTGTATTTGATGTCCGAGAAAGGGGAATTGATGCCTTTGCTCTCTACGCTAAGGGAAAAATAAAACAGAAGGATATCCCTCTTGACTCGTTGAATAAGAAACAGCATCAACAGGTCGTGGCAACCTTGAAAAAGAAAAACTCCATTGATGAGAAAAAGATCCGGGAGTTTCTCAAAACGCTTTCATACCCCCTCTACTTTCTTGACTTCGAGACATTCATGAGCGCCATTCCTCTTTACGATGGCGTTAGACCTTATCAACAAATACCTTTCCAGTATTCGTTGCACTATCAGAAGAAGAAAGAGGGTAAACTTTACCATAAAGAATTCCTGGCTGAACCCGTAATTGACCCGCGCAAGCCACTCTTAGAGAAAATGCTGGCTGAAATTCCGGAGGATGTCTGCATCCTGACCTACAATATGTCCTTTGAAAAGGGGGTGCTCACGGAATTGGCCGCTCATTACCCCAAGCACAAGAAGAAAATTGAAAAATGGATAGATAACATTCAGGATCTGATGGTCCCTTTCCGTCAACGGGATGTTTATTATTGGAAGTTTAAGGGATCGTATTCCATCAAAAATGTGCTGCCGGTCCTGGTCCCGCAACTTTCCTATGACGAACTGGAGATTGCTGACGGTGGTGCGGCGATGGAAGCCTACCATCAGATGTGCGCTACGAAGGATAATCCTGAAGAGTTGGCGCAAATACGGGATAATTTGCTTGAGTACTGCAAATTGGATACGCTGGCAATGGTGCGAATTCTGGATACTCTTGGTAAATTGATTTGAGGTTGTGAAATTCAGATCGGAGTAGGAATGTTATGCCCAGCCTTGAAGATCATTGCCAGGAATCCATGCGCCTCTTCGGGAAACCTTATGAAGAGGTCCATCTGTGGTTGGATGAATTTGCCGGGAGCGAGAGATACGGTTTCAGGCATAGAAAAGTGCGCCATCACGACGCTGGAATCGCAGAAGTATGCAGGCTCTTTGGCCCGGATGCAGGTGTGTCGGCAAAGCAACATATCATTTCGGACCTGAAAACAGAAGGGTGGACCGCAGACGATCCGTTCCCAAAAGATGAAGATGATTATGTAAAGATTGGTTTCTTTCAGGAGATTGTATGGGAAATTACAGCATTATCGTTCTTGATTTTGAAACTACCGGCCTGTCACCCGGTTATGGTGACAGGACCATTGAGGTAGGAGCAGTTCTCATCAAGAACAACCAGATCATTGATCGTTTCCAAAGCCTTATGAATCCGGGGATGAGGATCAGCAGCTTCATTGAAAGCTATACAGGTATTACCAATAAGATGCTTCGTAGTTCCCCCTCGATTACTGAGGTTATGCAGAATTTTGCCTCTTTCATGGCACAGAACCATCTGGTTGCCCACAACGCCAGCTTTGATCGCCGCTTCCTCGATGCCGAATTGAATCGCATCAACAAACAGCGCAGACAAGAATTTGCCTGTTCAATGCTTGTCTCCCGACGCCTGTACCCTGAAGCACCAAGTCACAGCTTGGCAACACTCGTCCGATATAAAAAACTCAAGACTGGCGGGGTTTATCATCGAGCACTTGCTGACGCTGAAATGACCGGACATCTCTGGGTAAGCATGGTCAATGATCTTAAATCAGAATACAAATTCCGGACTATTCCGTTTGATCTGATGCAGCGATTATCGAAGGTGTCGAAAACTAACGCTCCTGCCTTTTTGAAGAGGTTAGCTGGGAAGGATGATTGAACGTGTGGCTCACGAATCTTTTAATAATACTGACAATCTCGATTTTTCTTGACATCGGGTCATCAGTTGCAGCTCCCATGTCAATTCTTATTGACCCGGGGCATTCTCCGGCATCGCCAGGTGCAACAGCATGTAGCGGTGAACGTGAGTACATATTCAACAATAAGCTTGCGATCGTTGTGGTTGCGACCTTAAAGAGACATGGATTAGATGTTGATCTATCGAAACAATACGATGAGGATTTACCGTTAGAGAGGCGGGTAATACTATCAAGCGGCAAGGATCTATTGTTATCAATCCATCATGATTCGGTTCAACCGCAGTTTCTGCTGCGGCAACCAGGTAAACATGGCAACTGCTCTCAGAAGGCTCAAGGGTTTTCCATTTTTGTATCTCGCAAGAATCCGTACTATAAAAGATCTCTCCATTATGCTAGTGAACTAGGCACGGCCTTGTTGAAGCGAGGTTTATTACCGAGTTTGCATCACTCTGAACTTATAGCAGGCGAGAGCCGCCAATTGCTGTCTCCTGACAAGGGCATATACCTACACGATGAATTGTCGGTTCTTAAAAATGCCAAATCACCGGCGATTCTATTGGAGGCAGCGGTTATAGTCAATCCAGAGGATGAGGTACTATCTGTTTCGGATAAGTACCGTATGAGTATTGCGGAAGCTACGTACGATATGTTGAACACAAAACGGTAAAAAAAGGGGGAGCCAAATGCAAAAACGAATCGTCCAGTGTGTAACAGTAACAATGATGGTAATAATGCCATTGGTATCATGGTGCGCAAGCTTTAATTGTGCCAAAGCGTCGACCCGTACAGAAAAGATGATCTGCTCGAATGATGGGATCTCCAAAGCTGACGAAAGCTTGGCTAAGACATATAAATCCGCACTTGCCACAACCCAGGATAAAGCCACCCTGAAGCAGCAGCAGAAAGACTGGCTGAAGAAGCGTGATGCTGTGACTAATGAAGCAGCCATGCTTCTGCTATATCAAGAGCGGATCACCCAACTGTCAGGAAGCGGAGCTATTAATTCAACAGATCATGCTGCTTTGCAACCTTTCCCCCATTTAAATAAATTTGTTGGTGCTGGCCCAGATGAAGTACTTAAAGATAAAATTATTCAAAACGCTTTGAAGAAGCTGCTTGGGAAACATTTCAAAGATTTAGATATATACCTGAATGTTTCTGAAGGCGTGTCCTTTAATTCGGTTGGTGCGTTGGAAATGGAAGGTTGTATGGCCCATAACTGCATGGGGAACGCCGCAAAAATATACATTCAAAAGAACGGACAGATTTATGTTGGCATTCTTGATAATAATAAAGTACTTTACTTCACAAATGACAAATATTACAAGGATAAGCCTATCACCTCTATTACAAACTTTGCAAAGGAAAAGGAAGCAACTATTGTGCTAGCTAAATAAATGATATGTAGCTTTTCTAAGCGTAGCAGCAAAAAGATATTAATGACAAATAAATCGAATATTCTATTGCAGGGCTGCTTGACTTATTCGGCGGATCATAACCAGTTTAAATGTGGAATCATAAGTGCGTCAATCATAGCCAATATAGGCAAGCGGAACGGTAATAAAGGAGATCAGACATGGCAGTAACAAGACCAGGGAAATTAGTCAAATGTGCTGGATGTGGAAAAACCGGGGCAGATAGGACAGGTGCAAACAACTGGAAGATGTGTGATACATGTTTTACAGCTTACTGCGTGAAATGTTTCAAGAGTTCTACAGCCTGCGGAACTTGTCAATGAAAATGAGACACCTCCGACAACAATTTAGTGTAGCACCGGTTCGCTATTTGGTAACGCCGGTTTGTTGATCCAGACGGCTGGGGGAAGTAACGCAGGTGTTGGCGGTTTTCCCTTGAACCGTTTTGGATGTTTATCATAGGCAGCATTCAGAACTGCCTGACGTTCTTTGACAATTTGTTCAGCCCTTCCATAATGGACATCCTCTGGAGTCAGGCACCCGATACCGGAATGGTAATGCTCGCTGTTGTACCAATGGAAGAAAGTCTGACAGAATAATCGGGCATCAACAATGGCGCCGAATCGCTCCGGAAAATCAGGCCGATACTTGAGAGTCTTGAACTGGGCTTCAGAATAGGGGTTGTCATTGCTCACATAGGGCCGTGAATGGCTCTTGGTGATTCCCATATCAGCCATCAAAAATGCAACCGGTTTGGACTTCATGCTGGAGCCACGATCGGCATGGATCGTCAGTTGCCCCGGCTGGATATTCTGCTTTTCACAAGTCTGTTCAATCAGCTTTTGTGCCAGAGAGGACAGTTCCCGATGAGCCACCATCCACCCCACCACGTACCGGCTGAAGACGTCGATGATCACGTAAAGGTAATAGTACGTCCACTTTACCGGCCCCTTGAGTTTCGTGATATCCCACGACCAGAGTTGATTGGGCGCATTGGCAAGCAGCTCGGGCTTCTGGTAATGGTGATGAGTCAGCTGATTTCGCCGTTCCTTAACCTCGTAATTTTTCTCCAGAATCCGATACATGGTCCTCACGGAGCACAGGTAATTGCCTTCATCCAAAATGGTGTTATAGATTTCCAGAGGCGCCTGATCGACAAAGCGATCTGCGTGGAGAATCTCAAGAACAGCCTTTTCCTCTTCACCGGACAAGGCCAGGGGTGGAACCGATCTCGGACGTTCCTCTCGGACATCTTCCGCCCGATCCTGCCAGCGGTAGAAACTGGATCGGGGGACCGCTAAAGCAGCGCATGCCTGTTGGACGTTCACCGCTTTTGCCAAGGATTCTGTTACCTTCATAAGTTCGTCTCTTCCTTGGGATCGAGGGACAACTGGAAGATCTCGGCTATTTTTTTTTGAGCCGCGATTATCAATTCTGCCTGCCGGAGCTTATGTTCTAACTTCTGTTTTTCCTTCTCCAACTCGGCAATTCGGCAGAGGGAGGGATCGGATTTCTTTTCCTTCGGGCCTCGCTTTTTCGGTGAAAGCGCCTGTAATGTTCCCCGCTCCGCTTGTTGCCGCCAGGTGATCAGATTGGAGGAGTACAAGCCCTCCCGACGCAAAAGGGCACCCAACTGACCCTGCTCTTTGCAGGCTTCCGCCTCCTGGAGAATACGACGCTTGTATTCTGCCGTAAACCGGCGGCGAACCGCCCTCTCGGGTACCTCGGAATCGGGAACAACAGACAGACCTGTAAGACCTCCGGTCCGGCTACTTGAGGAAATTCCAGTCGCCTTACGGGCTCCTTCCATTTCCTCAAGTCCATTTGAAACATTAGCCAACATCGTTTCCTTGTTACTCATGATATCTCACTTTCCCGCCCTCATCATATACTCTAAATTACAAGGGGGGAAGTGTCTCATTTACATTGGCACAGAGGGCAAGGTCAAAAAGAGGAGGCTTCCCCGTATCGGAGGATGCTTCGCAGCATCCCTGGATGGTTGTTTTGGAAGTGAAGATGCGGCGCTGAAGCAACCTTACGTCAATAATCCCAACAATCGGGGGATTTTGTTTTACAAGGATGAAGAGGTCATAGAATTTGTCAAAAGAGCCAACCGCGAGGGACTTCAAATAGAAATGCATGCCATAGGCGATACGGCATTTGATCAGGCAGTCATGGCCATAGAAGCTGCCCTGAAAGATTATCCCAGGAATGATCACCGGCATGGTATCATCCATGCCTGCCTGCCAACTGAGGAGGGACTTCAAAAGTGTGCTGATCTTGGCATTCAGATCCCTCTACAGCCAGCGCTCCTCATCTGGGATCTGGAGCCCTACGAATTTCTGAAACGCATCCTGGGAGATCGAGTAGACAAGATTTCTCCCCTGCGCAAGATGACCGACATGGGAATAGTAATGAGTGGCGGATCTGATGCCCCGTGCACGTTGCCAGATCCTATCTTCGGCATCTATGCTGCCTGTAATCACTATATCCCTGAACAGTCCATTACCATTCAGGAAGCCCTTAAAATGTTCACATACAACGCCGCCTGGACCACCTTCGATGAAAAGGATAGAGGCAGCCTGGAAAAGGGCAAAATTGCCGATATGGTGATCCTGAACAGAAATCCCCTGGCCATGAAGTCGAATGAGCTTCTAAGCCTGAAGGTGGAAAAGCTCCTTTTGAATGGGACAGCTTATAAAAAAGGGCAGGGGATTCTGAGCCTGCTGGCAAAAGGAATCCTGTCGGAAGGAAATATTTAAAGGTAGAGCATAGATACAACAGATGACAGATCATGAAAAGCTACCCCAGGAACTGTGCCGGGTGAAGAAGGCAGTGAAGGCATTGATAAAGCAGAATCCTGATGGGATTGCATATCCGGAAATATGCAACAGGTTGCAGCAAGAATCAATTTTCATGGGGACATACCGGAATCTGCTTTCCATGACCTCTTCGGTTCTGGGGTTGCTGGTTGAAGAGGGGACCGTTTTTTGTCGAGGAGAAGGAGCAGCAAAGATTTTCCTGTACGCAGGAAAGCAGTCTTCACATTGAGATAACGAACCACGTGATAAGGAACCACGATGCGTTTTTACTCGATACGTGATACGCTGTGTTAAATACACTTCACCAGGAGGATCAAAAAAATGAAGAACGTAGAGATGAAAGTGGAAGGCAACATCCTGACCATCAAGGTTGATCTAAGCAAAGAATTTGGACCGTCATCATCGGGAAAGACCATTATCATTGCATCATCGGAAGGAAATGTTGCCATTCCTGAAAAAGAAGAGATTAAGATAGGACTGAATGTCTATAAGAAGAAATAACGCCGCTTAAACGAGAGCAGGTGGAGCCAGTTTTAAAAATCAAATGTCGATCCATAGAATTCCAGTCAATAAACTCAGTTCCGAAGCCTTAAAGGGAGTTATTGAAGAATATATTTCCAGAGATGGAACCGATTATGGCGAAGTTGAGGCTTCAGAGGAAACGAAATTCAGATACGTAAAACAAAAGCTTCAAAAAGGATTGGCGGTTCTAATTTTTGATGACGAGGCCGAAACCACCAATATATTCTTGGCTGATGACCCCATTTTCAAGAAGCTTGATGCATTAGCCGAATGATAATTACTGGTCGCTGCTTAAATTTTAGTATCGACTTCGCGGAGTAAAATATTTACACCCGATATCAACCCTCTCTGGTGGGATTTCTTTATTTTCCTCTCCCTTGTGTTTTGAGAACCACGTGCATTTACCAAGAAATGAGTCACCACCTATTTGTTGATAATTGCAAACCCAGCAGTTCTTTTCGTTCTTTATTTTATCATCTTTGTCAACCACTTGAATTCACCATCCCCCTCAACTCTTTCCCCACCTTGAAATAAGGCAATTTCTTCGGCTTCACGCCCACGTTCTTGCCGGTCATGGGATTCCTTCCTGCATACGCCTTGTATTCCCTCACAGAAAAACTCCCGAATCCTCTAATTTCAATTCTGTCTCCCTTTTTCAGCGAATCCCTAAATCCTCCGAGGATTTGATTGATGATGTCCGTTGCTTGTTTATTGGTCAGATTTTCTTTATTGGCCAGTGCTGCGATAAAGTCTGATTTGGTCATGATTGTTGTCTCCAGATGTTAGATTGTTTCAGAGCGTGTACAAGGAAATGATACCATGCCGGATGTAGATGTTGCAATCCCTTCTTAACAGGCAGGTTAAATGAGTCGATGGCTGATGCCTCTCTCACATCATGGAAAATCCGTCAATCACAGAATTGGCCCCGGTGGCCATGTGAAAATCCCCCACCCGTGGCCAGGCATCTTCACAATGCCAGGCGCCGCATCTTGCTGCTCTTCCATGGGGTTTCCCGGAAAAGAAAAGCCCCCTGACAAACCGGTTTCGTCAGAGGGCTTTTTAAAGGGACACAGACTTTCAAAAGACAGTGTCTTTATTTATTCAGAAGAATTATCAAACCTCTTTTCGTCTCAG
>Ga0247840_10003140_pt1 | contig 28358 bp, 26 predicted proteins | sample LaCruzMarch2015__FD_192404 | JGI IMG/M metagenome (GOLD analysis project Ga0247840, IMG submission 192404) | Freshwater microbial communities from meromictic Lake La Cruz, Castile-La Mancha, Spain - LaCruzMarch2015_17m | ecosystem: Environmental > Aquatic > Freshwater > Lake | place: Spain...
TTTTAGTGATGCGAACCAACTTTTCAAATTCGGTGCGCTTACATGGTGTAAGTATTTTTTGCATAGCCTCAATTATAAAACAAGTTAGTTGTGAAAACACAACTTTCAGTTACGAAGAGTATATAAATATAATGAATATATGTAGTAATTTCTATTGACACTTTTTGGAATCTCATCCAGACTGTGAACCATCAATTCCATGATGTATCTTTCTAGTGTTTTGGACAAATAATTGTTTTTATCTTTATGTTTGATGGAGTATTATTCAAATCACTCTCTAAACCAATAGGATTTATTATTAATCCTTCAGGATCATATACAAAACAAATTAATATTTTAATTTTGGGGTATGATTGTTGGTATCTAGCAATGTCAATTAATAGTTCCTCTCCAATTTCCTTATCTTTAAGACTCTGGCGAGTTTTCTTAACTTCAATTGCAATATCATGTTCATTAAGAATGAAATCTATTCTCGAATTACTTCCTGCATATTGTGCTGTGCTAACCTCTGCCCGTACATCATCAAAGTATGACTTAAATAATGCGTGTAGTAAGTCTTGAACATCATATTCGTCTACGATATTAATAGTGCTTCGTTGACCATGTCGAATTAATAATTGCCTATAACAACGATGGAAGTTAATTAATATTTTTTCGATTATATCAATCTCACTAACTGAACATGAACCAGATTCAATACCATATTCAATGATCTCTTCTTTTATAGAGTTTAGCAAGTTTTTTGCTCTAATTCTTCCGTTTTTATGAGCTATAACATAATTTTTTTGCTCAATTCCAATAAAAACTCGCGGAGTGAAATGAATGTTTTCAAATTCCTTTAGTTTTTGCGCATCTAAAAACATTTTTCCAAGTGCTATTCTTGCCTCTCTATACCATTGGTCAAATTCACTGTTAACAATTCCGTATTGGTATTGTGGTAGATTATCTAATTTCGTTATTAAATTATTCAATTTATCAATGACTTTTGCTTTATCCATAATTTACCTAAATAAAGAGTTGTTGTAGAAGTGATTTTTTAAATAATTTGGTCTGTTCAAGGTTGTTATTAACTTGAGTTATTTTATCGTCAAGACTAGTTAAAAAATCAGCTATTTTAACCTGTTCTTCATATTTTGGAATATTGATTGTAATTGTTGATAAGTCTGAAGAATTTATCGCGGGATAACTTGTTCCCGTACAACGCAACATTACTGTATTAACAAAATTTTCTGTTAGAAGCATCTGAAATATAAATTTATAATCATAATTTTCTCTCGCTCTTAATTGTGCATATCCTGTTGAAGCTACATAATTATCTTCAGATGTAAAACTAAATAGCAAATTATTCCTTTGATACGGTCGTACCATTTGAAATAATATGTCATTTTGGGATAAAACTCTTTGTGCTCTACTTGGTGCATCATTTGAGTTAATATAATTTAGTGTTCCAACCCTGCCATTATTTACACTCTCTAAGTCGATATAATAAAAGTTATTTGGCAAGTTTTCAGACTTTGGGTTAACTTCTGCAATTTCTTTTAATTCTTTTTCTTGCCAATTTGGATAATTATTGCCGTTGTCATCTTTGAAACGAATTTGTTGGCTGAACATTTGCTGCACTATGCCTTTTTTATACTGTTCAAGGAGTTCTTTTTTCTGGGTTAATTGCTGAATTTTGTCATCAACATTAGTTAGGAAATCAGCGATTTTGCTTTGTTCAGGTTCTGAAGATAATGTAATTGGTATTGATAGAAAATTAGTTTTTGAAATGTTTTTCATACTATTACTTGTACCTGTAGCAATATCTGATAAACTCATCCTAAACTTATCTCGTATCATCAACAAACTAATGAATTTAGTATTAGATAACTTTTCATTAAAAAATAACATCCATAATCGATCTGGAATAAATAAATGTGGATAATCATCAGCAATAAATCCACTTTCACCAACAAGTTGTGGTGTATTCATCCTGCTAACCAGTATTGTATTCTTAACAAGACTTATTTTAGCTCTCTCAACCTCCTGAGGAATAATCTTTTTATTCTCTATTTCTTTAAAAATCCCCTGCATTATACAACTAGTTTTCAATACTCCTGCTTCATTTCTATTTTTAACGGGAAAATCTTCAGAGTTAACACTTATACCACTTTCAACACGTATTACAATATTACTTAATGTGGTTTTACTCCAATCACCACTAAACTCAGGAAATCGCAACTTAGGCACTTTTCTATCATTCATCTTGATTATCCATTTCGCTTAATAGTGCTCGTTCACGTTGTAATTCTTTGGCTAGTTCTTCTTCAGTTGGAAGATAAGGCAAGTATTTAGCTGCAAATAATTGTTTGCCATCAGCAAGTACCGAGTATTTGGCAACCGCCTCACTTTTTTCACTGCATAAGATTAAGCCAATAGTTGGGTTATCAGTATCTGATTTTTTGTGTTGATCATAGATACGGACATAAGTATCCATTTGTCCTACGTCTTGATGATTTAGCTTTCCTAGTTTGAGATCGATGAGCACAAAACACTTTAAAACATAGTTATAAAAAACTAAATCAATGTAAAAGTCTTGGTCTGCTGTTGCTATTCTTTGTTGACGAGCTACAAAGGCAAAACCTTTGCCGAGTTCAAGTAAAAACTTCTGAAGATTATCAATTAAGCCTTGTTCTACATCAGCTTCAAGGGCTGATTGATGTGGCAAATTTAAAAAATCCAAAATATATGGATCACGAAGATAATCTTTGTTATCACGTTGTAATGGCGCAATTTTATTTGCTGCTTCATTTTTGACAACTGCTTGATTTTGACTGGATAATAAACGCTCATAATAAAGTACACTTATTTGTCGCTCTAGTGCTCGGACACTCCATGCTTGTTCTGCACACTCGTGCATATACCAGTTACGTGCGTGTTCATTTTCTAGCCTGATTAGTTTTACGTAATGACTCCACGCTAATTTAGGAGACACTGTCTCCCATTTTGGATAAACTAAATAAAACAAGCGCATATTACGCAAATTTGAGACATCAAAACCCTTGCCAAATTCTTGTTGTAATTCTTTAGATAAATTAACTAAAACCTGTTTGCCATATTCTGCACGAGTATTACCATTTTGCTCATCTTCTACAATTAATTTACCAATTTGCCAATAGGTTTGGACGATAGCAATATTAACCGTGCGAACAAGATTTTGCCGTGATATGGCCAATAGTTCTTTAATATTATTTAATAATTGCGTTTGTACTATTTCGTTCATAATCATTTCTCAACTGGTGGCAATTTACCACTTTTAAATTTTTATTTCCTAAGTCGGTTACATGTTGTAACCTACTGCGCATATTAAAATGGGGTTGGAATATTGAGCTGCGTACAGAACTCAGCTATTTTGGCATCCGTTAGCTTCATTTGACTATCCAGTGCTTTAATTTGATTGGCAACTTGGTGCAGATCAATTTGTTCTTCTTCCTCAAAAGTATCAACATAACGCGGAATGTTTAAATTATAGTCGTTATCTTTGATTTCACTGATATTCGCCAAATAGCTATATTTATCAAGTGTGGCACGCTCTTTATAGGTAGTAATAATTTTATCAATATCACAATCCCTTAGGATGTTTTGCGTCTTAACTTTCTCAAAATCATTGCTTGCATCAATAAAGATGATGTGCTCGCTGTCTTCACGGCATTTTTTAAATACTAAAATACAGGTTGGAATTGAAGTTCCATAAAAAATATTAGCAGGTAAGCCAATTACTGCATCAAGATAGTTTTTTCTTCAATCAGATATTTGCGAATATGTCCCTCAGCCGCACCACGAAATAAAACGCCATGCGGTAGTACAACCGCCATCGTACCATTATCAGCTAATTGATGAATCATGTGTTGTACAAAAGCAAAATCGGCTTTAGTGGTTGGCGCTAAGCGTCCGTATTGGCTAAAACGCTCATCACTCATATGAATCTGACTGGCGCTCCAGTGTGCTGAAAAAGGTGGATTAGCAACGACAGCTTCAAAACGTTGCTCTAGATGTTGCGGGTTATCTAGAGTATCTTCTTGTTTAATGTTAAACTGAGAATAATGCACCCCATGCATTATCATATTCATACGACATAAATTATAGGTTGTTCGATTGAGCTCTTGACCATAAAACTCGCTAACATCTCCAACCTCACGTTTTACACGGAGTAATAATGAGCCAGATCCACAAGTAGGATCATAAACGGATTTTAAACGTGATTTGCGTACTGTGACTAGTTTAGCTAATACTGTTGACACTTGTTGTGGGGTATAAAACTCACCAGCCTTTTTACCTGCGCCGCTAGCAAATTGAGCAATTAAATATTCATAAGCATCACCTAGAACATCTGCTTTGGTATCAGAAAGATTAAAATCAGTATTATTCAAATGGGCTAAAACTTTAGAGATTAGTTTATTGCGTTCTTTAACAGTTTTACCTAATTTAGTAGAATTTAGATCCAAATCCTCAAATAAATTATCAAAATCATCTTCACTGGCGGTACCGAGTGTAGTTTGCTGAATATTGTTTAAAATTCGCGTTAAATCATCGAGAATAAAGTTATCGGTTGCTTCGTCGTCGCTATCTTCTTCGGTATTTCGTCCGCCTTTTTGCGCGATAGAACCAAAAAGTTCATTTGGTTTTAGAAAATATCCCAAAGCTTCAATTGATTGCTCTTTAATAACCGCAAGGTACTCTTTACCTTCTGCAGTTGTTTCATCAATTATGTTATACTCAATATTATCTTCGCTTAGTAGCTCATTGGCATAAAGATACATTTTTTCAGAAAGGTATTTATAGAAAATAAATCCAAGGATATAATCCCTAAATTCATCAGCATCCATTTTGCCGCGCAATGTATTAGCAATATTCCATAATTGTTGTTCTAAAATCCGTTTTTGTTCTTCCGACATCTAAGCATAATCCTGTAGCAAATATTTCCCTGATTTTACCATACTATACAGCTGTTACATATGCTTATCCATGCTGCACTAAAGAGCAAAACAGAACAATATTAAGTTAGTTTATTTGCCAGCATGTTGCATTTAAGCACTTTATTAAAATTATTTAGGCTTTACTGATGTATTTATTTGAAATAATTAGCTAATTTACGCTACCTTTATTTAGGGGTGAGCCATCACAAAAAAACCAATGATTCTACATCCACCGAAACAAATTAATAAAACCATCAAACAGCGCTTATACTATAATACTAGCTCTTCAAAAAGCAAATTACAACATAATCATTCACACAAGGTTATAACTACGACAATGGATAATACAATTTTACTAATTGATGGCTCATCATTTATTTTTCGCGCATTTTATGCGATTCGTGAGCTTAGTGCGCCCAATGGCATGCCAACCAATGCAATATATGGCGTGGTTAGCATGCTTAAGCAATTGGAAAAAAGATATGCAACTCAACATTGGGTATGTGTCTTTGATGCCAAAGGGAAAACCTTCCGTGATGAAATTTATCCCGAATATAAAGCCAATCGCCGCAAGACGCCCGAGGAACTAGTGGTGCAATTTAAATATATTCATGAAATTGTCGCAGATTTAGGGATTCCAGTAATAATTCAGGAAGGTGTCGAAGCCGATGATGTAATTGCAACTATTGCCAAAAAATATGCCGCTCTTGATTACCAGATTGTCATTGCAACTGGGGATAAAGATTTTGCCCAAGTCGTCAATGAAAAAGTTAGTCTCGTTAATACCATGAATAATGAAACCTTGGATGTGGCGGGGGTTGAAACTAAATTTGGCGTCAAACCCGAGCAAATAATTGATTATTTATCGTTAGTTGGTGATTCGGCGGATAATGTTCCTGGCGTGCACAAATGTGGTCCTAAAACCGCGCAAAAATGGCTACAAGAATATGGTTCAATTGCTAATTTAGTTCTAAATCAAGATAAATTAAGTGGCGTAGTTGGGGCGAACTTTCGCGCGGCAATCGATTGGTTACCGACTGCGCAACGATTAATTACCATTGATGAACAGGTTCAAATTAACGAAACTGACATTAACCAAATTGAGAATTTACAATTAAAGCCTGCCAATTTAGTTAAATTAGTTGCCATCTATCGTGAATTAAATTTCCGCCGTTGGTTACGCGAAGCCGAAGCCAAGCTTCAAGCGTTAAACATTGATAAAATAGAAGTAACACTACCAGCAACAATTACTCAGCAACCAGCGCATAGTGATTTGGGGACTGATTTATTTAGCTCTCAAGAACCTGATATCATTACCCTAGCGCAACCAAGTCATGCGCAATTACAGATCTTACAATCGGCTCACGAACTCGAATCGGTTATTGCACAATTAATCAGCAATCCACACGAAAGTGCCTTTCATATAATTCTCGATGATTATAGCGATCCACAATCCACAATTAGTATGGTGGTAATTGCGACTAAGCAAATTATCTATCTAATTCAACTAAATACCACCAATAGTCAAGAATTAATCTTTAGCGAAGATCATGAAACGACGAAGAAAATTGCTCTTTTAACTAAATACTGGCACAGCAGCTGTCCGAAAATTAGTTCTAATGTTAAACAACAGTTATATATTTTGGCGCGACATGCAATCACGCCACAGGGAATTTGCGGCGACTTAGCCTTAGCCAGTTATTTGCAAAACTCGAGCCAAAACCAAAAATTAGCTGCAATCTTGCAACGCTTTAATCCTGAGAGCAATTTAGATCAAGAAATAATTTTAGGCAAAGGCGCTAAACGTAATTCCTTTACTAGCCTAGCAGCAGAACAACAAATTGATTTTGCCAAGCAAATTGGTCAACAAATTTTAAGTGCACATCAACAATTAGTCGCACGCATGAGCCCTGAAGAACTAAAACTCTATCACGAAGTGGAACTCCCGTTGAGTGAACTACTCTATCGCTTAGAAAAAGCTGGGATGCTAATTGATTCGGCAAAATTGCGTGAAATTGCTCAAGAAATGCATAGTAGATTACTTGAGTTAACCGAGCAAATTTACCTCCTCGCCGAAACTCCATTTAATGTAAATTCACCGAAACAGCTCCAAGACATTTTGTTTACGCAGCTTCAATTACCCACGACAGGAATTAAGAAAAACATTAGTGGTTACTCGACCGACGAAGAATCGTTGAACATCCTAGTTGAAGCAGGTTATCCAATTGCCGAATTATTACTCGAATATCGTTACCTGAGTAAATTATTGAATACCTATATCGATAAATTACCGAGCTATGCCGATTTGGATGGCTTGGTGCATACCTCATTAGAACAAACGGTCGTGACCTCAGGACGCTTATCTTCCAAAGATCCCAATTTACAAAATATTCCCGTGCGTAGTCATTATGGTCAATTAATCCGTGAATGCTTTATTGCTAAACCCAATCACCAGCTAATTTGTGCCGATTATTCGCAAATTGAATTAAGAATTCTTGCGCATATTAGCAATGATAGCAATCTGATTAATGCCTTCAAAAGTGGCGCAGACATTCATTTGGCAACTGCCGCCCAAATTTTTAATAAACCTCAAGCCGAAGTTACTAAAGATGAACGCCGCTATGCTAAATCAATTAATTTTGGTCTAATTTATGGAAAATCGGTATTTGGTCTCGCCAAAGAGTTGAAAATTGAGCGTGCAGCAGCCAAACTATATATTGATAATTATTTTGCCCAATATCCACGCGTGAAAGATTATATGGAAGATATCAAACATCAGGCACATGCGGATGAATATGTCAGCACAATTTACGGGCGGAAAATTTATTTACCCAATATTAACTCCAAAAATAACATTCTACGGCAGGCCGAAGAACGCTTGGCTCTAAATGCGCCAATGCAAGGCAGTGCTGCCGACATTATAAAAATTGCCATGTTGCATGTGGATAAATGGCTGCAAGAACAGCAGCTTAAATGTGAAATGATTTTACAAGTTCATGATGAATTAATTTTTCAAGTAGCAGATGATAAAGTTGAATTAATTTTGGCGAATTTAGAACGCTTGATGACCGAAACCATCAATTTAAACGTACCGCTATTAGTTGAAGTAAAAGCTGCCCAGAATTGGGGCGCGGCTCATTAGATATAAAAAAGCGCCACTGAATTTAAATCTCAAGTGGCGCCAATCATTTATACAATTTAACTTTAATTACGGCGTGTCAAAATACACAATTGAATTGAGCCCGTGACTCGTATTTAACTGAGTGATTCGCCAATCTACACCGTCACTTGAATTAGCAATTAAGCCATGACTGCCGACAATCCAAAATTTTTGATTGGCAAATATCATTGAACGAATTGTCTCCTGCGGTGGTAAATTAGTCCGCAACACATGCCAGTTAATTCCATCCCGCGAGCTAATGACACTAGCGCCAGCCCCTGCCGCTAAATATTTATCATTACCGTAACTAACTGTGTATAGCCACCTCTTAGTTGAGACAGCATGCGCTTTCCAACTATGCCCATCCAAAGAACTAAGCAGCGTGCCACTTGAACCAACCGCAATAAAACGCTGATTTAAAAAACGAACACTACTTAACCATTCCTCAGTTGGTGAACTCTCGGCAACCCACGTATTTCCATCATCCAAAGAAGCCAGAATGACCCCACCAGCACCACTTGCGACCAAGGTTTGCTTACCATAACTCACACTGCTTAACCAAGCCCGAGTTGGTACAGTTTTGCGCTGCCAATTTTTTAGCGTTGGTGAGCCAACTACCATTCCGCCCATCCCAACAGCAATATATTGCGCTTTGGCATAAGTAATATCATATAACCATACACGATGATCTTTAATTAGCACGGGGTTCCAATTAACGCCATCGCTTGAATCAGAAATCGCACCCGACATCCCAACCGCAATAATTTTATTATTACTTAGACTTAAGCTATTCCAAATTTCACTTTCAGCAGGTTTAATCGCGACCCACGAATTACCATCGGTTGAAATTTGAAAAAAGCCATTATCTTCCGCAACTACATATTTGTTAGTCGCAGATGGAGTAGTTGGGGCTTTATTCATCCACGAGCATGAGGATAATAAAAGTGCGAGAAAAACACCCGCACTTAATTTAACTCGTAGAGAGGCTAAATTTAACATTATTAAGCATGATCCAAATAACGCTCAGCATCTAGAGCAGCCATACAACCTGAAGCAGACGAGGTAATCGCTTGTTTATAAATCATATCTTGCACATCACCGGCCGCAAAAACACCTTCAACCGATGTTGCCGTGGCAAAACCAGTGCGCCCAGCATTAGTAATAATATAACCATGCTCCAACGCCAATTTACCCTCAAAAATATCGGTATTTGGTTTATGTCCAATCGCAATAAATACTCCGCTTAAGGCAACATCTTCACTCGAACCATCATTAAATTTCAAGCGCATACCATTAACACCTTTAGCATCACCTAAAATTTCATCTAAATTAGCGTTCAATTTAAGTTCAATTTTACCGCTGGCTACTTTATCCATTAAGCGTTCAATCAGAATCTTTTCGGATTTAAAGCTATCCCGACGATGTACCAAAATTACTTTTGAACAAATATTGGCTAGATATAAAGCTTCTTCAACCGCCGTATTTCCACCACCGATTACCGCGACTTCTTGATTTTTATAGAAAAAGCCATCACAGGTTGCACAACCCGAAACACCACGTCCCATAAATTTTTGTTCGGATTCTAAGCCTAAATATTTAGCTGAGGCACCGGTTGCAACAATCAAAGCATCACAAGTATATTCGCCCATATCACCAATTAATTTAAATGGTTTTTCGGCAATTTCCACGGTATGAATTTGATCAAATAAAACTTCAGTCCCAAATTTAGTTGCATGATCTAAAAAACGTTGCATTAATTCAGGACCTTGCACTTCACCATTAATTTCAGCAGGCCAATTTTCAACTTCGGTGGTAGTCATTAATTGTCCACCTTGTTGCATTCCTGTAATAATCACTGGTTTTAAATTAGCCCGCGCAGCATAAATTGCCGCCGTATAACCAGCAGGACCTGAACCCAAAATAATTAGTTGATGATGAATAGTCATAATTTATTCCTTCTCTGGCAAAGTAACATTAATTTCTAATAATTCCAAGTTATCACGTTTCTCTAGATTAACCGTTAACGCATCTTGGTCAACTTGAATATATTTAGCGATCACCGCTAACAATTCACGTTGCAATTCTGGTAACCAACTTGGTGCAAAATTTTTCCCGTCCCCAGTTAAACTTGCGCGCTCATGCGCCAAAATAATTTGTAAGCGCTCCTTAGCAACCGATGCAGTCGCTTTCTTTTTTCCAAATAAAAGATCAAGCAAAGACATTTTATTTACCTCCAAACATGCGTTTTAAAAAGCCTTTCTTTTCGGCAACTGTAAAACGCATCGGTTTATCTTCACCCAGGAATCTGGCAACAATATCTGCATACGCCTCAGCAACATTAGTACCGACCAAATTAATTACTGGTGTACCGGTGTTGGAAGCTTGTAAAACATCTTGCGATTCTGGCGTAACACCTAAGACAGGAATGCGCAAAATATCTTGAATATCTTCAATTGAAAGCATTTCACCACTTTCAACGCGTTCTGGGTTGTAACGAGTAATAATCATATGTTCTTTAATTTTTTCACGTCCCTCAACCGCACGTTGCGATTTTGAGGCTAAAATACCTAAAATACGATCTGAATCACGCACCGATGAGACTTCTGGATTAGTAACAATTAAGGCTTCATCAGCAAAATACAATGCCATGAATGCGCCTTTTTCAATTCCTGCTGGTGAATCACAAACCACATAATCAAAAGTTTTCTTTAATTCAGCAATAATTCGTCCCACATTTTCTTCGCTTAAAGCGTCTTTATCTTTAGTTTGCGAAGCAGCTAAAATATATAAATTATCGCAATTTTTATCCTTGATTAACGCTTGATGCAAGGTGGCTTCACCACAAATTACATTCACAAAGTCGTACACGACCCGTCGTTCACAACCCATAATTAAATCTAAATTACGTAAACCGATATCAAAATCAATTACGACGGTTTTAAATCCACGATTAGCTAACCCGGTTGCAAAGCTTGCCGAGGTAGTTGTTTTACCCACGCCGCCTTTACCAGAGGTTACCACAATAACTTTAGCTTCCTTAGCCATATTTGCTCCTACTATAGTATGTTTTAATTGCATTTGTCCACGTATTTTTTGTTTCATTATTTTATGTTGTTACCTTTATATTTAAATGGCGAGCGGCATAATATTTAAACGCTCTTTATCATCTAAAAAAATTTGTACGGCTTTATTATGTAAACTATCGGGTAATTTATCTTCAATCACACGATAAACTCCAGCAATCGAAATTAATTCGGCATTAAAGCGCCCAATAAATATTTTAGCTTTTTTGTTGCCACCATTACCTGCAATAACCCGTCCGCGACAATCGCCATAAATATGAATATTACCTGTTGCGATAATTTCAGCATTATGTGAAACTAAGCTGGTCACAATCACATCGCCATCGTTTTTAACCATAATACCACTCCGCACAGGTTCATCAATCAATAGAGTCTGATTGAGAATAACTTGAGGTTTAAGTGTGCTCGGTAAATCAATCACTGGCTTGCCAGCAATTATTCCACCACGCGTAAATTGATTGGCTAAAATAAAGTTAATTTCTAACCCATATTGCATCGCAAGCGCATCTATTTGTTGAATTTGCTGGCTAAATGAAGTTAAATCCAATTGACTATCACATTCAATCACCAAATGGCGACTCGTCTTATCAAATTCACGTAAAGTTATTAATTTACTTTGAATTTCTTGCAGCGAACTATTGGAATTAATTCGTAAGATATAGTAATCAAACGTGGCTGAATTTAGTTTTATGCTGGTTGCTATCATATTTATTTCTAGTTGTTTCTTTAAAATAGGCTATAATTAGCGCAATTTTAACACACTAACCTGTTTAGACATAAGAAATTAACCGTGCAATCTCCTAATTTTGACGTAATAATCATCGGTGCTGGTGCTGCTGGTCTAATGTGCGCACAATTTGCCGCCGCCAAAGGTCTAAAGACTTTGATTTTAGATCATAGTTCACGCCTAGCGGAGAAGATCCGCATCTCAGGTGGTGGGCGCTGTAATTTCACCAATTTAAATGCTAGCCCAGCTAATTATATCTCGAATAACCCACACTTTGCCACCTCGGCACTCTCGCGTTATACACCACAACATTTCTGTGAATTACTCGATTGGCATGGTATTAGCTATCACGAAAAAACCCTTGGGCAACTCTTTTGTGATGATAAATCACAAGCCATTATTGATTTACTCGATCATTTATGCCAAGAAAACCACGTCCAGCGCAAAATGAATACCAGTGTGCTTAAGATTGATAAGACACTGGCAGGTTTTGAATTAAGTACAACCCAAGGCACATTTAACTGTAGCAAATTAGTCATCGCAACTGGTGGCTTGGCAATTCCGCAAATAGGTGCAACTGGCTTTGGTTATCAAATTGCGCAACAGTTCGACCTCAAAGTAATTTCAACCGCACCAGCTTTAGTTCCATTAACCATTGCACCACAAGATTTACCCAATTACACACAATTAGCTGGAATTTCATTTCTAAGTGAAACCTCACTGGGAAAAATAAAGTTCGTTGAAAATAGTCTCTTTACTCATCGTGGTTTAAGCGGTCCCGCAATTTTGCAAATTTCTTCCTATTGGAACCCAGGCAATAAAATCACCATAAATCTATTACCCAGCCAAAATATTATCGAACAAATTCAACTCCAGCGCAGTTCAAATAAGCTCCTCAGTAATTTTCTGAGTAACTATTTTTCACAAAAATTAGCTCATAGTCTGTGTGATTTACTTAAATTTGATGTTCAACTCAGTCAATTAAGTAAAGCGCAAATCCGTGCCATCGAGCAATTAATTCATCATTTTCAAATTTGTCCCTCAGGTAGCGAAGGTTATAAAAAAGCTGAAGTAACTCGTGGTGGCGTGGACACTAACGAATTAAACTCCAAAGACCTCCAAAGTAAACACGTTGCAGGTTTATATTTCATTGGTGAAGTGGTTGATGTAACTGGTTGGCTCGGTGGCTATAATTTCCAATGGGCGTGGTCATCGGCTTATGCCGCAGCGTCAAATTTTTAAGGAATTCAGATGAAAATAATTAGTGCTAATCTAAATGGAATTCGTTCAGCACAAACTAAAGGATTTTTTGATTGGCTGCTAACGGTGGATGCCGATATTATTTGCCTGCAAGAATTGAAAGCGGATTTAAGTGTAATTCCAAGCGAATTACTAAATTTCAACGGCTATCATTGTGAATTTCACCCAGCTCAAAAAAAAGGCTATAGCGGGGTTGCCATCATGTCCAAACACCAACCCGAGCAAATTATCGTGGGTTTAAATAATCTCGAAATTGATAATGAAGGGCGCTATCTAGAATTTCGCTATGGCAAGCTTAGCGTAATTTCACTCTATTTACCCTCAGGCTCGAGTGGTGAAGATAAGCAACAGAAAAAATTCCGTTTTATGGAATATTACTTACCAATTTTACAGCAACAACACGCCGAGCGCGATTACATTATTTGTGGTGATTGGAATATCGCACACCAAGAAATTGATCTCAAAAACTGGAAAGGTAATCTAAAAAATTCAGGTTTCTTACCCGAAGAACGTGAATGGCTCAGCACTTTGTTTGCCCATGGTTATACCGATAGCTGGCGTCATTTGTATCCAGAAGACCCAGGTTATACGTGGTGGTCAAATCGCGGACAAGCTTATGCCAAAAATGTCGGTTGGCGAATTGACTATCAGATTATTAGCGCAAATTTACGCGATAAGCTAATTTCTGCTAGCATTTATAAACAGCAAAAATTCTCCGATCACGCACCGTTAATTATGGAGTATGCACTATGACTAAACTCAAAGCCATAATTATGGATGGGGATGGTTCCAGCATTACCCATGATGGAATTTTACCTGATAGTTTACGCGACTTAATGCTCGCTAATCCGCAAATTCATTGGATTATGGCAACAGGACGCAGTTTAGATTTATTGCGCCATTTGCCCATCATAGATTATCTAAGTCCAGATGTGCCGCATATTTTAGACGGTGGCTCACGCTTAACTAAAACCAATGGCGAAAGCTTACTCGATTTTTTCATTAGCCCTGCTGAATTAGAATCATTTTTTGCTCAATTAGATTTAACTCAAATTGATTTTCTCTATTATTATCTCGATGAACCGCGCAGTTATTTATATAGCCAACAGCTTGAATTATGGCAAAATCGTCCGATGTTTACTCGTGCCATCACTCATGATGATATCACAGAATATCGTCAAATCGCTTTAGCTAATCCGCCGACTAAAATCTTCATGCGCGTTAAAGAATTTTTTGAATTACAGGATTTAACTTGGCATAATAATGAGAAAAATATTGACTTTACCGCGCATGGCGTAAATAAGGGCAGCACCTGTTTGCGCTTATTAGAAACATTACAAATTAAACCAGAGCAAGCGGCGTTTGTCTTTAATGACCGCAACGACTTACCATTGGTATTACATCCAGAATTAAGCCAAATTACCACGATAAAAGTCGGTGACTACTTGCCTGAAATTAAAGCTACGCATCATGTCGCAACCCCTTACGATGTAGCTGCAGTTTTAGAGAAATTAATTGCTCAAAGTTTGGCAACTTAAGCAAAGCGGCATACTTATTTAGAATTCTTTAATTACTTAACTTAACCGCATTTAAGGAGAAACAAATGCACCTAAAATCACTAATCACCAGTCTAAGTCTCGCGAGCCTTATTCCATTGAATGTTTATGCACTTGAGGCTAATGCCAGCAGTCCAACACTCGCTCAAACCACTGCCGCAACCATGCCAGGCTGCGTACCAGGAAAACCTGAAACCTCAAATAACTACATGGCGACTAAATGGTATCGTGACTCAGTTGAACGCAATGCACAATATCATCAAGTTTTTAGTATTGGTTTAGAAAAAGTTACGCACAAAGTTGCCCAAGAGAAACTCAAAAATAAAAACTGGGGTGTCATTATGGATATTGATGAAACCGTTTTAGATAATTCGCATTACCAGAAAGCTAATGTATTAAGCTGTACAAATACGACTATGCCAACACTATATGCCAACATGGAGCAGGCCATTTCAACCGCAACGCCTGGCGCGCATAATTTCACCTGTTCAATTCAAAAAAATGGTGGAAAAGTAGTTTTGGTAACGAATCGCGATGGGACTTATGATGATAAGATTCAAAGTGCAACTTTAGCTAATTTACAAAAAGCTGGCATTTGCTACGATACGGTTATTTTTGCTAATGGTGCAAAAGACTCGAATAAAACTCCACGTTTTAATGCGGTAATTGCGGGAGACTATAGCAAAATAATTGCGACTAAACCATTAAAACCACTGCATGTATTAGGTTATTTTGGTGATAATATTCAAGACTTCCCAAATATTATGCAAGCTGATGCAATTAAACAAGATCCAAACAGTGATTTTTATACTAAATTTGGTCAAGAATATTTTTCATTACCAAACCCAGGTTATGGCAGTTGGGAGCACAATCAATTTAATTGATAATTTAAGTTAACTAGAACTTAAACCTTACGATGATAAAAGTAAAAAGATTCCACGTAACCTTCGTACCTTACACTTAATTAAAACGTCTGAATTAATTAAGTGTAGGGTACGAAGCAGAAATACAAACTCATTTTTAAGGTTTAATCTGGCTGATATGTAGAGCCTACTGCCACAAGCACGCCGAATGGTTGTAGCGATATCTATCTTAGTTCGTTTATGCACCATACCAGTAAAACTATTTACAACCCACGATCTCAACCATCTTACCTCCCAAATTTGAACTAGGCTATTTGGCATTTAATTATTTGCTCCAACTCGTTAAGCACGAAGTACATACGCCGCTACAAATTGAGACTCATTTTATCCAGCGCGCAAGCTCACTTTAAATTAATTTGCTGAATAACCCACATTATGTATATTAATCTATGATAAAATAATCATCCTTTCAAATCATCAGTTAGTTCAATTAAATAATCATGCAAACAAAAATACCCTTTAGCTTCAAAGTGGTGATTGTCCTCGTTTGGGCACTACCACAAATGTCAACCGACATCTATTTACCCTCCATGCCAAGTATGGCACATTATTTTGGCACTAGCCTAAGCATGGTTCAATATACGATTTTCTTTTACACCATTGGTTTTAGCTTTGGCGCGCTGTTTTTTGGTCCAATTTCAGATCGAATTGGACGTCGTCCCGTGATCTTATGGAGTTTAGTTCTAGCTGCATTTGGTTGCTTGATTGCGCTGATTTCAACCAACTTAAATATTCTCTTTGCGGCACGTTTAATTCAAGGCGTGGCTTTAGTCGGGGTTGGTTCAACTATGCGGGCAGTTACCAAAGATATTTGCACCGACAAAGAAGAAATGGCTAAATTTGGTGCACTCCTCGGGATAGCGATTCCAATCGCTGCTGCCGTGGCACCAGTTATTGGTGGATATATTGAAAAGTATGCCAATTGGAGAATTAGTTTTGCCTTTCTCTTGGTTTACACCTTAATTTTTTTGATGTACACGGTAAAAAAACTCCCTGAAACTAATCATGAAAAACTAGAGCGTCCATTTAAATTTTTACTGTTGGACTATAAAGAAGTTCTCACCAATGGACAATTTTTCCGCTATAACGCCATTACGGCTTTTGCCTTATGCTCGATGTTTGCATATTTAACCGTTTCACCCTACTTGTTACAAGTCAAGGCTGGTTTATCGCCTGAAATGTTTGGTTATACCAATTTACTTATTTCTGCAACGCTAGTAATTTCTAGCTATGCTAATAGTAAAATGATTTATCATCGTGGCATTGATAAAATGTTACACACTGGTGTTGTGTTACTTGGAGTTGGTGGGGTTTTATTTTTACTTTGTGGCATTTTCAATAATTTTCATGTATATGCAATTGTAATACCACTAATTATTATGGTTTGCGGTTGTGGGTTTATTTATCCTAATGCTAGTGCTGGTGGACTAAGTTTATTTAGCAAAAGCGCTGGCACGGCAGGCGCGGTGTATGCATTTATCCAAATGTTGGGCGGCTCGGCTGGCAGTGGCTTTATTTCGCTAATGTCTCATTACGGTGATCCATTAGAATGTCTTGGATTACTAGTGATCTTGCAAGCACTAGTTGGTCTGCACTTTAGTAAACAACTAATCCGCCAAAATAAACTTGATAACGCTAAAATTTAAATTTGCTAAAGTTGGCACAAATTAAGTCGTACACAAACAAAAAAGCACAAGTTATCTCACTAGTGCTTTTTTAAAACTCGTCACTTTTTCACCGCAAAGCTGGTAAATTTATCCAATTGAGCATATAAAAATCAGGTTGGCTTTATTCACCGCTTTTTCAACTCTAAAACATAAATGATTTGAGCACCCATTAATAGAATCAACACCGACAAATACAACCACGACATAAAAATTGGCAACATTGCCAAAGAACCATACAACAATGAATATTCTCCCTCCAAATGCAGCATTGAATATCCAAAATAAGCTTGTAATAAACCAAATGCCACATCAGCCAATATGCCTACACTGATTGCATGTGACCAGCGCACTGATTTGCTAGGTAGAAATTTGTAGATACAAATAAAAGAGACTAGAGAAACTAAATTTGCGGCAAGAAAAGCTATATCACTCTGTATATTGGTATCAAATATTATTGAATCAAGGAATTCTACGACTATGGCTATCAAATAAACTAGCAACGTTCCACCAACAAAAAAGCCTGTAAAGAGCAACAGTGAATGGATTAAACTCCGCTGACGTTTAATCTGCCACATTTGATGAATGTGTTGTTCGACCGTAAACATCATGCCATAGCAGCTCCCAAGTAAGGAAACCATACCTAAAATTGATAAACGATTGGAGTTATTAAATGAGAGTTGAAATAAAGCATAAATCTCAGTTCCTGACTGAGGAATAAATTTACTAAAAAAGTACATTTGCACATCATTAATAATGGTATTAGAAATTGGAAGCCATGAGCTAATGCTGGCGATCGAAATTGAAAACGGAATAAACGCCAATAAAAGCGTATAAGATAAACTGCTACTACAGGAAATACCACCTGCTTTTTGAAAATTAACCCACACCTTAAATAAAAAACGGAAGCTAGCATAACCACGCCATTTTGGAATACGCCTGAGTACTCGGTGCATACTTGTTTATCCTTCACCAGCGAGGTTTATCGTAATTAAACTCATTAAATACACCAGACTAAAAACAACCACAATCTCCATTCATTTTTATCTCGGTCCACATTTCATTGACCATAATCCGTGTTTTAGGATCATAGGCTTTAAAGGCGTGCATTTTACTCATATCTTTAGGATAAATCCAGTCTATATTTTTTACCGCAGGATCTAATTTGGCAAACGCAGTTGGATTAGGAATACTCGAACCTGTTTCCGAAGATAATTCATAAGCACTTTGTGGATCAAGCGTAGTATTAATAAAGCTATAGGCTAATTTATCATTGGTATTAAAGCTCGGAATTACCACATTATCCAATTCGATCATATTACCTTCACGTTGCAACATCGCCGCCAAATTTAACTTGGCATGTGAAGCTTTTATATCTTGCAAGGTTTTATAAATATCAATCGAGTAAGCCATCGAAACCCAAATATCACCACGTAATAAACTCCGATAATAGCTATCACTATCAAATTTAGCCCAATATGGCGAAGCTTGCTCAATTACTTTACGTGCGGCTTGTAAATCTGCAGAATTACTCGAGTTAGGGTCTTTGCCTAGATACAATAAAGCAGCGGCAATTACATGACGTGATGAATCAAAAACCGTAATACTCCCTTTGAGAAGCTTTAAATATTTGGGAGCAAAAATTATCGCCCACGTATTGGGCACAATTCCCAATTGCTTAAGTTTTTCTGGATTATAGGCAAGAAACACAGGGTTGTAAGCATATGGAACCGAATATTTATTCCCTGGATCATAGGACTGATTCAAAAATTTAGGATCGGTGTATTTCAAATTGGGTAACTTACTTTTGTCCAAAGGTTTGATTTTACCCATCATGGCTAATTGTTGCACCGCATAGCTAGTCGCAACAATTGCGTTATAACCATTAGCCCCAGCCGCAATTTTAGCCAACATCTCATCATTATCATTAAAGTAATTTTGCACCAAGGTTGAATTAGTTTGCTTTTCAAAGCGACTAACCGTGCTATCGGCAATATAATTTGAACCAATATACAGATTAAAGGTTTCAGCCGCATTAGCGCTCAAACTTGCCAAAATAAACAGGTAAAAGAATATGATTTTTTTCACAAATTAACTTACTTAAATAATTGAGGTGACAGTTTGGTGGCAACCGAAGTAAGAACCAAGGTAAACACAATAATAATTGTTGACGCAGCATTTACTTCGGGAGTAACACCCATTTTAATCATTGAATAAATGGCTAACGGTAAGGTACTTGAGCCAACTCCAGCGGTAAAAAATGTAATAACAAAATCATCTAACGATAATGTAAATGCCATTAACCAACCAGCAATAACCCCAGGTAAAATGGTCGGAATTAATACCGAAATGAACGCACGACTTGGACTTGCACCTAAATCACGCGCGGCATCCATTAAACTATCATCCATACCATGCATCCGTGTTTTAACCGCAATTGTCACAAATGACAAACAAAATGCAGTATGTGCCAGAATAATTGAAACCATACCCAAGGTAAAATTAATTAACAGAAAAAACAACAATAAAGATACACCAACCAATAATTCGGGTGCTGCAACTGGTATCATCACCAAGGTGGATAAAAATGGCACTTTATATTTATGCAGTGCAACACCAGCAAAAGTCCCCAAGATCACCGATACCGTGCTGGCAATTAAAGCAATGATTACCGAATTACGTGCTGCATCAATCAACTGAGTATCGGCGAATAAAATTTTGTACCATTTCATGGTAAAGCCAACCCAAGTAATCCCAATTCTGGAATCATTAAAAGAATAAGCAATTAACAAAAAGATCGGTAAATACAAAAATATGTACACCAAAATTCCAGCCGAAAGTAACTTTTTAGAAACTTTATTTACTTGCATATTTTAGTCCCCCACTGCGACTGGCAAAAAAACCAACCAGCAAAGAAATCGCTAATACCGCTAATGTCATCACAATTGAAGTAACGCTCCCCAAAGGCCAATTCATATTCTGCAAAAACTGCTGTTTAATCAAATTACCAATCATTAGCGAGCAATTATTACCAACTAACTCTGGTACAACAAACATACCAATACACGGAATAAACACCAAGCCACAACCGGCTAAAATCCCTGGCAAACTTAGTGGAATGGTCACCTGCCAAAATGACGCCGAATTGGTTCCGCCCAAATCACGGCATGCTTCAATTAAAGCTGGGTCATGTTTTTCCAAATTAGCATACAGAGGTAAAATCATAAATGGTAAATTAATATAAACTAAACAAATAATTACCGCCGCCGATGAAAATAATAAATCCACTGGTTGATGACCAAATAAAACTAGCACTTGATTAACCACTTTACTCAAGGCTGAACTAGGTCCTAAAATCATCATCCACGCATACACCCGGATCAGAAAATTACTCCAAAATGGCACAATTACCAACAGCAGTAATAAGTCACGATATTTTTTCTTACTTTTGGCAATTAACAGCGCTAACGGATAACCAATAATTAAACAAAAAAAGGTGGTGATTAATGAAAACATCATTGAGCGCAGAAATAGCTTCCAAATAAAGCTATTGCTAAAGGCATAACTAAAGCTATCGAGGGTTAAATTTAAACTTGATTTGCCAGTTGCATCATGCAGCACCAATGGTGCAACACCGCCATAATCACCGGGTTGACGAAAGGCAATAAAGACCATCAAAATGGTCGGAATTAAAAACAGGCACGTTAAATAAATGCTTGGTGGTAAAGCCAACACCCATTTTTCACGTTTCTGAGATGAAGATTGAGTCATAATTATTTCACCAAGAAATTACCCGCCAGTGGGTTAATTGAAATAAATACTTCATCATTTTCTTGAAAAAATGAAGCCTGATTCGGGCGATTATTCGACAACATGCATTGTAAAACTACCCCATTCGGTAAAATAAATTCATACAGCGTGCCATCACCATAATAGTAGTAACCCTTAACACGAGCTTTAACACAACTAACTCCATCTTCATGGCGTGGATCCCAATGGGCTTTAATTTTCTCAGGGCGCAGCGCAAACCAGCCTGATTGTCCAAGCGTGACTTCAATTCCCTCATTGGGTAAGACTAGCTCAATACACTCAGCAACTTTAATTTTGTAGCTACTTGGATTTGATTCAATCACCACAGCAGGTAATAAATTACATTTACCAATAAAATCCGCTACATAATAGGTTTTTGGCTGTGAATAAATTTCGCGCGGAGTACCTAATTGTTCAACAATACCATGATTCATAACCGCAATCCGACTCGACAACGCAAGTGCTTCACTTTGATCATGTGTCACGTAAACAAACGTTACGCCACTTTGTTCTTGCATACGAACCAATTCAACATGCATATGTTCACGTAAGCGTGCATCAAGTGCCGATAAGGGCTCATCAAGTAAAAGTAATTTTGGTCGATCAACCAATGAGCGCGCAATGGCAACCCGTTGGCGTTGACCACCAGATAATTCATGTGGATAACGTTCAGCAAATTGCTCTAGTTGCACACTACTGAGCTGCTCTTTTAAACGCTCAGCAATATCCGCCTTACTCCATTTTGCCATTTTAAGCGGAAACGCAATGTTATCCCGCACGGTTAAATGTGGAAATAACGCATAGCTTTGAAAAACTGTATGCAATGGGCGTTGTTCTGGAGGTAAGTCTTTGATGTCTTTACCATCGAGCAATATTTGCCCTGAATCAGGTGACTCGAAACCAGCCACCATACGTAACAGCGTCGTTTTACCACATCCTGATGGACCCAGCAAGGTAAAAAATTCGCCTTGTTCAATACTTAAGCTAACTCCATTGACAGCGGTATAGTCAGCAAATTGTTTTACAATGTTTTTTAATTCCAAAATAGCCATTCAGCGCAACTTCCTACAAAAAGTGCAAATAAACAAATAACAGGCTTAGGCTTGTTTACTAAGTGGGGTATTTTAGCAAAAAAAATTTACAAGGGGTCATTTTTTAGCCCTTTCTAAGAAAATAATTTCCATTACTGTGATTACCAACATAAATACAATTACAAATCAGAATATTAAATCAATGTGACCACAACAAACACCGTAAATTTTCAAATGAAAATCTGCCGAATTAATTGAGATTTATTTAAAATTTTAACTCATGCAAATTTTCAGAACCAATTTTATATTATTTAACCCGCTGAAAATAGCTAATCCTAAGCCAGTTTCAGGGAGAAAAGAGTATAATTGCGCTTTATTTAATAAATTATTTCTCAGCTAAGGAGCTCGCAATGCAGGAAAATCTGCAACACAACCTTAAAGACCGCCACATTCAAATGATCGCAATTGGTGGCGCAATTGGCACTGGATTTTTTCTGGGTTCTGCCAGCGCAATTCAGATGACTGGACCATCAATTGCACTTGCCTATATTGTGGGTGGCTTAATTATTTATGGTGTGATGCGTGCCCTTGGTGAAATGACCGTTGATTACCCGAGTTCGGGATCTTTTGTCGAATATGCCCACCGTTATTTAGGCGCTGGAGCTGGATTTGTGGCAGGATGGAATGCCTGGCTACTCTTTACCGCCGCCTGTATGCTCGAAGTTACCGCAGTTGGAACTTTACTCGACTATTGGATTCATATTCCCCATTGGATTACTTGTATCGTCTTATTGCTCGCATTTGGTGGTTTAAATTTAATTGGAGTTAAATATTTTGGTGAGACCGAATTTTGGTTTGCTGGAATAAAAGTTGCGGTAATTATTTTTATGATTGTCACAGGTGTTTATTTGATTTTTGCCGATCAAGCCGTTCACCATATTGCCGTTACCAATTTACACGATTACTCTGATCCCAACGTATTTTTTAGCCATGGATTACTCGGGTTTTTCAATTCACTGGTGATTGTGTGTTTATCTTTTTGTGGGTCTGAATTTGTCAGTGTTGCTGCAGGTGAAGCTGAAAATCCTAAAAAATCAATTCCTAAAGCCATCAACGGCGTGGTACTAAGAATTATTTTATTCTATGTTTTAACCATGGCGGTAATTGTCTTGATGTATCCATTTCAAAACATTACCAAAGATACCAACCCATTTACCGATGTGTTTGTTAAATTGGGCTTTGCCAAATCGGCTGACATAATTAATTTAGTTGCCATTACCGCCTCGTTATCAGCTCTAAATAGCTGTATTTACGTAGCAGCGCGTTTTGTCTATCGCATGGCACTCAATGGCCAAGCACCACGTGCATTTGCTAAAACCGATGCCAATAAATTACCGCGCAATGCAGTTTTATTTACTTGTGGCATGGCATTTTTAGTCGTGATTGCTAATTACACGTTCCCAGCTAAAATCTTACAATATCTGTTTGCTTTAATTACGGTTGCAATTATTATTAATTGGTATATCATACTCTTAGCACATATGCTCTTTCGCAAACAAAAGCTCTTAGCTGGTGAACCACTAGTTTATAGCATGCCTGGTTACCCCTATGTAAATATGCTGGTGATGGGAGTTTTATTTATTATTTTGGTGGTAATGTCAAAAAATACTGAAATGGAATTAAGTGTCTATATTGCACCAGCTTGGCTCTTGATCCTCTCCATGATTTATGCCGCCAGCAGCGGACGGGCAGGCATGCGTGCTAATTCAATTAAGTAGATTATGCTCATTAGCATAAGCAAGAAAGCCCCAAGATGAAAAAATCTTTTGCCCTAATTACTCTTGGGGCAATTTTAGAATACTATGACTTTGCAATTTTTATTTATTTTGCCAAAAGTATTGGCGAAAGTCTAATTCCTGTGCATGATAGCATTGCGAATATAATTGCAACTTTTGGTATTTTCGCAATCGGTGCACTTTTAAGACCATTGGGCGGAGTGATTTTTTCGCACTTTGGTGACACACGTGGACGCAAAAATATCTTTGTTTACACCATATTATTAATGGCGCTACCAACGTTATTAATTGGCGTTATCCCCAATTACCAACAAATTGGAATTTGGGCAACCATTGGGCTAATATTTCTGCGCTGCATTCAAGGTCTCGCAATTGGTGGTGAAATCCCCGGCTCAATCGTTTTTGCCTATGAATTATCTCAACCACAAAACAAAGCCCTCAATACCAATATCGTGGTTGCAGGCACCAATATTGGCTTTTTCATTGCCTCGCTACTCGGTGCATTTCTACTGGGTAAACATAACTTTGGTATTGAAGCATGGCGGATTGCGTTTATTCTAGGCGGTATTTTTGGCATAATTAGCTATTTTTTACGCAAAAATTTATTAGAAACTCCAGAATTTGCAACCTATAAACATTTTCTTGAACAGCAACCGCAAGCCCCGTTTAAACAAATTCTCAAACACTTCCGTACGCCACTTTGGCAAATGGTTGCCTTTGGCTCATTTTTAGCCAGCTCATTAGCGGTTTATACCTTCTTTATGCCAGTGTTCTTATCGAGCTATTATCATTTTCCGTTAGCGCAAATCTTAAAATATAACTCTTATTCGATTATTGTATTCATAATCAGTGCCTTACTGGCGGGTAAATTCCACTATTTATTTGGTAAACCGTTTTTAATTGTTAGCCTCATTGTCTTCAATATAACTAATTTTATGCTGTTTAATTATTATGCTGAACTAACACTCCAGCAAATTACCTTCATCCATTATGGCATCTTATTTTATATCGGCATTATCTGTGGGCGCTTGCCTGTGCTTGCGGCAAGTTTTTTCCCCACACAAGTTCGCTACTCAGGCGTGGCTTTAAGTTATAATATATCTTTTGGCATCGTGGCAGGTTTAACCCAACTGATTTTATTTAGCCTAATTAAACTTAGCGCGATTATGTGGCTACCTGCCGCTTACATTGCTGTATTTTCAATTTTTGCGCTGTTATTTCTATGCAAAGTTGAAACCTCGAAATTAATTAAGTATTCATAGGAGAAATTGTCATGGCTCTAGTAGCACTACGTCAAGTTTTGGACCATGCAGCGGAATTTGTTTACGGCGTTCCAGCTTTCAATGTAAATAACTTAGAACAAGTTCAAGCAATCATGGAAGCCGCACATGAAACCGACTCGCCCGTGATTCTCCAAGCCTCAGCAGGAGCGCGTAAATATGCAGGTGAACAATTTTTACGCCACTTAATTGAAGGTGCTATTGCCGAATATCCCGATATTCCTGTCGTAATGCATTTAGATCATGGCGCATCACCAAGCACTTGTTTTCAGGCAATTCAACTTGGTTTTTCATCGGTAATGATGGATGGCTCGTTAATGAGCGATGGCAAAACCCCGAGTAACTATGAATATAATGTTGAAACTACCCGTAAAGTCACTGAAATGGCTCATGCGGTGGGTGTCTCAGTTGAGGGCGAATTAGGTTGCTTAGGTTCATTGGAAACTGGTCAGGGCGATAAAGAAGATGGGCATGGATTTGATGGAATTCTCGATAAAGAGCAACTCTTAACTGATCCAGAGCAAGCCAAAGATTTTGTCGCCGCCACCCATGTGGATGCACTAGCCATTGCAATCGGTACCTCACACGGCGCGTACAAATTCACCCGCAAGCCAACTGGCGATATTTTAGCCATTGAACGCGTTAAACAAATTCATCAATTAATTCCAAACACTCATTTAGTTATGCACGGCTCAAGCTCAGTTCCCCAAGAATGGTTAGCGGTAATTCGTGAATTTGGCGGCGAACTAAAAGAGACTTATGGTGTGCCAGTTGAAGAAATTCAAATTGCAATTCAACATGGTGTGCGCAAAATTAATATTGATACCGATATTCGTCTTGCGATGACTGGCGCAATGAGGCGTTACTTTGCACAGCATCCAGAACATTTTGATCCGCGCCAGTATTTAAAAATCGCTAAAGATGCCGCAAAACAGATTTGTATCGATCGTTATCAACAATTTGGTTGCGCTGGGCATGGCTCGAAGATTAGACCTTTGAAACTGAACCAAATGGCTAAAAATTATTAATTTACTTTTTTTGTGATTATATTTTTGAATCCTTACTTAGAATGCAAATAAAACATCCCTAATACAAGATTAGGGATGTTTTAAAATATATTCAGTAAAAATATTGTAAGTTTAATAAAACTCACAATATTTCCATATTAATTAAGGACACACGCCTGTATTATTAAGGTTCAATGTTGGGTATGATTGGAATTTTGCACAGGAATTATTATAACACTGAGAGCTTGTTGTAATTTGTCCCGTAGGATTAGTATAGGATGTTCCTGCAGTAATTACATTACTCTGGAAGTATGGAGCTGATTGGTTTGGTAAATTAATGTTAGATACATTACCATAACCATTCACAACGACACGAGCTGTCATTCCAGATTGCAAGCCAGGATTACCAACCCAAACTAAATTAACATCACTTTCAAAAGTTGGTGGACCAGCAACAGGTGCTACACAATAATTTGCACTTTCTACAGCTTGACCTGCATCATTTTGAAACTGTAAAAATCCTGTGTTGTAAACAGTAACTGGTAAATCAGATTCAACTGTTCCATTTGCGAACACAGCAATTGCTTGCAATTTAAATAAGCCAGATTCATTATGTGATTGAATTTGATATGAACTAGGATATGGACTGATAAAACTCAAAGCTGATTGATTACTTGACGTAACAGTATAATATGGCACATTATAAACACCAGCTAGGGAATTTAATTGGATAAAATTTGATGATTCATTTGTAAACATCGCTATCGATGATGGCGACCAAGTTAATAAATTACTTGCTGGGTAAGTCAGAATTGAAGCGACAGCACTTATCTGACTGATGTAGCAGCAGCGTTTATGGAACCATAGCCAATTTGGTTTAAAGATCTAGATGGCGTAATTGTAACTAAACAACCACTAGTTATTGATGCTGTAATAGGTAATATTTCTGTTGATGCACCAATCAAATACAATTTATCTTGATATGAGGCACCATTAGCCAGCAAATTAATTGATTGGCTTTCAAACTGTAATGTACCTGCATTATATGCATAGACCGTAAAGGTTTGTTGTGGGTAACCTAGAGCATTCGCATACACATGGAATATGCCAGCAGCATTAACCATACCGCCAATAGGTGTTGAAGAACTACAGCTTACGTTGTTTGTTGAGCAAAGATAACTACTTGATCCATACAATCCGATGGCAGATTCATTATCTGTAGTAAATGTAACAGGTACTGGAGATAAGCTGCTGCTTGCTCCAATCATATTTAAGTTAATACTGAAAGCACTTGACTCTATGACTACTTGGCTTTCTTGTTGAAGAACAATACTTCCAGGATTGCTCGTTGTTACATAAACTGGTGCAATTGTTGTTCCATTAACTTGACCAATTAGATTGTATGATCCAGCAGTACCATTACTGTTTACAGTTACAGCACAACTTGGAGCTTCATAACTTAATGTGCATGAAGTTAGACTAACTGTCAACTTAGATCCGCCAGTTGTACTTATTTGTTAATCAGGTTATAGAGTTTATTGGTGGCATTGGTATTCATGGTGGTTTCGTCAAAAAAGCGATGATACCAAATACCGCCAGAAATCTGCAAGAAAATGTACAATGTGCAGATTTTTGCAAGATTTATTTACGTTTAATTCAATATTAATCAGCGTGTTGTGTGATTAACATTGAGTTAAGTGTAAGGTACGAATGTCTTAAGAGAAGGTGTCCAGGTTTTATGGTACGGTACAATCTAGAATATCTTAAGCAGTTAGACAAAACTAATAAATAACAAATGTTTACTTCTGGCAAACCTCGTTACATTGATAAACATCAAAACGAATAGTTTTACCTTTTTTAACATAGGTTGGCGCGGGTTTATTTACCAATTCAGCTTGCTTATTATCACGTTTCACAATTAATTTTTGCCGACAATGCTTGTGCGCTAATTCAAAAAGTGCCTGATTATCCATCACATGTTTCAAACTAACCTGATGAATCAATAAATCAATTAACTGCATGTCTTTTTTGGCTAAAGCTTGCTTACCGTCATTAAACATCGGATCTAAATAAATTAAATTGTACACCTTATTAGACTCATGCAAA
>Ga0247840_10003142_pt1 | contig 28355 bp, 22 predicted proteins | sample LaCruzMarch2015__FD_192404 | JGI IMG/M metagenome (GOLD analysis project Ga0247840, IMG submission 192404) | Freshwater microbial communities from meromictic Lake La Cruz, Castile-La Mancha, Spain - LaCruzMarch2015_17m | ecosystem: Environmental > Aquatic > Freshwater > Lake | place: Spain...
TCAGTTTTCGTGTCGCCTCCAGCGTCATCGCCTCCCGGTTGTCGCCGGCGACAACCGGGAGGCGATCAGTTCCCCTAACCGGCCAACTTGATTGACGCCAATAGGCCAAGGGGCTTGACGCGGGACAAGCCCGATTGATCTGAACCCTCAGAAGCCGCACAGGTAGCGTCCTCCTGAGTTACACCACTCCATGGGACGCGGCCTGGGGGTAGCCGGATTCGTTCAACAGTGATGTGCTGCTGCTTGTGATCTATCTACCACCGCTTTGTCCCAGCAGCATCCCTTGGCCGACATGCTGCAGCTGATCTTGTGGTCTTCCAGCAATTGTTGTTGTGCCGCCGGCATGTATTGGCTGCCCTGATCGGTATGGATCAGGCTTCCATTGTGGCGGCCATACTCAGCCGACTACCGGTTCTGGCTTTTAGCCCTTGCCTCTACATTTGGCTGCCAGATTAAAAGAACTATAATAGCCATGTTATCGTGAGAAGAATCCACATAATACCCGCATCCGTTTGTCGATTTAATGCTGTATGGAGCTGCACAGCGCGGCACTAAGTAAGCATATGCGCTGATTTAATTTTAAAGTCGAGTCTTGTGCAGGAGCATAGCCGTAGTTGCTTCGCTGGTCTCCATGACTGATTGCTTAAGTGATTACCTGAAGGCGATCGGCGGCATTCCGCTGCTGCGGCAAGATGAAGAGGTTGAGCTTGGGCGAATGATTAGGGAATGGCGAGATTTTGACAACATAGTAAGCGTCAAACAGCGAAAGGGCCGCCGTGCCTTTGTACGCATGGTGAATGCTAACATTAGGCTTGTTGTAAGTGTTGTAAAGCAATATAGATTTCGGATTAAGGGTAACTCACTTGACTTTATTGATCTTGTTCTGGCAGGCAATTTGGGCCTTATGCGAGCCGTGGAAAAATTTGATCCGGCCAGGGGCTATCGCTTTTCAACATATGGATATTGGTGGATAAAGCAATCTGCCATTAGGTTCATTCAAGATAATGATTGTCCTATTAAAGTACCGCGTTCTTTGGTGGCTCTAAAATTAAAAGTGGACCGACTAAAGAATGTGGAAATTTGTAGCAAGGCTGTTGATAGATTGGAGGGAGAGGGAGCCTTGCAGGCTAGAAAAGTCGAACGTGTAAGACTGCTGAGCTTCTACAATAAAATGATTTCGTTGGACCAATGCATTGTCGGCATTGATGCGGGTGATCTGACTCTAAAAGATTCAATTGCGGGATGTTGTGAAAACTAAGTCGAGGACGACTATTTATGGATTCAGCAATATCTAAGGTCGCTTTATCCTGAAGAGCAAGAAGTTATAAGTTACCGGTTTTATCTTGATGAGCGGATGGTTTATATCGATATTGCAAAGTCAACGGGGAAGACTAAGCATCATATTCAGTCAGTAGAGCGGCGAGCGCTCAAGAAGCTAATAAGAGTAATTGAACCAGCCCTGCACCCCGCATAAGGTGCTTGGCTGGAAAACCCGCAGATCCTAAGGGCGCCGAGAACTATTACCATTGGGTATTGAATCACCGTTAAACATCAACTTGTTGCCGGCTAATCCATTTGCTGGATATTCTCGGCTAAGTATGCCCACATGGCTTCTCAGATCTTTTAATCCATCTTCAAGTAGGAATGCACAAAGGTTGGAAACAGAACGACCCTCTTCGTCTGACCTTTTTATCAGAGCTTCATGGACGTTGTAGCTCAGAGTAATTGAGATCCTGCGTGGCTGTCGCTGAAGAATCCGTAGCTTGTTGTTCATTGTCCTATTATGCTTATGAGTGGAGGGTAAAAATAAGCTGGACAGTACTCCTGCAGCTAGTGGGACTCTACTCGCATATTCATGGGAGATTCAGTAATTAATTTGAGTATTTTTACTGCTAAGGCCTCGAGTTTGTGGATATTTCTGCAATCTGCTGCAGGGTGAGGCATAGTGCTCCGGTTTTCCCCGGATTTGCTCGAGTCAAAATTTGTTAGGCAGGCAAGGTGCCAATGATCTAAGGAACGACGCTTGATCGCTGCGCTGCCAAGCACAACTCTCGGCAGCCAATGTCATCAACTAGCCTTCGAGGCACGACGAAGAATTATGCAAACTTGTACAGTGACTATCTAAGGCTCTATGGCCACGGTTCTGCCTTTCCTATTGGCCGCGTCCCTTTGCGTGGTGTAAATCCCGAGGCCCGAATGCCCTGATTAGAGGGTGAACAGGGTGGAATGACTGGCTGTCATTCCGGAGGCGCAAGTACGCCTCGTTGATCCACGATGAATCGGGACGATTGACTTGTCAAGTCTTTCGTCAAATCGTGGATGTGTTGAGAGCGGCAGGAGTCTTCTATGCAGCCCAGGGGTTCCAGCACCGGCCCCCAGGCGGCGATCGAGGCCGCTGCGCCCCCTCAGGGCGCAGCGGCCTCGACCACCTGGGGCCTGCGTGTGCCCTTCTCAGGTGATGGAGATCTGCAGGGCGGGGAGTGCCTCCAGATCCGGGATGGCGGCCATGCTCTCGGCGGAGAACATGCGACGGCCCTCCAGCTGCCAGTGCTCGTGCTGCTCCAGCAGCACCGCGCCCACCAGGCGGGTGATGGCGGCATCGTTGGGGAAGATGCCGACGACGCGGGTGCGGCGTTTGATCTCCTCATTCACCCGCTCCAGCAGGTTGGTGCTCCAGACCTTGCGCCAGTGCTGCTGCGGGAAGTGGCGGAAGGCCAGCACATCCTCCCGGGCCTCGTGCATCAGCTCAGCGGCTTTGGGAAAGCGCTCGATCAACGAGGCGGCCAGGTCATCCCAGCGGCTGAGGATCTCGCCGGCGTTCTCCTGGGCGAACACACTGCGCAGGGCAGCGGTGACCATGCCCTGGTGGGCTACTCCTTCGGAGAAGGCTTCGCCTATGGGGACGCGCTGCAGCAGGTTTCTGGCGAAATGAACGCGACAGCGCTGCCAGACGCAACCCTGAAGCTGCCTGCGGATCGCCTTGGTGAGCCCCACTTGGGCGTCGGAGATCCCCAGTTTGACCCCAGTGAGGCCACGCTCTTTGAGCGAGGCAAGGAACTCACTCCAGAAGCCCTCAGTCTCACTGTCGCCCACCTTGAGGCCCAGCAACTCTCGGCGGCCATCGACATTGATGCCCATGGCGACGACCACCGCCCGAGAGCAGACCTGCTGAGCTTTGCCAAGCCGGCCCTTGAGGTAAGTGGCATCTAGGTAGACGTAGGCATAGCCAGACTCCTGCAGGGGCCGGCTCAGGAACGCCTGCACCTGCTGGTCGATCTCCTGGCAGTCCGGCTCACCTGCGACTTGGAGATGCCGCTCTGGGAGCCCAGCGCCCCCACCAGGGCATCGACCTTTCGGGTGGAAACGCCGCCGATGTAGGCCTCCATGATCACGGCGTAGAGAGCCTGGTCGACCCGCCGGTGGGGTTCAAGGATCGAGGGCAGGAAGCTACCGGCCCGCAACTTGGGGATCAGCAGGTCGATGTCGCCCACCTGGGTGGTGAGGCTGCGAGACCGGTAGCTGTTGCGGTAGCCGAGCCGCTCCTCACTGCGCTCATGGCGGTCGGCACCCAGAACGGCGGCAACCTCCAGCTCGATCACCTGCTGCAGACCGTGCCGGGCCAGCTCGGGGATCAACTCCCCGGCTTTGCTGCCATCCGGTAGCGACGCCAGGGCAGAGGCGTCAGAATCTCTCTTGGGCATGGTTCTTCTGGTTGAGGTGGTACTCGAACCAGGGAAACGGGCCTGCCCACCCCTTTCAAGCGCTGGAGCTTGGAGTGGTGATCAGCTCAGCCCCGGCTAAGCCGGGGCTGAGGCCTGGGGATTTACACCACTGCAGGGGACGCGAACCGCTGCTACCGAACCAATGGTCCCGTCCAATGCTCACAACTGTTGCTGGACGACAACTGAGCAGGCAACACGACCTGCCAGACCCTGCAGATGCCATTACTCCCCTGGCACCCGTTGAAGTTCTGGCAGTTGAGGCAGCTAGGAGTGGGCGACGCCATGTGCTGTGACGGTTGGGCAAGCGTCCATCCTAAATCTAGAGGGTCTCACGCAACCCCTGAATAAGTGTCGGTTAACGGGGCAGCAAGGCGAAATCCCGAAAAGGCACCATAATGTGTAACAACTGACATGACCCAGGGATGAATGGTCTGCTTGCTGCGATGGCGGTTGCGAACCCTGTAATCACCGCATTGCTGACAATTGTTGTCTTCCTTGAAAAAGACAAATTACGCAAAAGATCAGAAGACATAGAGGCGGCACTAAGGAATGGAAACCAGTCCGTAGTTCAAACTATTGAAGCGCAAAAGCAAGATTTCGCCAACATTGCTGACAGACTAGAAGCGCTATCCAAGGATTCAGAAAAATCAGCGGCGACATTTATTGGTCTATCAACCGCACTTACTGAGAGTTCCGCGGTAAGCGCAAAGGCACTCGGGGGGGTAACCGAGGGACTTCAAGCACACGCGAAATCAGTAGCAGCACTAGTCACAGATCTATCCACGAAAGTTTCAGAAACAAGTGCCGTAGCAATCGCAGATCTAAGCAGCAAAACATCAGAATCAGTCAAGGCAGTCTCGGATCAAGTCGGAAGGGTTGAAGCAGCACAGGTAGCAAGCAAGGAAGCGTCCACTCAGGCAATTACTGAGATGGCACTCAAGAACGTTGAGTCCCTCAAGCAGGTTGGAGACGAAATCAAAAAGGTAGAGGCGGCGCAAGTTGCAAGCAAGGAAGCGTCCACTCAGGCAATTGCTGAGATGGCACTCAAGAACGCTGAGTCCCTCAAGCAGGTTGGAGACGAAATCAAAAAGGTAGAGGCGGCACAGACGCAAGCAGCAAAGTCAGCAACAGACTCCTTGGCAAAGTTGATCCTGGAGATCGGGCAGACCAGCAAATCAATCAAAGAACTGCAAGAAACACTCAAGAGCACCGTAACTCTTTGAAGCGATGTCTAGAACGCTAAGCGAACGCTACCTGCTCTATCTAAGGGATATGAGCAAGAAAGTTGTATTCGGTTCTGGAGCAGCAGGCGACTATTCCCAGGTGCTGATTACGACATCTAGAAAAAAGTCACAGAAAAAGTTCCAGCGCATAACTGACTTGCGATTAAATCAGATAATGACTAGTGGTGCCGAGGGGTACAGGAGGGAACTGGATCAAGAAAAGATTGGAAATGGTATTTTCTGCGGTGTAGGCATTCTTTCAGGAACCTACACAAAACGAGTAGGCGCGAAAAGCACACTGAGACTGATTGCTGCTCCAACAATCTATGGCCAGGTAATCTTTGAAGAAAGCGGTGAAGCAGAAGTATCTGAGTGGGTTGTGAACTACGACATAGCAACCGCGCTTATCGGCAGGAATGCAGATGAAGAGGAAGAAGCATACGCAGCATTTGATCCTGAAGCAGGTCAAACAGGAGGGCAGATAGTTCAGGACATTGAGGATGCATTAGAGACAATAAGCACCAAAGATGCTGGAAGTATTCTCGCACTGTCAGAGAAGTATGTAAGTGGATTCAAGGAACTGACCGAAACAAGTTGTGAGAGAGTAGAGACACCGCTTGAGTGCGCTGAAGCAGCAATTGATGCAAGGGACAATCTAAAGATCAAGAAGTTTTTCTTCTGTCCAGGAGACTGGATATTCTTTGCACCCGTGCCTCCCGGACTAAGCACATACCGAGCATTAAACGACTTAGCGAATAGGGAGAGTGATTCATGACAACACTGGAGCGACTACTGGAGTCTGTCTTTAGTGGAAAAAAATTTGATTCTGATCAATCTCCAGTTACAGAAGAAAAGATCTTCAAAGTTTTAGCAAGACTGCCGTATTCACTGTCTAAGTCCCAGCGTACAGCAATTTACAGAGCACTAAGTAATGATATTTCGTACATCCAGGGTCCTCCAGGCACGGGGAAGTCATTTACCATCTCGGCACTTGCAATAGCAGCAAGCGAGATGGGTTTAAAAGTGCTTGTCGCCTCTCAAAAAACTCCTGCTGTAGATATTGTTTACGAAAAAGTCACAGAGGTACTTGGAGATTCCGCCTGTCTCTATATCTCAGAGGAGCAACAAAGGAAGCAGAATACAAGAGGCATCATTGACCGACTGCTCAGTAAGGCAACCGATTATCAGACTACGAGTGAAGAAAGTGAACTCAGACGCCTCTCAGAACATGTTGAAACCCTGGTAGCAGAGCGACTTGATTACGCCAAACGAATCCAGGAGTATGAGTCTGAACTGCGCCAGTTCTACGAAACAAATCAGGTTGCGCAGTCCTCACGGCGTGTTCTAGAAGAAGACTTTGGTCTCCCTGAGATAACCATAAAAAAAATTAATTTGCTGCAAGGAAAAGAAAGCAGACACAAAGCAAAGATGCTGCTGGAGGCATGTAGGAAGATACGGGAAGAATCAAGAAAGGGTGGTGGCGCCACGACCCTTGAAAATGGGGCACGGTTAAAGATCCTTTCTAATGCAGTTCTACGAGCATTAGATTTTGAAATTGAACACTACAAAAAACACCAGGAAGAAGTACTAGTTAGGTCGTTGACATACTCATCTAACAGTGCCGATGCTCAGACCCTTCAGCGAGTAATTAATGGTCAACCGCTGGATGTAACCCGAAAGACTTTCGACAGAAGGAATTCTGAGTTATACCCAAGAGATACAAAAGATTCTGTCCTTGCCACATACCTTGCCTCGCACCACTCTGTTCGTATCAATAGACTCTTGCAGGGCAAGGGTTATAGAGATGCCTTAGATGCTTTTTACAGAAGACTCCGATGGAAGAATGCCAGAAGAGCACGGTCAGCGAATGCCAAAATCAATTTTGATCTGCTTTTTGAAATCTTCCCAATCGTGATGGGAGAGATCAAGTCTCTGCATCCTTATCTGCCATTTAAGGAAGAATCAATTGATCTTCTCATATTAGACGAAGCATCTCAGGTCAATCTTGCTGAAATCTTCCCAATACTATTCAGAGCAAAGAGATTCTGCATCGTAGGCGATCACAATCAACTAGGGATCAAGGCAGGAGGAGTAATATTCATTAGCAAGGTCTTTGAGAAGTTGACCTGGCAGAAGCAATTCGCAGGTCTTCCTGGTTATCCACTTGATTTCAAGTCTGCACAGGATAGAGACTTGCTTGTTTCGGAATCATCTATTCTGGATCTGATAAGGAATGATTTGAACCCAGTTACTGCTGCCCCAGTATTACTGAACGAACATTTCCGATCGCTGCCAATGCTTGCTGAGTTCACAAGTGAGCAGTTCTACAAAGATGAGAATCCTGAGTCTGGACTGCGGATCATGACGGCAGTTCCAGACAAGAAGGCGCTTAACGCATTCATGGATATAGAGGTATCTAGCAAGCGAGAAGAGAATTCTCAAATCAATAAAGGAGAAGTAGACAAGGCATTTGAAGTCATCTTGTCATTTGCGAGGCAAGAACCTACTGACCTGACGAGGGAAGTATTTGAAATGCCTCAACTTCAGGGTAAGGCGATCTCTCTAGGTGTCGTCTGCTTCATCAGAGACCAAGTGAACTATATGAAAGAGCAGGTCCTCCGACAGTTGACTGATGAGCAACAAGAGCGGATTTCTTTGATGATTGGAACGCCAGAAGAATTCCAAGGGAACGAGCGAGATGTAATGATATTCACGCCTGCTGTAGACGAAGAGCAGAAAAGATCAAAGGCATTTATGGAAGACCGCAACCGATTCAATGTTGCAACCAGTCGGGCAAAATACTTTAAGTATTTTATTCATGGAAAACTTCCATCCAACATGCTTCTCATGCAGCAGATGCTCACAAAGATGGGACAAGGAAAGAGTGATATCAACGGAATGGACAAGGGGTGTGTACCAATCGGATGGACATACAAAAAGTCCGAATGCGATTCAGATTTTGAGTTGGTGGTTGCCGATGTCCTTGAGGATCTGATTGCAAGAGAGTATCCAAACAGGCTTAGTCTTTACAATCAGGTTCATACCTGTGGGTTTAGGCTGGACTTTGTTGTATATGACAAAATAAGCAAGAAAGCGGTAGGAATTGAGGTTGACGGAAAATATCACTACTTTGACGATGGCAGTAGTTATACTGATGAGCACCTTGAGAGAGCAAATGCGCTGAAGAGAGCGGATTGGACAATCAAATATTTGCCCTACTGGAACTGGTTCCAGGATGGTTGGATTGAGAGTGATGCTGCCGCTGCCAACGAACTCAGACAGTTCATTCGTGAGTTTTTTGGGAGTAAGTGATGCCAATTAGACACGGGGACAGACACTACCCGCAAGTGCTCCTGGACAACGTCTTTGGCGGTCTTCAGATCTGGTGGATCGGCAGCGTGTTCAGAAGGCGAGATCTGGCACGATCGCTGAGCGAGGGGGAGTTCCGCTAATCACTGGAGCGGATCTGGAAGAAGGAACAGCGGCGATGAAGAGGGTTGCCCTGTGCCTTGGGTTGCTGATGGTTGGGGGATGTGGAATTCAGGCAGACCGGCCGGTATCCAACGCCTGTAGGGATGGAGGTAACTCCTGCGCCGCCGCCCAAGCACCAGCAGGAATGCGCCAAGTCCTCAAAGGTCACAGGATCGTTAGGAGTCGCTGGGTAGAGAAGACCAACAAGGAATCAGGCGCACCAGACATTGGGATGACGGCGAAGTGGGAACCCATCACGGAGAGGCGCTAACAGAGGATCAACAGGATTGGATCCGAGTCCCGTCAGGCATCAAAGGCGCCATAAGTCTCCAACTCATCCTCACAGTCCTGAAGATCCACCAGAAGTTCCCACAGCAGCATCCGCACCTTGGGGGACTACGAAGGGTTCCTAGAAGCATTGAGGGCAAGCACCGTGACGCCTGAAGTGATTTGCTCCAGGGCGAGCAGGGTGTCCTCAAGCACCTCGGTGGGGAGGGCGGAGGTGTTGAGGGTGGTAATCGCTCTGGTGGCGACTGCTCACAGTGTTCCCACAGGCATCCACCAAGAACTATGCGAGAACCGCATAATGGGCAAAACCCAGTCCAGCAGGCGAGAAATGGACGGAAGTGACCAGACCGAGTGACCGACTCAGCGACCTTCACCACCCCCGAAGCAGACGACGAAGAGACGGGTGAAGACCTGGGCCCGGCGGCTCTACCGGCTGGCTCCTGGATCAATTCACGGCAGCTTGAAACTGACTTGCTCGCCTCGCCGCGGCGGCGGCTGCAGAAGAAAATGATTTGGGCACTCTTTTCCTGCGCGAGCCCTTCCAGCTGCTGGCTGGGGTCACAGGCCGGTACACCGCCAGGGCAGCGCGCAGCCAGCGCCGGTGCTCTGCCGCCAGCTCTGCTGGTGCCTCAATCCTTATCGCCGCGCCATAGCTGAACAGCCATCGCCGCAGCTCGCTATCGGCGCTCACTACCCAGAGCGGCAGGTCCACCTCCACCGGATAGGGAAGATCAGAAGCAGCGCTGGCCGTCAGACCAGCACTGCCTTGCTGCGGCCGGCCCCAGCTGTCGCCGGGCAGGGCCGCCGCCAGCCGCACCGCCGCCGGCCAGAAACGGTCGAGATCACGCCGCAACGCAGCCAGCACTGCCGCGCTGCAGCGCAACCTCAGTGGCACCAGCCATTCAGCGGCTACTCGGCTCCAGTTGCCGCCGCTCGGCGCTGCTGACACCTGCTCGCACAGCGCCTGCTGCCCCGCCAGCTGCTCACCAAACCACAGCCCGCCGCAGCAGCGCTCCAGCACTGCCGCCCGCTCCAGGGCCTGTTGGTGGAGCTGCAGCTCCCGGCCTGGACCGCGCTCCGCCGGGTACATATGCAGACCAGCGAGGGGCAGGCAGCGCAGTAGGCCGATCGGCTGGCCGATCGCATCGTGCTCCAGCAGCGGCCGCGTCCCTTTGCGTGGTGTAAATCCCGAGGCCCGAATGCCCTGATTAGAGGGTGAACAGGGTGGAATGACTGGCTGTCATTCCGGAGGCGCAAGTACGCCTCGTTGATCCACGATGAATCGGGACGATTGACTTGTCAAGTCTTTCGTCAAATCGTGGATGTGTTGAGAGCGGCAGGAGTCTTCTATGCAGCCCAGGGGTTCCAGCACCGGCCCCCAGGCGGCGATCGAGGCCGCTGCGCCCCCTCAGGGCGCAGCGGCCTCGACCACCTGGGGCCTGCGTGTGCCCTTCTCAGGTGATGGAGATCTGCAGGGCGGGGAGTGCCTCCAGATCCGGGATGGCGGCCATGCTCTCGGCGGAGAACATGCGACGGCCCTCCAGCTGCCAGTGCTCGTGCTGCTCCAGCAGCACCGCGCCCACCAGGCGGGTGATGGCGGCATCGTTGGGGAAGATGCCGACGACGCGGGTGCGGCGTTTGATCTCCTCATTCACCCGCTCCAGCAGGTTGGTGCTCCAGACCTTGCGCCAGTGCTGCTGCGGGAAGTGGCGGAAGGCCAGCACATCCTCCCGGGCCTCGTGCATCAGCTCAGCGGCTTTGGGAAAGCGCTCGATCAACGAGGCGGCCAGGTCATCCCAGCGGCTGAGGATCTCGCCGGCGTTCTCCTGGGCGAACACACTGCGCAGGGCAGCGGTGACCATGCCCTGGTGGGCTACTCCTTCGGAGAAGGCTTCGCCTATGGGGACGCGCTGCAGCAGGTTTCTGGCGAAATGAACGCGACAGCGCTGCCAGACGCAACCCTGAAGCTGCCTGCGGATCGCCTTGGTGAGCCCCACTTGGGCGTCGGAGATCCCCAGTTTGACCCCAGTGAGGCCACGCTCTTTGAGCGAGGCAAGGAACTCACTCCAGAAGCCCTCAGTCTCACTGTCGCCCACCTTGAGGCCCAGCAACTCTCGGCGGCCATCGACATTGATGCCCATGGCGACGACCACCGCCCGAGAGCAGACCTGCTGAGCTTTGCCAAGCCGGCCCTTGAGGTAAGTGGCATCTAGGTAGACGTAGGCATAGCCAGACTCCTGCAGGGGCCGGCTCAGGAACGCCTGCACCTGCTGGTCGATCTCCTGGCAGTCCGGCTCACCTGCGACTTGGAGATGCCGCTCTGGGAGCCCAGCGCCCCCACCAGGGCATCGACCTTTCGGGTGGAAACGCCGCCGATGTAGGCCTCCATGATCACGGCGTAGAGAGCCTGGTCGACCCGCCGGTGGGGTTCAAGGATCGAGGGCAGGAAGCTACCGGCCCGCAACTTGGGGATCAGCAGGTCGATGTCGCCCACCTGGGTGGTGAGGCTGCGAGACCGGTAGCTGTTGCGGTAGCCGAGCCGCTCCTCACTGCGCTCATGGCGGTCGGCACCCAGAACGGCGGCAACCTCCAGCTCGATCACCTGCTGCAGACCGTGCCGGGCCAGCTCGGGGATCAACTCCCCGGCTTTGCTGCCATCCGGTAGCGACGCCAGGGCAGAGGCGTCAGAATCTCTCTTGGGCATGGTTCTTCTGGTTGAGGTGGTACTCGAACCAGGGAAACGGGCCTGCCCACCCCTTTCAAGCGCTGGAGCTTGGAGTGGTGATCAGCTCAGCCCCGGCTAAGCCGGGGCTGAGGCCTGTGTATTTATACCACTACAGGAGACGCGAACTTCCTATTATTTCTGAGTTGATTTCCCTGTTGTGATTCAATCAATCCGCGGTCGCGGAAAATTGTTGCCTGCCAACACGTATCCCTCGGAGGGAGTCAATTAATCCCATTGTGTTGAGAATCCAGAGGACGACCACCACTGCGACGGTCATGTTCAAAATGAGCTTAATTTTGCCGTCCATCGGGATGTAGGCATTGATGAGCCATAGCAGTACTCCAACGACAATTAGGGTGATAACAAGTGATACGAGAGACACGGCGTTGCTTTCTCCTTTGCCGGTTTTGTTCCTGGGTGTGCATCCAGGCTAGAGATCTTCGCCTGTCAAGTCATGTGGTTGAAAATTAAAATTGCTTGTTTTTTCTATGATGCTCATCAGATTGTTGGGATTCAGCTTTTTCAGCAGATCGGCAGCAGATGGGTGATCAGTCCTCTCTGGAAGCCCCACTAACCGAGCAGCCCGCAAGGCCGTATGTTCCGTTAAGAACGCCTCCCAAGGCCCCTCAGCGGGTCTTGAATCGCCTTCCCTTCCACTCAACATGTCCTCGCTCGAGCTTGAAGATCGCGAGGATGAACACCCCTAGAAAGAACAGCACTGGAATCGGAAAGATCAGGTTGATCCAATGGAAGCGCCCTACCCGGCGGCTGAGCAGCAGCAACTGCACGGCAAAGGTGCCATAGATCAATGCATTTGGGCCGATCGCGGGGGGGGGCCACCAGAGGCCAGCCCAGCAAGGCGGCAGGCAGACACCAGGCCGCCCAGAAGAGGCCCGAAAGCCACAGCAGCATCGCCAGCATCCAGGGCCAGCGAACTTCTCCGGCGGCCGTCGCAAAGTTCTTATCGAATCCGGCCACCATGTCGGCCAAACCGCCGGGATACATGCGATATGCGATCGAATCGCTGCCGAGCCAGGCGCTCACGGGCAGGCCGAGCTGCTCGTAGCGATGGGCTAGGAACCAATCCTCCACCACTTTGTCTGCCACTGCCTCATGGCCGCCGGCGCGTAGATAGTCGGCCCGACTGCTCACCATCGCCGGCCCGAAGGCGACCCCACAGCTCGGCCCGAGCCTTACCGCCATCAGCCCCACTAGGTTGAAGAGCAGAGAGAGCTGCTCGTAAGGCTTCTCTGTGCGGTGATAAGGCTGTACCGAGACCAGTCCTCCTTGCTGCTCGTGTTGGGCGAGTAGCCGCTGTAGGAACTGTGGGGCAGGCTCGGTGTCGGCGTCGAGAAAAACCAAAACATCCCCCCAGCTGGCCTGCACACCGTGATGAAGAGCCCAGGTCTTGCCGCACCAGCCTTCGGGAAGAGGAGGTGGCTGAATCACCTTGATTGCAAGCGTGTCAGCGCTCTGGCGGGCGATGGTGGCGGTACCGTCGCTGGAGTCATCGTCGACCACGATCACTTCAGCGGGCCTGAGAACCTGGTTGCTAAGGGCCGCCAGTAGTTTGGGCAGGGTGGCGGCCTCGTTTCGGGCAGGTATCAACACGGACACCGTTCGTTGGTGCAGCGGCATGCAGGCCGGAAGGGACGGCAGACTCAAGGCCAGAATCCAGCCCAGCAGCCAGCGCACCAGCAGCGACACCTCCAGCCAGCCAATTAACACTCAGTTACCTGAGGAGAATTTTCACCTTAGGGAGAGGGACTGGAACTATCAATCATTACCTCGGATTTAAGCTGAATGACTTGGGCGGGTCTATCTGCTTGAGGAGCAGCACCTCTTAACCCTTCTCGTCCCGCTCCAATGCGCTGATGAGGCCGGTTCTGCTTAGATAGGATGACGAAAACTAAATCAGCTACCACCGATGGATGGGAAATTATTTGTTGGTGGCTTGCTTTTGATCTTTCTGTTTTTGTACGTAGGAGTTTATCTGCTAACCAGAGGCCTAACCCCGCCGGTTTAGATTCTCATTCGCCATCTTGTAAATGGCTTATGCAGTCAAGCGCAAGCATCTGATTCTTTGGCTGTTTTGGTAGTGATGTAGTTAATGGCAGCGCGGCATGGGGAATGCCCGTGAAGGTCAAGCTCGACGCGGCGTTAATTGCGTATTAGCGATGAATTCACTATCACTGAAAAAGAGCTAAGAGTCTTCGCGCTCCTGCCAGCATTAGCTAGTGCCGGTGCGGCGTTTACCCCATCGTCCACCTAGGCGGCGCCGCATTTCCCCCGATGCTGCAGGCCTTAATAGCTATTTGTGGCCTGGTGCTGCACAGGTTGGTGTACCTGGTGAGCTCTCGGCTTTACCCGGAGGGGCGTGCAGCTCCACATGCTCTTGCTCGTTGGCATCGTTGCGGGCCACGATTGCAATGGCCGCCTCGCTGGCGCTGAGGTTTACCGGCATGTGGGTGATGCCCGCTGGGATGAATAGAAAGTCGCCCGTTTGGTTGATCACCGACTTCGGCTTGGACACCGTTGAGCTTGGGTAATAGGTCCCCATTCCAGGGGCGATCGCTGCGGCTCAGGGTTTCTACCTTCACGCCCGGGCCAGCAGCCCCAGCCTGGATTGTCTCTTCAAGGGTGCCGAACTAGCTGATTGAAATCTTGGCTCCTATCCAGCCTCAGATGTGAAGCGGCCTTCATGAAGTCTGATTGCCGCGGGTGAAGAGCCATTGCGCCGGCGGTGTGGATGGTTGCCTTTTTGGTTTGGCGGAGAGATCGTGTGGACATCGGGATTCGGAGGCTCCACTGATGGAAGACACCCCCCCTGAGCATTTGTCAGGAGTGCGCTGACGATCCGGCCCCTGCTCCAACACTCTCGACGGATCTCTGACGTCTCTTGGCTGAAAAGCCTCCATCGCGCCGCCCTAGGTGCCCCGGATTAATCGAGACGTCCCACTGGTCACCTGGCCCCAGGTGCTTGCGTCAGCAGCTCCGCAGTACAACTTAAGACACCCAGATCTCATGATCTGATTGCTATCTAACTTGCGCCCAGCCGAGCCCCACCCATCCGGGCAGGCACCACAGCTGGGTCAACAGAAGCCCGGGGCACGCGCTCCGGGCTTCCTAGTTTTTATGCCGCTGGGGAAAAGGCCATGACGGCGCCACCAGAGACTGATCAGCAGTCGATCGAGCGCCGGGCCCAAGAGCTGCTGGCCCAGCTCAGCGTTGCCGAGAAGCTTGCCCTGCTGGAGGGCGATACCGACTTCTGGCCCGGCATGGTGGACATTGCCAGCCGCGACGCCTCCCACCTGCACCCCTGGCCAGCGGGAGTGTTGCCGCGCCTGGGGCTAGCCGGACTGCAGTTCGTTGATGGCCCGCGGGGGGTGGTGCTCCAGGGCGGGGCGACTACCTTCCCCGCTCCGATTGCTCGCGGTGCCTGCTGGGACGTGGATCTGGAGGAGCGGATCGGCGTGGCCATGGCCCGCGAGGCCCGCAGTTTTGGGGCCAACTGGCTGGCGGCGGTGTGCGTCAATCTGCTGCGCCACCCCGGCTGGGGCCGGGCTCAGGAAACCTATGGCGAAGATCCGGTGCTGCTCGGCGCCCTGGGGGCGGCGATGACCCGCGGCATCCAGCGCCACGCCGTTGCCTGCGTCAAGCATTTCGCCCTCAACTCGATCGACAGCTCCCGCTTCCTGGTGGATGTGCAGGTGAGTGAACGGGTGCTGCACGAGCTTTACCTGCCCCACTTCCGCGCCTGCGTAGAGGCCGGGGCGGGCTCGCTGATGAGCGCCTACAACCGGGTGAATGGTGAGTGGTGCGGCCAGCACCCCGTGCTGCTCAACGAAATCCTCAAGCAGCGCTGGGGATTCACTGGCTTCGTGGTGACCGATTTCATCTTCGGGGTGCGCGATGGCGTTGCCGCGGTGCGGGCTGGCCAGGACCTGGAAATGCCCTTCCGCATGATCTTTGCCGGTTGCCTGGCGGCTGCCGTTGCTGATGGTCGGCTGCCGCAGCAGCGCTTGGATGACGCCGTGCTGCGCCAGCTGCGGGCGCAGCTCGCCGTGCCCCCGGGTTCCTATCCCACCAGCCTGCGCGGCTGTGCCGAGCACCGGGCCCTGGCCCGGGAGGCTGCCACCAAGTCGATCGTGCTGCTCCAAAACGAGGCCTTCCTCCATGGCCCCCCCCTGTTGCCCCTGGATCCGGCCCGCTCGCTGGCGGTGATCGGCAGCCTGGCCGCCATCGCCAACCTGGGCGATCGCGGCTCTTCCGACACCCGGCCTGAGCCAGGCGTGGTGGTCACACCCTTGCAGGGGCTGCAGGCAGCGGCTGCGCCGGGGGCTGTGCGTTACGCCAGTGGCGAGCGGCTGGGTGAAGCCACTGCCCTGGCCGCTAGATGTGAGGCGGCCCTGCTGGTATTGGGCCTCGACTGGCGCCTGGAGGGGGAGCACATCAATCCCGGCGACATCGCGCCGATACTGCGCCAGATACCGCCTCCCCATCCCCTGCTGCGGCGCTGGTGGCCGCCGGTGGCCCGGGCCATTGCCGCCATCACCAGCTACGGCTCGGCGCGTCAGGGGGGCGATTTCGCCGCCGGCGACCGCACCAACCTGGAGCTGCCCGCTGAGCAGGTGGCCTTAATCGAGGCCGTGCTGGCGGCAACCCCCCGCACAGTGGTGGTCTTGATGGGAGGTGGGGCAATCTTGATCGAGGCCTGGCGCCATGCTGTGCCGGCGATCCTGCTGCTCTGGTACCCGGGGGAGCGGGGCGGTGAGGCCTTGGCCGATGTGGTGTTCGGCCAGGTGTCGCCCAGTGGGCGCCTGCCCTTCGCCATTCCCACCAGCGCCGACCACCTGCCTGATTTCAAGCCCCGGGCTCCCCAGGTGCGCTACGACCTCTGGCACGGCTACCGCCGCCTGCAGCGAGACGGCAATCCGGCCGCCTTCCCCTTCGGCTTTGGGCTCTCCTACGCGGAGCTGCGCCTCAGCCAGGCGGAGGCCGAGCTGCAGCCAGATCAAATTCGGCTGGCTGTAACTGCCCAAAATGCCGGCCTGCTGGCCAGTGAGTTTGTGGTGCAGGTGTACGCCGAACCGCCTGGGTTAGTGCTGGAGCGGCCCCAGCGCAGCCTGGTGGGCTTCGCTCGGGCGGCGCTGGGGCCAGGCGACAGCCGGCGGCTTCAGCTGCTCATTCCGCTGCGTCAACTGGCCTATTTCGATGAAGCCTCCAGCCACTTTTGGCTGGAGTCGGGTTGCCATCGCCTGCGGGTTGGCCAACACAGTGAAGATGGGGGGGGCTGCTGGAGATCAATTGCGAGGCAACGGATCTGGGCCCCTGATCAGCCTTTGCCCAGCAGGCGCTGCAGCCGCAGGCGGTTGTAGCGCTGCACCCACAGGCAGGGCAGGTTGAAGGCGGTGGCAAAGGCGAGGTTGATCAGCACCCCCGCCGGCGGTAGCCACAGGGGCGTGATAGTCCAGAAAAGCCAAAGGGCTAGATGCACTAGCTCGGCCCGGCGAGTTTCCAGCACCAGCCGCTCCAGCTTGATCCTCTCGCGGCCCACCAGGCTTGCCTTGGCGATCCCTTTGGGCAGGGCTTGGCCCGCATCGGGCAGCCAGGGCTTCCAGCTGCGGATCGCCAGCTGGCTCTCGAAGCCCTGACGGCTTTCGCTCCATGGCCGCCGCATAAACCATTGCTCCCGCTCCAACCAAGCGGCTGGCAGCCTGTTGGCCAGGGAGCCCACGAGCAGGCTCCAGAGCAGCCAGCCCAGGGCGCTGGAGGTGGCTGTCATCAGCGGAGAAAGGTTTGTCATCAGGGCCGCAACAGCTCCTGGGCCAGTAGCTGCACCGATTTGGGCGCGCGCAGCAACTGGGGATGGGCCCACACCGGCAGCATCTGAGTGCGGCCCACAGGCAGAACGGCCCGCCAGCCGGGCAGCACGGCTAGGTCGATGGTCGAATAAAAGCTGCAGCAGTCGATCCCGGCCAGGGCGTCGAGGTTGCCGTTGAGCTCGGTGAGCAGGGGGCTGCCCGATTTGAGGTCGGCGATACCCGCCAGTAGGCGGCCCGGCCAGGGCTGGGCGGTGAGGGTGCCTTGCTGGGGACTTCCCACACTCGTGAAGCGCCTGGTGCGGCGTTGGCCGCCCAGCAGCTGGATCCAGGTCCGGGCGATTACGCCGCCGATCGAAAAGCCCAGCAGATCAATGGGTTGCTCCAGCCCGAAGGCCGCTTCGATATGACTACCGAGTAGTTCGGCCGCCTCGGAGATGGGGGTGAGGCCAAACCGCAGCGGTAGTTCGGGGATTAACAGCGGTTGGCGCTGGTCCCCCAGGCAGCGCTTAAGCGCATTGAAAACCGCGGGGCTGTCGAGCAGCCCGTGCACCAGCACCAGGGGGGTTGCATCGGCGATGGGACCACCATCCGATTCAATTACTCAATCTGACCTTTCCACCACGGTGCTGCGACCCAGCAGCAGATCCCGCGCCCCGTTTACCCGTTGCATCGTGTCGTGACTGCCACCGCGGTCTGGGTGGTGTTCGGCGGCGGCGCTCTTCCAAGCTCGGTTGACTTCGTCGGCGCCGATGCGCCCGGCCAGGGGCAGGTGTAATCGCTGACGCGCCACGATCGCATCAAGATCGGGATGCTTACCCAGAGGGCCCCAGTCGGCTTTGCTCAGCGCAGGGCTGCGCTTTTTGCCCCCTTTGCGTCGTGACTTGCTCTGGCCCGATCCGCCGAATCCCCGCTGGGACTGGCTTGTCTCTTCAGCTGGCGCGGCAGCGGCCCGTGGCGATTGGGTCGGTACCAGACCGGTCAAATTGGCTTGCATGGTCTGGGGCATCAGCTCTGCCGCGATATATCCACTGTCCTCCATGGCCGGCAAGCCCCGTGGTGGCCTAGGCGACGCTCATCGCTGGCTAGGGGCGAGATCTTTGTGCCTTGCACTTCTGGAGCCTCTTATGACAAGGCTGCCGGGACCTCGGCCTATCCAGTGTCAGATGGGTCTAAACTTAAGAAGAGGTGAGGCGCGCTTGCCGCGATCGGTCTTCTCTGGCCTGCGTAGTGAGGGTTTTATGAGATCGGTGACCAGATTTCGCCTGCGAAACAGGCCTCTCGCTGGGTTCACCAACCTCCGCGAGGGTCAGCGTTGGCCAGTGGAGCAACCCATGGAGGGCTGGTTGCAGTGGGAGGGCAGGGTGCTGCCTGTAATTCCTGTGAAAATCGCCAACTTCAGTGCTGGTGGCGTGGCGATATGGGTTGATCCTCAGCTTGATTTGTATCCCGGCGGTCATGGCGTACTTATCACCCAGGCCCATGGCCGTGGCTGTGGCTACAGGCCGGTTAAGGGCTGCTGGCAAGTCAAGGGTGCCAATCGTTCTTTGGTGGGCCTTGCCTTTGAGCGCTGATGCTGGCTTTCAGTCTCCAATCAGTCGCTGAATCCGGCTGGATTGGGACCCTGCCACGCGCCCCTGGCCATCGGGGCTAAGGCTGGTTCTTGGCAGCTGGCGACTCGGTTTTACCTCTTTCATCCGTAGGGCATATACGTGTAGGCCGATGGCCACCCCGAGAAGCAGCACCAGGCTGAAAGCTGTGCGGTGGCTGCCCTCGCTGCTTTGCATCGCCTGGGGTGCGGGATTGCTGATGACCCCAGTCTCTCAGGAGCAAGAGATGTGAAGACCTCCCCGATCCCAAACCAGGGCCAGTCAGCTCTCCTAGGATTTGCTTAAGAATTGAACGGTGCAGAATTCGATGCGTGTGCCATCCCTGCTGGCTCTGGCGGCCCTTGTGGGCTTTGTGATCGTGGAGTTGGTGCTCTGACCGGCAGCCAAGAACACCGCTTTAAACAATCAGGGCTTCTAGGGTCCGCTTTTACTGCGCCCCTGACCTGTGCAGGCACCCATGCTCCACTCCCTAGCCTTTCTGTTGACCAGGGGCCAGGAGTTGCCCGAAGAGGGCGTTGATTGGCAGGCTCTGGTTGCGGCCCAAGGCCACCAGGGTCCTGATCGCGGCCGGGGTCTGAGGCTGTTTCGGATGCCAGATCAATGGCAAGGCAGCCTTGATGAGTTGGTGGCTAGTGGCTGCGCCACCATCGCCGGTGAAGATCCCATCGGCTCAGCGCCAGAGCGGCGTTCCCTGATCTGCGATGCCGTGGTGACGCACTTTGACGTGCCCTCCCTGTGGATCGGCGTTTACGCCGTTAGGGGCCCCGCCGACGGCTCCTGGCTGCAAGTGCAGGAGGTGGAGCTGCTGGATCGCTTCCCCCTGGCTGAGGCAGCCAATGAAACCTGCTGGTTTTATCCCACCGATAACGGCTCCTACTTGTGTTGGGAAAATCAGACTGGCCTGACCCTGGCTCCGGGATGGTTGCCAGAGCAGGGGGGGCAGGAGCTTCCGATCGCCTATGACCGCGGCGAGGTGCATGTGCTCTGGTCGCTGATGGCCGATGACCAGGCGCTTACCTGTGTGGGCCTCACCTATCAGCGCCGGCGTATCGAGTGGCCGTTGCTTGAGCGCAGCCCCGCACCCAGCGCCACCTGGACCAGCTTTGAGGTCGACACCATGGCCGACCCCAGCTATCTAGAAAGCGCCCGCATCAGCGTTTTTCCCCAGTGAGCGGGCGCAGCCTGGCTCAACGCACGAACAGCATCTCCTGGTAGGTGGGCAGGGGCCAGAGGTTGTCGTCGACCAGGGCCTCCAGGCCGTCAACCACCACGCGAAGGTCGCCCATCAAGGGCACCAGGGTGTCGGCCGAGTAGCGCATGTGGGCTTCGGTGCCGTGGGGGGGATGGTCGATGGCGCTTTGCAGCTGGCCGCTGATGTCCATCAACGACTGGCACAGTCCAGCCACCTCCTTGGAGGTTTCCGGCGATACCTGGATGCCTAGGGAACTCTGCAGTTGCAGGGACTCAGCTAGTTCGCCGAGGTAGCGGATCGCCGCCGGGTACACCTGGGTGCGGGCGATCTGGACGGCCAGCTTGGCTTCCACATCGATCGCCAGGATGTACTGCTCGGCGTAAACCTCGAAGCGGCTCTGCAGCTCCACGGCCGAGAGCACGCCGGTGCGCTCGAACAGCTCGCGCATGGATTGGCGCTCCAACACCGGCAGGGCATCGGCGGTGGTGCGCAGGTTTTCCAGGCCCCGCTCCTCCACGGCCATGCGGTGCCACTCATCGGAATAGCCGTTGCCGCCAAACACGACGGCGCCATGCTGTTCGATCAGGGTCTTGAGCACGGCCAGAGCCCCTTCCTCAAGGCCGTAGCCACTTCCCAGCTTTGCCTCCAGCTCGCTGGAGATCCAGGCGAGGGAATCGGCCAGGATGGTGTTCAGGGCCACAAGCGGGCCAGCCACCGATTGGTTGGAGCCGACGGCGCGAAACTCGAAGCGGTTGCCAGTGAAGGCGAAGGGCGAGGTGCGGTTGCGATCACCGGCGTCCTTGTCGAATTCGGGCAAGGTATCCACCCCGAAGTCCATCACGCCGCCGAGGGCCGAGCCGGAGAGCCGGCCCTCGCGGATCTGGTTGAACACATCCTCCAGCTGGCTGCCCAGATACACCGAGATGATTGCCGGGGGCGCTTCGTTGGCGCCGAGGCGGTGGTCGTTGCTGGCGGTGGCGATCACGGCCCGCAGCAGGGGGCCGTACATATGCACGCCGCGGATCACCGCTCCGCAGAACATCAGAAACTGCAGGTTTTTATGGGGCGTCTTGCCCGGATCGAGCAGGTTCCCCTGGGTGGCGTTGCCGATCGACCAGTTGACGTGCTTGCCAGAGCCGTTGATGCCGGCGAAGGGCTTCTCGTGCAGCAGGCAGGCCAGACCATGTTTCTTCGCTGTGCTGCGCAGCAGGGTCATGGTGAGCTGCTGGTGGTCGGTAGCCACGTTGGCGGCCTCGAAGAAAGGCGCAATCTCAAACTGGGATGGGGCCACCTCGTTGTGGCGGGTTTTGGCCGGAATCCCCAGGCGGTACATCTGCCGCTCCACCTCCTGCATGAACACCTGCACCCGCTCCGGGATGGCGCCGAAGTAGTGGTCGTCAAACTGTTGGCCCTTGGCGGAGGGGCGACCGAAGAGGGTGCGGCCGGCCAACAGCAGGTCTGGCCGCAGGGGCACGTAGGCGCTGTCGATCAGGAAGTACTCCTGCTCGGCGCCGCAGCTGGAGTTGACCGGGGCAATGGTGGTTTCCCCCAGCAGGCTGAGCAGCCTGTGGGCCTGTTTGTTTACGGCTGCGATCGAGCGCAGCAGGGGGGTTTTTTTGTCGAGGGCCTCGCCGGTCCACGAGACGAAGACGGTGGGGATGCAGAGGGTGACACCGTTGGGCGTCTCCATCAGCCAGGCGGGGCTGGTGATATCCCAGGCGGTGTAGCCGCGAGCTTCAAAGGTGGAGCGGATACCGCCATTGGGAAAGGAGGAGCCGTCTGGCTCGCCCTGCACCAGCACCATGCCGGTGAATTCGGTGAAGACAGTGCCGTCGACCTGGGGTGAGATGAAGCCGTCGTGCTTCTCGGCAGTGGAGTTTGTGAGCGGATAAAAAACGTGGGAGTAATACAGGGCACCTCGGGCGGTCGCCCACTCCTTCATCGCCTGGGCCACCACGTTGGCCACCGACACGTCAAGCTTGCTGCCCTCCTTGATGGTGCGCTGTACCGATTTGAAGATCTCCTTCGGCAGCGCCGCCTTCATCTTGTCGAGGGTGAATACATCACTAGCCCAGAGCTCATCGAGGGGCTGAATCGGAGCTGTAGTGGCGGCAGGGCGGCTGAGAATCTTTTCGAGGGCTTGAAGGCGTGGTTGGGAAGGCATGGAGAGGTTCGCCACGAACAACACTTCCACTACCCAAATCCGTCACCCCCCCCTGGCTTTGCTGCGGTTGATACCAGCGGCGCAATTGGTAGACGCTTGGTGTGTGCGGTAACCGTGACCACGCTGCTGCGAATTTGAGTCGCCAGCCCCAGACTTTAACTTTCCAGGTAGTCAGGGATGGCCTCAGCCGATAGCCAGGCTCTGAAGGAGTCGATGCAAGGGCATCTCTTCTTCAGTCAGGCCAAGTCCAGCTCCCTTGCCACCAGCCACGACCATTACCGCTGCCTGGCTTTGGCGGTGCGTGATCGCTTGCTCAAAAACTGGGTCGACACCGCCGACACATACACCCGTGAGCATGTCCGCACGGCCACCTACCTGTCGGCGGAATACCTACTGGGCCCGCACCTGGAAAACAACCTGGTGAATCTGGGCTTGGTGGAGGCAGCCCGGGAGGCCTGCGCCAGCTTGGGCTTGAGCCTTGAGGAACTGATCGCCGAGGAGCCCGAACCCGGTCTTGGTAATGGTGGCTTAGGGCGACTGGCCGCCTGCTTCCAGGAGTCGATGGCGACGCTGGAGCTGCCAGCGATCGGCTACGGCATCCGCTACGAGTTCGGCATCTTCCGCCAGCAGATCACCCCCCACGGCCAGGTGGAGAGCACCGATCCCTGGCTGGCCCATGGCAATCCCTGGGAGGTGATCCGGCCGGAGTGGAGCTATCCGGTGCAGATAGGTGAACACACCGTGATCGGCGTCGCCTACGACACCCCAATCCTGGGCTATGGCGTAAACACCGCCAATACCCTGCGGCTCTGGTCGGCGGTGGCTCCCGAGGCCTTCGACTTCGCTTCCTTTAACGCCGGCGATTACACCAGGGCCGTGCTGCGCAAAATGCAGGCGGAGACCCTTTCAAAGGTCCTCTACCCCAACGACGAGCTGGAGCAGGGCAAGCGACTGCGTCTCTCCCAGCAGATCTTCTTCGTCAGCTGCTCCCTGCAGGACATGTTCCGCATCCTGCGGGGCCAGGGGCTGGAGGTTACCGACTTCCACCGCAAGTTTGCGCTGCAGCTGAACGACACCCATCCAGCCATCGCCGTGGCTGAGTTGATGCGGCTGCTGATGGATGAGTACGGCATCGATTGGGATACCGCTTGGTCGATCACCACCGCCAGCATCAGTTACACCAATCACACCCTGCTGCCCGAGGCCCTGGAAACCTGGGGCGTGGAGCTGTTTGAGCAGTTGCTGCCCCGCCAGCTCGAGATCATCTACGAGATCAACACCCGCTTCCTGCGCATGGCCCGGATTCGCTATCCCGGCGATTCCCAAATCCTTCAGCGCATTTCCTTAATTGAGGAGGGCCCGCAGCGCCGGGTGCGCATGGCCCACTTGGCGGTGGTGGGCAGCCACCACGTCAATGGCGTGGCCGAGCTGCACAGCACCTTGCTTAAGCAGCACCTGTTTGCTGATCTGGCCCGGATCTGGCCGGAGCGGTTCACCAATGTCACCAACGGCGTCACACCGCGGCGCTGGCTGGCGGTGGCCAACCCACCGCTGGCGGCCCTGCTCGATGAGGCGATCGGCGATCGCTGGCGCACCCACCTCGAGGAGCTGCAAGGGCTTGCCGCCTATGCCGACGACCCTGCCTTCCTGGAGCGCTGGCAGGCGGTGCGTGACCTCGGCAAGCAGCGCCTCGCCCAGTACATGCGCCGCGAGCTGGGGGTGCTGGTTGATCACACCTCCCTGTTTGATGTGCAGGTCAAGCGCATCCACGAATACAAGCGCCAGCACTTGGCGGCCCTGCAGATCGTTGAGCGCTATCTGCGCATCCGCGCTGGTGAAGCCCTGCCGCCGCGCACCTTTGTGTTCGGTGGCAAGGCGGCTCCGGGCTATGCCTTGGCCAAGTTGATCATCCGCCTGCTGGTCGGTATCGCCGACGTGGTCAACATGGATCCGGCCATGGATGGCCGCCTCAAGGTGGTGTTCCTGCCCAACTTCAGCGTCAGCTTGGGCCAGCTGGTGTATCCAGCGGTGGATCTCTCTGAGCAGATTTCCACCGCTGGTAAGGAGGCTTCCGGCACCGGCAATATGAAGATGGCTCTCAATGGTGCGGTCACGATTGGCACCCTCGATGGGGCCAACATCGAAATCCGCGATTGCGTTGGGGCTGAGAACTTCTTCCTCTTTGGCCATACCGCAGAGCAGATCGAGCAGCTGGGCCACAGCGGTTATCACCCGATGCCCTGGATCGAGCAGGACCCGGCCGTGCGCCAGGCCCTGGAGTTGATCGGCTCGGGCTACTTCAGCGAGGGTGATAGGGAGCTCTTCCACCCCTTGTTGGCCAGTCTCACCAGCCACGATCCCTTCCGGGTGATGGCTGATGTGGCCGACTACCGCCGCGCTCAAAACGCCGTAGATGAAGCCTGGCTCGACCGGGGCCGCTGGGCGCGGATGTCGCTGCACAACACGATGCGCTGTGGCTTCTTCAGCAGCGACCGCTCGATCGCTGACTACGCCGAGCGCATCTGGAAGGTGGGCCGGGTGCCCGTGCAGACCAGCGCCGGCGCCCCGGCGCCTTAGGCGCTCGGGGGCTCCGGCTTGTCGCTGTCCTTGAGCGAGGGGAAGCTTGAGCGGATCAGCTGGGCTACCTCCTGATTCATCTGGGTGCGGAAGTTGGCAGCGGCGCCAGCTTCAAGCACCGGATAGGAGCGGGCCCCAACGTTGCGCAGGGGCTTCCAGCTGGTGGCTTCCTGCTGCTTGAGGGCGTCCAGAGGTGCGTCGAAGTCGAAGCTGAGCTCCCGTCCCTGGGTGGCGATGGCAGCGATCCAGGCCTCCCGGGCCGGCAAAAGGGCCTTGGCCTTGAGGGTGTCAGGCAAGCCCAGCACCGGCTCGTAGTGATCCAGGGCCCTTAACTCGGCCTCGAGCAGAATCACCCAGGCGGCTTCTTCGCCGGGCTGGAGGCCAAGGCCTTCGGCGGCGGCGAGCATGGCGTCTCGATAGAGACACAGCCAGCGGTAGTGAGATTTCTGCTGCAGTGTTTTTTTGAGCGAGCTCTTGCCATGGGCAACTCGCTTGGGCAGGGCTGCTTCAGCTCGCCGCAGCAACACCCGATCTTCCGGCTCCAGGTTGATGGCGCCCCAGCGCTGCCGGTATTCCCACAGCTCCTCGTATTGGCGCACCTCCTCAGGCGTCCAGCCCAAGCCCTGCAGTTCTTCACCCCTGCTCGTTTCGTCCTTAGCCACCGGCACGCCTGTTGCAGTCGCAGGCAGCGTAGTGGCCGGAGCTCAACGCACAACCAGCACCGGGCAGGTGCTGTGGGTAAGCACCCGGTGGGTTTCGCTGCCCAGTAGCACCCCCTCCAGGCCGCGGCGGCCATGGGAGGCCATCACAATCAGATCAGCCCCATGGCGGTTGGCCGCCTCCACGATTGCCGCGTAGGGCATGGAGCTAACCACGGTGTCCTGGTCGCTGACCACCCCGGCGCCCTGGGCCACGGCTGCTGCTGCTGCCAGGATTTGCTCGGCGCCATGGCGAGCGGCTTGCACCAGGGCGATCACCGTATTGGGGTCCACCAGCTCACCCACGCCCACCAGGGAGATGGGGAAGTTGGATTGCGCGTGGAAAAAGGTGATGCGAGCTCCCAGGCTGTGGCCCAGCGCCACTGCCTGCTGCACGGCCTTGTCTGAGAGCTCGGAGCCATCGGTGGGCACCAGCAGGTGGCTGTATGGCATTTACGGCGCAGGGGGGCGGTGGAGCTCCAGCCTGGGGCAGTTGGCGCCGCCTAGCAACTGCCTGAGCCCTTCCAGCCAGCCAGGTGGGCGGCGGCTCGTGAACGGGCCAGGGCGCGGGCGCGGGGCAGGGCCGGCTCGAGTTGCTCGGAGCTGAAGGGCGGCAGGGGGCGGCTGCGCAGCCAGGCCCCCCAGCGGAATTCGTGGAAGGGAATCAGCGGGGCAGCGGCCAGGACCCCCTCCTGCTTCAGCTTCCACACCAAGCTGCGGTAGGGGTCGTCCTGCAGGCCTGTGAGCTGCTCGGGCAGGGCGCTGGGGGGCTGGGGCCCCAAGCCCCTGCCGTCATAGAGGTAGAGCCAGCCGCGTTGATGCAGGGCAGCAAGTACCTGCTGGGGGTCGGGGCTGTCGAGCTCGAGCACCACGTAGCCGAAGGCGGTGGCGCCGGGTTCGATCTCGATCAGGGCCCGTAGGCGGTGGTGGCGGTCGACCATCCACACGCTGCCATCAGCGCTGCGCACCAGCGGCACGGGCTTGCTGCCCAGGTAGGAGCGGCGTTCGCGGGCATTTTCGGCACCGAAATCGCGCAGCCTGCTGCGCACTTCAGCCAATCCCACGCAGAGCTGGGTGGGGCGCAGCTGGGCGATGGGTACCTCAAGCAGCTCACCCCCCGGGCGCGGGGCCGGCAATGGCTGGTATGGGGGAAGGCGCAGGGCCATGGCGGCTAGGCAGCCCGGATATCCCCATCCTGACCCGCTGCTTCCCGGAATAGGGTCGCCCTCAAGTGCGAGTGGCCATGGCTTCCCTCTCCCATCCCGACCTGAGTGCCGGTCCCCACGGCTCGATTGGGGTGCTGGTTTGCGGCCACGGCAGCCGCAATCGGCTGGCAGTGGCCGAATTTGCCGAGCTGGCCCAGGGGCTCCAAGCGCTGTTGCCCGAGGTGCCAGTGGAATACGGCTACCTGGAATTTGCCAGGCCGATCCTGCGCGATGGCCTGGAGGCGCTGCGGGCCAGGGGGGTAAGCCACGTGCTGGCCGTGCCGGCCATGCTGTTTGCAGCGGGCCACGCCAAAAACGACATCCCGTCGGTGCTCAATACCTACGCGGCAGAGACGGGTCTGCGCATCGACTACGGCCGTGAACTGGGGGTTGACCTCAAGATGATTCAGGCCGCCGGGGCCCGGATTCGCGAAGTCCTTGATGCGGCAGCCACAGAGGTGCCCCTGCACGAAACCATGTTGGTCGTGGTGGGCCGGGGCTCATCCGACCCCGATGCCAACTCCAATGTCGCCAAGGTGACGCGGATGTTGGTGGAGGGTTTTGGTTTTGGCTGGGGTGAAACGGTTTATTCCGGGGTCACCTTTCCTTTGGTGGAGCCTGGACTTCGCCAAGTGGTGAGACTTGGCTATCGCCGGGTTGTCGTTTTCCCCTATTTCCTGTTTTCCGGGGTGCTGGTGAGCCGGATCCAGCAGCACACCGAGCGGGTGGCCCAGGACCATCCTGAGGTGGAATTCCTGAAGGCCTCCTATCTGGCAGATCACCCCCTGGTGCTTGACACCTTTGTGGAGCGGGTGGCCGAGGTGGTGCGCGGTGACGCCAACATGAATTGTTCGCTGTGCAAATACCGGGCCCAGGTGCTGGGCTTTGAGACTGAGGTTGGGGCGCCTCAGCACAGCCACCACCACCACGTTGAAGGGCTCACCGACGGCTGTGACCTCTGTGAGCGCGAGTGCACCGGTGCCTGCCAGCCCGATGGCGTGCCGATTCCAGTGGGCGGCCACACCCACGATCACGACCACTCCCCTGGGCACAGCCACGACCACGGTCTCAGCCACGACCACGGTCACAGCCATCACCATCCGCCCTACCCCCACGCGGACCATCCCCTCGGTCCCACAACCCTGCGCCAGGGCGGCAGCAGCTGAGCCCTCTCGGTTTGGCGTGGCTCAGTCTTCTCAGCTCGCCGGAAGTCTCGCGAGACTCCAGCTCATCAGTTCTGCTGATTGGTTATCCGTATTCCCCATTATTGCCGTCTTTTCCCCGGTTTATCAGGGGTTTTCCCCAGAAATGAGGCTTTTAAGCCAGTTCAGGCATGGCAGTTGGGGAATAACTGCTTTTGTTCAGTCTGGCCTTGACATCACCACCAGCGGCCGCCCTTGCAGGCTTTGAAAATCCTCGCTGCGCCTTTATGGAGCCGCCGGCACAGGCAATCTCAGTTGAGAACGGTGTGGTTTCGCCCTGGCCTTCAGGCTTTGACGGACCTGGCACCGATGTGGCCTACTGAGTCACCCCACCTCTTGTTTCGTAATGGCAGCCGAGCGCAGTCACCTCCAACGATGTATGGAGCAGCCCAGCTGCGCAGAAGGGTTAGTGGAGGCAGAAGCCGGCAGCATCAGCCTGGAGGCGGAGGTGCCAGA
>Ga0247840_10003147_pt1 | contig 28328 bp, 30 predicted proteins | sample LaCruzMarch2015__FD_192404 | JGI IMG/M metagenome (GOLD analysis project Ga0247840, IMG submission 192404) | Freshwater microbial communities from meromictic Lake La Cruz, Castile-La Mancha, Spain - LaCruzMarch2015_17m | ecosystem: Environmental > Aquatic > Freshwater > Lake | place: Spain...
TGTAAGAGACCACCAGCATTTACGGCAACGTATATGGCTAGGTAAACCCCACCTGGAGCAAGACCAGATTGTTGGCATTTGAGAGCTACTCGCTCGAGTCAACGGGTAGGTTGCTTGAATCTGTAAGCAATTACAGATCTAGATGGATGATGATCTCTCGCAAGAGAACAGGATCCGGCTTATAGGGCGACTCTTCTTTAAATTAGGTGGGCGGAGGCAAAATCTCCGCTCACTTTCCTTTTTCAAAGTGTTTCAGGTTTGACAGAACCTATTCCAAATTTTGCAAAATTCTCGGGCAGAAAAGTCGGACTTCGGACAGAAATCTCGGACATCCAAAAGTTATTTGGAAGTTGTTCGTGTTTGTTTGTCGCAATTCAATTTAGGGGCTTTCACGTCAAGAGGTCCCATTTTTCTAAGTACTTGTCCATCCAACCAGGGGGAGTCAGTTCCGTCTTTACAATAAATTGTGGCTTAATCATCCTCCACATATTCTTGTCACGTTTTGTTCCATCCTTCTTTGGTTTTTTCATCCAAGCCTTATCAACTGCGACTAATACTTCTGCAACCTTCTTGGCTGGAATTACGAAAACCCTTTCGGGGGAACTTCTAAAATCTACGAAACAGTAGAGGAGGTCTGAAGAGGTGTCTGCCATGTGCTCATCTTTCATCTTCCAGCCCAAGGCACCTTTCTCAGCACTAGTTGTCTTTACTTGGATAAGGCGAGGCTTTCTTCCATCAAGAGGATTAACGAGGATATCGGCTTTGCGAGTTCCCCTTGGAGCCTGGGACGCCAATATTCCTCTGATGAGTAGTCTGCTTAGGACCAAGTGCCATCTGCCTGTTGCACAGCCTTGCTGCGCCCGGCGCCGACATCTGAGCCAGCATCTGGTTCAGTTAATTGCATCGTTGCACCCCAGTGGCGGTCGACCATTAACTTCGCCATTTGCTTCTGATCTTCTGTACCAAGAACATATGCAACTTGTGCGAACGCATAACCTGACGCGTAGATGTGAATTGCAGGGTTTGATCCCAGAACCATTTCGGCAATTGCCCAACGAACAGCTGCTGGAACTTTTGTGCCACCAAGTGCAACGGGGGCATCCAAACGCCACCATTCACCATCTATATAAGATTTGTAAGACTTCTTAAAACTTTCCGGCAAAGTGACATTTCCAGTCTCTTTATTAAGGATTGCACCAACTCGATCACCTTCAACAAAAGATGCTGCGAGATCATTTTCGGTAAGGCGCTTCATCTCCTCCAACATGCCCATCGCAGTTTCGCGATCGAGTTCGCTAAATATGGAAGTCCCCAGAACTTTTTCCGTTCCAAGTAGGTCAAAGAGGCAGAATTCGATATCGCGCAGATTGGCGGTGTAATGGCTCATAGGCAAATAATGCTACCCACCAGTAACTTACGCAAGCCCCGCCACGAGGGTTCGCCAAACCTTTGCCACAGATCTATCCGCTGTTTAACACAGGGACAGATACTTAATAAATGCGCGTGATTGTCATCGGCGGTGGGGTCATTGGAACTACCCATGCCCGCGAGCTATTAATGGCTGGCCACGAAGTTATTCACGTTGAACGCGATCCGCAAGCACAGAGCGCATCGGTTAGAAATTTCGGTCTTATTTGGGTGAGCGGACGACGTAGCGGCCCAGAGTTAGCGACCAGTATTCGAGCCCGGGAAATTTGGGGTGAGATTTCTAAAGAGATACCTGAAATGCTGTTTCGTGCCAACGGCTCATTAACTTTAGCGGTAAATGAAGCAGAAGTTCGAGTAATGGAAGAGTGTATAAAAAAGGCCGATGCCAGCGATCGCAAATGGGAGCTACTCGACAGAGCCGACACCATAAAGATAAATCCAGCGCTTAAAGGAAATTACCAAGCAGCTCTTTGGTGTCCGCTGGATGCCGTAGTAGAGCCTGGCTCGGTATTAACCTCCATTAGAAGTTCACTTATTCAAAAAGAAAAATACATTTGGCGCAACGATGTTGAGATTGTTGAGATTAAGAATTCATCAGAAAGCGTTTCTGCTATTTCAAAAAGTGGTGAAGTATTTACTGGTGACTACCTAATTCTCTGCCCAGGCGCGGATCATAAAACTTTATTCAAAGAGCAATTTGATTCGGCACCTATCCGTCGCGTTTATTTGCAAATGATGAGTACTGCACCTCTGGATGAGGTTTTGACAACTTCTATTGCAGATGGCGATTCGATGCGCTACTACCCTGGCTATGAAGTTGCCGCATTGGATCGTTTACCAGCACAAGTAGCGGTGGCTTCAAAAAACCATATGCAATTACTAATGGTTCAAAGAGCAGATGGATCAATAACAATTGGAGATACCCACGAATATAGCGAACCATTTCCCTTTAAGTTACCTGAAGAGCCATATACGTATTTGTACGATGTCGCTAGCAATCTTTTAGGAAGGAAACTTCCCCCAATAACTAATCGCTGGAGCGGAATTTATAGTCAACAAACCGATGGCGCTATATGCGATCGACGCCAAATCTCCTCAAATATTGTCACAGTCACAGGTCCAGGCGGTCGAGGAAACACTCTGGCACCAGCAATCGCAGAAGAAACCATAAAGGGTATGAAGTGAAACCAGAGCTCGTAGCATTCGATGTTGCAGGAACTACGTTAAATGATGACGGAATAGTGATTCATGCCTTTAAAGTTGCGTTTGAAGCTACCGAGCCCGATCAGTGGCGCTCCAAAGGTGCAGAATGGACTCAGTTTGCACTCGACACCATGGGGCAATCAAAGATCGCAGTATTTACTGAAATACTTGGGGCTGCAGATCTTGCGCACAGAGCAAATATCGCATTTGAGGAAGCGTATGTAACGCATATATCTGAAGTTGGGGTCACTCCCATTGATGGCGCAAATGAGACATTTGGATACTTGAGGAGCGAAGGAATTAAAGTTGCGCTAACGACCGGCTTTAGTAGATTCACTCTAGATTTCTTGCTAGATCATCTCGGATGGCATGGGGCTATCGATATCTCCGTAACACCTGAAGAATCTGGGCGCGGCCGGCCACACCCTGACATGCTCAATTACGCTGCACAAAGATTAGCGATAAAAGATAAGCGCGAAACGATAGTTGTGGGCGACACTGCATCCGACATTCAAGCTGGGTTGGCATTTGGTGCAAACCAAGTTATTGGTGTCTTGTCGGGTGCGCATAAGCGCGAGGTGCTCGAGTGCGCCGGTGCGACATCTGTGCTTAACTCAGTAGCCGACCTGCGTCCGCTTATTTAGCACTTACTTTTTCTGAATTGTTCACTCCTTAATCTTTGACTAGACACCTTTAAGTTGCGAACTGTTTTTATTTGACGACAATAGTGCGCTTACAAACCTTAGAAAGGGTCACACATATGCGCGCAAAGCGTCTTATAGCTGCAGCGTCCGCTGCAGCGCTAACAGTTGGAATTGTTGCAATTGCAACTCCGGCCACAGCAGCAGTAAATATCTGTAAAGCAAAGAATGTTGCAGAAGCAGGTGGACTAGATAACCTAGTCAAGCTTGCTAAGAAAGAGGGCAAGTTAGCCCTTATTACAACACCACGCGACTGGGCAAACTACGGTGCGATTCACGATGCATACGAGAAGGCATTTGGCGTAAAGGTAACTGTAGATAATCCAGATGGATCATCACAGTACGAGATTGACACAATGAAGACAGCCCCTAAGTCAAAGCAACCAGACTCAATTGATATTGGGCCTCTAGTAGTTGCACAAGTAACCCCTCCAGGAGGAAAGCCTTTGACATCTCCTTACCAAGTTATCAACTGGAAGGACATCCCAAACGCAGCTAAGGATCCAAGTGGTCTTTGGTATGGAAACTACGGTGGAAAGCTTGCGATTGTTTACAACACAACGCTTCCATCGGTGCCAACTAAGGCTGCAGATTTCTCAAAGGCTGAATACAAGGGCGTGGTAGGAATTACAGGAGATCCAACATCTTCTAACCAAGCATTTATGTCTGTCCTAGCTGCAAGCATCGGTAATGGCGGAGAAAAGAACCTCTCAGACGTCTCAAAGGGTCTTGCACTGTTCAAGAGTGTTAAGGCCCAAGCACCACTAGTGAAAGTAAATTCAACAAACCTAGTTACAGGTACCGCAAAGCTTGGCTTCATGTGGGACTTCAACGCTCTTGGAGTTGTTCCAGCAGCGAAGGCAGCAGGCTTAGATCTTAAGTTTGTATACCCATCAGACTTCGTCCTACAGGCGCCTCCATACATCAACGCAATCAATGCTAAGTCTCCAAACTGTGCAAATGCACGTTTGTGGCAGGAGTTTGTCTACTCACAGAACAAGGGAAAGACTGCAGCAGATCTAACTGCAGCAGATCTAAAACTCCCCGGTTCTAAGTTGTTCGCCTTGATGCAAGGCGGACAGAATTACTTCCAGCAGTCAGGTGCAGATCCAATCATGTCTGCAGCAATGACTAAGAAGAAGCTTCTCGTTCCGTCACTGCTTGACTTCAAAGTTCCTGCAACAGCACAAGTGGTTGGACCAGCAACAATTGCTGATGTACTTACAGCACGTGAACAGATCATCTCTTCATGGGCTAGCTTGTAAGAAGGAATATGACCTTTAAAGTCATAGAGGAAGGCGCGACAACGAGGGGTCGCGCCTTCCTCACTTCCTTTATAAAGAACTTTCTTCCAGCGGCCCCACTTTTGCTAATCGTTGGATTCTTTTTTCTCTTTCCAATCGCACGTCTAATTTACGTCTCATTTTTATCTAATGAAAATACCTTTACTTTCAGTAACTTTGTTACAGCCACTCAAGATCCTTATCGAACAGGTTTTGTTAACTCTATAAAGATCGGCCTCTTCTCTGCCGCCATCGCTGCATTTCCTGGCGCAATTGCCGCATACTTCATTGAAACACGTGGGAGCTCTAAGCTTCGCCGGACTATTGCAGTCATGAGTGGTGTGCTCGCCAATACCGGCGGTATTCCACTGGCATTTATGTTCTACGCAGCCCTAGGAATTCAAGGCCAACTGACCAAGATATTGAAGTTCATTGGTTGGGATCTATATTCCGGAACCTTCTCATTGGGTTCTTTTCTCGGCCTCTTAATCGTGTATTTATACTTCCAGCTCCCGCTCATGGTCATTGTTTTTTCACCAGCGATCGTTTCGCTGCGCCGAGAATGGTCAGAAGCGGCACGAAACCTCGGTGCCAACCAGTTTCATTACTGGATTCGAATCGGAATCCCGCTACTTTTTCCTAGTTTTATAGCCTCATTCTTATTGCTCTTTGCCAGCGGATTCTCAGCATATGCAACGGCAAATGCTCTAACGGTCGGAAACCTTCCACTCACTCCGCTACAGATCGGCGGGTTGTTAGATGGCAACGTTTCCGCATCCCAGTTGAACCTTGGCAAAGCACTGGGTGTTGTGATGATTCTCATTTCTGCATTTGCCGTCATTCCGTATCTCGCTATCCAACGAAGGAGCGCCAGATGGCAAAACTGATCAAATCTAATTTTCAGCTCCCACTTGTTATCACACTACTCATCCTAGGGTTATTCGTATTTGTCCCAATGATTTCCGCCTTCGAGTACTCGATCAGAACTCCTGCAAAAGGTGGTTACGGATGGGATAGCTATCTGTGGGCAATTCGCGAAGAAGAGTTTGTGTATTACATCATTAGATCAACTTGGCTGGCTGGCGTAACGGTATTAATCACCTTGTTTATTTTAGTTCCAACCCTTACCTGGATTCATTTATCGAACTCAAAAGCGCGTGGATTGATTGACGGTCTCTCACTTCTTCCGTTGGTGATTCCAGTAGTTGCCTTTGCTGTCGGTGCTCAAATTTCTTTCCCAGAATTTGTGAAAAATACAGTACTTGAACTTCCTTTCCTTTATTTTGTCTTGGCCCTGCCCTATGCATATCGAGCACTCGACATCGGGCTCAGCGCGATTCCTTTAAAAACTATTACCGAGGCAGCGCGTAGCGCCGGCGCTAATTGGTTGCGCACAATCACTAGTGTGATTATCCCAGTCATCAGGGGCTCTGTGATGGCAACAATTGCTCTGACTTTTGCGCTCTCATTGGGTGAATTCACATTGACTGTTTTACTTCACTGGGACACATTCCCAACCTGGGTGACATATGTTGCTCAAGAAAACATTCTTGGTGCTATCGCAATTTCGATGATGTCTCTCATCCTTCCGTTCTTACTTTTGACGATAATCACACTCTTTGTTCCAGAACGTTCTACCCAAGGGAGAAAGTAATGTCTAGTAAAAGTCTGACCCTAAGCGGCGTTTCAAAGAGATTTGGAAATGTTACAGCACTGGATAACTTCAACCTTGAAGTGGGCGTCGGTGAGTTAGTTGCCTTGCTCGGCCCTTCAGGATGCGGAAAAACAACAGCGCTCCGAGTAGTTGCCGGTCTTGAGCATCAAGATAAAGGAACGGTATTAGTTGCAGAAAAGAATATTTCTGACGTTCCTGCACACAAACGGAATATGGGAATGGTTTTCCAGGCTTACTCACTCTTTCCAAACTTAACAGTTGAAGAAAATGTTGCTTTTGGTTTACAGATGCGTAAAGTCAATAAGTTGGTCCGCCTAAAGAAGGCGCATCAACTTCTAGATCTGGTTGGCCTCGATTCACAGAGCAAGCGCTTTACCCATCAACTCTCGGGTGGGCAACAGCAGCGTGTTGCCTTGGCACGCGCTTTAGCTTTTGAACCTGAAATTCTTCTTTTAGATGAACCGCTATCGGCACTCGATGCCCAGGTGCGCGTCAACTTGCGGGAAGAAATTCGTCGCCTGCAACTCTCATTAGGCACAACTACGCTATTTGTAACTCATGATCAAGAAGAGGCAATGTCGATCTCTGATCGTGTTGGAGTAATGAACGAGGGTGTGCTCGAACAGATGGACACACCAGAAGCCTTGTATAACAAACCAGCATCAGCCTTTGTTGCTGGCTTTGTCGGCACGATGAATAGAATCCCTGCTCAGATCGCAGATGGCATGGTTGAAATTTTTGGTAGCAAAGTGGTTGCACTGAAGCGTGGAAATGAATCTGGACAGGTAGTGGCGTTGATTCGTCCAGAATCAATCTCTGTTATCGCAAATTCATCACAACCAAATGCAAAAGTATTAACTCGCTCATTTATGGGCGCTTCATCAAATATCATCTGTCAAACAGGAGACGGAACGATTGTTCAATCGCTTATGACAAGTGCATCAACCGGAGACCTACACCCAGGCTCATCCGTTCAACTCCACGTTCTAAGTTCTGAGGTGCTCGTCGCTAATGTCTAGTACATCAAAAAACCGAATTATTCGCTCGAAAGCCTCACCAGAATCAAATTGGCGAGAATTGCTACATGATAAAGGTGAATTAGTTATTGGTGATGAGCCACTAGATGTTCAGGTAATTGCAGCTTTTATTCATCTCAGCGATATTCATATTTGTGATGCAGCTTCACCCGCGCGACTGGAGTTTTTGGATCGAATTGCTGATCCCGATAACCCAATCTCACAACTAGTTCCATACATCGGTACATATCGTGCGCAAGAGTTTCTGACTACCCAGGTACTTGAAGCTATGGTGGTTGCTGCGAATGAGATTAAATCCGGACCTCTGACAGGTGCACCAATTGATGCCGTTGTTATCACAGGTGATGTGACAGATAACGCGCAAAGCAATGAACTCAATTGGTATAAACAAATTCTAGATGGTGGCCTTGTCATTCCTAAAAGCGGCGACCCAGAGCGCTCTGAAGGCTCTCACTCGTCAAATGCCGATCTTTACGATGAGCATTACTACCATCCGGATGGTCCTCCTACAGGAATGCCGGCGGATCGACCCCATGTATTACATAACTTTCCACATTTCAAAGGCGCGCTCAAAGCCTCAGAGCGTGAATTCAACGCACGGGGTCTTACTCATAAGTGGTTGGCAGTTCATGGAAATCATGACGCACTCTTGCAGGGAACCGCTGCAACTACACCTGATTTAGATGTACTTGCACAAGGTCCAGCAAAGTTAGCAGCACTTAAAAACATGGCAGCTTTAGCAGATCTCTTTACTGGTTTTGGCGAAGTTGGCCCTGCGGTCTATCCAGGGTTGGATCACATGGAGACGGTCGAGGTAACTGCTGATCCGCGCCGCGCGCTAGTAAAGATGCAGGATTGGGTTAATGTTCACACGAACTGCGGCCACGATCATGGGCTAGATGCCGAACAACCAGAAACTTCCTATTGGTATCGAAACATTGGCGCAGATGTGCGACTGATCGCACTCGATACCGTCAATCGCTTTGGCGGCTGGCAAGGATGCATTCACCGCGAACAATTTGATTGGCTCACCCACATTCTTAATGAATCAAAAAATAAGTACGTAGTTTTAACTTCTCATCACCCTTTAGAAAATTTATTTAATAGTTATGTGCCGGAAGAGGAAAGCGCACCGGCTCTAGAAGAAGAAGTTCGCAGACTTCTTTCGCAACACCCTAATGTTATTTTGTGGTTCTCGGGACACGTACATGATCACAAAATCACACAAAGCCGAAACAGTGACGGGTCTCATGCATTTTGGGAGATCCGCACTGGTTCGCATATTGATTGGCCACAACAATCACGCGTCATTGAAATTGTTAAATCTAACAATGGCAAAATTGCTATCGGTACTGTGATCTTTGATCATGCAGGCCCACTTACATTTAACGGCGCAGCTGATGAATTGGCAGATCCTGTGGCACTGGCTGGACTTTCTCGGCTGCTAGCGGCTAATGATTGGCAGCGCCAAAACGGGGGGCCATTCGCTCTTGAGTTAATGGAAGGTCAACCAGATGATCGAAATATCTGGCTCTGGTTCAACGATCCGTTGAAATAGCACCCAACTCGTATAGGCTCGCGCCGTGCTGCTTAGTGATCGAGATATCCGCGCCGAAATTACGGCCGGCCGCGTCGCCGTCGAGCCATTTGAAGAATCAATGATCCAGCCGTCTTCAGTTGATGTCCGCCTCGATAAATTCTTCCGCGTCTTTGAAAACCATAAGTATTTGAAATTAGTTCGATTTATGTGGGCAAAGTCGTGGACAAGGCCGTTCTTTTCAGCGTAAAAAAGGCGGTCTTGTCTATCTCCGGCTTATAGGGCGACTCTTTACTACAATTAATCAATGAAATTCATTATCAACGTAATAGATGACCAATCAAACTCTGGCAGACCAGCTGAAATGGCTGAGATAAATAAGTTTAATGATCAACTGCGTGCTAATGGGCAATTTATCTTTGCTGGCGGCCTTGCTGCTCCAGAGAGTGCTGATGTAATCGATAATCGAAATGATGCGAATTTGTCCACTGGGAAACCACTATTTGCTAACAAAGAGAACTTCTCTGGTTTTTGGTTGATCCAGGCAGAAAGTATTGAAGTGGCGAGAAAGTTAGCATTTGCTGGATCTAAGGCTTGTAATCGTAAGGTTGAGCTTAGGCCGCTTCTTGGTTAATGTAGACAAAGCCCTTACTATCTTGTAATGGTTAGAGTAAAAACATTTGCACCACTCATATTTGTTTTACTCTGGAGCACAGGGTTTATCGGCGCTAAGTACATACTTCCATTTGCGCAGCCCTTTGTTTTCTTAACAATTAGATACTTCTTCGCCACTCTTGTTTTAGTTTTAATTGCAAAAGCACTAAGAGAGCCGCTTCGAATCAGTAGGGCGGCAATAAAACAATCAATGATTGTGGCGCTTTTCTTGCATGTTATTTATATTGGCGGAGTTTTCTATGCGATATTTATTGATATCCCAGCAGGTATTACTGCGGTAATTGTTAGCTTGCAACCTATCTTGGTATCAGCACTCGCTATTCCGTTACTGGGGGAGAAGCTTTCATACCGCCAGGTATTTGGGTTAGCACTTGGTTTTATTGGCGTTCTCTTTTTGCTCTCACCAAAGTTGTTTGAAGGAGATCTCTCCACCGGCTTTTCAACCTTTGGAATTATCTGCTGTGTTCTAGCACTCCTTGGAACAACTGCTGGTTACTTGCTGCAGAAAAAAGGGGGAGCAGATATTCCATTCTTAGCTGGAACCGCAGTGCAATTCGCTACCTCAACAGTTATTTTTGCAATTACATCTGTAATCTTTGAGCCACTTAAAGTAAATATCACTTTGGAGTTTGTCTTAGCCTTAAGTTGGATTGTGTTAGCTCTTTCAATTGGCTCTATATTTTTACTCTTTTACCTACTAAGGCATGACAGCGCCTCATCAGTTTCCAGCCTTTACTACCTGGTCCCACCCCTTGCTGCGGTTCAGGCCTACTACTTTTTTGATGAACGAATTAAGGGAATTGGCTTAATTGGAATGGCACTTGCTGCATTAGGTACTTTAATTGTTACTAAAAATTCAAAAACAGTCGGGCATTAATTACTGATTTAAAAAGATCTTGTATTGCACACGATCTGTAATGGCAACCTTGTCATAGAGTTTTCGAGCAGTTTCATTATCTGGGGCAGTTGTCCAGTAAAGCCGCTTTGATCCTTTAGCAATTGCGATATCTTCAACAGCTTTTATTAGCGCCCTACCAACACCCTTACCCCTCACCTTTGGGTCGGTGTAGAGATCTTCTAAGTAACAAAAATCCTCAACCTCCCAGGTGTCTGGCCGCCAGATGTAGTGTGTAAAACCCACAACCTTGCCATCAAGTTCTGCCACGAGGCCATTAATATTAAAATCTGAATGAATACGCTGCCAGGTCAATTCAAACTGCTCATCTGACAATTTTGATTTGTAAAAAACTATGTACTCTTTAAATAACTCGAGCCACCTTGTTTTATCAGATAATTCAATTGAACGTATATTAATGCTCATGTATAAATTGTATATCTGATTACAGTGGAACAACTGCACTTACAGCAGCCGACCAGCTGAATATGCTTAACTACTCTAATGGAATTAGAGTTTTTTGCGCATAGTGAAATATTGGCGCCATTTTTCTTTTTAATTGGCATGCAACTAAGGAATGAGATCTCCCACCCAAAAGAGATTTTATTGCCAATCTTTGCTGCCTTAGGTGGGATGCTATTTCCAGCGCTAATTTTTATAGGGTTAAATTCTGATCCAGCAATAGCCTCTGGTTGGCCATTAGTTATGCCAACTGATATCGCACTTGTGATGTTGGTAGTCCTTGCCTTAGGCAAACGTGCGTCAGTTGCTTTAAAAACTTTTTTATTAGCCTTAGCTGTTGCTGATGATCTACTTTCAATTATTGTGCTGGGAGTTAAATACACCGGGGCGCTAAAGGCAACTGAGGTTTTGGCAAGTATTGGTGCAGTATTGCTTGGAGTGTTAATTGGTAAAGCACCTCTTGAAAAATACTTTATAAAGTTTGTTAACTTTGCGATTTTGCCGATCTATGTCTTTGCAAATGTTTACCCAACTCTAACGGCTGATCTTGAACTGCAATCTGATCTTGGTAATTCAATTATTATCGCTAGAGTGGTTGGAAAAATTGTTGGCATCACACTCTTTGGATTAATCGGGGTTAAACTCTTCAAGAGTCAGTTGTTGATAGGTAAGCTGGAATTAATTGGTGGATCTGCCCTTGCTGGCATGGGACTTGCAGTATCAATCATGATTGCAAACTTGAGTTATACCGATGATATTTTGCTTAATCAGGCTAAAGTTGGTTTATTAGTAGCTGCGCTCTTATCTGCAATTATTGGCAGTTTGATTTTGATTATTGGCTCCAGAAGAGTTAGGAATTAGATATGTGTAGCAAAGTTATTTGCCGGCAGTGTAAGAAACCAACCTGGTCTGGATGTGGCGAACATATTGAAGAGGCGTTGGCAGGTATTGCTAAAGCTGATCGTTGCCAAGGCCATGAAGGTCAGGTAAAAAAGTCAGGAATATTTAGCAAGTTATTTAGCAGGTAATTGCGTGGCAATTGAGGTTGTAACTGGCCAGGATCCTTCCCGGCTTAAATCGCTTCGACTTAGTGCATTAAAAGATACCCCTGAGGCATTTGGAGCAAAGTATGAGGATGAATTATTAATTCAAGACTCTCAGTGGCAAGAGCGGATGGTAAATACCCAATGGTGTTTTGTGGTGGCAGATGGTGTTGATATTGGATTACTAGCGGTAGATAGGGCTGATAAAGATCGCAATAGTGATTGCTGGTTATCTAGCTGGTGGATTAACGAGAATTTTAGAGGCAAAAATATTGCACAATTAATGTTGGATTGGGTTATTAAATTGTCTAAAGAAAATACTTGGCAGGTGATTGGTTTGGGCGTGTGGCCAGAGAATTTAAGGGCAAGGAGTGCTTATAAGAAGTTAGGATTTGTGGAGGCAGATAAGCCATTACCATCTAGATCTAAACCAGGTCAGATGTACTTAGGAATGTATAGGCAGGTGAAATAGATTGAGTAAGTTAGAGATCGATCAATATATTTCAGCTCAAAGAGAGCCAGAAAAAACCTTGCTAAAAAATATGCGCAAAATGATTTTAGAGATAGAACCAGAGCTTAAGCAGGGGATCTCTTATGGAATTCCGGCCTTTAAATTAGGAAAAGATGTTGTTTGTGGAATTGCTGCCCGGCGTACTGGTTGCTCCTTTTATCCATTTAGTGGCTCAGTACTTGCTGCTTTGAATAAAGATTTAGTCATTTATAAGCAAACTAAGAGTGCTTTGCACTTTGATGCACCACTTCCTAAAACTTTGGTGAGAAAACTGATGACGCAGCGAATGGTGCAGATAATGGTCAAAAGAAAAGGTAGGTAAAGTTGTAAGATCTGATCATGGGAAACGTAGCTAAGCCAAAACAAGTAGTTGATATCCCTCAAGCAGAGCTAGATCGGTATGAGAAATTAGATCAAGAGTGGCGCGAATACAACATCGCAGCCCCAGCAAGGCGAGCACTAGTTGATGCCAAGTTATATAAGGTCTCAGACCTGCGAAAGATTTCACTGGCTGAATTAGAAGGCTTACATGGCATGGGTAAATCAGCTGTTGCAAGGCTTAAAGTATTAATGAATGCTAAAAAAATTAAGTTTCGCCCGTGAAGCGTTTTATAAGTTGGTTTATAAGGTTATTTACTGATCGAAGGATTTGGGTTCGCCAAATTACGGTGGCCGCTCTTGCATCTGCTACCGCCTGGGTAATAGGAGACTCCTTAGTTTTTAAAGGCGGCTTAGTAGCAGCAATTGTTTGCGCTTTAAGCATTCGAATCTCACTCTATAAATCAGTAAGAGAAGGATTAGGTCAGATAGTTGGAACTGCAATTGGCGCAGGAGTTGCCCTGTTAACAGTTCACTACTTTAGCTTTGGGGTAATTGCTATTGGCACTACCGTATTTTTATGCTCAGTTGTTGCACGTGGACTTCGCCTCGGTGAGGTGGCATCTGTCAACGTGCCAGTTACGGCATTAATTGTTATTGGTCCTGGTATCTCTGGCTCAACAGCAGAACACAGATTAGTTTCCACGTTAATTGGCGCAGCGGTTGCAATCATTTTTTCCTACTTCTCACATCCAAATACCCCAGCAGGTCGAACTGTTAATCAAATAACAAGGTTGGGTAAAAGAGGGGCAGAGTTAATTAGTGATATGGCAGAGGGAGTGGCCGGTGGCTTCACCCAAAAGCAGGCGGGTGCTTGGTTATCCAGAGCAAGATTATTAGTTGAGGAGATCCCAACTTTAAGAAGCCAAGCCATTGAGGCAAAACGTTATGCCAAATGGTCACCACTTGCCGAAGTTGATGAGGCTGAGTCTTTATATATTCAAGGAGTAGCAATTGAACATATGGTGGTTCAAATAAGGGGAATGGCAAGAGCCTTATTTGATTCAACCTCTGATCCAAATCGAAAAGATACTGTTGATCGCCAGATTGCTTACGCACTCTCTGCTACCTCAACTGCAATTACTGAAAAGCTAGAGTTACTGCAATCCTCAAATCGAGAGCGAATCATCGACAACATTGCCAGGGATTTGCGGCAAGCAGCTGATAATTTAACTGAAGAATTGATATCAATGGCAGATAAGCTACCTCGCAGCCAATTTGTTAGATGCATTGCAATCGTCTCGCAAATGAAAATTATCGCTAACTCATTAGATGAGAGCTCACCCGCCTTGCACTCAGTCACAACACCAGGGGAGCCAACAAGTGCCAAGGTAATTGGCCTATCCCCAGTTAAGCAGACAAGCCGGTTGTTTCGAGGACTTCTTATGGCCCTTCGCACCTTCCTGCGTCGCTAGTAGGATAAGGAAATGAGTCATCCTGAGATTGAAAAGTTAGCTGCTGAATATGAAGCGGCTACAAATGTATTTTTAGAAGCTTTTAAAAAGGTAAACCTGGCTGATTTAGATAAGCCTAAAAAAGATGGCTGGAACGCCAGGCAGGTAATCCATCATTTAGCAGATAGCGAATCCCAATCTTGTGCTCGGTTAAAAAGATTAGTTGCAGAGCCGGGCTCAACAATTCAAGGTTATGATGAAAATATCTGGGCACAAAACATCACTTTGGGTTACACCGTGCTACCAATTGAAAACTCTTTAGCTTTCTATAAAGCATCTAGGGCAGCAAGCCTTGAAATCGTTAAAAGATTAGAGTTTGAACAATTATCAAATGCTGGAATCCATACTGAATCTGGTGCTTATGATCTTAAAAAGTGGTTTTCATCCTATATAAATCACCCAAGGGATCACGCAAATCAGTTGTTAGCCGATTAATTCAGCCTTAGAGTATTTTCGTTGCGGGTGTTTGCAAATCTCATCATTCATTTTTTCAGCACAAGTGGCACACAATAAACTAAGTGCGTTACAAGGCGGCTTTGGGCAGTCATAGAAACGATTAGCTGGAGCATTACATTTTCCGCAGTTAGCAATTGATTTACTCTTTTTACTAAACTCAATCGACATACGATTATCGAAAGTAAACAGAGCGCCTTCCCATAAACCATCATCACCAATCTCTTTACCGTAGGTAACAATGCCGCCATCAATTTGATAAACCTCTTTAAATCCCCGCGTCTTCATTACTGAGGATAAAACCTCACATCTAATACCACCTGTGCAATAAGTAACAACTGGCTTATCCTTTAGATGGTCATACTTGCCACTTTCAATCTCTTGCACAAAATCTCTGCTGGTTTCAACCTGTGGAACCACTGCATTTTTAAACCGGCCAACCTTTGCCTCATATGCGTTTCGGCCATCAAAGAAAACCACATCATCACCATGTTTTGCAACCAGCTCATCAACTTGAATGGGACTTAAATGTTTACCGCCACCAACCACGCCATTTTTATCAACCTTAATCTCATTTGGATAGCCAAATGCCACCAACTCAGCTCGCACCTTCACACTTAACTTTGGAAAATCATTGCCAGTGCCTTGCGACCATTTAAACTTCATTTTGGCAAAGCCTTCATATGATCTTGTTTGGCGAATATATTTTTTTAGGTCATTCATCTCACCACCCAAAGTGCCATTGATGCCATGGGGGGAGATAATTATTCGTCCCTTTAAATTTAATGTTTGGCAAAGATTTTTTTGCCAAATCTTTATTGCAGCCGGATCAGATAATGGCGTGAAGATGTAGTAGAGAATTACCTTGGGAAGATGCATAACAACATTTTACCTAAGTAAAATTAAATTTTAAAGGTTGGGCGAAGTGGCAATCCTGCTGAAATATATGCAGAATCAATTAAGGTCGCCTGAATCAGCGCATCTTTAGCATCAGTCTTAACTGGTTTACCAAGATCAACTGCATCAGCAAATGCTAAAAGCTGATAGGTATATGTAGAAATTGATGGCAAGTGTTCAACACGTTTTTGCCCGCCTACTTCAACAATAACTCTTGGATCCCAACCAGAGACTACAAAGTTAGGTAGGTGAACACTTCCCTTACTTCCAGTAACTGTAAGTGGTGCGGTCATTGCCTCTGATTCAAAATCACCTTTGGCTAGGGCTGCTACTCCATTTGGATATTTAAGTTGCATATATAACTTGGTATCAATTTTGCCATCGGCGGCATTTGCTTCAGCTTTAACAATTGTTGGCTCACCATCTGCAACAGCCTGACTAATCATTCGCTGGCTATGAAGTGCGTAGCAGCCAACATCCATCATGGAGCCACCTGCTAAATCATATTTCAATCGCAAATCTTCCTTTTCAGGCATCGGAATAAGCAAGGATGATTCAACTTTTATAACCTCACCAATCTCACCTGATTTAACTATCGCAAGTAATCTTTGAAAAACTGGGTGGTAGTAATAATGAAAACCTTCCATAAACACCTTGCCAGATTTACTTACAGCAGCTGCCACCTCTTTAGCCTCGGCAGCATTACTTGCTGATGGCTTCTCACTTAATACATGTTTACCAGCTGCTAATGCCTTGATATTCCAAGGGCCATGGCCACCGTTATGTAGTGCGTTATAAATAACATCAACATTTGGATCATCAATTACCTCTTGGTATGAGCCATAAGCTTTTTCAATCTGATACTGCTTGGCAAACTCAGTAGCGCGTCCTTTATCTCTAGCGCCAACTGCAACTAACTGATGACCTGTTGCTTGGGCTGGAAAAATAATGGCGCTCGGTGCAATTCGGGCTGCGCCTAAAATTCCAACACGAAGTGGTTTGCGAGCATCATTCATATCTTTAATCTACCCCCAAATTACTTTCCGTAATACCTAGCCATAAATTGAGCCTTAAAATCAAAAAATGTGCCATCTTCAATGCTTAAGCGCATTTGATCTACCAAGCCAACAATAAAGTGCTGATTATGAATTGTGGCCAAGGTGGCTGCCACCATCTCTTTTGCTCTAAATAAATGGCAAAGGTATGCCCGGGTGTAATTGCGGCAGGTGTAGCAACTGCAATCTTTTTCAATTGGGAAGAACTCATTTTTATGTGGAGCATTTGAGATATTTACCCGACCATCTTTGGTAAAGACTGAACTTGTACGAGCTTGCCTAGAAGGTGCAACACAATCAAATGTATCTGCGCCATTTTCAACGCCAACAAATAAATCATCTGGCTCACCAATTCCCAAAAAGTGTCTTGGCTTTTCTACCGGCAGCTCCTCATTTACCCACTTTAAAATATCACCCAGTGTTTGTTTATCTAACGCCCCACCAATACCAAAGCCATCAAAGAAAACTCCATCAACATTCATCTCGGCTAAATCTTTAGCAGCCTTACGCCGCAGATCCTCATATTGCGCACCTTGCAAGACACCAAAGAGTGCTTGGTATGGCTTTCCTGCTCGCTTTTTAGTTAGGCCATCATGTTCTTTCAAACATCTAATCGCCCAAAGCCGAGTTCGCTCTAATGCTTTTTCTTGATAACTCCTGGTGTTATGCAAAGTAGTGCACTCATCAAAGGCAAAAATTATGTCAGCACCTATTTGATGTTGCACCTGCATGGAAACCTCTGGGGTGAAGCGATGAAGTGAGCCATCTAAATGAGATTTAAAGGTGACACCATCATCATCAACATGGGCTAAGCGCTCTTTATCATCAGCAATGACATCATCTGCTTGAAATGTGTTTTCATCCATGGCAATAACTTTCTTAAAACCAACACCAAGGGATAAAACTTGAAAGCCACCAGAGTCCGTAAAGGTTGGACCTTGCCAATTCATAAACTTGGCCAGACCACCTGCTTGATCAACAATCTCAGGACCTGGTTGTAGATATAAATGGTATGCATTTGCTAGAACTGCTTGTGCTCCTAAATCCTTTAATGATTCAGGTAATACTGATTTTAAGGTTGCTTTAGTACCAACTGGAATAAAAGCTGGAGTTTTAATCTGCCCATGGGGGGTGGTGATAACACCACTTCGACCTAAGGCGCCCTTTAAAGTTTTTTCAACCTTAAAGGAGAAGGACATATTTAACTAGCAACTACTACAACTAAGTTTAAAAACTTAGTTAAGCAAGTTTGCCAGTGACCTCAATAATTGCAACGCCCTCATTTGAGAGAATTAATGAAAGATCTTCACCAGATTTTCCATCACAGGAAAGTCCCCAGTTAAATGAGATTGATTTACCAGCAGCAAGTGGCTCTTGTGGTGCACCCTCCATGCCGTTATCGCCATCAAAAACATCAACACATACTCCAGTAGTTGTCTTTCCGGCAACAATTAAAGTTGCAAGATCTACTGCTGCTGTTGAGCCATTATTAATATCTACTTTAAATTGTTGATAGCGCTGTCCTGGTAGCTGACCGGCAGCAAACTTTCCTGGCTTAAAACTTGTTGGCTCAGATAATGTAAATGAGACGCCAGAGGCAATCTTTACAGGAGTATTAAAGCCACCTGATGCTTCAACCTCTTGTACTGGAGGAGCAATCAATTCTTCATTTGATTGGGTTGATTCACTTGATGAATCCCCACCACAAGCACTCAATGCCAATGCTGCTATGACAGCTAATGCTGCTGCGCGAAGTTTTAAATCTGATCTCATTTTTATCTCACAATCTGGCCCAGAAATGCCTGCGCCTTATGCACCAATCCTACTAAATAAAAAAGCACTCCCATTGCCGTTTATCCATGGCCTGAAGAATCACCCTTTAAATAAATGGCCCAGGTAGGCTACCTTTGCCACCGCAGTTTGAATTAATTGTTAAGGAAGGGTGAGAGATGGTCTCCACGACTAAAATCGATAATGCCAGTCATGCTGGTCAGATTGTAAGTCGTAGCCCTCGCCAGATCGCTTGGATGCGCTTTAAGCGCAACAAGGTAGGAATGGTTGCAGCTGCAATATCAGTAACCGTAATTTTGCTTTCAATCTTTGCGCCATTGGTATGCAAAGTACTAGGCATAAATCCAGATGATTTAAATCTAGATGTTTTAGACACAGCAGGTGTTCCAAATTTGCCTTATGGCGGCATCTCACTTGATCACCCACTCGGGCTTACCCCTGGTACTGGCCGAGATCTACTAGCAAATTTACTTTATGGCTCACGCATCTCATTTATGGTGGCAATCCTGACTACCTCCTTAACATTATTTATTGGATTGGTCGTTGGCATCGTGGGTGGTTATTTCCGCGGCCGAGTTGATGATTACGTTGGAAGATTTACCGATTTTCTATTGGCTTTCCCAGCATTTTTTATGATTGTTGCACTATCTGAGCCAATGGTGGCTCGAATTCAAGATGCAGGCATTGCGCAAGGAAATGGCGCACGAATTATCTTCTTAATTTTCTTCCTTTCATTTTTTGGTTGGCCAGGATTTTCTAGATTAGTTCGCTCCCAAGTTCTCTCACTTCGCGAGCGCGACTTTGTCACCGCAGCCCAAGCAATGGGTGCTTCAAGAAGAAGAATTATTTTTAAAGAGTTAATGCCAAATTTATGGGCGCCAGTAATTGTGGTGGTCTCATTATCACTACCTGGTTACTTAGCAGCTGAGGCTGTCTTCTCATTTTTAGGAATTGGTATTCAAGCACCTGCAACTACTTGGGGAATTTTGCTTGATAACTCAAGAAGATTTGTAACTGTTTATCCAAACTTCTTTCTTATCACCGCCGGCTCACTTGTATTAGTAGTTCTTGCCTTTAACCTAGTTGGCGATGCTTTGCGAGATGCCCTAGATCCAAGATCTGAGCGCTAACAAATCTGTTATAAACCTTAGGTAATAAGCCTAGGTTTGAACGTGGCCTCACCCCTAACTCACCGCCTTTAATCTGCTTGGGCTACTCAAAAGTAACAATTGCTGACAATATTCTCCCACCGGGCTAACGCCCACAAAATCCACTAGGAGGATTTAATGCGTAAAAATGCAATTAGCACTCGCGTGCTAGCTGCTCTTTCTGTAGGTGCACTCGTCAGCACAGTAATTACTGTTGGCGCAACATCTTCAGCAAATGCAGCAACACCAAAAGCTGGCGGAACGCTTTATTTATTAGAGCACACACCACGCCTTGATCACTACGATCCATCCAGAATTTATACTGGCCGAGATCTAGCGTTCATGAACTCATTCCACACTCGAACACTTGTTGCTTACAATCCAGTTCCAGGTGATAAGGGAGCAGATCTTGTTCCTGACCTTGCAACTAACACTGGTATCCCAAGCAATCAAGCTAAGACTTGGAAGTTCACACTACGTCCAGGATCTACATTTGAAGATGGCGTTGCAATTACCTGTGAGCATGTTAAGTACGGCTCATCACGTGTATTCGCTACAGATGTAATCTCTGACGGACCTCAATACTTAGTTTCATGGCTAGATATTCCAAAGAACGCAGATGGAACATCTATCTATACCGGTCCATACAAGAACACCCCAGCTGGTGTTGCAGCTTTCAATAAGGCTGTTACTTGTTCAGGCCGTACCATCACTTTCAATCTGAACAAATCAATTGCTGACTTTAACTACCTAGCAACTTATGGAGTTATCTCACCAGTTCAGAAGACGAAGGACACTGGCGATAAGTATGACCTTAACCCACAGGCAACTGGCCCATACAAGATTGTTGAAAACAGCAATACTCAACTTCGTATGGTTCGTAATACCAAGTGGAACAAGTCATCTGACACCGTCCGTACTCCATATCCAGATGAGGTAATTATCCAATTCGGTTTGGATGAAGAAGTAATCGACCAGATTATTTTGGAAGATTCAATTCCAAATGCTGTTAACTTTGGTGGACCACTTCCAACTAACCGCGATAAGTTCTTCAAGGATGCAAAATTCGCTAACCGTCGTATGAACAACTCTGACCCTTATGCTCGCTACTTTGCATTTAACCTTGCAAAGATGCCATGTCTTGAGGTCCGTCAGGCTATGTACTACGCACGTGATGCCAAGGCACTTCTTGATTATGCCGGTGGTCCAGATTATGCAGGTTCATATGCAACCGGTGTAATTAGCCCACTTCTTGCAACAGATTTTGCACCAACTAAGGTTGTTGGACCATCTGATCACAAGAACACAGCTGATGTACTAGATGCCACAACTGGCTTCAAGCCATCAGGTAACGTGGCAAAGGCTCAAGCATTGATGGATGCAGCAAAGACTAAGTGTCCTGCTGATTACACCAAGGCAACCACAGAGGGCATCACATTCGATGTGAGCCAGTCATCAACTCTTAATGACACTATTCCAATAAATGAGAAAGCATTTGCTCGTGTTGGAATTAAGGTTAACTACAACATCATCAAGAGTGGTTACTACCCAACAGTTATGACTGCTTCAAAGCAGAGTGATCTATCAACTTCAGGCTGGGGAGCTGACTGGGCTAACGCCTCAACAGTTATTCCTGAGCTATTCACAACTGCCGGTGGATTTAACCTAAGCCAAAACTCAAAAGATCCTGCCTACAAGGCATTTGAGGACAAGGTAAATCTTGCGATGAAGACAACTGATCGTAAGAAGCAGGCAGCACTATGGAAAGAACTAGATAAAGAAGCAATGAAGAACTTCTGGGTACTACCAACATTGTTTGGTAAGGCTCAAGAGGTTTGGGGCTCAAAGGTCCAAAACGTCTTCTTCTGGGTTCCACAGGGAAATCCTGCATACGGCAAGATGTGGATTAATCAATAATCCATTAGCAATTAAGTTAAATAGGACTCGCAGCAATGCGAGTCCTATTTACTTGCGATAGGCTTGTAAAAAATTATTAGTAAATAAGGGGAAGTAATTGCCAAGATTTATATTGCGCCGGGCTTACTTTTCGCTAATCACAATTTTATTAGTTTCAATGGTGGTTTATGGCGTTTTCTCAATCCTGCCATTTGATCCAGCAGCACTCACCTGTGGCCAAAAATGTACGCCCCAAGTAATTGAAGCAAACCGAATAAAACTAGGTTTCGATAAACCACTTTGGGAGCAGTACTGGTTATTTTTATCAGGCATCTTTTTAGGAAGAACATATGGCGCAGGCTCAGCTGAGTTCTCCTGCCCAGCCCCAAGTTTTGGTTACTCATTTAATGAAAATATGTGTGTGACAGATATGCTCAAAGAGGCGTTGCCAGTAACTATTAACCTAGCAATCGGCGCGTTTATTATCTGGATCATTGTTGGTGTTGGTCTTGGCTTACTAGCAGCAAAGTTTCGAGGCCGCTATCCAGACACATTGTCCTCAGTTTTCGTTCTCCTGGGCACCTCACTGCCAACATTTGTTACCGGATTATTCTTACTAATTTATGTGAGTATTAAATGGAAGATTGTGCCGCTGAGTTTGGAAGGCTATAAATCCCTATTTGATGATCCACTTGGTTACTTTAGATATTTCATTTTGGGTTGGATTACATTAGCTATTGCCTACGCCGCCTTTTACACCAGATTCACCAGAGCAACAGTTTTAGAGACATTAGGTGAGGATTACATCCGAACCGCAAGGGCAAAGGGCTTAACTGAAAGAGTTGTCTTACTTAAGCACACAATGCGAGCAGTGCTTGCTCCAATCACAACCAGTGCTGGTTTAGATATTGCTGGCTTAATTGGTGGGGCGATTATTACTGAATCAATATTAAATTTAGCTGGGCTTGGTCGAATGACAATTCAAGCAGTTTATGAGTTTGATCTTTCAGTTGTAGTAGCTACAACTATGTTGGCAGCTACCGTGGTTATTACTATGAATTTAATTGTTGATATTGCCTATGGATACTTAGATCCACGAGTGAGAATGAAGTGAAAAACCTACTTGAGATCAAGGATCTAAAGGTTACCTTTCCAACGGATGATGGCTTTGTCCACGCAGTTGATGGAGTATCTATTTCAGTTGCCCCTGGTGAGACAGTTGCAATTGTTGGTGAATCTGGCTCTGGTAAGACTGTTACCTCCCTTTCAGTAATTGGTTTACATAATCGCCGGGTTACCCAGATCTCTGGCTCAATTATTGTTAATGATAAAAATGAGAGCTTAGATATTGTTAGCGCGCCGCTAGATAAAATTAGAAGTTATCGTGGCCGAGTAGTTTCCATGATCTTTCAAGATCCAATGTCTTCACTGCATCCTTACTATCGAATTGGTAGCCAATTAGCTGAGGCTTATTTAGTTCATAATCCAGGACAGAAAGAGGCTGCAAATAAAAAAGCGGTTGAGATGCTGGAGTTAGTTGGAATTCCTGAGCCACAAGTTCGAGCAAAAGAATATCCACATCAATTCTCCGGCGGTATGCGCCAGCGAGTAATGATTGCAATGGCCCTGATGAATGATCCAGCAGTTTTAATTGCCGATGAGCCAACTACCGCACTGGATGTGACGGTGCAGGCGCAGATCTTGCAGTTATTAAAGGATCTACAAAAGAAGTTGAATATGGGTATTTTACTTATCACCCATGATCTTGGTGTGGTGGCCCAAGTTGCTGATCGAGTTTCAGTTATGTATGCCGGTCGAATTGTTGAGCAAGGCAACGTGGATGATATTTTCTACTCACCACACGCCCCATACACACTCGGTCTTTTAAAGTCAGTGCCAAGAATTGGTGCTAAAAGTTCTGAACGCTTAAAGGCAATTCCAGGTCAGCCGCCATCATTAATTAATCTGCCAACTGGGTGCGCGTTTGCGCCAAGATGTGAATACATCTCACTTGCCCCAAGTGGATCTTGTGAATCATTAAAGCCTGAACTTTTAGGAAGTAATAGTGAGCATAAATCAAGATGTCATGTGCCTGAAGATAAGCGGGATAAAACATTTGCCGCAGAGATCAAAGGAGCACGTGCCTAATGAGTACCCCATTATTAAGTGTTAGAAATCTACAAAAGTACTTTCCAACAAGTCGAAATGTTGGCTTTCGAAAAGAGAAGCTGCAGGTAAAAGCTGTTGATGGCATCTCCTTTGATTTAATGAAGGGTGAGACCCTAGGTCTAGTTGGTGAGTCAGGTTGCGGTAAGACCACAGCAGGTCGAACAATTTTAAAGTTAATTGAGCCAACCGCAGGTGAGATTGTTTTTGATGGTAAAGATATAACCAAACTTCGCCCAGGTTTAATGACTCCACTTCGAGCGCAGATGCAGATCATTTTTCAAGATCCATTCTCAGCTCTAAATCCACGCCAAACAGTTGGCAAGATCATTGCTGCCCCCTTTGAAATCCAAAAAGTGACACCAGAAGGCGGAGTTAAAAAAGAGGTTGCAGCGCTTATGGAGCGGGTTGGCTTAAACCCTGAGCATTACAACCGCTACCCACATGAGTTCTCCGGTGGGCAACGTCAGCGCATTGGCATAGCAAGAGCGATTGCACTTAAGCCAAAATTAATTGTCGCTGATGAGCCAGTATCTGCCTTAGATGTTTCCATTCAAGCCCAGGTAATTAACTTAATTGATGATCTGCAAAAGGCAGATGGCATCTCAATTGTCTTTATTGCTCATGATTTATCTGTGGTTCAACATATCTCTGATCGAGTAGCGGTTATGTATTTGGGCAAGATTATGGAGATTGCAAAGACTGAGGATCTATTCACCGCCCCACACCATCCATACACCACGGCGTTGTTATCAGCTGTTCCACAACCAGATCCAAGATCTGAGCGAACCCGCGAGCGCATCATCCTAAAAGGAGATTTACCTTCACCAATTAATCCACCAGCAGGTTGTGTATTTAATACTAGATGTTGGAAGGCGCAAGATATCTGCCGCAGCAAGACCCCTGAGTTATTAACTGTTGGTAAATCCCAGGTTGCTTGTCACTTCCCGGAGTAATTACCAGATCCTTACCCGCTCATCAGCTGGCATAAAGTGTTTGTCATTGTTAGCAACTGAAAAGGCCTCATAAAACTCATCTAAATTTGTCACAATCTGGTTGCATCTAAACTCATCTGGGGAGTGGGGATCAGTTGCAACCCGCCGCTTAACCTCTTCACTTCGATACTTACCCCGCCAAGATTGTGCCCAACCCATGAAAAATCGTTGCGTACCGGTGTAGCCATCAATTACTGGTGGCTGCTTTCCTGCCAAGGCGATTAAGTAAGCCTTGTAAGCAATGGTTAGGCCACCAAGATCGCCAATATTCTCACCCACAGTAAGTGCGCCATTGACCTTCACCTCTGGTGCATCGGTTGGTGATAGTTGGTTGTATTGATCAATTAATTTATTGGTCCGCTTTTCAAACTCCACTCGATCGGCATCACTCCACCAATTAACTAGGTTGCCATCACCATCATATTTAGAGCCCTGGTCATCAAAGCCATGGCCAATCTCATGTCCAATTACTGCGCCGATGCCGCCGTAATTTGCAGCATCATCCTCGGCCAAAACATCAAAAAATGGTGGCTGCAATATGCCGGCTGGGAAGACAATCTCATTCATTCCAGGGTTGTAATAAGCATTAACTGTTTGTGGGGTCATATGCCACTCAGTTTTATCAACTGGTTTGCCAAGCTTTGCGTACTCATAATCGGCGGAGAATTTTGCGATCTGCTCAAGATTGCCGATTAGATCACCGGGAGTAATACTGAGTTTTGAGTAATCTCGCCACTTATCTGGATAGCCAATCTTGGGGGTGAACTTTTCTAATTTAACAAAGGCTTTTTCCTTTGTCTGCTGGCTCATCCAATCTAAAGATTGGATGCTGTTGCGGTATGCCTGGATTAGATTTTTTACTAAATCAACCATTCGCTCCTTGGCAGCTGCGCCAAAGTGTCGATCCACATAGATCTCACCCACCGCCTCACCAAGTGCGCCTTCAACTAAGCCCACACCGCGCTTCCACCGCTCTTTGAGCTTAGGTATGCCAGACAAGGTAGTGCCATAAAATGCAAAGTTTTCATTGACAAAGGCAGAGCTTAAGTATGGGCTCGCGCCAGATAGTAAATGCCAGGTGAGCCAGGTACGCCACTTTTCTAGATCAAAATCTGCCAATAACTTATCCAACCCAGACAGGTAGGAGGGTTGGCGGACAATTAACTCTGCTAATGCCGCAGGTGGAGTTTGTGATCTTTCAATCCAGAGTTGCCAATTAAATGCTGGTGTAATTTGGCTGAGTTGCTCAAAACTCATCTTGTTGTAGGTAAGGATCGCATCTCGATCCTTCACCTGGTCCCAATGATGGGATGCGATCTGGGTTTCAAGTGCCAGCAGATCATCCGCTCGTTGCTGCGCCCGATCAATCCCGGCAAGCTCAAACATCTTTTTTACATGTTCGATAAAAGCTGCCCTGATATCTTCATACTGCTCTTCGCGGTAGTAGCTCTCATCCGGCAGTGATAGGCCCGATTGGCCAAGATATAAAATGTTTCTAGCAGAGTCCTTGTCATCAGTTGATACATAGGAGTAGAAGAGAGTAGATAACCCCTCCAACTCAAATTTACCCAGCAACTCAAAAAATTCAGTTGCAGATTCAAAGGATTGCGCAGCTGCTAAATCCTTAGCAATGGGGGTGAGGTGATCCTTTTCAATCTTCGCCTCATCCATATAGCTGTTATATAAATCGCCAATTTTTTGGGCAATACTGCCATTAGGAGCTTTGCTATTTGCTTGGTCAAGAATTATTTGCTTAACCTGTTTTTCAGCCGCTTCAAAAAGCTTATAAAAAGCACCATCACTAGCCCGGTCCTCTGGAATTACCGATTCCTTTAACCACTTGCCATTCATAAACCTAAACAGGTCATCTTGGGGGCGGGTGTTTTTATCGATGTGGGTTAGATCTAGGCCGCTTCGCATCAGGGGGCAACCTTATCTAAGAGTGATATGAAATTTAAACCATAAAAAAACCCCGCCATTTTACTGGCGGGGTTTTTAAGTTATTAAATAACTTAAGCCTTCTTACGACGACGACGCTTTGGGGCAGACTTAGCTGCCTTCTTGCGACGACGACGCTTTGGAGCAGCCTTAGCTGCCTTCTTACGACGACGACGCTTTGGAGCAGCCTTAGCTGCCTTCTTGCGACGACGACGCTTTGGTGCAGCTTTTGCTGCTTTCTTACGGCGTTTAGCCACGTGGTCTCCTATCAAAGTGGTTCGATCCGTCACCGAACCTGTTTCAAGGATAAGCGTGGCACTAAATGGGAAAAGAATCCACTCATTTGGCAAAAAATATGGAGCGTGTCGCAACTTTATTTAATTGGAATTTTATGCCGTTTTTTTAAAAATTTATCGATTTTATTGGTGTTAATTTAATAAAAACTACTGACGAGTTAATTATTTGGTGCAGTTTTACGTTTTTTTGCCTCTGAAATTGCAAATTTATTACTTTTGCTGTCATATTTTCGAAAATCTGGCAGCAATGCGGTGAAAAAGCAGACAAAACCGATGCAAAGTAAGCCACCTGAGACAACTGAGGTGCGAAGTGAGGTGCGCTCGGCGGTGAAGCCGGCGCGAGTTTGCCCACCTAATGGCCCAACTGAGTAGGAGATAAGTTCTACACCAGCTAATCTGCCACGAAACTCATCTGGAATAGATTGATTCCAAAGCACTGATCGAAATAGCGCCGAGACCATATCGGAGGCACCAGCCAAGATTAGAAATAGCAAAATCAATGCCAGGTTATTTACCAATCCAGCCAAGGTAATTGCTACCCCCCAGCCAAGGGCTGCTAAAAATATTGCCCGACCATGTTTGGTATAGCTTTTAACCCAACCGCTGGTCACCGTAACCAGTAATGAACCAATAGTGCCGGCGGCGTAAAAGAAACCTAGCGCCCAAGGTGCATTTACCTGATCTGCCCAAAACGGATACAGCGCAGTTGGCATTGCAAAAAACATCGCCGAAAGATCTACTAGATAAGTACCCATTAAATCCTTGCGGCTGGTGGCGTACTTAACCCCAGCTACCAAACTAGAAAATGCTGGTTTTTCATTGACCTCAATTGGCGGCACACTTCTAACTCGGATCAATATTACTAAGGATAAAAAGTAGGTAAGGATGTCCAAGATGTACCCAGCAGGAACTCCGGCTACGGAGATTAAAACTCCAGCTAATGCTGGCCCAGCCACCATGCCAATCTGCCAGCGCAAACTCATTAACGCACTTGCTGCGGGCAGATCTTTGTGTTCAACTAATCTGGGCAAAATCGCATCTGCGCTGGGTCGTTGTAATCCATCAACTGCTGAAAAGAGTGCGGCCACAATATAGATCAGGGCTAATTTTGGCTCTGGCAGCAGCGCATTGATTAATAGTATTGCTGATAAAAACAATGCGGCGAACTCAGTTGCCCAGATCATTTTTTTGCGATCCATATGATCTGCCAACACCCCGCCGTAGAGACCAAAGACCACCAGCGGAATAATCTCTACCAAGCCAATTAAGCCAACTGCTAGAAAAGAGTTAGTTAACTCCTTCACCTGAAAGGGCAGCGCAACATAGGTGAACATGGAGCCAAAGTAGGAAATTAATCCAGAGAGCCATAGCCGGCGAAAATCTGGATACCGCTTCAGAGGTGAAAAATCTA
>Ga0247840_10003153_pt1 | contig 28302 bp, 31 predicted proteins | sample LaCruzMarch2015__FD_192404 | JGI IMG/M metagenome (GOLD analysis project Ga0247840, IMG submission 192404) | Freshwater microbial communities from meromictic Lake La Cruz, Castile-La Mancha, Spain - LaCruzMarch2015_17m | ecosystem: Environmental > Aquatic > Freshwater > Lake | place: Spain...
CTGTTGGAACCACAAAATCTACACTTTTTTTGTTCATTTCTACAATCCTTTGTAAATTATTGATCAATTTGTAGCTCCAGCATAGCATAATTTACCACTTTCATCACCTAGATTTAGCTATTATGCCCCATCTTTCACTTGTCTATAAAGCTAAATTCAGATAAACTTAGATTGAAACAAAAGTCATTCGAAGCCCAAATATGGACGATAAAACACAATCAAACAAAAACCTCCGAGTCGTAATTATAGCCCATCTACTGATTATTATTGTCACACTCGGGATTCTTTTTTTCTCCAATTCGTTAAAAATATCTGCCAGTAACGGGTACATCCTTTGGAGATTCATTTCAATATTTACTTTTTGTTGGGTTGTCTGGTCCTGGAAAAAAATTAAAACCGCGCTATTCAACCCATACGGCCTATTTCTGCTAGCTGTTTTTTTATTTAACTTGTCCTACGTACTACTTTCGCTTGTTCCCGGCAATGGTCAAACCTCAATTGCTAATATATTCCCAATGGACATTGCAACCTCTACAATAATTGTTGTTAATCTTTCTATTATTGGGCTTCATTTAGGCGCTTTACTAGCAGTTGCGGTTATTTCTAAATTGAGGTCAGAAAAAAGTTTTAGCTTCTCAGACAAAGATTTGACTATTGTTGGCTATTTTTTAATATTAATTTCACTTTATCCTTTATATCTGATTACCCGCGGGTCAATTCAAGTTTCAATCGCAGCCGGGTATTCATCACTATATCGACAAGTAGCGGACACTGGAATTTTGGCTGGGCCAGCAATACTTGCGAGCTTTATTATACCTGGTATTTTTTTACTCTTAGCTGGGAGTAAAAAAAGCCAGACTAATAGGCTTATTTCCTTGATTATAATAATTTGTTATACTGCTGCGCAATTGGTGCTTGGCAAGAGATCAACAGCAATTATGCCACTTGTAGCTTATATTTGGTTATGGCATAAAACTATAAAACCAATTAAGGTTGGGCTGCTTGCTGTTCTTGGAAGTTTATTTCTGTTTATAATTTTCCCAATAATTAGGGCGTCAAGAGACCTTTCCGGAGCTGACAAATTTAGTTGGCACAGCATAAGCAGTTTGATCGGATCAACTAATCCGCTGCTGGACGCACTTAATGAAATGGGAGCTAGCGTACAAATAACTTCCCACACCATACAATTAATTCCCCATTACAGACACTTCGATTGGGGAATTAGCTATCTCTATTCGCTAACTACCATATTACCTAATTTATTCTGGAAGATTCATCCAGCAATGGCTCACGGAACAATGTCAGCATGGCTAATATCGATTGTTGACCCAGGACTGGCTCGATTAGGCCAGGGGTTAGGCTTCTCGTTTATTGCAGAGGCATACGCAAACTTTGGCACTTACGGTGCATTGCCTATGACCATAATAATCGGCTTTCTTTTTGTTGCTTTTTCCGAATATGTTGAGAAGAGCAATAATCGAGGATACTTAGCTGCGATGGCAACCTATCTTTCCTTCTTTTTATTTTTCGCTAGAGCGGAATCTTCTGATATTATTCGACCATTTTTTTGGTATGCGGTTATGCCGATTTTCTTTGTTCTATTTATTCAGAAATACAGATCAAAATTGTTTATAAAAATTTGATAATGCCGTTGCTAAAAATGCTCGCTTTGGTATAATATAATTACAGTTTATAAGTGGAGGGATCATGGACGGTTACAATTCTTTCTTGCATGGCGATAAGTTAAAAAAACTTTACTATAAAATACTTTTTTTGTCAGCCATAGTAATTTCACTTGGAATTTATATATATTTTAATTTTCAACCAGCGGTCTACCAATCAAGCGGTAAATTTGCTGTTTTCTATGTTAGCAAAACTGACACTTCCACTAGCGGTTTACAAACAAGCGATGATCTAACAAAATCGGTTGCGGCGACAATTACTTCACGATATTTTTTGGAGAAAGTTTCACAAGCCTCAAACGTTAATTTTGACAGCAAAATGCTTGACAACAACGTCGATGGCATCGTTAAGGCCAATGTAATGACCAGCTCTAATATTATCAGTGTTGATTTTATGAACACAGACACCGATAATTTGGACAAAATTAATGCTGTATTTTTGAACCAATTAAATTCGTCTAAAATTATTAGCGGTAGCAATTCTTCCATAACCATCCAAGCTATTGATCCACTCTATACCCTACCAGATCCAACATATCCAAAACCACTTACTTACGCTCTTATTTCATTGGCCGTAATTGTTTTTGCTGGTCTTCTAATAATTTATACACTATCGGCTTAATTTTTGTCAGTTAAAAAATGACCAACCAATGGCCATTTTTTTATTAATGTGACTTCATATTTAGAAAACTAAATAGACCTTAGCTCCGCTTATAATGTCGCTAGGGCTCCAATTGTGGATAGCATTCATAAAAACCTCTTGAGTGTAAACATAACCATTTCCCTTCCTGGTTCCTGGATCATTGGTAATAAAATGACTTGAGTCATAACCCTTTACTACTAGCATGTGATAATTTGGTCCACCATTAACAAAATTTGGATTGCCCAAAAGTTTGCCAGCAGCTGGAATAATTACAGGATGACCGGCAGCAACGTCAGTTTCGATATTTTTAACTGTCGCAGTTTTTACCTGACCAGTTAGATTATAACGATCCTGCGCTATTTTGTTCAGTTCCTCAATGGTGATACTTGGACCGTAACCATTTGCAATTTCATAATCTACCATTGAATGAAGTTCGGCATCAACATCAGCAGCAGAGCCCAACGGTGTTTTATCCAAATAATGTTTGACCATCAAAAAACTGACCTCTTCACAACTTTCCTCATGAAACGAATCCCAAACCGCAAATGGCGCTTGTGAGGTGAAAGCGATTGTAATTAAAGCGTTTGGCGGCAGAATTGAATTATTTTCATCGCTGGGTGGAGTGATAATTGTAGTTGGAACTTGAGGTTTGAAAAAATTATCTGAGTCAACTTCTCGATTGACTAAATCCGCTCTCTTCTGAAGAAGAAAATTATAAATTCTGCCGCCGAAAAAAATGGCAGTAATTGCGAGTATTAATAGAACTGAAACAAAAATAATCAGAAGTTTGTTTTTCTTCTGCTGATGATAGGATTTTTTCATTCGCCTCAAGACCAATTTATTTATACACACCTTTTGCAATATTGCGATTGACTCGCCAAGCATCACGAATCATCTTTAGCCCATCCTTTATTGGTGACACTGTTGAGTGTGGATCATCAGACCAAGTAATTCCAACTTCCTTAATTTTATATTTGTGAAGCCTGGCTATGGCCAAGATTTCTATATCAAATGACCAGCGGTCAAATGTCATACGTTTAAAGATTTCTTGTGCAGCGTCATGCTCAAACAGCTTAAACCCGTTCTGAGTGTCAGCGATTCCACGAACTGCCAGCATCCTAATGATCAGATTCAGTCCACGACCACCAATTCGACGAACAAACCCTTGGGGGCGGGCTAATTTTCCACCAGGGCAATAGCGCGAGCTAATAATAACCGGATAACCATCTTTATGTTTGAGTAATTTATCAACCTCATTAATAGGTGTGGCGTTATCAGCGTCCATAAATAAGATGTATTTCCCATGTGACAACGATATGCCCTCTTTAACTGTATAACCCTTACCTTTGTTTTCTTTTCGGTCAACAATCTTTAATCCCTTTATTTTATCTTTATATTTCTCAGCAGCCGCAAAAGTATTATCTGGCGTTCCATCCAAAACCACAATGACTTCGATTGAAAAATCATGTGCCTTTTCGTATTCAATAATAGCATCCAACGATTTATGGATTCTTTCTGCCTCCTTATAGGCGGGGATTACGATTGAAAGAAATGGCTGTTCTGACACGATGGCTCCTTACAGTTGATTATTATTGGCTTTTGCCGCCGGAATTGTGTCATACCCAGTGATCGGATATGGCGAAGTTGACGGATGGTCTAATAAAGTTTGGGATGTGATGTGATACAGTAAAATGGAATTCCCTATATTGGCTTCTGGAGCAATATTATCCAGCCAGCTATAGGACCACTTCCCCTCCTCGCGACCGTGTAATTTTGACATTTGGTAAAAGGTTGAAGAAACTGCCAGCCATCCGGTAGTTGGGCCATAACCACTTCTCCATTGAGTAGAATCAGGAATGTAATAGATTGGTAATCCGCCGCCAAAGTAGTCAATTTTTAGATTATGGATATTGTTTGCTTGGACATAGTTAGTCAGTCGCTTAAGATCTTGACCCCAATCTAGTGAAGAATCAACCATTAATGTGTATTTAGGTTGACCGTAGGTGAATACATTGAAATAGCTAATATAATTTGGGTAGGCAACCAAAACCGGCACTGCCAGTGTAGCAACGATCACGATCATTGCAATGTTCGAAGCTAACTTTTTGCTTTCTATTATTCTTCTAATTGCCAACCCAATGAAGAGATACAGAAACGGAATTGTTGGCAATAAATGCCTAGTTCCAATATTTAATGAACCCTTTACACTGGCCGCCCAATAGATAATAAAAGGAATGCCGAACAACCACAAAAGCCAAGCTTCGCGTTTGCTACTTACTTTTTTTGTAATCAGATAAATAATTGAAAAGAAGAAGAGGACTAGAATTGTTGCCGGAGTTTTAATTAAAAATGCAACCGGGAAGAACCAAGTAATGGCTTTGTCAGCAAAGTGACCAATAATGAAAGTTGAATTTCCACCAGCTACGCGGCCAAAAACCAACATCAAACCCAAAAGATAATGCCCAAAGGCTCGAAGAATTGGATTACCGGCAAGATAATTAAGGAAATTTCGTAAAATTTCTGTTCTCGGGTCAGAAGTTAAGTTAGTTAGAATTACAGATTTTTCAACATCTATTGGTGTGTTCCAAACCATTGGTATATAAACAAGCCAAATGACAGCAAAAGAAATGACCCAGATCCAAAAGAGCGATTTAAAATAATTCCAAAAAGTTATCCAGAATTTTGATTTTTCTTCTCTTTTTTCAATTATCGACTTTGCAATTATCACTAATAAGAAAATTGGGTATAAAAGAAATGTTGAAAACTTCAGAAGGCCTGCAATGCCAAGACATATCCCGGCAATGATAAGGTATTTGAGATTTTTTTTATCAAGAAATTTGCTAAAAGTATACATCCCAAGTGCAAAACCGAAAGCTGCCGGAACATCAGTTGTTACAAAGTGACCGTGAGCCAAAACATCGGGGGTAAAAGCGAATAAAAATAAAACGAAAAGACCAACCTTATTGCCAAATTCTTCCGAGGCCCACTTATATAACAAAACGCCTAGTAATAAAATAAATAATAGCATTGGTAGCCTGGCCCAAAAAATAATTTGATCTGGGCTATTACCAGAATGGAACATAAAGTACCAACCAGCATCCCACTGTCTAATATCGTTCCAGGAAGAGTCAAGAGTAAGCCCCTTAATATCAAGGAATTGCAATGGCACCCCGGCTAAGAATTTAACTAGCGGCGGGTGTTCTGGATTTAAGCGGTAATCATGGTAGGCGACATAAGAATAGCCAGCTGGAATGTGGGCAGTTTCATCAACTATTGCCGAGTCTCGGCTAATTAGTAAAAAGGATATTATTAGAGAGATTGCTAAAACACCTGCAGCTGCCAAATCAAATTTGAAGCGCTTAATCTTCTTTGTCATCTCTTCCTTAGAAATCTCCACGTCTTTTTTGTATGTCCAAAGCTTATTAATGATAAAATTCCAAATCAAGGCCGAGCCAGATGCCGCAATTAAGCCAATTATATTTGAGTAAGCAGCTAAAGAACCACCGAGATTCGAGATCACATATCTAAAGGTTAAATAATTTATTGCAAAACCAATCACGCTAACTAGAATAAAACGAATAAAGTAATTTGTTAGGCGGTAAAACTTAAGACTTTTGTCTGTTAAACCACTATAAAATTCGCTACGAAAAGTCCAAATACTGTTTAGAACAAAACTATTTATTACCGCTACAGTAAAGGAAATCGCTTTAGCCAGCAATGGTTCCCCTGGAATTGCAAAAAATATCAAAAGATAGAAAACCGCCCAATCAACTAGTGTATTTAGAATACCTACAGCTACGAATTTTAAGAATTGAACGATATTCTTCGATTTCATTTTGCCCTCCAGCTATAATTAAACCACAGCTTCATTTTTTCTAACTTTAATTGTAACACGAAATACCTTCGGCTTGATACCAAGCATTAACCTAGTTTGAGAGTCAAAAGCTGGGATTGAAGAAAATGCGATGTTGGTAATCGGTAACATGATCGGCGTTAGTATCCAATCAAAGACAATTCTCCAGCCAGTTTTCTTGTTTTTACGACGAGGCCAAACCAAAAGAGTTGATATTGTCAGTGTTGTAATCATACCAATGTAAGCAACCAACACGATATTACTGTATATGTGACGGAAATTATAGGCCAATACCGAATTACCAAACTGCGGGCTAACAACTAGTGGAATCCAAGAGAAAAGTGCCAACACCATAGATCCGGTAGCCCAACTCCAATGGGACTCAAAAGATATCAAACAATTCGCTAAACGATCAAACCAATGAATTTTCTTATCTTTTAGTGAGTGATAAAAAATATAAGAAATATCGGAAACTCCCCACGACCAACGCTTTTTTTGCAAATATTGCTCTTTGATAGTCAAAAACATTGTCGAACCTAAAATCGCATCTTGGTATATTGGCACAAAAACTGGTACTACTTGATGATTGCCATGGAAAACAAAATACGATCGCCAAAATTGGTGACCATCTTCAACTATCGTGTCCATGGCCCAGAAATTGGTTGCGATTAAAGCTTCTAGGCTTTGAGCATGAGACGAAAAGTTTCTTAATCGTGAAACTCTAGAAGAAACAATCATTTGCCAAAATGATGAACTCATACCAATTAATCGCATTGGCATTGGCACATCCCAAAGATTGTTGAAAAACATCGGCAACGGCTGAAATGTCTTGTGCATTGGATCTGGCGTCGTCAAATACTTATAAGTTAAACAGGCCAAATATTTCTTATCTAGAATGTGGTCAGCATCCATATTTGTGACAATGAAATCACTGTATGGGATACCCATCCGATCAATTTCCGCCATAACATGCTTCATTGCATAAGTAATGTTCGGTCCCTTTCCCTTGATTTCATTTGGCAAATTGTCTGGGTGTTCAGTAACAATAAATTTCAAAAATTTTCCAGCATTTTCTTTTTTTAGCACCTCTGCATATTTTCTTACATTGTCTTTATCTCGCTCTTCCGTTGCCAATATAAATATTATCCGATCTTTTGGATAGTCGCTGCTTTCAACAGACTTAACGGTTGATTGGAGAATATCTAGTCCCTCTTTATATGTCGGGACCAGAACTATATGATAAATTTTTCGCCAGCTATCTTTTGGCGCCAATTTTGTCAGAGCCCCAAGCCAATCAATTGCCATTTCCCTAGTATGATATATATAGCCCATCACCAAACGGAATGACATGAACAACACTCGAATAAACCAAAATATTATATAAAAAATCATAAATATGGCTAAAACTTTAGGCAAAAAGATTGCGAATAAAAACAGAATCACTAGGGTTCCCCAAGAAAAAGCTCCTGGTAAAATTTCAAAAAATCTTATAAGTTTTTTATCGCGTTTATCCATTTGGGTTTTTGATATTTAATATTAAGGCTGTGGTTAAGAGAATATTAATAGAAATTACCACGAAGTTAAATGCCAAAGACAAGAAACGCTCTTTTTTATACACTATTACACTCAGGGCCGTATTAATAACAAAGATAAATAATACATAGTAGTAAATTGGGAAAAACATTGGGGCTGTCCACACACCCAGATCTTTAACTAAAAACTGCCTTAAAAAAAAGAAAGACACCGCAGTCAAAATAGTGGACGCAGAAATTAGACCGATGAAAGTTTTATCATCTATAATAGCCATAAATTCTATCTGAGGGGAAAAACCAATGTCATACAGAGATTATAGCAAAAAAAATAAAATCTTACACGAAACAACATTTCTCGCAGTCTTGACATTAAACTGTTTGTCAACTACTTTAACTATTGAACTATATAATTCTAAGGAGTGAAATGAAAAAGTTTATTTATGGGTTGGTTGTAGTAATTATTATTTTGGTTGTTGGGATCTTAATTTATAACGGGTCTAAAGCTAAAACTAGTGCTGATACTCCAAAAACTAGCACCACAAACAACACCGCCGCACAACCAACATCGTTGGTATCTGGTGATATTATTATGAAAGATGCGGTTGCCACACTATATTATGGTGACGGTTGTCCACATTGTACAAATATGGAAAAATGGCTTCAGGATAACAAGTATTTGCCAAGCGGAAACACAATTAACCAAGCATCAGTTGATTCATGGATTGCCAACGCTAAAGTAAAATTTAACGTAAAGGAAGTCTGGAAAAATAGCGCAAATTCGGCAGAGTTAACTTCAAACGCAACGAAACTTGGGCTCCAGAGCTCACAGGTTGGTGTTCCTTTCCTTTATGACCCTGCAAATAACAAAAGTTACATTGGTGAAACTGATATAAAAGTATTTTTTCAGTCAAAATAGTTTCTGAATTAGATGTTTTGACTTTTGATTTTTTATTCTTTACTTAATCTTATGTGTCAAGTTTGTACCGTAGCTATAATTGGTGGCCTAGGGTTATCTCGCTGGCTTCACGTAGATGATACAGTTAGCGGAGTTTGGATTGGCGCCTTCTTGGTTACAATAATTTATTATTCAATATCTTTTCTTCAAAACAGAAAAATAAATTTCTGGGGTCGAGACTTTTTAGTTTCTCTTAGCTATTTTGCAGTAGCTTTTATTCCGCTCTATACTGGAAAAATTATCGGTCACCCCTTAAACCGTATTTGGGGAATTGACAAATTTGTTATTGGAGCTTTTTTCGGCAGCATAATTTTTATTATGGCTATAATGCTATACTCATGGCTAAAAAGGAAAAATGGTGGTCACGCTCACTTCCCAATGGAAAAGGTGGCAATTCCAATTGCATCACTTATAATAGTAAGTGCCGGATTCTATTTTTTAACTAAATAAAAGCTTTTATTTTTGTTAGGCTTTGAATATATAACTATTAAATTTTATAACAATTATGGCAAAGATTGATTCAAACGATGTAACTGATTTGATTAATAACTTTGACAAACTGAAAAAGGATCACAAACTTGATCTTTCTGCTGATGAAGATTTATCAATTGCAATAATGAACTTAGTTTCTATTGAAGAGCATTTTTTCTTCACCGCTGAAAAAACTGAGGATAAAAAATACTACGATTTACTAGCCGGTGTCCGCGAAATTAGAAAAGATTTGCTAAAAAAATTGGTTAAGGAGACAGAAGGCGAAGTCTGGTGTATATCCAAACATTTGCTAGCTTCTTCGATGCGAGTAATGGAAGTCGGAACCAAGGAACTTGGTCGCGGTCATAAAAAAGAAGCCTATGAGCTTTTTGAAAAAGCCTACGAACTCTATTCCCTCTTTTGGGGCGTAAACCTTAAGGTTATCCCCACCAAAGGAATCAAGAACATTGGGCCAAAAGCCTTAGATAAAAACGACAAAACCAAATCAGGCGCCTTGTCCAAATTTAAAGACTTGGTAAAAAAAGTTGTTGATTGCTGCATTGAATAATTGTTTTTGAACTATTGCTCAGCTAAAATTAAGTAATTTTGGTATACTTAATATATGAGATTTTTAATTAAATTTGACAGATTATTTGCCTGGATTTTATTCATTACAATGATCCTCTTTTTGGTTTCTGGCTACGGGATGACCAAAGGTATCATCACAAATACTTTAGCAATAGATATTCACAACAAAATTCTACCTCCAATAGTAATAATTGCGTTCACAATTCATGGTTGGTACGCAATTCACATGGCCCTTAAACGTTGGCAGATTTGGAATTGGTTTACAAAGATATTTTTAACGCTATTCTTTTTAGCCTTTGTTGGATATTTTGGATATTTACAATATTTTTATCAACAACCAATTGCAAAAACCCAAACTGATAATTCGGCGACGACATCGTCGACGTCAGTGGCTGGGTCAGCTACAAATAACTCTTCGACCACAACCCCAATAACCACTTCGACAATAAGAACTTTTACACCGGCAGAACTATTACAATACAACGGCAAAAACGGCCAACCCTCGTATATTGCAGTTAGTGGAAAGGTTTATGATGTCTCAACTCTTTTTGTAAACGGGACTCATCGCGGCTGCACCGCTGGCCAAGATGTTACTGCTAATTTTTCTGATATTCATTCGCAATCAATTCTATCTCAATTTACAGTTGTTGGGACTCTAACAAAATAATCATTAGCATATTGAGCTCACATCCGAATTTTGCTATTGTTAAAGTTGGTTTGCGGGTGTGGTTCATCGGTAGAATGTATCCTTCCCAAGGATAAGAGGGCGGTTCGACTCCGCTCACCCGCTCCAGGCCGATGTAGCTCAGTTGGTAGAGCAGCACTTTCGTAAAGTGAAGGTCGGCGGTTCAACCCCGCCCATCGGCTCCATGATATAATAGAGTAGCAAGGAGGGCAGATGAAATTTCATGATCTTAAAATTTTCGATAATGTTCCGGAAGAGTGGTCTCAGTTTTTTGACTACAAGGAAGATCTAGAATATTTGAAACGCGAAGCCGCGAAGATTGATTTTGAATTTGAAAATGTTGTTGTTATTGGTAACGGTGGCTCGATTACTAGTTTTAACGCCTATTCAATTTGCTGTAATAAAAATACTTTTGTAATTGATTCAATGGACCCAGCATTATTACGCAAAGTAAAGTCAGAATGCAAAATAGACAATACTGTTGTTGTTGCAATATCTAAATCTGGTAATACTTTGGGGGTAATAGAATCGCTAATGGCTTTTACTGGTTATAAAATTGTTGTTGTTACTGAAGGTGAAGAAGGTGCGTTGCGACAAATTGCAACAAAAATGAATTGGCAGGTAGTTGAACACCCAAATATTTCGGGCCGCTATTCGGGCGCAACTTCTGCCGGATTATTTCCAGCTCTCTTAGCAGGGTGTAAAATTGATGAAATTGCTGCTGGAATTTCGTCTGGCTACAAATACAAAAAAGAGGCCTGGAGCCTAGCAAAATACTATTTTGATTTAGAGCATAAGGGATTTGTCGAAGTATATGTTTCCGCCTACTCTTGGATATTAACTGATTTTAGGACACTGATAGTTCAGTTGATGCACGAATCAGTTTGCAAAAGTGGAAAGGGCCAAACCTTCTATTTTTCCGAGGCTCCCGAATGTCAACATCACACCAATCAACGCTTCTTTGGCGGCAAAAAAAATGTCATTGGCACCTTCATTACCGTAAAAACTTGGTACGACGATAAAAAAATCTCAGTTCCGACTGAAATCGCCGATTTGAATTTGAAAGGCTTAGAACTAAAGAAATTGGATAATATCTCCTATCAACAAGCACTTCTGGCCGAATATCATGGAACTAAAACAGAAGCTGATAGATTAGGAATTCCAAATGTGACGATTGAACTGCCAGAAATGAGCAACCAAGTTGTCGGTGGACTACTATCATTCTGGCAACTAGTTGCCTTTTACTCGGCAATTATCCGCGATGTTGATCCGTTTAATGAACCAGCCGTCACCAACTCAAAAAACCTCACAATTGAAGAGATTAGAAAACTATAGTGTCTCTATGGTTCTAGTCTTTTAACACCACGATACAGGTAGGTTACTTCGCGGACATTTCCAATGTCAAATAATTTCATCAGCATTCTTGTTGGGCCCAAACCAAAACCACCATGGGGTGGGCAACTAAATTTAAAGAAATTCAAATAGAACTTTATTGATTCAGGACTTAGCCCTTTTTCTTTTGCTTGCTCAACCAAAATCTCATATCTGTGCTCTCTTTGCGCGCCAGTTGTAATTTCCATCCCGTTCCACAAAAGGTCAAAACTTTTTGTTAGAGTCTTATCATCTTCTTTTCGCATATGATAAAAGGGTCGAACAGCGATCGGATACTCCGTAACAAACAAAAATTCGTGGCCAGTTTTTTCTTTCATGTATTCACAGATCTTTACTTCCTCATCAGGACTTAAATCCCCGTCTCGCTCGTTTTTAACATTAAGTTTAGATAGAATCTCTTTAGCCTCTTTCATGGTTATTTGCGGAAATGGTAATTCAGGAACAACGACTTCCCGGTTGTAATTACCTTGAATTTCGTCGCCAAATTTTTCTTTTATTTTCTTCAAAGCAAATTGGATGACTCTTGATTCTTCAGCCATAACATCTTCGTGCGACTCAACATAGGAAATTTCTGCATCATATCCTGTGAACTCCGTATCGTGGCGAGAAGTAAATGATGGGTTAGCTCGAAAGACTGGGCCGACTTCAAAAACTTTTTCAAACCCTGACGCCATAGCCATTTGTTTGTAAAATTGTGGTGATTGTGCCAAATAAGCTTTTCTATCAAAATACTTTACCTCAAAAAGCTCAGCCCCTGATTCACTAGGAGTGGACATAAACTTTGGTGAATGAATTTCAATGTAGCCTTCGCCTGTCCAGTATTCTCTGAAAGCGTGCTCCATTTCAGTCCAAACTTTAAAAATCAAAGTTTTCTCGGGTTTTCGTAGATCCAACCAGCGCCAGTCTAATCTTTGTTGAATGTTTGTTTCTTCCTGGCTTTTTTCCACAACCGGAATAGGCAACTCTTCAACCGGCGTTGATAGAATTTCGATTGTCTTAGCTTCAATTTCAAAACCACCAGGAGCCTGTTTTTCCTCTTTCGCAATTCCAATAACTTCTGCCACAGATTCCAATTTCAATTCAGATGCTTTCTCCAGCAGATTTTGCTCAGCAACAACAACTTGAATAATTCCAGAAATATCACGAATCATTAAAAATTGGATTTTACCTTGGTCTCTAATTGCTTGAACAAAACCAGCAATTTTAACTTGCTCTCCAACAGATTTCTTGATTCCATCAATTTTTACTCTTTTCATTTTTCTCCTTATTTTAATTATATCAGCTTACAAAAAAACGCCCTTACATCGCTAAACAATTTAGCAAGATAAGGGCGATTTCTCGCGGTGCCACCTTAAATTTATACTTTAGATGCTCCGAATTTTACTCCGACACATCCTTGGTTCTGTAACGGGAACTCCCGAACGGTTCTACTCATCTTAAAGATTTTCTTCCGTCAGCTCAGCCGTGTCAGCGGCGTCAACGCTTTTGTAATTTTCTATATTCTAGCAAAAAAATCATAATCAGTCAATATGTAACTTTGCGGCAATGGTTTCTGCTTGGCCGGGAGCGTATTCTTTGTGCGGCCAGGGTTGAAGACCATCATTTTCATAGCGCGGAATAATGTGAAAGTGAACGTGTAGCACAGATTGGCCAGCAGCAGCATGAGTATTGTTGGTGATATTAACACCGTCAGCACCAAATTCGTTAATGATGTGTTTGCCAATTTTTTTTGCCAATTCTAGCATCTTGCTTGATAATTCCGTCGGCGTTTCTAAAATATTAGCGAAGTGTTTTTTAGGTATCACCAGTGTGTGGCCCGGGCGCACTGGCATGATATCCAAAAAAGCCATAAGTTCATCGTTTTCATAGATTTTGTGAGCGGGGATGTCGCCAGTTACAATTTTACAAAAAATACAGTTGTTCATATTAACCTCCAAAAAAATACAAAAACCCCACTGTCATATGGGCAGCTACTGCGACCATAATTATTATCGCCAAAGTTTTTGTATGGCAAGTGATCGGCAGTCTGATAATCCCCTTGCCAGACAATATTTGGATAATCAACAAAAGCAAAACAACCAAACCGGAAACAAATACTAAATACATCCTAACTCCTTATTGCATCAAATAATAAAATCCTGATATAATTATAGTGTTTATAAAAGGTAATTAAAAGGGAGAGTAAAATGGCTGAAGGTGAAGAGAAAAAAGAGGAAGCAGCACCAGCTGAGGCGCCTGCAACCGAAGCAAAACCAGCTGCAGCACCAGCTGCCGGTGGAAAAAAGAAAGTTAACTGGGTTCTGACCTTAGTATTGTCAATTCTAGTTGGCCAACTTGGGGTAGATAGGTTCATGATGGGTCAAATTGGCCTCGGCGTTGTAAAACTTATAACTGCTGGTGGTTGTGGAATCTGGTGGATTGTTGACATCATCCTGATTGCTACCAAGCATGATATGGGTGTTGAGTGGGTAGAATAGTTTCAAGAAAAAATATTGTTTCTAAATTTTGGAGCCTTGCCTACCGGCAGGCAGGCCTAGGCTCGCCAAAAGCTGTTGTGGTTAGTTTCAGTGTCGTATTCATGGCACTGGCAGTTATCCCAACAGCTTTTTTGGGTCAACCAGGCAGTCTTTGTATTTGGCATCGATTTGTTCTGCCCTGGATATTCCATAATTATTGCCCTCAATCCGGCTTATTCGCCAACTGTTTGTGTCCTGGCTGCGGAATAACACACGCCATGTCACGGCTTTTGCATGGAGATATTATTGGCGCCTATAATTATAACCACTTGATATATATTGTTGCCGCGGTGGTTATAATAGTATATATCACTAATATCATCAAACTGATAAAAAAATAGCCGTTCGCATTGAAACACGAACGGCCTAGACCTTCCCCCTCAACAGTTCTTCATAACGTTGCCACCGATCGGCATCTAGCCTAGCTATTTCACCCTCGTCAAACAGGCTGAGATTGCCGGCAGTGGATAGGGCCGTTTGTTTGAACTGACTTTCCACAATCTTCCTGCATTCATGACAATCGGCGGCAGAAAGATATTTAGCAGCCATCTCGCGAGAGAATGAATCAGGCGACAAGTGCATGTCCATGTATCGAACAAGGAACGGCGTGATCAACTTGATGCCGGGCGGAGTTAGTTCCATCATCCGCTCGTAACAAATTGGCCTCAAAGCCTTGATGATCAACTCGGACTGGGCAGTGATAAGGCCGGGAGTCTTTGGTCGGTTAGTCCGCCTCATTCCGGCAGCGTAGGCTGACTCAACATAACTCACTTCCAGTAACTGCGTCGGTGATGTTGGAAGGCACCAGAGGAAGTGCATCGCTCTCCAGGCCGCGAATATATCCGACTCGCGGTGGTTGCTGAAGCGGGAGAGCAGCATAACCGGACGCTCATTGTTAATCACCGGTATGTCGGCTGACATGAAGACCTCGGCCCTATTGTCGGGCCCGACACACGTACCAATGAGAAACTGAATCATCCGCTTCTCGCCCATGACCTCTAGCCAGTACGTCTGCGGTGTCGCCGAAACCCAGACACGCTTGTCTGGATGAAACTTATCGGCTACCAACAGAAACTCAACCATGGAGGATGCACCTCCTTCCGTTGTAGTATATGCCAACGACGGCAAAATCATTATGCGGGCAAAAACAGTTTTTTGTCAACAAAAAAAGATCGCTAGTAACCGATATTCGATGAGAAACTATTTAATTTCCATACTAATTGGGCAATGATCAGAGCCGGAAACCTTATTCAAAATATCCGCAGACATAAATTCTATATTTTTTGATGTGAAACAATAATCAATTCGCCAGCCCAAATTTCGATCTCGACAATCGGCTAGCCATGGCCACCAGGTGTAGTGTCCGCCATCTTGGTAATATTTTCTAAATGAGTCAATAAATCCCAATTCAATAAGATAATCCAATTGTTTCCGCTCCCCTGGAGTAAACATAATGTTCTTATGATTGTTTTTTGGCCGAGCTAAATCAAGTTCAGTGTGAGCAATATTAAAATCACCAATAATAATTACTTTTTGATTTTTTAGTTCTTTTAGTTTGGCAAATAACTTTTTGTAGGCCAATAATTTGTAATCTAAATTCTCTTTTTGCCTGCCACCATGCGGAAGGTATATATTAACTAAAATAAAATCACCAAAATCGAGTTCTAAATAGCGACCCTCGTGATCGAAACGCTTGTCATCGAGACCTAATTTGACATTTTTCGGCACTTTTTTCGAAAATACTGCTACTCCCGAGTAGCCTTTTTTGTCAGCAAAATTTGTTGCCACAAAATATCCTTTGGGAATTTCTATTTCATCAAAATCCTCGGAATCAATTTTGATTTCCTGCAAACAAACAATATCGGCATCAGTTTTTTCAAACCAATCCCAAAAACCTTTTTTAATAACCGCCCGAATTCCATTCACATTCCAAGAAACAATTTTCATAACTTCATTGTATCAGACTTGAAAATGCTTGTTTTCAATGCTATAATTTTGCCACCACATAGACAAGGGGTGCCACTGTGAAATATGACCCGGACAGGCTGCAAGAGATCGCAGCCCAGAGAGAACGCACGATCCGAGAGGCCGTGCAGCGGGCCGACCAAGTCATTACGGACAGGGCGGGATCCGACACCGAAGTCCTGAACAAGCTAACGGCAGAGTTGGCAAGAACCCTGATCGTCAGAACGAGCAGGGTTATCCATTCTTCCGGAGATCCCCGCCACAGCATGTTCGCTCGTGATGCAATCGCGGCCGCGGATGAAGTCGTCAAGATTCATCCGGAACAAGACCCCGAGGTGGTCAACTGGTTGTGGTCTGAGATCGCCCGCCAGTTTGTGGACAAGCTGTGCCACATCTTCAACCGACCGCTGTTGATCCACGACCAACAGAGGGAAGCACAAGAGCCGTGACGTTCCGTCCGATTCATCCATCCCGTGCCAGCACAATTCATACGCGCTGGTATTTTTAATACAAAAAACGAATCCCGAAGGATCCGTTTTTTCTGGTGTCTAATAATTTATTTTTCACCGTCGACAAATTTCTTGATACTTTCAATGTTGGAGAAAAGATTTTGCGGGAAAACAATTGTTGAATTTTTCTCAACTGCGATTTCTGAAAGCACTTGCAAATTTCTAAGTTGCAAAGCAACTGGGTGTTTGGAGATGATGTCTGCAGCTTGGCCCAGTTTATCAGCTGACATAAATTCACCTTCGGCAGCAATTATTTTTGCCCGCTTTTCCCGCTCTGCCTCTGCTTGTTTTGCCATTGCTCGCTGCATAGTGTCTGGAAGTTGAATATCTTTAATTTCAACAGTTCGAACTGCGACACCCCAAGACTCAGTGTGAGTGTCAATGATATCTTTAACTTTTTGATTAATTTTCACTGTTTCAGACAGAACTTCATCCAAGGAAAACTGGCCAACAATGTTTCGAACGGTGGTTTGAGCAATTTGGTTAACAGCAGAATAAACGTTCTGAATAGCAACCAAAGATTTTGTTGCATCTACTACCTGGAAATAGGCTACAGCGGCGACGTCAATGGAGACGTTGTCTTTGGTGATAATTTTTTGCGATGGAACCGGCATAGTAACAATTTGCATCGAAACCTTTACCATTCTGTCGATGACAGGAATGATAATTCGCCAACCAGGATTTCGCTCACCAACAACTTTACCTAAACGAAAAATTACGGCTTTTTGAAATTGCTGAACAACCCGAAGTGACAAAACCAGAAGAATAAATACCACGATTCCAATTGTTTCATACGGCATAAAAATCCCTTCTGTTATATTATTTACAATTCAGAAAATACTCTTTATTCGAAAAATGTCAATGGTAGAAAGGAAAAATGATAAAATTAGCTGTTATTTTTTACAATTTCAATTTTCTTTTCACTCATGTCTGGATATTCTTTGGGCATGATCCCCTTGCGATAGTCCTTACCATGAAAATTTTTTACTCTTTTTTGAGTAATTAGTGCCTCAGGATAATACCTTACCAAGCCGATTGATTCAAAAGTTTTAGAATATGGTTCAAAAATCCTGTCTTCTTCCTTCCAGGATAAATTATCCAAAGAATAAAGTAATGATAGTAATAATGCCAGTGATAACGACAAGAACATCACAACTGAAAAAATTAAGAAGCCGCCAGAATTCAAAGCAGCAAGTGAAATTAGAATTACTGCTGAAAGAAATGTCAGCGCTGTCCACTCAAACGCAGAAAGCCTGTCCTCAATTATCCCAATCGTGTTTTTTCGACTAACAAGAATTTCGTTTAGCCCAGAAATCATTTGACTCGTTAGAATTTTATCCTTTTCTCCCTCAGGATTGTGTTTAGCAATTACAGAAAATAAATTCTCAAATTGGGTTTGGGTTAGATGATAATCCCAGATTTTATAATCAAGAGTTGCCATTAAATATTCATCAATTTTTTCCAAAACAGAGTTGTAAAAATCTTTACTTATTTCCTTAGCGCAAAGCGAGATTGAAATTAACTGAGAGCGTTCAGCTGAATCATTTTCGCGAATTTTATCAATTCGTGAACTTCTTTCAGAAATTGAAAAACCGATAAAAATACCAAATATAAATGTTGCCACACCCAAAATTGTGACAAAAAAAGTTTCATACTGCTTTAAGTCGCTACTTTGCGAAATAATAAATACAAGCGCTAAAAGTAGCCCGACCCCGAGAGCTTTAAAAAAATTAGTCATTCTCCTCCTGTTTTATTTGAAATATCTTTTTATTTCTTACAAATGCTATTTATCGCCTCAATAACTTCTGGCAATGCAGTCACACCATCTTCAGCGGCAATGTGACCAGAATTTTTTAAAAAGATAATTTTTGCGCCAAGTTTTTCTTCGAATATTTCAGCATCCGCAACTGGCACGTAAGGATCGTCTTCCGATTGAATGCAAATAATATTCTTTGCATGACTTTTTATTTTTTCAAAATCGATTGGCGTCTCAAGCCAAGGCTTGGCAATTTCTTTAGTATATTCTTCATCCCAAGTTTCGTCAGTTAAGTGTAGCCAAGCAGCAACTAGAATAATTCCGCCAACCCTTGTATTTTCTGGAAGTTTTTCAACAAAACGTAAGATTGTTTGGCAACCAATACTGTGTCCAACAAGGATTGTATTTTCATCTATATTCCCAGCAGCATTTGCAAGGGCAGACACCCAATTATTAATTGTCGGATTAAAACTATTCGGAATCTCTGGAACAACCACTTTGATAGAATCCGCTTCTAATTTTTCTTTCAGCCAAGGGAACCAATCACCTGAGGGGTTCCCACCCCAGCCATGAACAATAATTACTTTTTTCATAATTGAATTGAATTAATAGACCCCTACAAACTCTGAATAAATTTTTTATTCTTTTGAACGAATTCCCATGACTCCTGCAGAAAATCTGCGAAATCTTTTCTATTATTATAAAAATTTTGCAAATAAGACAGTAGTGGCTTTTCGTCTAAAAATGCACTCTCATAAACATCGTACGAATGAAATTTATGTTTAAAAACTTTTTGAAGTCGAATATCATTTAGAACTATTCCCGGAACCATTTCACTCAAATGCCAAACCAAATAAGGTGCGTCAAATTCCCTTTTTTTGGTTTTAGGAAAAATTTCTCGCCACTTTTTGAAATAAATAAAATGAAAAATCTCGTGAACAGCAGTGCCATTGGCAAGTTCCGGTGATGACCCATAAAAGATATCAAAAGTAGAACTTTCAATGAACCTAGGGTTGATGGGGTTCAGCGAAACCGATGCTACTACTTCAGTGATACCTTGCCAATCAGTTTCAACAATATTAGCCAAAGCTGCGAACACACTGACACCAACTTTATTCCAAGAGGATTGAAATATCTTTGCCTTAGCCGCAAGATCAATTTTATTGCTTTCAATAAGCTCTTTAAAAAATGCCAATTCAACCGTTTTGCGATCTGAGACTTTTTTTATACCCGCTATTTTTTCCCTTAGCTCTGGATATTGATTGTAAATAATATTGCTCCAGTCCCATTCGTTTTTGTAAGGATTTAAAAAGCAATGAATTAGGTCAACGGAATGAGCTAGCGTTGCAGCTTTATATTTTAATTCTTGGACTTTTTCGTTCATATCTGAATTATATCACACCGCTAGACTTGAAATATTGTCACTAATAAGTTATAATTTACTCATTGCGGGGTCGTAGTTCAGTTGGTTAGAACGCCACACTGTCACTGTGGAGGTCGCCGGTTCGAGTCCGGTCGATCCCGCCATATAAAAGGATGCCACTGAAAAGTGATATTTTTTTTATATGTAGAATTTTCGACCGGGCGAGAACGGGGAGAGGTCGGGAAACGGGAGTTTCCCGCTTGGGGTGACAACGAAGCGCCAGAGGGCGGAAGCCCTATGGAGAGGCCAAAGGCCGAGTGAGATTGTCCGGTCGATCCCGCCATGAAAAAAGTAGCTCTTTGAGCTATTTTTTGTTTTATATTCAAAAAAGTATATTCGCATGTTAATATATACCTGCTGAGCGTCAACTCAGGGAGGAATACAAAATGTGGAATTGGATAAAGGGAACTGTCCGACCGATCGCGCTCTTAGCAGGGTTTCCGGTTGTTATCGGGGCCTTGCTCGGCCACGTTCACCTTGGCTGGGATATAGTCTACGCCATCGGATCGGCTATGCTCGGCGTTGGGTTCGCCAACGCCTTCAATAGCTTGGTTGATCGTCACATCGATCGGCTGAATCCGGCGAAGAAATTCCTGGCCCAAGTTAGTCCTGTCGCTGCTTGGTACGGTGTCCTGTTCCTGTTGCCACCGCTAGCATTTTTTCTGCGGAGCAACAGTTACAACCATCGGCTGTTCGCAATTGTCTACTTCACAAGCTTCATCTACAGTTACGCTCTGGGTCGGGTTCGAGTAGTCAAACGGATCGTCGTGGCGGCGTGCATCGCCGCAACAGCGTTTCTCTACGTTCCGACACCCAACCTAGCGGTCTGGCTGTTCGCTGGCTTAGCTTGCGTTTGTTTCTACATTCGCGAGCGACACAAAGACCAGCAAGACAAAGTGGAGGATAACGCCGTGCGATTCAACTGGAGCTTTCGCCGATTGGACCTTTGGTACATTACTGCGCCGCTCTCGGCGGTGGCAATATACCTGCTCTCCTTGACCACCGCCGGTAATCGGATTGACCTGACCGAGGCGGTCATTTGCTTCGGGATAGCGCTATCGGTTTGGAGTTACATCCAAATCCGTTATCGCTACCGGTGGTACAAGATGCCGCTGGTCCATCAAGTAACCAGTGGCCGACTCGGAGCGGTGATCGCTTTAGTTGGGCTGATGCCATCGTTCGTCAACCCGGCATTCATCCTTGTTGTCCTCTGGAATGTAGCGACTATCGAACACCGGTCGTTCCTCACCAGGGCGTTCGCAGTTGAACGACTGGCAGTTCTACACGACAGTTGGCTCTGGGCCAGTTTACCAGTGCTGGCAATGACGAAAGTCGGATGCCGACCTGAACTGATGGTCGCATCGCTGGCGATTGGCTGCATCGTCTACTACCGAGAACGGAGCCGCATCGGTTCCTTACTACAGGTTGCCTGACGCAGTGCCTAGCAGAGCAGAAGTCCACCAGCAGCACCGGTGGCTTTTTTTATTGTACAAAAGATGAAAAAATGGTATATATTTATCATCACAGTCCTACGGAGGAATACAGGCATGAGCAGGTTATTGTCAGGAGATGATGTTGTGGAGATCGTTGAAGCGCTTTTGCCGGGGATTGATGCCTTTTTGCGGGCATTCTGCAAGAGGCACGCCCTGGCGATCGTTGTCTTGGACCCCGGTGAGGTTGAGGCGGTTGAACTATATCACCTCCATTACGGAGACCAGTTCGAAAACCGCTTCGCCCAGATCGCATCAAACAAGGCTGGCACCAGCCACCGGCTGAAGTGTGATACCGCAGTCGCCATCGAGCAGAAGGCTCACTGTCTCCAGCCCGGTGATGCGCCTTACCCCGGTGGCGTCTACGTCGAAGGCCTAGTCGTTGCCTGCAGTGGAGTCGAAGCGGACTATGACCAGATGTTCGCCCGCTGGATCGCCGCGGCCTGCCGCGCCCGGTCCCACCAACGGTTTGTCAAGGAAGTAACCGAACCGGAGCACGACTCCGTGCCAAGCGCCGCGTAACCGTACGCGACTATGACTGATCCACAAAGCCACCAGCTGCACCGGTGGCCTTTTTTTGTTGTATAAAAGACGAAAAAATGGTATATATTTATTATCACCACGACACGGAGGGAATATCTTGAGAACGTTTACGCAGCCGCTGCCAGACGATGTTGACTACGCGATCAAGCTGTCGATGTACGTTGGCCGGTACTGTATTCCAACAAGTCTGGGGCACCTGGACGAGGAGGATTACAGGATGCACCACCTGCCGGTGCTGGAGTACGACTGCATCGGTAGCGACAGGCCGACGGAAGCCGAATTGGTTACCCTATCCAACGTGGAGACCTGGAGGCGCCTGCTCAGTAAGGTTTGCCCCGATCATTGCAACGCCCGGGCAAACACCCATTACATCTGCCTGTCCCGCTTCAGGACGTTGGTTTTCCGCAAGTTCCGTGGCAAGTGGACCTGCCGTCGGTCGCTCCTTGAACCCACTGTCGAAGCGCCGACGCTCGACGAGCTGATCGACATGATCTGCGAACACCCCGATTTGCTCGTCGGGAGCAACTTCTTCGAGGTTCATGTCGAGGACGCCCCTCCGGCAGTTCAGGTCGAAGAGAAGTGGTGCTGCGGATCCCAGGACTGCCGCCACTTCGAGCTCTGTGCCGAATGTGTCGGCGAGGATCCGACCGGCAATTTGATGTGCTCCAACTGCGACGCCGTCTACGCCCCCGACGGTCAGGGCGGCTACGTTGCCACTATCCCGACCACGGACGGCCAGTGCTGCCTCAAAGCTGCCCGACAGTAGCGGGCGAGGACGACACCCAGTTTGAAGACTTGCGCTTGATCCCCCCACAGGTCAAGCGCTTTTTTTAATAAAAAAATCCCCTCGTCTTGCACTCCGCGCAACGAGGGGTTTGTTCTGTGCTGTGTTCCACTCCGGTTCACAGCGATGTTGTTACCAGTCGTCAATGGCTCCCCAACCGCCCATGGCCACCTCCATTCGGTAATACATAGTCAACTGTAAGACCACGCTTCTGGGCAACTGTCGCCGCCTGACCGAGACACTGATCCCGATGAGCAGCGTCACCTGTCTCAGCAGCCTTACTGAGCAACTGCTGAACAGCCAGAAATCCGTCCGGGACAACTACTCCATGAACAACCATGATGATTACCCCTATTCGTTCTGTATTCCAGCCGACTTGTGAAATCAGCTAGAAACAAAACAAAAAAACTGGCCTTGGGCCAGAACTTTTTACAATACTATTTTTTTATTAATTCACGAAAAATTCTGGCTTAGGTCAGCTGTGTAAAATAAAACCAAAAATTTCGTGCGATTCGTTTCATTGATTTGATATTAACAAATAATTTTTTGGCTGTCAAATTCAGCTAATTTCTGCTAATATTGCAGCATGGAATTCAAACATCAACCAGTGTTACTTAAAGAAGTTTTGGAGTATTTGCCGCTTAAAAAAGACGGTATTTTTGTTGACGGGACTCTGGGTGGTGGAGGACACAGCGAAGCGCTGCTTCGCGAGCTAAAAGTCAAAAGTCAAAAGTCAAAAGTCATTGGAATTGATCAAGACTTGGAGGCGATTTTTGCCGCCAAGGAAAATCTAAGTGATTTTAAAGACCGAGTTGATTTTGTTCATGACAATTACTCAAACTTGCCAGAAATTTTGAAATCAAAAAGCATAGACAAAGTTGATGGGATTCTTTTAGATCTTGGGGTTTCTAGTTATCAACTGGATAACAAAGACCGTGGCTTTTCCTTTTTGGCTGATGCGCCACTCGACATGAGGATGAATCAATCTGAGACAGAATCGGCTGCCGATATTATCAACAATTACACCGAAGAAGATTTAGCGGGAATTTTTTATGATTATGGCGGCGAACGTAACAGCCGGAAAATTGCCAAAAATATTGTTTTAGCCCGAAAAGAAAAGCGAATTGAGACAACAACTGAGTTGACAAAAATTGTTGAGCAATCATTTCCAGCCAGTTACAAGAATAAATATAAAATCCACCCAGCCACACGAGTTTTTCAAGCACTCAGAATCGAAACTAATAATGAGCTAAATATTCTTAAGGAATTTATACCAAAAGCAGCTGATCTTTTGACTAGCGGCGGCAGATTGTTAATTATTTCTTTTCATTCGCTAGAGGATGGCATAGTTAAGCATGCTTTTCGTGATTTAGAAAACAACCCTCAAGATAAGTACAAAGTTCTAACAAAAAAACCCATTACTGCGACGGAGGATGAAATCAGGCAAAATCCCCGCTCTCGCAGCGCAAAGTTAAGAGTGCTAGAGAGAATTTAGTTCCACCAATGATGCTTCTTGGACTCAGATTCGCGCAATTTTTCCCAGAGTTCTTTTTGCTCCTTAGTAATATGTCTCGGCAGCTCTATTCGAACAGTTAATATTAAATCTCCCCGACCCTTATTATGAGTTCTCCCCTTGCCAGGGAATCGAAATGCTTGGCCGTCTTGAACACCAGCTGGAATATCAAAATTTATTTTTTCTCCACCAATTGTTGCTTCTAATTTATCACCCAAAACCGCTTGGGCTGGAGAAATTCTAATTTCTGCTTGGACTTGAGAAAAAGCTTGGCCGAAAAAGTTTTCGAAAATATCACCCAAGCCGCCCATACCACCAAAATCGAACTCCATGCCTTCAAAACCGCCCTGGAATCCACCAAAACCAGATTGCCCGCCACCGTTAGCAGAAAAATCAGTCCGGCCAAATTGATCATATTGTGATCGTTTTTGCGGATCAGAAAGAACTTGGTAAGCTTCACTAACCTCTTTGAATTTCTGATGATCTGACTCAGTGCCACCGCGGTCAGGATGATACTTCAAAGCAAGCTTTCTATAAGCTTTTTTAATTTCTTCTATGGAGGCGCCCTTCTCTACGCCAAGTATTTTGTAATAGTCGTTTGCCATTAGAAAAACAGCCTTGGAGCTGCTCTCTCAAAATATTTAATAATATATACTATTCAGTGACAATTGCACTAGTTGAAGCATCAATTTTAAATTGCTTCTGACTAGTTTGCGTGCTATATTCAACAACCCAGTACAACCAACCTTTTGGATCAGAGTTTTTCAGTGTAAGTTTTACCGAAGTCATAGTATTACCCTGACGATAGTCTTTTCCCCCATTTTTTTCAGCAATTTGGATAGCCGAAACATAACTGGTTTTCAAATATGTTCGGTTGATCGCAGTTACATTGCCCATATAATCAGCCTTAACGGTTTTTGATCGAACGAATTTGTTATCTGTATTGGAGATTGCTATAACCCAGTTATTAGCCGTATCGCTGGTTGATGAATAAATGTAATAAGTATCACCAGCACCTTGAACTAAACTACCTGGTAAAACCACTTCAATTGCAGAAAGTTGTAATTTCTTATCAGTCTCGGTTGCTTTAGCATCGGCCAAAGTTAGTTGGGCATTAATAACATCAGTCAAAGTTTTTGGATCAATATTTGTTAAATTACTAATAGTTTCTGTTGTCGAAGTTGTTGTTGCAGTAGTGGAATTGTTTGATGAGGTTGAAGTCGATGATTGACTGCTTCGGTTGGAAAAATAAGCCCAAAAACCGGCAATGATTAGTGCTGCAACTAAAATAATCAGAAAAACTGGTTTTCGAAAGAAATCAAACACTTTCCCTCCTTTACCCTGTTAAATACGATCGCATTGCCTTCGGCAATTAGATCGTCCCGCGATGCGGGATTTAACAGGGTTCGTACCTCCACATTCTAACAATAATATTTTCAAGGTGCAATATCATCTTAGCGGTCGCCAAGGCGACCGCTAAGATTTCAATCAATTATTATTCTGTTTTTTCTTCTTTTTCAGTCCCAGACTGATCAGACTCTGGCTGAGGCGACTCATTTTCAGATGACTGGGCTTTTTCTTCCGGCTTGGCTTCGGATTCACTGGCTTGTTGGTACATCGAAGCGCCTAATTCTTGGAGTGAAGCAGATAAAGCTTCAGTGGCATTTTTAATCACTTCGGCGTTTTCCTCTGCCATGACATCTTTGACTGCTTTTATTTTATCTTCAACTTCAGTTTTCTTATTTGAATCAACTTTGTCGCCAGCATCTTTAATGGTTTTTTCAGCAGTATATACTAAGTTTTCCGCTAGATTTTTGGCTTCGATCAATTCTTTCTTTTTCTTATCCTCATCGGCATGAACTTCCGCATCTTTTTTCATCTTCTCAATTTCTTCATCGGACAATCCTGAAGATGCTGTGATAGTGATTTTCTGTTCTTTACCGGTAGCTTTGTCTTTGGCTGAAACATTTACAATTCCATTGGCATCGATGTCGAAGGAAACCTCAACTTGTGGAATACCACGAGGAGATGGTGGAATACCATCGAGGATGAATCGGCCCAAAGTTTTGTTGTCATTGGCCATTTCTCGCTCACCTTGCAAAACATGAATATCAACCTGAGTTTGATTATCGGCAGCAGTTGAGAAAACCTGTGATTTGGATGTTGGGATAGTTGTATTGCGTTCAATTAATTTGGTATTTACGCCACCCAAGGTCTCAATTCCAAGTGAAAGTGGGGTAACATCCAAGAGCAAAAGATCTTTAACCTCACCACCAAGAACTCCACCTTGAATTGCGGCACCAAGAGCCACAGCTTCGTCTGGATTAACTGAGTGGTTTGGTTCCTTGCCAAAGAATTTCTTTACCGATTCGATAACTGCCGGCATTCTTGTTTGACCACCGACTAAAACAATTTCATCGATATCTTTGGCTTCTAATTTTGAATCTTTCAAAACTTTTTCGCATGGCTTTAGAGACTTTTCTATTAAGCCGCCGACTAATTGTTCGAGCTTAGCCCGAGTGATGTTCATTTGCAGATGTTTTGGTCCCGAGGCATCAGCAGTGACAAATGGCAGATTAATTTCAGTTTCATTTGAGCTTGAAAGTTCAATTTTGGCTTTTTCGGCCGCTTCTTTTACTCGCTGAATAGCCGCTTTGTCATTATGCAAATCGACACCTTGGTCTTTTTTGAATTCGTCAATGATAAAGTCCATGATCGTTTGATCAAAGTCGTCACCACCCAAGTGAGTATCGCCGTTTGTAGCTTTTACTTCAAAAACACCATCTCCAAGTTCGAGAATTGTAATATCAAACGTTCCGCCACCAAGGTCATAAACGGCAATTTTTTCGCTCTTGTTCTTATCTAGTCCATATGCAAGCGCAGCGGCAGTAGGCTCATTGATAATTCTTTTGACTTCAAGGCCAGCGATTTTTCCAGCATCAGTTGTGGCTTGGCGCTGAGAATCATTAAAGTAAGCCGGAACAGTAATAACAGCTTCAGTAACTTTTTCGCCAAGGTATGTTTCAGCATCAGTTTTTAGCTTTTGCAAAGTAAATGCTGAAATTTCTTGTGGTGAATACTCTTTACCATTCATAACAACTCGGATAGAACCATCAGCAGCTTTTTTAGTTGAATACGGCATTTTTTTCAAGTCGTCTTGTGATTCACTATCCTCGAACTTACGACCAATAAAACGCTTAACAGAAAAAATAGTATTTTCTGAATTGGTAACAGCTTGACGCTTAGCCAACTGGCCAACAAGACGCTCGCCTTTTTTGTTTTCCGCAACAACAGATGGACAGGTTCTGCCACCTTCTGAAGTTGAAATAATTTTTGCCTCGCCACCTTCCATTACAGCAACAGCTGAGTTGGTAGTTCCAAGGTCAATTCCGATAATCTTTCCCATTCTATCTCCTTCTTTAGTTTTTCTTCCTATTAGATTGGAGCCAGATTGCATCGCGGAACCCCAGCACCAGAACAAGTTCGATGCGGGGCAGGTTGTGGTGACCCGGCGATGATTATTTCCAGCTCCTGTATATAATGTAAAGTTTCCTTTACATTTTGTCAATACCTTTTGACCCGGAAAAGTCTTCGAAAATAAATTATATATAATAGCAAAGGATAATTTCTGTTTTGAAATAAAATTGGGCAGACCACATAGGGTCTGCCCGACGGACAAAGAATGGCTCACTGACGAGGATTCGGACCTCGGACCTCTTGCTCGCAGGCAAGCGCTCTGACCACTGAGCTACCAGTGAATGGCGGTGGGTGCTAGACTTGAACTAGCGACCTTGTCCTTATCAGGGACACGCTCTACCCAACTGAGCTAACCCACCACCGTGGACGGCCGGTGCCAGCCGGAGCATCCGTCCAGGCCTGCTGGCCAGGGGAGAGAACCAGCAGAAGATTCTGGCGGAGAGAGTGGGATTTGAACCCACGAGGAGGGATTACCTCCAACACGCTTAGCAGGCGTGCGCCTTGTGACCACTCGGCCATCTCTCC
>Ga0247840_10003154_pt1 | contig 28293 bp, 25 predicted proteins | sample LaCruzMarch2015__FD_192404 | JGI IMG/M metagenome (GOLD analysis project Ga0247840, IMG submission 192404) | Freshwater microbial communities from meromictic Lake La Cruz, Castile-La Mancha, Spain - LaCruzMarch2015_17m | ecosystem: Environmental > Aquatic > Freshwater > Lake | place: Spain...
GGTCAATGCCTTCGCCATCGACCGCCTGTCCCAGTCGTTCGAGGCCAGCGCCAAGCGCTGGGAACTGATCGTCTATCCCTCGCTCTTCGCCTTCATCATCTTGGCCGCCTACGGATTTTATCTGGTGTTCAGCCTGGCCAAGGACGTCCATTACCTGGCTATTAGCGTGGATTCAAACATGACGGTGCTCGCAAGCAACATGCAATCCATCTCGGAGAACATGGGGCAGATCAGCACCAATGTCCGCAACATGTCCAACAGTGTGGATTCAATGTCCCGTGACGTGAAGACCCTGGAGCCCATGCTCGCCAGTATCGTGAACATGGACAGGTCCATGCAGGAAATGACGCACAACACCGCCGTCATGCGCGACGACATGTCGAACATGAACCAGAACATCGGCCGCCCCATGCACTTCATGAACTCCTTCATGCCCTGGTAGCGCGGGGCGCGCCGGGCACTGTCGTTGTCGTTGTCGTTGTCGTAATCGGAGAGGCGATGCAATTTGGGGTGCGAGAGAATCCAGGGCACGACGATAACCTCGATTACGACAACGACAACGACAACGGTGCTAAGCGAACGAACGCGAATAGCAAAATGGCACCCATGACCCCCGCGCCCCCGTCGGCGGTGCGTCTCATCGTCGCCATCTCATCGCGCGCCCTGTTCGACTTGAGCGAGTCCCATCGCGTCTTCGAGACCGCCGGCGTCGATGCCTACCGCGCCTACCAGGTCGCCCACGAGAACGACACCCTGGAACCCGGGGTGGCCTTCCCACTGGTGCGCAAGCTGATGAACCTCAATGCCACCCTGGGTGAGCGGGGCCGGGTGGAGGTGATCCTGCTGTCGCGCAACAGCTCCGACACAGGGCTGCGGGTGTTGACCTCCGCCCACTGCCACGGGCTCGACATCACCCGTGCCGCCTTCACCGGCGGCGCCAGCCCCTACCGCTATGTCGCCGCTTTCGGGGCCCACCTCTTCCTGTCCGCCGACCCCAATGACGTGCGCCTGGCGCTGAGCGCCGGGTGTGCCGCCGCCACCGTGCTGCCGGCGGCCTCCGCCGACCGCGCGGCGGACGACGGCCAGGTGCACATCGCCTTCGACGGCGACGCCGTGCTGTTCTCCGACGATGCGGAGCGTCTCTATCGGGAGGAGGGACTGGCCGTGTTCAACGCCAGCGAGAGTGCATCCGCCTACGAGCCGCTCCCCGGCGGTCCCTTCAAGGGGCTCCTGGTCGCCATCGCGCAACTCCAGGCCCTGTTCCCCACCGACGCCTCGCCGCTGCGCACCGCGCTCGTGACCGCCCGCGGCGTGCCCTCCCACGAGCGCGTGGTACGCACCCTGCGCGCCTGGGACATCCGCATCGACGAGGCCCTGTTCTTGGGCGGCCTCTCCAAGGCCAGCTTCCTCGCCGCCTTCGACGCCGACATCTTCTTCGACGACCAGGAAGTCCACTGCGACGAGGCCCGGCTGCATGTGGCTACGGGGCATGTGCCGCATGGGGTTGCGAATCAGTCCGCGTAGGCTGCTTCGGAAAAGGAGCGGGGCCGCCCCCACGGGTGAAGGTCACGAAGCGGGCTGCTTCCATGATGAGCCGACGCGTCAGCCTGCAACCTGGAGTCCAAGGCTTCAGCCTTGGTCCTTCGACACTCGGGAGGTAGCGCGTGCCTTGGTCACAGTTGTGGCCATGCGGCATCGTAGGGTGGACAAGCGCAGCGCAGTCCACCAGCAACGGCGCGGGATTCGGTGGACTGCGCTAGCGCTTGTCCACCCTACGGCAGGAATTATGATCAAGGCCCGTCCGGCGGGATTCACCGGCAGGTCAGCCGGGTAGGGTCCGCTGCGCGGACCGAATCCCGCGCACAATGACCGTCGTCCGAGACGGTCATCCGGCCTCCCATGCGGAAAGACAAACTCGGTTTCTGCCCCCGGCCTTGGCCGCGTAGAGTGCATCGTCGGTCCGCTTGATCCAGGCATTATCGCTTTCGTGACGCTGGTATTCTGCAGCGCCGATACTCACGGTGACCGCGCCGACCGCGGGGAATGCTCGGTCCGCAACGAGGGCACGCAGCCTTTCTGCCGCGCCCCGCGCCTCGTTCGCCCCGCAGTGAGGCATCAGGATCACGAACTCCTCACCGCCCCAACGGGCCAGGACGTCGACCTCCCGCAGATGGTGTGCGAGACGACGGGTCAGTTCGATCAGTATCCGGTCACCGACGAGATGGCCGTAGGTGTCGTTGATCGCCTTGAAGTGATCGATATCGAGCATCAGCAGCGACACTGGAGCGCCCGAGCGTGCAGCGCGCGCGATCTCGGTCGCGACGGCCTCCTCAAAATAGGCCCGGTTCCAGATGCCGGTGAGGCGGTCCGTGAGGGCGAGTCGCTGGAGCTCCGCGTTGGCCTTGCGGAGCGCGCTATTCGCCCTTTCAGCCGCATTCCGCGCCTGATCCAGCTCCGCCTCGATCCGCTTGTGCTCGCTGATGTCGACGAAGGAGCAGATCAGCCGGTCGTCGATGACCGTACCGCTAACAATGATATCCTTAACCCGTCCGTCCCGGCTTGTCACACGATACTCGTGCGGCGTCACCTGCCCCTGCTGCGCGGCTGCCTGTGCGATCGCCGCGTTCCATTCGTCGAGCACGGCGCGGCGATAGTCTTCGTTCGGGTAGGCCCGCACGAACCAATCCTCGTGGGTCGGGATCTCCTCCGGTGTCCAGCCGAAGAGCTGATCGAACTTGGTATTGCGATGAAGAATCCGTTGGTCCGGCTGCAAGCTCGCCGCCGCGATGCCGACCGGCAGATCCTGCAGCGTCTCGCGGATGCGTTCCTCGCTGCGCTTCGCCTCGCTCTGCGCCTGTTTCACGGCGGTGATGTCCCGCGACATTCCAAGTAATTCCACCGGAATCCCGTCCGCGGAGTAAATCGGCAATACGTGGACATCGCACCAGATGGTCGAGCCGTCCTTGCAGCGATATTCGAGCTCGTTGCGGGCTCGCTCCAGAGGGAGTTCGGCTTGAAGAAGACCCGCCAAACGTGAAAAATAATCCACTGTGATCGCCTGAGACGCGGGCGTCAGGATCTCCTCGAGCGGCTGCTGCATGGCCTCCTGCGGGGTGAATCCGCGTAGTCGCTCCACTGACGGGCTGACATAGGTGGTCCGGCCGTCCAGCGACATGGTCCAGATGATATCCGATGCGTTCTCGGCCAGCAGACGGCACCGTGCTTCGGTGACCCGCAGCCGCTGCTCGGTCTGCCGCCGCGCCTGTTCGATCGACAGCGGCTTGTCTTGGTTGTTGTCGAGCCCGTTCATCACACTCCCTACGGCTCGGTGAGATAGACCTCGATGCGCCGGTTGCGCCCGCGTCCTTCCGCGGTGCCATTGTCGGCGACCGGGCGCGCCACGCCCATCCCGCGGGATTGGATGCGCTCCGGGGCACTGCCGAGTTTGACCAAGGCCGCCTTGACCGCCTTGGCGCGTTGGGCGGAGAGGTTCAGGTTCGCCGCGGCGGTACCGCGATTGTCCGTGTAGCCCTCGATCTGGACCAATAGGCTGGGTTCCTGCGCCAGGAGCGCCGCCAACGCGGTCAGGCCGGCGGGCAGCGGACTCGGCAGGCTGGATTTGCCGGCGCCGAATTGCAACTCGGGCTCACCCAGCGTGATGAGGATGCCCTGCCCGGTAAAGTGTGCACCAAGTGCTGAATATGCCTGATGTTTCGCCTGGAGGCCGGCGACGGTCCCCTCCAGGTCTGCAATGCGTTGCCGGGCGGCGGCAAGTTCCGCGACGGGGCTCGGCGTCGGCGGCAGGGACTTGGAGGCGGTCGGCGCGTGCGGTGCCAAGTGTGGTGGGTTGACGACATAGACGAGCAGGACGCCGGCGCCAAAGAGCAGGACCAGGCCGAAGGGGAGCAGGCGGGCGAGCATCCGGCTGGTCGCCGAGGGGACCGGCATGGAGTCTGAGATGGGGTCTGGCATGGGAACTCCTTAGGCGACCCGCGGGTCGCGAACGATGGCGGTAAAGGGTGCGCTGGTGCCCGGCCCGGGAGGCTTGGATGGATGCCGACCGGGGCGGGCCACGGCGCCCCGCCAGCCACCCTTGGCGGGCGGGGCGTGGCGCAGGTGGCCGCGGATCAGGTTGGCGGCTAGTCTACGGGACCCGGCGCGCGCCGGCACCGATAAACGTCGCGGCGGAGGGTCGGATACTCTAGCTTTGGTCAGGTGCGTCGGCGCGCGGTTGGCCGGGTGGTTGCGTCCCCGCCGAACCCCTACAATGGGCGGCAATCCGCGCCAAGCCCTCAGTCGTAACGACTTCGGCCGCCGCATCACCATCGAATCCCGCCATCAAGTCTCCGCTATGACCGCTGACACCGATTCATCCATCCGCAGCCGCACCGCGCTGCCCCGGCGGCTGCACACCGGTCTGCCCCTTGCCGTGCGCCGGTTGGCCGGCGGCGCCCGATGACCGACGACGCCGCTCGGGAACGTCACCGCCGACGCATGCAGCGCCAGAAGGAGGTCGTGGATGCGCGGGTGGCCGGGGCCACGCTGGAGCGTGGGGTCCTGGTGGTCAACACCGGCAATGGCAAGGGCAAAAGCTCCGCCGCCTTCGGGATGGTGGCGCGTGCGCTCGGCCACGGCATGAAGGTGGGCGTGGTCCAGTTTATCAAAGGCAGTCACGCCACCGGTGAGGAGGCATTCTTCCGGCGCTTCCCCGAACTTGAATACTATGTGATGGGAGAGGGATTCACCTGGGAAACGCAGGACCCGGACCTGGATCGACGCGCCGCCCTTGCCGCCTGGGGTCAGGCGGCGGAGTTGCTGGCCAATCCTGCCCTCCAACTGGTGGTTCTGGATGAACTCAACATCGCGCTGAAGCTGGGTCTGGTGCCCCTGGACCGGGTGCTGGAGGCGCTCGACGCTCGCCCCGCCCACCAGCATGTGGTGGTGACCGGGCGCGGCGCCCCGGCGGCGCTGATCGAGATCGCCGACACCGTGACCGAGATGCGCCCCATCAAGCATGCCTTCGACGCCGGGGTCAAGGCCCAGAAGGGCGTCGAGCTGTGAACCCAACCGCGGCGGCACGCACCCTGGTCCTGGGTGGGGTGCGCTCCGGCAAGAGCCGGTTCGCCGAGGGCCTGGTCCGGGCCGCGGCCCTTCCCGTCACCTATATCGCCACCGCCCGGGGCGCGGACGGGGAGATGGCGCGCCGGATCGCGGAACACCAGCGCCGCCGTCCCGCCGCTTGGGATCTGGTGGAAGAACCCCTGGCCCTGGCCGAGGCGCTGGCGGCCACGGCCGCCCCGGGGCGTTGCGTCCTGGTCGAGTGCCTGACCCTGTGGATTACCAATCTCCTGGTCGATGAGACACCAGGGCGGATCGAGCGGGCGTTCGAGGCCCTGCTCGGGGTCGTGGAGCGCAGCCCGGGGCGGGTGATCCTGGTCGGCAATGAGACCAATATGGGCGTGACCCCGCTCGGGGAACTGTCGCGGCGCTACTGCGACCTGGCCGGCGGCCTGCACCAGGCGCTGGCCGAGCGCTGCGACCAAGTCATCCTGGTGGTTGCCGGCCTGCCGCTGGTCCTGAAGGGGCCGGTACCGATCGCATTACCCCACTGAGTAACGAGTCCAGAACAAGCTAAACACAACACCATCGGTGCGATGCTTGCAAAGCCCGGACGGCGAAACGACGAAGTGCGAGAGAATCCTCGCGGGTATCGTAACCTCGACAACGACAACGACAACGACAACGACCGCGACGCCGAAGGTATTCCCCAATTGACTTGTTCAGGTAATTGGTGAATCGTCCCGAACTCCGAACTCCGAACTCCGAACTCCGAACCCCGAACCCCGAACCCCGAACCCCCGGACTCTGACCACTCGCCCATGACCGATTCGCTCGACTGGCTTGCCAACCCCTGTCCCGCCCCCTCGCAGGCCGCCGCCGCTGCGGCGCGCCTGCGCCAGGACCAACTCACCAAGCCGCGGGGCGCGCTGGGCCGGCTGGAATCCCTGGCGATCCGCCTGGCGGCCCTCCAGGACAGCCCGAGTCCGCGGGTGGACCCGGTACAGATCTGCCTCTTTGCGGGCGATCACGGGGTGGTGGCGGAGGCCGTCTCCGCCTACCCCCAGTCGGTGACGGTGGCGATGGTGCGCAATATCGCCGGCGGTGGGGCGGCCATCTCGGTCCTGGCACGGGCCCTGGGCGTGGGGCTGGAGGTGATCGACTGCGGCACCTTGGGGGATCTGCGCGACGTACCCGGGGTGCGCTGTGAGGGCGTCGGCCCCGGCACCGCCAATCTGGCCCAGGGGCCGGCCATGACCAGGGGGCAGGTCGCCGGGGCCCTCGGGATCGGCCGGGCCGCCGCCGCCCGCGCCGCCGTGCAGGGCGTGCGCCTGCTGATCGGCGGGGAGATGGGGATCGGCAATACCACCGCCGCGGCGGGGCTCGCCTGTGCCCTGCTCGGGCTGCCGGCCGCCGACCTGGTCGGTCCCGGGACCGGACTCGACGGGGCCGGTGTCCGGCACAAGGCGCAGGTGGTGGCCCGGGCCTTAGCCCTGCACGCGCAAGGGCAGGGCGATCCACTGGTCCTCCTGGAGCGCCTCGGCGGTTTCGAGATCGCGGCCCTGGTGGGGTGTTACCTCGCGTGCGGCCAAGGGCGCATCGTGGTCCTCGTCGATGGCTTTATCGCCACCGCGGCGGCCCTGTGTGCGTGCCGGATCAATCCCGGACTGCGCGACTGGCTGCTGTTCTCCCACGGCTCGGCGGAACCGGGTCATCGCGCCCTGCTCGCCGCCCTGGACGCGGAACCGCTGCTCGACCTGGGGATGCGGTTGGGGGAGGGCAGCGGCGCGGCCGTGGCCCTGCCCCTGGTGCGCCTTGCCTGCGAACTGCACAACACGATGGCGACCTTCGCGGAGGCGGGGGTTGCGGGCTGACGGTCAGTGAACCCGCCGACCCCGCGCCGCCAGCAGCAATCCGGAGAGCAACAAGAGCATGATCGGCGGCTCCGGGATCAGACCGGCAATGTCTGCCAGGGTGGCGGCGCTGGCCTGGGTGACCTTGTAGGCGAAGTCGTAGTCCAGTCTGTCCGCGGTGTCAGTGGTCCTGTGATAATAGGGATTCGATCCACCCCAGATATCATCTGCGTTGTCTTCGATCCCGAACAGCGAGGACGAGCCCTGATACTCACTTGAATGAAAGTAGTAATGGTCGCTGCCGTAATAGTTGCCATACCAGGCCTCGGTCAAGAGTCCGGGCACATAGGCCGCTGCATCAGCGATGAAGCGGTCTACCAGCCATTTATCCCCCATGACCTCTAGGTCCTGCGTGGCGAAGCCGGCGGTGTAGGCGATCATGTCCAGGTTCAGCATCCCGACGATCGTGTCGCCCCTGGCCTTGGCGGCGGCGGCATAGGCCTGGCTGCCGATCAACCCCTGCTCCTCCGCGTTGAAGCCGATGAAACGGATGGTGGATGCGAACTGGTACTGACTCAGGACGCTTGCGATCTCCAGCATGGCGGCGGTGCCGCTGGCGTTGTCGTCCGCGCCCGGGGCATTGGTCGTCGCGGCATCGGAGTAGGAGTCGAAGTGGGCGCCGATGATGAAGATCTGGTTGGGGGTGACCAGGCCCGGCAGGGTTGCCTCCACGTTGTAGATCGTGCTCCCCCACTGCTGGAAGGCGTCCCGGCGCACCGTCAGCCCGAAGGTGTCCAGGGTGTCGGCGAGATAGTTGGTCGCGTTGGCGTTGCCCTGGGTGGTGGCGAAACGCGTGCCGAAGCCCTGGAGGCTCTCGACATAGAACTGGTAGTCGGATTGAGAGAGTTGCCCCACGAGACTGGTGATCGGGCTGGCCGCGAGCCACCCGCTGAACAAAACGAGGGCGAGCGGCAAGCGAATCAGTGATTTGCGCATGGTAGACTCCAGTTGCAGGACGGTACTCTCAAGGGTTCAGGGACGCGGACGCGGACGCGGTCGCGACTGGCGGCAGCGATCCGCACCGGTATCGCTGGGCGCAGAGGGTCGACCTGAAAGCCCTCCCGGTCAATCAAATTGCGCCGGACGGCAGCGGTTGCGGTCGCGCCCACCGGCGCCCCATCATGTCGGGTCGGTGCCTTGCGTCCCCGCGGCGGCGCAGGGACGGCCGCCCGGTCTGGCGTCAGCGCCTTGCGCTGCCCCCTGTGAAACCGGACACCGCGCGCCGTCGCCCGCCGCTGCCCGTGTGCCTCCCCCTCCACCACACCCAGGACCCCCCCATGCCGAAAAAGAAGCCAACCCCAGCCGCCGATCTCCTCGTTGCCTGTGAGCGCCCCGCGGGTTGGGTCGAGCCGTTGCACGTCCACTTCTGGGACCAGTCGCCGGATGGGGCGGGGAGCGCCTGGCCCGGCGTCGCCATGACCCCGGACCCGGAGCACCCGGGGTGGTGGTCGTATCGCTTCCCGGCGACCCACTCGGTGCGCCTGCTGTTCACCGACGGCGCCGGCCGCCAGACCCCGGACCTGACGCGCGAGCGCACCGGCTGGCTGGACGCCGCCGGGCACTGGCACGACCAGCGGCCCGCGCCCGGCGCGGCGGCGCCCGCACCGCTCCCGCCGCCGCGCCCGCGTCCGCAAGTCTCCGAGCAGTTGGCACCGATCGCGCAACGCACCGACTTCCGCGCGGAGACCATCTATTTCCTCATCACCACCCGCTTCTATGACGGCGATCCGAGCAACAACTTCTTCTGCCGCGACCGTATCCGCTTCGACGGCAACGGCCAGGCGATCGACCCGCACTGGCGCGGCGACTTCAAGGGCCTGATGGCGCGCCTGGACTACATCCGGGACTTAGGGTTCACGGCCATTTGGATCACCCCGCCGGTGGAGAACCGCTCCGGGCTCGACTACCACGGCTATCACCCCTATGATTGGACGCGCATCGACCCGCGCCTGGAGTCCCCCGGCGCGACCTATCAGGATCTCATCGACGCCGCCCACGCCCGCGGCCTCAAGATCATTCAGGACGTGGTGGTCAACCACTCCTGCCAGTACGGCATCCGCGGCCAGGTCCATATCGACCACCTGCCGATCAAATACTATTGCCCTCAGGGTTCGGCGCTGGGCGCGGTCGATCACGGTCCCTACCAGGGCAGCCTGGGCAATTACGCCTGGCCCAACCGCGATGACATCGACAACCCCCTGGCCCCCGACTGGTGGCGGGAGCGGCACGCGCGCGATCCGGACGGTCTCGAACCCCTGGTTGACCCCAAGACCGGGGAAACAGTTCCCAAGCCCGGCTACAACCCGGGCCGCTTCTTCGGCGTCGATGCCAACCACCTGGACCCCAACTGGTACCACCAGGAGGGCTTCATCTGCGGCGGCGACTGGGAGAGCGCCTGGCCGCTTCAGCACAAACACCTGGCCGGGGACTGCATCGATCTGGCCACCGACCGGCAGAATGTGAAGGACTATCTCATCGGCGCCATCAATCGGTATCTCGACATGGGTGTGGATGCACTGCGCATCGATACCGTCAAGCACGTGGAACGCGACAACCTGCTCGAATACGTCAACGCCTGGAAGGCGCACAAGCCGGGGCTCTTCGTCTTCGGTGAAAACCTGGTCAAGGGCTACGGCTGGGGGGACCTGGGCGGCGGTGACAATGGCCCAAGCCAGATCCGGCCCTGGTGGTATACTCGGCTGGGTCATGATCCGCGCGACCCCACGTCGGGCGGTGACTCCGGCTTCTGCGTACTCGACTTCGGGCTCTTCTCCACCTTCCGCGACACGGTGAGCAAGGGCACCTATGGCGGCACCGCCCAGATCCTCTCCATGGATTGGATCTACGGCGATGCGACGCGCCTCGTCACGTTCCTGCAGAATCACGACGTGGGGCCGGACAACGATTTCAAATACCGCTTCAAGGGCGACCAATGGATGGCAGCCGCGGCCTATAATCTGATCTGGACGGCGCGCGGTATTCCCTGCCTCTATTATGGGGAGGAGATCGAATTCATGAAGGGTGCCCCCCAGGATGTCGAGGGCGAAAGGGACACCCTGGACCAGACCGGGCGCGCCTATTTCGGCGACCACCTGACCGACGCGGCGATCGGCGCCACCCAGGCCCATCCGCTGTATCAGCACATCCGGCGCCTGAACCAGATCCGCCGCGCCGTGCCCGCCCTGCAGCAGGCCCCCATGACCCAGGTCGCGGAGTGGGGCAGCGGCATGAGCTTCGTGCGTGACCTCGCTGACCAGGGTGACTATGCCGTCATTGGTCTTGCCATCGGCTCCGATCAGCAGATCAGCGTCGGCGGCGTGCGCGACGGCACCTACCGCGACGCCGTGACCGGCCGCGAGGTCCAGGTCAGCGGCGGGCACCTGAGCTTCAGCGTGTGGGCTAACTCTGCCGGCATCTATGTCCTCGACGGTCCCGGCAAGGTGGGCGAGGATGGCGCCTATCTGCGGTAATAACCCCAGGTTCGCGGGCGCCGGGACGGTGCAGGTCGTCGCCCGGAACCCGCGTTCAGGCGGGACGGGGTATCCACCCCGTCCCGTTGCCAACCTCTGGTATGCACCCGCGGGGCCGCGGAGAACCTTCCGGACGGCACACCGATGACACATCACTGGAGACCACCCATGAATTCCTTAGAGCCGGACACTTCAGAAGGGCGCGATTGCGGTGTCACCACCGCGGTGCAAGGTACTACAAGGTTTGCACTGGATCTCTACGCACGGCTTCGGACTGACAAGGGAAATCTATTCTTCTCGCCCTACAGCATCGCCGCTGCACTGGCGATGACCTATGCCGGGGCGCGCGGTCATACTGCATCACAGATGGCTCAAGCCCTGTGCTTTCTTTTGGATCAAGCAGAGCTTCATCCGGCCTTTGCCTCGTTGGCGGCGCGCCTTGATGAGGTGGGCAGGCAGGGGCAGGTGCAACTGAAGGTCGCAAATTCGCTATGGCCCGATCAAAGCTGCACGTTGTTGGATTGCTTCATTGCCCTGACACGGCAATACTATGGCGCGCAAACAACCAAGGTCGACTACGGTGACCCACCGGCGGCAGCCGGCACGATCAACGCTTGGGTTGAAGCTCAGACCGAGAACAGGATTCGTGACCTCTTATCACCCGATATGGTTACGGGCGCGTTGCTCGTCTTGGTCAACGCCATCTACTTCAAGGGGAACTGGGCAAGCGGTTTCGACCCGCAGCACACCCGCAAGGCGGCGTTCCAGGTTGCGCCCGCCGAGCAAATCCAAGTCGAGATGATGACCCAGACCCGCGGGTTGCGCTATGGCGAGGACCACCAGGTGCAGATCCTGGAGCTGCCATACGCGGGGGGCGCCGTGTCGATGCTCGTGCTGCTTCCCGATCAGCACGATGGACTGGCGAGGCTGGAAGCGTCCTTGACGGCGGAGAGTCTCGGCAAGTGGATGGCGCAGGTACAGCATCAGCCGGTCGCGGTGTACCTGCCAAGGTTCGGGACCACCTGGTCATTCCAACTGCGGGACACATTGCGGGCGATGGGAATGAGGGATGCGTTTTCCGTTAATGCGGATTTTTCCGGCATTGCCGCTGGGCCGCTGATGCTGGCGGACGTCGTGCACAAGGCCGTCGTCACCGTGAACGAAGAAGGCAGCGAAGCGGCGGCCGCGACGGCGGTGATCACGAGGGGGGGATCAACATCGCCGGTGGTATTTCGCGCCGATCGGCCCTTTCTCTTCTTGATTCGCGATAACGGGACTGACAGCATTCTCTTTCTCGGCCGCGTGACAAACCCGGCGCCGCAGACGCACGAATGAAACTATCGATCCGACAAATCAGAAAGGCGTTGGCCGCCCGCGGCCAGGCACCCGGGGTGCTCGAACAGCTTGGCGTGAAATATTATCGCTATTTGGGCCGCACCGCCGGCACCGCCGCGCTGCGCAACGCCACCATCGACGAATTACCCGATGATGCGACGCTGCAGGCCCTGGCGGGCAATATCACGACCTTCGCCGTGATCATCGCCTTTGCCGTCGGCGCCCTGACCACCTTTGCCACCATCTGGGTCGACGCGACCTATAGAGAGACCATGGCGGCAGCTCCCTATTGGCTGCTGTACGGCGGCGTGCTGACCGCCATGTTGGTCATCGAAGTGGCCGCGCTGTATTGGCTGGGCCTCAAGACGGTCTACAGCCTGGCGTGCCTGACCGGCCAGCATCAGGCGGTCGAGGATTATGTTCTGCCCGTCAACGATTCAGTGCCCAATATCCTGGCCCGGGCCGCGCTGGAGGTGCCGGACCCGGTGATTCATTATCTCGGCATCGACCCGCTCAAGCACCTGTCGAAATCGCGGCTCTTCCTGGTCGCCGCCCTCTACAAACTCAAGGTCATACTGAGCAGCCTGGTAGTCAGGTTCCTGCTGGTGCGTATGCTCGGCAAGGGCGGGTCGCGTACCGCGTTCAATTGGGTGGCCATTCCGATCACCGGCCTGTGGGACGCCGTCACCCTCCTGCGGGTTGCGCGCGATGCGCGGTTGCGGCTGTGCGGGCTCAAACTGACCGAGCATATCGTCACAGAGATTCTGACCGACGACCGGCTGGCACGGTTGAGCCCGGTCGCGCAGAAGGGTGCGGTCAGGGCGGTCGCAACCATGATGGTGCTGTCCCAACATTACCATCCCAATCTCCTGGTCCTGATCATCAGACTCTGCACGGCCTTCAATATCAGGGAAGGTCATGGATACGACAACTGGGACGATTTTCTGGCCCTGCTCGATCGGGTATCCGGCGCGGAACGGTACTTTCTGCTGGATCTCCTCAGCGTCGCCGCGGCCTTCGATGGTCAGGTCTCGCGTCTGGAGAAGCATCACCTGCCGGAAGCCTTCAAGGAGTTGACCGATACCTATATGGAGCGCACCAGTCGCTTGACGCGGATGCTTACGGCCGGGCAACTGCACGCGGCCAAGGCGCTTTGTACCTTGGATTTTCAGCCGGGCTGAGTGCTCAGCGACCGGTCATCTGCTTCGGCTGTTGGGAAAAATCCGCCGCCGGCGACGTCAGTTACTCCAAGTGCTTGCCTTCTTCATCCCTGGCGATGTACGGATCTCGCATAGTCTTTCAGTACTTCTGGTCCCCAGGCGTCGCGGCCACTGCCGTTAAGTTAAGCGCCGCAGCCCAAGCCCCTGGAGTCCAAGGCTTCAGCCTTGGAGGAGGGCGCCAAGGCTGAAGCCTTGGACTCCGGTGCGGGCCTGGGCGCGCGGGAGGTCGAGGCTTCAGCCGGTCGCGCGCCCGTTGGCGCAGGCTGCGGCCGTGGCCGGGCGGCGCCAGGGCGCAAGCCCTGGACTCCAGGCGGGACGGTCCTGAAGATGCGATCAGGGGTCGCCCCAGCGGTTTGCCGGTGCGCCTGGACCCCGCGGCGCCTCCGGCGGCGTACACGTAAGGTAGATCGTTTTTTTTCGCCGGCGCTGCGCGCCCAAGACAGAGACGGCCGCCGGCATGCCGGGACAGTGAAGGCAAGATCAGTGTTCAGTGATCAGTGGATCAGTGGTCAGAGGAATGGGGCACGCACACACCAGACGAACGCCAACCGAGAGGTCGCGGAGGACTGGGCCGAACCAGCGGCGGGAGCCCGCGCGCGCGGAGGCTGGGAGCTCGCGCCAAGACCCGCCGCGCAAAGAACGGCCTGCATTACCGCCTGGCCCGGTGTTCGTGATCCGTTCGTACTGGTTCAGGCACCAGTCCCAGGAGTTTCCCGCCAGGTCCATCACCCCCTGGCTGGAGGCCCCCGCCGGATAGAGACCCACGGCGGTGAGCCGCCCCAGGTCACTCTCGCTGGTGTTGGCCCGCCGGTCCGTCCAATCGCGTCCCCAGGGGTATTGCCAGTCGGGGTGCCCGCTGGTCGCGGCCTGCTGCCACTTTGTGGATATGGCCGTGCAGGGCGAGCCGGAAGCCGGCCTGGGCCAGACGTTCCAGGAAGCCGTGGTCGGTGATGCGGCTAGGCTCGGGGCCCGCCAGTGGATGGTGCCAGACGGCGAGCTTGAGGCAGGCATCCCAGTCCGGGCGGGCGCGGATCAGGTTCAGGGCACCGGTCAGAGCCTGGGGGTGGATACCGGCGCGGTCGCGATGGTGGTGGTCGATCTCCCAGGCCGAGTTCAGGCCCAGCACCAGGAGCCCGAGGTCCGGTCAGTGTTCGATGCTGAACTGGTCCGGGTAGTCGGTGGGGTAGGGCAGGCCCTTGACCTGTTGGTGGAACCGGCTGGAGAAGGGGGCGAAGCGGCGGCGGTAGCGGTCCTCGTTGCGCACCCGCAGGTCGGACCCGGTGTCGCTCCAGCGGCGGCGCTCGCTGTCGTCGGCGGCCCGGTGGGCGGCGGTGGTGCCGGGGTCGTAGGCGGCCTTGGACAGGTCCCAGTTCAGGTCGTGGTTGCCGGGGACCAGGACGATGCGCGCGGGGGTCAGACCAAACTCCCGGCTGAGGGAGGCGATGAATTCGACCGCGGCGGCATACTCGGCCGCGGTCGCGCGCTGGGTAAGGTCGCCGGAAAGAATCAGCCCGTCCAGGCGGTCGCAGCCCAGTTCGCGCTTCAGGTCCTCGGCGACCTGGCTGTGCCAGTTACGGGCGTCGGCCGGGGTGCCGAAGTGCAGGTCGGAGAGGTGGAGGATGGCGCCCTGGCGGTCGCCGGTTCGCAGCGGCCGGCAGGGGCCGTCCAGGTCGGCGATGAAGCGATCGAGTTCGCCGCGCTGGTCGTCGCCCAAGCCGTCGCGCAGCGACTCCAGGACCAGGGCGAGCGCGTGGCGCCCACCCAGGCAGCCGAAGGCCAAGAGACGGGTCACGGCCTCGACGGCGGCCCCTTGGGGGTGACCGCCGAGGTCCAGTCCCGCCAGGACGGACCCGGCCCGCGCGTAGCCGTGGAGCGCCGCGCGCAGCAGGCGCCGGCGGCCGGTCTCAGTGGCGAAGTCGGGATGGTCCCGGATGATCTCCACCAGGCGCTGGAAGTCCGGTCGGTTGAGCGGTGCGGGCATGGCTTATTCCCCCTTGCGGTTGGCTGATTCTAACCCGAACCGGGCCGCAGGCTCTGGACTCCCGTCGGCGCCCGGAGTCCAAGGCTTCAGCCTTGGACGGGCGCCGCCAGGGCTGAAGCCCTGGACTCCAGGGGGACGGAGTCCAAGGCTTCAGCCTTGGTCGGGTCTCGCCGGCGCGAAGCCCTGGACTCCAGGCCGGGGATGCAGGCGCGACGCGGCTGGACTATATTCTTGAGCGTCATGTCGGGCACCAGACACCACGCGAGAGACCCCATGTTGACCCGCGGACCCCATGTCCCTGCGCATCTGTTCGTCGATCACCAGTGGTATTTTCTGACTGGCGCCATCTATGGGAAACGGCACCTGCTGGACGAGCCGGCCAAGGTCCACCTGCTCGATTGTCTCACGCAGGTGCTTTGCGAGTTCGGTTGGGATCTTGCCCATTGGGTCATTCTCGCAAACCATTACCATGTGCTTGCGCGGAGTCGGCGCGGGCGCGACCTGCCGCGGATCATGCGGGCGGTCCACGGACGCACCGGATTTGCAATCCACGGACGGACGGGGTGCAACTTGCCGGTGTGGTGGAATTATTGGGACTATTGTCCGCGGGATGAGCGGGATTACTACCGGCACCTCAATTACCTGCTGTGGAATCCGGTGAAGCATGGGTATGTGACCCGCCTCCGGGATTGGCCGCACTCCAGTTTCCAAAGTCTCTTGGACGAGTTCGGGGCCGAGCGGCTGCGGACTCAGTTCCGCGACTATCCCGATTTCCGCGAACTGGCCGTGGCGGACGACTTCTGATGCTGGAGTCCAAGGCTTCAGCCTTGGATGGGCCCCGCCAAGGCGGAAGCCTTGGACTCCGGGGACTCGGGGTTGTGCTCGCCAAGGCTGAAGCCTTGGACTCCGGGGGGCGCCGCGGCGGCTTTCTTCGCGGGCGAGCGGCTTTCCAGGGGGCGCCGCGCCCGCTCCCGGCTTATACTCGCGGGCCAACCCCTGCTGACCTCCCGCGGACCCCCCATGGAACAACCCCCAGTCCCCCGCAAACGTCCCCGCGGCATCTATCTGCTGCCCAATCTGTTCACCACCGCGGCCCTCTTCGCCGGGTTCTACGCCATCCTGGCGGCCACGCAAGGGCGCTTCGAGGCGTCATCCATCGCCATCTTCGCGGCCATGCTGCTGGACGGGTTCGACGGGCGGGTGGCGCGCATGACCCACACCCAGACCGCCTTCGGGGCCGAGTACGACAGCCTCTCGGACATGGTCGCCTTCGGCGTGGCGCCGGCGCTGGTGGCCTATCACTGGGCCCTGGGCGGGCTCGGCAAGCTGGGCTGGCTGGTCGCCTTCGTCTATTGCGCGGCGGCGGCCCTGCGCCTGGCGCGTTTCAACACCCAGGTGGGGACGGCCGACAAGCGCTTTTTCCAGGGGCTCCCCAGCCCGTCGGCAGCGGCCCTGGTGGCGGGCGGGGTCTGGATCGGGGCGGATCAGGGGATCGACCCGTCCTATGTCTCCTGGGCCGCCGCGGCCCTGACCGCGGGGGCCGGGCTGCTCATGGTCACCAACTTTCGGTATTACAGCTTCAAGCAGCTCGATCTGCACGGGCGGGTGCCCTTCATGCTGGCCGTGGCGGTGATGCTCGGGGTGGCCCTGATCCTGATCCAACCGCCGATCGTCCTGTTCCTGGGCTTCCTGGGCTACGCCATCTCGGGCCCGGTCTGGACCCTGATCAGCCTGCGCGACCGGCGCGCCTCCCGGCGCCGGGGCCGGACCGGCGGCGGGGTCTAGGGTTCACAGGTTACAGCTTACCCAGTAGGACCAGAATCAGCAGGATCAGCAGGATCAGCCCGATCCCGCCGCTGGGGGCATAGCCCCAGGATTGGCTATGGGACCAGGTCGGCAGGACCCCCAGCAGGATCAGAACCAGAACGACGATCAGAATGGTACCGAGTGACATGGTGTTTCTCCGCAGTGGGACGGTGGGTCAAGGATGGGGCCTGCGCCGCGCGCTCGGCGGATCAGGCTTGCGCCAGATGCATCAGCCCAACCAGACCGATGGCAATCAGGTACACCGGAGTCTAGCCCCGATCGTCGTGCCGTTCGGTGCGTTAGCGTACATGGCGTGGGCCTTGATCATAAGGAACGGTTCACTGATTGTGTTTAACTTGTTCTTGATTCGTCACTAACTCCGGCAACCCCTTGCGGCCGGGACGGCTGGTTGATTTCCCAGGTCCCCGACCGGTCCAGCCGCAGGACGCGATCATGATATTGGATCAAGGTGGTGCGGTGGCCGACGCTGATGAAGCCGATACCGGAGTCCTTGAGCATCAAATAGAATCGCTCCTGATTGTCTTCATCGAGTGCACTGGTGGCCTCGTCAAGGAAGGCAAAGGCGGGGCCGTGCAGGAAGAGTCGCGCGAAGGCCACGCGCTGCTGCTCCCCGATCGAGAGCACGTTGGTCCAGTCCAGCACGCGCCCCAGATCACTGTCGACGCGCTCCAGCACGTCAGCCAGATTGACCTTGCCCACCACCGCGATGATCTGTTCGTCGCTGAGGTCGCTGGCGGGATAGGGATAGAGCAACTGATCGCGCAGATTGCCGTCGATCATGTAGGGGCGCTGGGGGAGAAACATCATGTCGCGCAGCGGCGGGCGTTCGATCGCCCCGCCGCCGCTGGGCCAGAGCCCGGCGATGGTGCGCAGCACCGAGCTCTTGCCGGTACCGCTGGCGCCCATGATCAGCAGGCTCTGATGGCGGCGCAGTTCCAGGGATAGTCCGATCACCAGGGTCTTCGATCCATCCGGGGTGCGCACCGTGAGGTTGTCCAGCTTCACCGTGCGGCCGTCGTCCGCGGGTGCCGGGTCCCCGGCCGGCGCCGCATGCCCCTCGTCGGCGTCGAACTCATCCAACTCGTCCCATAACATGCCAAGCCGCCGGACGCCCGCCAGGTAGGCGCTCAAACGTTCAAACTGGGTAATGATCAGGGAGACGGCCGCCAGCACCTGGGCGAAGGCCCCGGCCGACTGGGTGACGACGCCGAACTCGACCTTCCCGGCCATGAACAGGGGCGCCACAATCACCACCGGCAGGATGATGGCGGCATAGTTGTAGCCGGTGACGAAGAACGCCAGGTTGCGATTCCAGCCGATAATGCTCAGCATATTCAGGACCGCCGCCCCCAGACGCGCCACCAGGTCGCGTCGCTCGCGCCGCTCTCCGCGATAGAAGGCGATGGATTCGGCGTTGTCGCGAACCCGCACCAGGCCATAGCGGAAATCGGCCTCCTTCTGATACTGCAAGTAATTCAGCCCGATCAGGCGCCGGCCGATCAGGATGCTGAAGCCAGTGCCCGCAATGGCATAACACAACAGCACACCCACCAGCGTGGCCGAGATCGACCACAGCACACCGACGAAGGCGATCAAGGTCACCGTGGCATTGAGGGTGATGAGCAGGAAGGACAAGGAGGTACCGGTAAAGTTGCGCACATCCTCACTGATACGCTGGTCCGGGTTGTCGATGCTGGATGACCCGCGCAGCCGGTAATAGGCGCGGTTGTTGAAATAGCGTCGGATCAGGTGTTGTGCCATCCATTCCCGCCAGAGCAGGGCGAGGCGCTCCTCCGTCCACCGGTAATAGACCCCGAGCGGAATGGCCAGCACGAAGGTGCCGAGATACCACCACAGCCATTGCCGGTAGGCCGGCACATCCTTGTCGGCGATAGCGGTCATGAAATACCGCGCCACATAGCTCATGAGCACCTGCACGCCGCCGACCGACAGGGCTAGGGCGAGTAGAATGACCACGAAGACAAGCGCCTTGTAGCGGATCCCCGAGCCGAAAAAGAACGCCTTGGAGATGATCCACAGCTGCCGCACGAGTCCGCGGTCAGACCCCTGTCCGTCTGCTTGCCGATCGGTAGGTGTAGCCATTGCTGCTTGGGGGCATCCAGCGGTGAGAAAAGATCGGATCAACCTGCGCCCAGCGTCCCGCAGCGCCCGCTCTTGCGCCCCGCCTGCGCGTCGGAGCCCGCGGCGCTCAACTCAACGGGATTACCTTGCAGACTAGTGCTAAGGCGCCGCGCGCACTGTCTGTTACCGCACCGACGGGGCTGGTCCTTGCGCCTACTCTCAGAGTCATGGCGGTGCCCCCTCTCGCGACGCCAAGCTACTACAGACGTTCCCGGAGCGATGGCCGCCCGCTATTGCCTCCCACATCCTGGAGATACCGAACAATGTCCATGAAATACGCGATCATCACCGGGGCCGCGGCGCTCGCCATCGCCCTGTCCGGCGCGCTCTGTGCGCAGACCGCGGCGGATCAGCAACCAAGCGACAGCGCCGAACAGTACAAACAGTTGAAGGTGGACGAGGCCACCGCCGCGGATGCCAAGTATCACGCCAATCGGACCGAACCCAACCGCCAGGCCCGCGACCAGGCCGAAGCGGAGGCTGGGGCGGCGATCGAGCGGGCCAACGGCCCGGCGCCGCAGCAAGGCTCGCGCTGAAAGGCTCAACCCCGCTACCGCACGGCACGCGCGACGCGGTAGCAGATCGTTACACCTGTGAGAGAGAACGCAATGAACGCAATGAAATTGGTAGCCGTCGCACTGATCGTCGCCGGTGGCTTGGGGTTGGCGTATGGCAGTTTCAGCTATACCAAGGAGACCCAGCAAGCCCAGCTCGGGCCCTTGGAACTGACGGTCAGCGACCGGCAGACCGTCAATATCCCGGTGTGGGCCGGGGCGGCGGCTATTGCCGCGGGTCTGTTATTGCTGGTGGTACCGAAGAACACTTGATTGGAGTGGGATAGTGATCGCCCGAACCGTATCGGGTCCAGTGGAGAACTGCGCTGAACGCACCGAAAATCATCGCCGTTGCCCTGATCATTGCCGGGGGTCTGGGCCTGACCTCCGGCGGCCTCCCTTCTTCCAGTGAGATGCCCGGCACAAAGTTAGGCCCGGTCGTCAAGTGTCAAGGCGCTTGTCGCATCGCTGACGGGCCCGGACCGTCGCTCCCTTCATCAGCGCTAGCGGGCATCAGTGTGGTAGCGAACAGACCGCGCTTGTGCCTTCTGACAGACTACTCCTGACATCGTATTAAATGAGAGGCAGGAAGCCTTGCCCGCGGTCGCTCGTTTCCTCGCTTGGAGACTGAGCGGACCAACCCCAGCCCGGCCACCGGCCGGATGACCAATCAACCACCGGAGATACCAGCATGTCGACCAAAGACGAATATATTGCGAAGATGAAATCCCAACTCGACTCATGGAGTGCGGAGATCGACGCACTCGAGGCGAAGGCGAATGATGTCAGGGAGGATGCCAAGGTGAAATACGCCGAGCAACTGGCCGCGCTGCGCGTCAAGCGCGAAGAGGGCGAGCAGAAGCTGGTCGAGATGCGGGAGGCCGGCGAAAGCGCCTGGGAGCAGGTGAAGGCCGAATCGGAAAAGGCCTGGGCGGCGTTCAAGGACTCGGTGCAGGCTTTTCAAGCGCACTACAAGGCCTAAAACGGTCGGCGCCCGCTACGGCGGGCGCCATCCCGGAACATGCGGTCGGAGTGCCAACTCCGGCCGCCGTGAGGGTAAAGGCAAATCCTTAATGCCCCGTCGTGAGGTTCAAGCCGGCTGGCGCTTGATGAAGCTCACAAGCCAGATGACCAGCACGGCCCCGACCAGCGCGGTCACGACGCTGCCGACCAGCCATACAAAGTTGGCCAGATCCCCGAGCAGGGCGATCAGGATACCACCCAGCGCGCCCCCGGCCATGCCGAGGAGCACATCCCCGATGGTGCCGAAGGGCGGTTTCCCGCCGATCAACTTGCGGGTGACCAGTCCGGCAAAGGCGCCGATCGCCATCCAGATCAGGATTGTTGTAGAGAACATAACGGAAAGCTCCGAAGGTTGCAGGGGGTCCGATGAAGGACTGCTGGACGAGGTGTGGTGCGCCCGGTCGGCATGATCCTATGCCGTCGGCGGTGAGACTGGCCCCAGCCGCCGTGACGGCGTCTCACGGGACTGGCAGGGGCGTCCTACTGAAGCTTAGCCCACCAATCCCGCCGCCTCTGTTCGGTACCGCACGGCAGGCCGGAGCTCAGCCGGGCAAGCAGCCGGGACCCCTGACGCGATTCGCCCAAAATCCGCTGGTTGCTCACACAAAGACACAAAGAACACAAAGAAAAACAAATCATTGAAGGCGTTGGGGCGATCACCGCACGGGTGACCTCGTCGACCCGGATATCGCGTTGAAAATCTTTGTGATCTTTGTGTCTCTGTGTGAGAGCCGCGCTTTCTCGGTTTAGCGGACCGGCGCCCGTACACCTGCCGGCCTATGTGTCCCGCCGCACCGAGTTCGGCGCGGGAGGCGGTTAGGCTGCCGCCGGAGCGATCGGGATCATTATCCCTCGCTCTTACCATGGTTCCAGCGGTCATGGTGCACCCCCCACAGTGAAATAGCCCAACCCAACCTAACCGAGCAATCCCTAAATGATCAAGGTCCCTGTCCCGCCTATTGTGGCGCCTGTTACCAGGCACCTCGCCGCCGCCTCGCTGCTGGCCCTGACCCTGGGCAGCGCCCAGGCGGGCATCATGGTCGACGACTTCACCGACGACCAACTCGTGCGGGACCCGGTGGACATTGGCGACGTCAGCACCAGCAACCTGCCCGCCGGTGCCTTCATCGGTACGAGCCGCGACCTCACCGTAACCCGCAATGGGCCTAATGGCAGTTCCTACGCCGCCAGCAATTCGGTCAACCCCTCGATCCTGGTGATCGGCAACTCGGGTAACGCGACCGGCATCGTCACCGTGCAGTGGAACCAGATCAACGACCTGGACTTCACCGTGGGCGGCGCCTTGGGTCTCTACGTGGCCTTCGCCAATCCCATCGACCACGCACTGACGATCACCTTCGACGTCATGGATGAGCTGGTGACCGCGAGTACGACCCAAACCTTCCCCAATCTCTCCCAGGGCGGCGGCTTCTTCTTTCCGTTCCTGAGCTTCAGCAATGCCGCGGTGTTCAAGAGCGTCGACACCTTCAAGGCCACCTTCACCAGCACGTTTCCCAACTGGGATGCCGGTGTCTCCTCCATCCAGGCCACCGACGTCCCGGTCCCCGGGGTCCTGGCCCTCATGGCCCTGGGCCTGACGGGTCTGGGCGTCACCCGTCGCCGCTCTGCCTAACCTCAGTCCGCCGCCGGGCGTTCGGTCCCGGCGGAGGCCAGAGGGGCCGCCCCGGGCCGTCCGGCGCACTCGCGGAAGATGCGCGCGGTACAGGTCCGGCAGGTCTCCGGGTCGAGGCGCGCGACCACCGAGGCGATGGCCTCGGTCTTGCCTTTGAATAGATTCTCCCGTCCGATGGCGTCGATATAACCGCCGCGATTGAGCGGCTCACAGACCCCGGGCTTGAGCCGGATCAGATAGAGCCCGCCCCCCTCGGCGCGGCGGCGCGTGGCCTGCTCCACCAGAAACTCGGCCCCGGCCACGTCGATGAAGTTGATGCCGGTGGCGGAGACGATCAGGTGGCGTTGCGCTGGGCGCGCCTCCTCCAGACGGTGCAGGGTTTCGGCGACAAAGTTGACGGCGCCGAAGAAGAGTGAGCCGTCGAGCCGCGCGATTTTGATCTGCGGGCACTCGGGCAGGGCCGGGTCGGTCACGAAGTCGCGCCCCGGGGTGCGTGGGTCCGGTACCCGGGAGATCAGCTTGGGGCGCGAGGTGCGGTTGAGATAGAGCCCGAGCGACAGGAGCACCCCGGCCAGGATGGCGAACTCCAACTGGAGAAACAGGGTGCTGAAGAAGGTCACGGCCAGCACCGTCGTCTCCGAGCGGCTGGTGCGCAGGATGTTGCGCACGGCGTGCAAGTCGATCAGTCCCCAGGCGACCAGGAACAGGATGGCCGCCATGGCGGCATTGGGCAGATAGGCGGCCATGGGGGCGACCAGCACCACCACCCCGACCAGGAAGAGCCCGGCCAGCACTGCCGCCAGCGGGGTCTTGGCCCCGGCCTGGAAGTTGAGCCCGCTGCGGTTGAAGGAGCCGGTGGCCACATAGCCGGAGAAGAAGGCGCCGCCGATGTTGGACAGCCCCTGGCCGATGAACTCCTGATTGCCGTCGATGTGCTGGTGGGCGCGCGATCCCAGGGAGCGGGCGATGGAGACCGCCTCAGTCAGGGCGAAGAGGCTCACCGCCAGGGCCGCCGGGGCGAGCTGGCGGATGGTGTCCAGCGAGAAATCGGGCATGGACAGGGGCGGCAGCCCGGCCGGCAGGGCGCCCACGGTGCTGATGCCGGTGGTCTGCACGCCCAGCACCTGGTTCAGGCCATAGGCGATCAGGCTGCCGCCGACCATGGCCACGATCATGTACGGGAACCTGGGGAAGACCTGCCGCACCGCCAGGCCCAGGGCCAGGGTCGCCACCGCGACCCCGGTCACATATGGATTTACATGCTCGACATTCAGCAGCAGGGTCCCGACGACCTCGTGCAGCCCCAGGCCGCGGGCGATGTCCAGTCCGAAGAAGTTCTTCACCTGGTTGCCGGCGATCAGGAAGGCCGCCCCGGCGGTGAAGCCGACCACCACCGAGTGCGAGATGAAGTTGACCAGGGTCCCCAGGCGCGCGAGCCCCATCGCCAGTTCCAGGATGCCGACCATGAAGGTCAGGGTCAGCGCCAGGCGCACATAGTCGGCCGTACCGGGCTCGGCGAAGACGCTAAGCGTGGAGAAGAGCACGATGGAGGCCGCCGTGGTCGGACCCGAGACCAGATGCCAGGAGGACCCCCAGAGGGCGGCGATGACGGCCGGGACCATGCCGGCGTAGAGCCCGTATTCCGGCGGCATCCCGGCGATGGTCGCGAAGGCCACGCCCTGGGGCAGCACCACCACGGCCCCGGTGAGACCGGCGATCAGGTCGAACCTGAGGGTGTGTCGGTCGACCCGCTTCCACCAGCGCAGAAAGGGAAACAGAATCAGCAGCCAGGGCGGCAGACCGGGCGGCTTGGGGTGGTGGGCGGGCAGGGCGCCCGGGGCCGGACGGGAAGACATCGTGATACCTCTGGCGGGTCTGTCGGTCCCCCGCTGGCGCGGGGCGGGTCAAGCGAGCCGATCCCCATCATCCGACGCCCGGTGCCCAGCGGCCGGCAGGGGTGGCGCCCGAGGCAGTGGGACAGGCCGCACTCAATGAGTCTTTAACGATATGCTAATATATTCCCCCTTCAGATTCCAGCTTTCATGGCGATTCCTGTGCGATCATAGGGGGACTTATCAACCCGCGGAGACCTTGAACCCATGAACGCAAACCCATCCCTGCAACGCTACGGCCTGCTGTCCCAACTCTTCCACTGGTCGGTGGTGGCCCTGATGATCGGCCTCGTGGTCACCGACAAGCTGCGTGCGGGCGCCCTCAAGGACACCCCGGAGCGCCTGGAGTGGCTGAACCTGCACATGTCGCTCGGCATCCTGCTGTTCCTGATCGTCATCGCCCGCATCGTCTGGACCCGCCTGAGCCCCCAGCCGGCACCGCTGCCCGGTGCCCAGTGGACCCTGATCATCGCCAAGCTGACCCACGGGCTGCTCAATCTCGCGACGCTCCTGGTCCCGATCTTCGGCTACCTGCGCGCCGCCTCCAAGCCGCGGATGAGCGACTTCTTCGGCATCCAGATCCCGTCGGTGACCGGCGAACTCCCCTGGCTCAACGACGCCATGCACATCTTCCACGGCGAGCCGATGGAGGTCTTTTTCTATGTCGTGATCGCTCTGCACGTGGCCGCCGCCTTGTGGCACCAGTATTACAAGCATGACGGGGCTATTGCGCGGATGCTGCCGTGGGGCAAGGTCGAGCGGACCGCCTAGCGGATAGTCAGTCCCGCAAGGGACGTGACAGGCCTTGGTCATCATTCCGGCCACCCCTCGTCGCGCTACCCGTCGCGGCCGGGGGCCGCTCCTACGCCGTAGGAGCGGCCCCCGACCGCGACGAGTGACAGCCAGAGTGATCAAGGCACTCGGTCTTCGGCGAGGCCCCACAACTGAGCGACGCCATGCACATCTCGGCCATGACCAAAGAAATCCGCGACCCAGCCATTCTCACACCTACCGCCGAGGCGGCAACCGGCCGCGCCGAGGTCCAGCGCCAGGAGGCACTGATCAAGACCGGGGCCTTGCAGGACGCGATCTTCAACAGCGCCAATTTCTCGAGTATCGCCACCGACGCGCAGGGCGTCATCCAGATCTTCAACGTCGGCGCCGAGCGGATGCTGGGCTACGCCGCCGCCGATGTGGTGAACAAGATCACCCCGGCCGACATTTCCGATCCACAGGAGGTGGTCGCGCGCGCCAAGGCACTGAGCGCGGAACTCGAAACCCCGATTACACCAGGCTTCGAGGCTTTGGTCTTCAAGGCCTCGCGCGGCATCGAGGACATTTACGAGCTGACCTACATCCGCCAGGACGGCAGCCGTTTCCCGGCCGTGGTTTCAGTCACGGCACTGCGCGACGCGCAGGACGCCATCATCGGTTATCTGCTGATCGGCACCGACAATACGGCGCGCAAGCAGGTCGAGGAAGAGCAGAAGGTGCTGGATCAGCGTCTGCGTGACCAGCAGTTCTACACGCGTTCGCTCTTCGAATCCAACATCGACGCCTTGATGGCGACCGATCCCCGCGGCATCATCTCCGACTGCAACCGGCAGATGGAGGTACTCACCGGCTGCACGCGTGACGAGCTGATCGGCTCCCCGTTCAAGAATTACTTCACCGACCAGGAGCGGGCCGAGGCGAGCATCAAACAGGTACTGAGCGAAAAGAAGATCACCAACTACGAGCTCACCGCGCGTTCCCGGGACGGCAAGGAGACTACGGTCTCCTACAATGCGACGACCTTCTTCGATCGGGAGCGCCGGCTTCAGGGCGTGTTCGCCGCCGCGCGCGACATCACCGAGCGCATCGCCCTGGATCTGGTGCTGAAACAAAAGAACGCCGAACTCGAGTCCGCCAACAAGGAGTTGGAGGACTTTGCCTACTCGGTCTCGCACGACCTGCGCGCGCCCCTGCGCGCGATCGACGGCTTCTCGCGCAAGGTGGTCACCGGCTATGGCGAGCGGCTCGACGAGGAAGGCCGGCGCCTGGTCCAGGTGGTGCGGGACAACGCCCAGCGCATGGGGCACCTGATCGACAATCTGCTGGCCTTCTCGCGGATGGGCCGCCGCGAGCTCGTCCTGCAGCCGCTGGACATGGACGCCATGGTCGCCAGCGTGGTCGAGGACTTGCGCGCGGCCGAGCCAACGCGCTCGATCGAGTTCGCCTGCGCCCCGCTGCCGTGCGCCCGGGGCGACGCGCCCCTGATGCGGCAGGTCTGGGTGAACCTGCTCGGCAATGCCGTCAAGTTCTCGCGCCGGCGTGCGAGCGCGCACATTGAGGTCGGCGGCCGCACGCAAGGCGGCGAATGCCTATACTGGGTCAAGGACGATGGGGCCGGTTTCGACATGCAGTATGCCGGCAAGCTGTTCGGCGTCTTCCAGCGCCTGCACCGTGAGGACGAATTCGAGGGCGTCGGCTGCGGTCTGGCCATCGTCGCGCGCATCCTGCAACGCCACCACGGGCGCATCTGGGGCGAGGGCAAACCGGACGCGGGCGCCACCATGCACTTCGCCTTGCCCCTGGCGCCGGCGGACGACCAAGCTTCGGAGGCACGAACATGATGAATACGAAAGAACAGGAATTGCAGGTCCTGCTGGTGGAAGACAACCCGGCCGATGCCGAAATGACGATGGATGCGCTGCGGCAGGGCCGTCTGGTCAACCAGGTGCAGTGGGTCAAGGACGGTGCCGAGGCGCTCGAGTTGCTGCTCGGCCGCGGCGACGAATCGGCCGCGGTCGCCCGGCGTCTGCGGCTCGTCCTGCTCGATCTGCGACTGCCGCGGGTGGATGGGCTCGAAGTGCTGCGCGCCCTGCGTGCCGACGAGCGCACGCGGCGCCTGCCGGTGGTGGTGCTGACCTCGTCCCACGAGGAGGTCGACGTGGTGCGTGCCTACGACCTCGGCGCCAACAGCTATCTGGTCAAGCCGGTCGAATCCGAGGCCTTCATGGCGGCGATAATCGAACTGGGGCTCTACTGGATGCTGCTCAACAAGGCGCCGGGCGACACCAAATGACCGATCGGGACCAGGTGTCGCCCCCCCCCATCGACCTGATCCTGGTCGAGGACTCGGCGGTCGATGCCGAACTGATCACCGACGCCCTGGCGGAGGCGGGTCTCGTCATCGCGGTGCGGCGTGTGGAGGACGCGCAGGCACTGCGTGCGGCACTCGACCAACGGTTGCCCGACGCCATCCTGTCCGACTGGACCCTGCCCCACTATTGCGGTCAAAGTGCATTCGCTTTCGCCCACGAACGCTGCCCGGAGGTGCCCTTTATCTTCGTCTCCGGCACCATCCCGGAGTCCGCCGCCTTCGCGGCGCTACGCCAGGGGGCGACCGACTTTGTCTTAAAGCATCAACTGCCACAAGTCGGCCCCGTCTTGCTCCGCGCCCTTGACGAGGTAGAGGCGCAGCGGTCACTACACGAGAGCCTGGCGTTCAATCGCACGGTCCTGGACTCGGTCAGCGCCGAGATCGCCGTACTGGACCGCGACGGGATCATCCTGGCGGTCAACCAACCCTGGCAGCGTTATGGCTTGGAGAATGGTATCGCGCCCGGCAAGGAGACAGCAGGAACCGGCGTCGGCGCCGATTACCTGGCGGTCTGCCTGACCAGCATCGGCGGCGCAGTGGATGATGACGCAGTGAAGATCGGCAACGGCATCCGGGCGGTGCTGGACGGCCGCCTGACCGACTTGCGCTTGGAGTACCCCTGCCATTCACCGCAACAACAGCGCTGGTTCAGCATGAGCGTCACGCCGCTGTCGCGGAAGGACGGGGGCGCGGTCGTCGCGCATACCGAAATCACTGGGTTCAAACAGACACACTTCGCGCTTCGGGAATCACGAGACCTGCTCCAGTCCGTCTTGGATAGTGTGCCGGCCCGCGTCTTCTGGAAGGATCGGCAGTCGTGCTATCTTGGCTGTAACCAATTGTTTGCGAAAGATGCCGGGTGCGCCGACCCGGACGCTCTGAGCGGCAGGACGGACCTCGACCTGGCGTGGGCAGATCAGGCCGAATTCTATCGCGCCGACGATCAGGCGGTGATGGACTCCGGCCGTCCCAAGCTGAATTACGAGGAGCCGCAGACGACGCCGGACGGTGACCTGATCTGGCTGCGCACCTCCAAGGTGCCGATGCGTGATGAAGACCATCAGGTCATCGGCATCCTGGGGGTCTACGAGGACATCACC
>Ga0247840_10003156_pt1 | contig 28270 bp, 31 predicted proteins | sample LaCruzMarch2015__FD_192404 | JGI IMG/M metagenome (GOLD analysis project Ga0247840, IMG submission 192404) | Freshwater microbial communities from meromictic Lake La Cruz, Castile-La Mancha, Spain - LaCruzMarch2015_17m | ecosystem: Environmental > Aquatic > Freshwater > Lake | place: Spain...
TGCTTTCTGTGCCGCTGCTGCTACCGTACCGGCAGATGCGGCGACACTCGCGGCTGCTGCAATCGCGGCGTCCTGAATGGCTTTTGCAGGCGCATAGACAGCCGTCGTGACATACCCAGACGGATCAAAGTTTGGGTCCATCGCAAGCACGTCCCACTTGCCCAAACCCCGATAAATGTAATCGGGTCCGGTAGAGACAAGCTTTGCGATTTGACCAATAGTCGGTGAAGTCGGAAACGACATTAAACCTCCTTTAACCCATCAGGGCGCGGGCAACCTGTTGATGGGATTGGTTTGGTCCAACGGGCTGCATTTCGTCTTGTTCGGGCGGCAATCCGGCTTCGATGGCTTCGCAGATTTGCTTTTGCGCATCGGGTGGAAGCGATTGGATGGCCTGGATCAACTGCGCAACCGGATCGTCTTGTGGTTCGTTCTCGTCCATCTATGATCTTTCTCAATAGCCCATGAGGGCGCGAGCAACGGCAACGTGTGGGTCCTCGGACTGAGACGCGGCAAGGCCAGCCGCACCCGCACCGGCAATGCCAAAAATGCCCGGATCAAGGTTTTTGTATTTCCGTAGCGTCGCCTCAGTAATCGGCTTTGAGGGGTCATCGCCGTTTGCGATCATCGTCTTGCGCAAGCGGTCAAGCGCTGACTGGGTGCTATTGACCTGAAATGTCGGTTCGCGGCCTGAACTTGATTTCAGCATGCCGTGAAGGTCTTTTGCCACCACGCGGCCAGACCCCTTGCTTGCCAGCGTCAAACCATCGTCCAGCGTCATGCTAGTGACGGCTTTTCTTGCGCTGCTGCTGTAAGGAGCCCAATTTGGGTTTGCCTTAATGCCAGGGGGGATAATCAGGCCGTCGTTAACGTCTGAATTGCTGGTGCGTTCGTTTTTGGTCTTAGCCGTAGACGCCTTCTTTTTTGGTGTATCGTCCAGCGCTTCCGCAACCTTTCGAATCTGGTCGCGGCGCATCGCATCCACCTGATCGGGCGCGGTCGGCTTGTATTCAAACGGCGCTTGATTAATCCGCGCTGTTGCGCCATCCTCAAGCAGTGGAGCAGGCGCGGGATATTCCGCCCCCGGTTCGATGAAGGGTTTGGACGATGGATTTCCAGCGGGTGCGGGCAGAAGCGGTTGATCTTGACCCGGTGTCGTGCTCAGTTCCCGATTGGGACCGCCTGATGACCCGCCCGCTTGCCGAGTTGAAGCGCCTCCCACATTGGCAGCAGGTTGAGCTAGCCCATCGGCTACGGCAAGCTGCCGCTCAGAATCAGGCTGCCGTTGATTCGCACTTCGCGCGCTACGTGCACGGACCTCAGCTTCGTTAGCAAGGGCCTGCCCTTCATGCCATTCAGTCCGCTTTGCGCCGATGGCCTTTGGCATCCTCGATATGCCATTGTAAATCTCTGAACCAGTGATACCAGAAAACGCGCCCTCCATGGCGGACCTCCTCAGCATGGCAGGCCAGTCATCAAGCTGCTCTTCGGCTTTCTTTTTGACGAAGTTTTCGCGCGGATAGTTGTCGCCATCCGCCATGTTTTTCTCAGCAGCGGCTTTGCGTGGGTGCCCGTCAGGAAGGTTCTCAACGAGCGCTTTTTCCGCGCTGTATTCAGGGTTGATCGTTTCGCCTTGAGCTTCGTGGTACGGCTTCATGACATTCACGCCGTAAGCGGCACCAGTGCCGCCGATGATTGGAAGGCCCACCCGAGCAGCTAGATTGAGCCCACCACCAATCGTTGGGCTGACTGGTAAATGGCCCATGCCCCATCTGGCAACCGCACCGCCACCAGCGCCTGCAATGAATGGAGCGCTACCACCAAGCGCCGTAATAATCTTCCCCGTTGGGGTTTCACGCCACGGGTCTTTGAGCTTTAAAGCGTCGTCGCGGGCGGTATATGCGCGTCGTTCTGCTTCTGAGTAGGCGTCATCCTTGCGCTTTTTATCGGTTGCTTCGTCTGCCCTCTTTTGCGCAAGCGCTGCGGCTTCATCAGCACGCTTTTGACCGGCGTCGGCTTCCTCTTTTCGCAAAGCTGCGTTGCGGCGGTCCTTGGTATCCTCCAAGTCTTTGCGGTTGAGGTCTTCGATGCTGCGCTGTGCCGTCACACGCGGGCCTGGGTTGTCTGCCGTTCCCGGTTTGAGGTATCCGGGTTCTCCCGGCTTCAATGCTAATTGGCGTTCAAGTTCGGCGCGTCGCGCCTGATCTGCGGGGCTCAAATCAGCCATAGCCGGTGACGAGAAACCCAATCCAGCCTGTTGAGCGCCCGCGATGCCAAGGCCGGTCGCACCAACGCCTAGTGCCGCCGCAAAACCCTTAGCTGTCGGGATCGTCATTGCCGTTTGAACGCCTGCGTTCGTCAGGTTCGCGAGCGACGGATCAGAGTAAGCATCGCTCAACGCCTTACCGGCAACGAACGGCTGATTGACGATACCCTCACCTACTGCCGTTGCCACTTGAGCCGGGACGGGCGCTGCATCCATCAAAGCGCCCATGATCGGGGCAAGACGATCTGCGGATGATCGTGGCAACACCTCTTGCATCCCGCCGCGTGCAAGCTCTTCGTTTGACGGCTCGCGCGAGCGCAGTTCGCCTTGGTCCATCCCGCGCGTCTTGTCCGACATTTCAGGATAGCGGCGGTCGATGTTGGCAAACGCGCGATTTTCAGGGCTGTGGTCGATCTGACCGCCCATCTGGTCCGTCTGCTTGACGGTGTAGCTGTTTGCCTCTTGCGGCATGGGCTGTGCTTGAGCCTGCCCGCCCATCGCCCGACGTTGGGCCGCCCGCTTCATTGCTTCTGTGAGGATGTCCATGTGTGATCCTTTAGCGGGGTGGGGCGGAAAGCAGGCCGCGCGGTTTGGGATTAGAGCGCAGCGGGTCAATCATGGCGTTGCCGACAACGGGCGCTGCAAGCGTCCCCCGCGTACCGGAAACTTGCCGAACGTTCCGCATCTGCTCAATGTTGCGCAGCGTGTCGAGTTGCCGGATCGGGTTAGTCTCCGTCAGCATCGGCACCATTTTTTCATTCCGGCGTTCGACGTACTTCGCGCCGCCCTTGGCAACCAGCAAGTCAAACAGCTTGCGTGGGCTGGCGTAATCCCAAGCGCTCGCCATCATGGCTGGGCCGTTCAGTTCGTTGATCGCTTCGCGAAGCGGCGTCGTCTGCGATCCACCTAGACCGCGATAGGTGCGGGTGATCGACTGTTCCTCGTGAAGCACTTTGAGCAGCGCCGCCGCGTCCTTCTTGCCTAGAACGCTCGTGATGATGTAGCGGCCAGCCGGGGTCAGGAACTTTGCAACGTGGTCGCCCGTATCGCCCTTGTTCATGACGTGGTTGGTGATCGATTCTGCCAATCCGTCGCGGTACATATCGATCTGAACTTGAGCGGCTTTCCTGGCTTCTGGCGTAACCGTGCGAGACTTAGCCGTCTGTTGCAGGTTGGACAGCGTTTGAAGCTCTTTGCGCGTGTCAGTCGTGATCCTGAACGAGGCCGACTGTGCATCGCCGTACAACCGGCGCGCAGCGGCATTTTCAGCAAAGGTATCGTTGGCCACACGCCACGTTGGGTTGGTGCGTGAAACCTCATCCATGAGGTCTTTTTTGAGAATCGTAAGTTGCCGCGTGAGTGGCGTTGGTTTTCCAAGGTTCATGCTCGTCTCAATCATGTGATCAAGATCAATCTTGGCCTCTTGGAAGTGCTCAACGTCTTTGAACGGGTTGAACGTCGCAGGCCGTCCCGGTGCCTTCTCGCTGAACAGTTCAGTTGCCGTGCGAAGTTTGGTTGCGATCTCAGTCTGACGACCTGCAAAGCGCGCATCAACCGGGTCCAGCACCGGAGCCAAGTCAAACGGCTGCTTGACCGCATAAGCCGCGTCGTAGGCTTGGCGTTCGGCCTCCTTCATCGCAGCCGCGCGAGCATGAGGATCGCCAGCCCGAACGATGTTGTCTGCCGCGTCGTTGATCCGGCCCGCTTGTCCCATCTGGCGTTCTGTCAACGTCTCAGCCGCAACCGCACGGCCTTGCCCCGGCGTCGCCATCCCGGCGCGCAGCGTCCAGTTCGTGTTATCGCCACCTGCAACGCCCGTCATGTTGGCGCGCTCAACGATGGAGACAGGGCTAGCATTGCGGGTGCTGAACGCATCCAGCGCCTTGCGCACCGCAGCATCACCCATCCCGACCTGTTGGGCGATGTCTTGGACACTATGACCTTCGTTCGCCAAGCGCGCGACGTTGGTGATCTCGTCCGTCGTCAAGCGTCCGTATTTTGGCACCTCGATTTGAGCACGCAGCGTTGCGGGTTCAATCGCGTCACGGGCGAGCGACCGATCCACAGCAGCAAGCGCGCCGGTATCGGTTCCGGCGAACTCGTTGCGAGCCGCCTGGGCGATACCAAGCCCTTCCCCAACTTTGTAGCCAACGGCACCTAACGGACCACCCAGCACGGCACCGATTGCGCCGCCGTGGGCAGCGCCTAGCGCGCGGTCCTTGAGTTCGGTCATGGTGTCAGCACCGGGCGCGCTTTCGGCGTGTCCTGCACCCGACAAAGCCCCATAGCTCGCACCTAATTTGATACCCTCACGAACGCCTTGACCAAGCGTCGAAACAGGGTTGGCCGTAAATGGAGTAAGGGCAGCGCGTCCGGCTTGAGCGGCAACGCCACCGCCCTTGATCAGCGCACCAGCACCGCCAAGCGCCACGGTTGGGATGATGCCGCCCGCGATCTCACCTGCAAAATGCGTCCACGGGTTTTGCTGACGGGACAACTCACGATCCTTGGCGTTCGATAGACCAAGTTCGTCGTCAAACCCGAACGTCGCACCTTCCACGCCACCGCGATACAGGCTTTCCATAATGCCGACTTCGCGCTCAGGAAGCGGCTTTGCATACCGCGACATGGCAGAGCTAACACCTGCGTCAATGTCGTCAATGTTGATCCGCATCGGACCCGTTGAAACCGGCGCACGGCTTTGCGGCAACGGCTGCCGCATTGATGGAGCCGTTACCGGATCGCTGCCGATGTCGTCAATGTTGATGACGTTTGCCATTTAGCGTTCCGGGTTCCAGTTGCTACGTGGGGCAGCGGCTTCGACTTCAAGCAACTGATTGCCCATCTTCTGAAAGCGCTTCCCCGGTTGCCCGATAGATGCACCATCAACCTCAGAGCCGTCTTGCATGGCGCGTATTTTTTCACGCAACGAACTCTGAGGCGCAAATTGTTGCTTTAGCCCGTCCTGGAGCTTTTGGATTTGTGCATCGCCGTCCTGTGGATTGAGCTTCCCACTCAACACACCTTGGGCAATCCGGCCCTTTTGGACTGAGTAGTCCCCAATAGAGCGGATTTGCTTGATGATCCCATTGCGGCCTTCCACTGTTTGTGAAAGAGACGGTAGGCTTTGGAACATGACTTCCAAATCCTTGTCAGACGTTGCGCCCGCGCCTTGCTGGCGGAGTCCAGGAGCCATCTTGTTGACGATGGACTGGAACATCTGCGCTTCATGCAATCCCTTTGGCTCCAGCCCCATCGACTGCAACCATGGGCCAACAGTAGGCATCATCGCCGCCATTTTTCCGGAACCAACAACGTCGGAAAGCTGCTGCAGACGATCAACGTCGTTCAGCATTGAAACGGCTGAGTTTCCGTCCTTGGCGTGGCCTTGATAGATTTCAGCGTTTTGTTTTGCGGCTGCTTTCTGAAACTCCTTGGTTTGGTCGCTTTCAACGCCTTCCGGCAATTTGCCCGTCAGAACGTAAGCTTGATACTGTCCGGTTCCAGGCTTAAGCCCGAACCGCTCTGCATCCCTTGCTCGCTGCTCTGTCTCGTTGTTTTGGAGCTCAATCTTCGCCATTTCCAGTGCGTTGACTTTGGACGAAAGCCCGTTCAACAGCGCAACGCCTTGCTTACGGGTGCCTGGGTTTTTGATCAGACCTTGCGTGGCCTGCATCTGGCTTTGGATGGTGGCAATCTGCTTGTCGTACATGGCCAAGCGCGGGTCAGCATTTGGCTGGGCTTGCGCTTGCGGCTGTGCGGGCTGAGTTTCTGGCTGTGGAGCGGCGTTCGCGGTTGCGCCTGTCATCGACCGCATCTGCTCATCGGACGGCTGTGCGGGCTGCTCTGGTGCCATTCCTTGCGCCGGGGCCTGCAACGGCTTGGGCATAGTAGGGCCAGCCGCAAGAAGGCTACCCCTAGCAATCGCCTGGGCACCCGCATCACCGTCGCGCGTTGGGTCGCTCGCACCGGGAATACCCTTGGCGACGTTGCCACCCGCAGCGTTGGCTAATTCACCGCCAGAGATAGCAGGACCAGCGCTCATCTGTGGCGCTGGCGTGTAACCGTTGTTTGGGCCTGATGCCAACATGCTGGTTGATTTCGGCTGTGCGCCCGGTGATGGCGACCCCTGATTGCCACCACCCGTCAACGCTTGGGTGTAGTTGTCCCATGCGGCTGCGTCAGCCGACTTTTGACCTTGCAGAGCCTTAAGGTATTCACCATGCCATGCGGCCTCATTGATTTTCTCACCGATGTACGTCAGCCCTTCGCCCACGTTGCGGGGCGCACCCGAGCCCTTCGGCTTGGCTTGGCTCAGTGCAAACTGCGTATATTCTGGTCCAGCCGTTGTCGGGTCAGCCGCTTGCACTTGATCAATGGGGCTTTGCTGCGATAGAATTTTTGGCAGCTTGGCAATTGCTGGAAGCTGAAAAAATGGCGTCTGTTGCTGTGCCATCAGGTTAGCCCCCAAATCCGGTGAATGATCCGTTTTTCCACGTCACGCCCATCTGTCCGTTGTTCCATCCCCACTGGGGGCCTTTTGGTGGAGCCGAAAGCATTCCACCGGGCGGCTTTGGCTTGGCGACGTTGGCCGGTTGTGGTGCGGGCGTTGTCCCGGTTGCTTGCGGCTGTGCCTGTGGCGTCGATGGTGCTGGCGCACCAGATGGCGGTGGTGGTGGCTGCACGGGTTGAACGTCGCCAGCGCCTAACGCCATGCGGCCCGAAGTTGGGCCTTGGGCAATCATCGACTTCGGCGGTTCCGTTGGGCCGGGAGGCGGCTGCGGTGGAGCTTCTGTTGGTGGCGCAGCTTGTGCGATGATTGCGGGCTGCGACTTGGCTTGGATCGGCGTAGCGCTCGTAGGAGGGCTGGGAGCAGGAGGCGCTGAAATCATGCCAGCCGGTGGAGCCGGAAGCGTGCCCGTTGCCGTACCGTCGTCGTAACGTGAGCCCTTGAGCGGGTTGCTGTCTGCCATGGGGCGCGGGTTGGTGCCGTACCCGTTCGCAACCTGAAACGTATTGGCAAACTCAGGGCCTGCCGTCTTTGGATCTTTCCCCGGTGCCCACTTGGCATCACCAGGGCGAGCCACAACACGCGGATTGTTGTCGTGGACGTACAGCATATCCTTGTTGCCACGGTCGAATGCGCCTTGAAGCGTGTCCCGTTGCTGCTCTGGTGTAAGACCGCCCATGTGCAGGACTTCACGGCCCGCAGTCGGGTGCATCATCGTTCCAGTGCGCTCGTTAAAGCCGCTCACAGCCTTGTCGGGTGGCGTTTGCCCATACACCGGCATGTTTGAGGCAAACGACGTGGCAGGCTTCACAACCGGCATCGGTGCCGTAGGTTGTCCGGGAACCGCCGTCATTGGCATCGGCGCTTCTGAGATGATGTTGTTGTTCATCGCGACGTTCGCGAACCCGCTTCCCGGAGTAGCAGGGGGAGGGGATTTGAGCATACTGCTTGCGGTGCTCACGACGCCCTCATTGTTGACGGTTTGGGGTTGTGTGAACTTTGGCTGTGCAGAGGCTACCGGCTGCCCGTTCCCGTTAAGGTACATCGAATGCGCAGCGCTTAGATGTTCATCGTTCAGCCCAAAACCAGCCTTACTGCCTTTGCCTGACTCCCAACTAAGCAGTGCCTTCAAGAGACGTGGCGCAAACTTGGGGTCGCGGATCATGTCTCGCGTAATGACGGTGTTGGGGCTGATGCCGACTTCTTTTGCTACGTACGCAGCATACGAACCGGAAGAATTGCCACCCGACCATTTGTGGATGAAGTCGCTGAGCGGCTTGCCCGCATATTGCCGATCCATTAGCTCAAAGTTTGCAGCCGCACCCGATGCAGCGTTGGGAAAGTTGGCGATCAAATGCCCGCCGCCGATGGTATCAACACCGTCCATCCCGTACTTTTTCATCCACCCGGCGGGGTAAGTCGCACCTGGGTTATTGTGGCGGATGTTGGCCGGGATTGAGCGGTCATAACGGCGGTTGCCTGCCCCATGATTTGGCGATGCATGAACGGTCGTCTTCCAATCACCGATTGCCGGTGCGGACTGTGGCGACTGAGCTTCGCTGATCTTGCGCTTTCCCGCAGCTTCGAAGTCTTCAAGCCAGCCCATTGCCTTTGCCAGTCTCCAAATATAGCGTTGCGATTAAACTCAGGGGGTACGCAATGGGACTATTACTGACCGCTACCGCACTCGCACTTCAAGTCGCAGCGCCTCAAGAAGAACCGGCGCGCTACTGGTACAATGAGTGCTCTAAGCAAACGCTGACTTGCCACGGCTATGTGCGGGGTGTGTTCGAAGCGACGCAAATACTGGCAGGACAATCCGGGTCGAAACTCGTATGCGCACCAGACCAATTTAGCGCGTCCAGCATGGCTGCCTACATGGTTAAGACCATGAACGAACCCGGCAACGAGGAGATGAAAACCATGTCGTTTTCGGGCCTAGTTATCGCTGCGCTCGAAAGCAGTTACCCCTGCAAATAACAATACTTACACCGAATCGCGCACGCAATCGTTTTCGCGTCAATGGGGGCCGTTTACCGCAGCATAATCAACCGCAAGGAACCCGTTCGGCATAAGCGCAACAGCCTCAGGCATGACCCGTGCCAACTCTTGCGCCATGACCCCAACCCGGCGAACAGATGGCGCATCCCAGACATACCGCCAAGCGTACCAGCCAAAGCCACGCGCATCGTCCAACAGATGAACAATGTCAGCCTTCAAGCGCCGGTCGCTCATCATCATCGGAAGCGAAATCAGGTTCCCCGCCAAGCCCATCAGCCCGCCCATCATCGACTGTTGCTGCTGAACCTTCGTTTGCCACTTCTGCATGTCCATTTCAGCGGAGCGGTAAACACTTTCGGCAACCGGCGTCTGAGCGATGGTGCCAGCTTTAAACGACTGGAACTGCGGAACCTGAATTTGACCACCATGCACAAGCGCACCGATCTCGTTCATCGGCTGTGTGCGCTCAACAATCAGTTCCTGCAACTGCTGTTGCCGTAGCGTGTTGACGTAGTTCGCGGCCTCGACAAGAACCGAAAGCTGCTGAACCTGTGCCATATTGCGGAACTGGAATATCAGCACTTGGCGTTGAAATTTCTTGTCTGAAACCCCGTTCGCAAACTCGCCTTTCATGCCCTCAAGTTGTACAATCCGGGTCTGCTCTTGCTGGGCAACCAAGAACGCTTGCAGCCGCGCATCGTTGTTCTTGCGGTCGATTGCCAGCATGGCCCGGTCATAGGCGACCATGCCGGGGAAAAGCCCTTGGTTTGCAAGAGACGCCACAGCCGCATCGTGGTCAATCGTGTACTGGTATTCTAGCCGCTCCAGGATCGCATCGCGCGTCGCCGTGATGTGTGCCGTCAGGTCAGCCGCACCAATCGTCTCAACGGGGAACGTCCCGGCATCAGGCCCGGTCAGGTTCAGCGTTGGCGCAACAGGCGAAGCCCTGTGAGCCGGAAGCGAAGCCAAAGACAACCGCTGCGTCACGAGGTCGTTCAGCGTCCGAATTTGCTGTAGCGCGTACTCGTTGGACTCCAGCGAAATATCCAATTGCTTGTCGAAGCTGTCTTGAGCTTTCGGGACAAGCGAAGTCGTCTTCTTCCAACGCTTAATATAGCGCGTGCCGGTGATGGCACCGTTCGCATCGTATGTGTTAGTCGCATAATCCCCTGGCATCTGCTCGAAGGTAACGCCGCCGTCTGGGCGCACCTCGTCAGCGTTTGACAGAACAGTGTTCGCGAACGCGACCTCAACATTTGCCATTTGTTGCGCAGCAGCAGTCTTATAAGGGTCAGGTGTTGGTGGAGGTGATGGGGCTTTGATTTTAACCTCCTAAGGCCATTGTTTGTTGGGTTTGGTGCGGCAGGTCACGTTGAAACGCTGTGCTTTGACAACTCAAAATCCTTAATCTAGTTTGGAGGTGCGAGGCTACCAATCTAACAAAAGGCTCCAACAATGGCAAAGCACTCACTCGAAATCCGCCGCCGCTTCTGGTCTAAGGTCAAGAAGAGCGGAGAACGCAACGGCTGCTGGGAATGGCAAGCAGCCAAGGGAACAAACGGCTACGGCGCTTTTTCTCTGAACGGAAAGCCTATGATTGCAAGCCGGGTTGCCTATGAAATCGCTCATGGCATTGGATCAATTGGGATGCTCAACGTCTGCCACAAATGCGACCGCCCTGGCTGTGTGAGGCCAAGGCATCTGTTTTTGGGAACTCACAAGGACAACCTTGCGGACGCGGCGAACAAGGACCGGATGCCATACGGGGATAACGGACCAGCGGCACGTCACACATCAGAGACAATTGAGGCTATCAAACTAGATCGTGCTGCGCTTATGACGTACCGCGCGATTGGCAAGAAGTACGGGCTGCACGAGAAGTGCGTATCCGAAATCCTTCGTGGTAAGATGCGTGTCCGTGAGTACGATCCTGCAAACAAGAAGCTTGTCGAACTTGTCACGATGGGCCGTCGCAGCATCACACAGGCTCAAGCCGATGCTGTTTTGAGAGGACTGGCGCTAGGACTTACTCCCACGCGGCTTTCAATCACGTTGCAAGTGCCGCTTGGGATTATCTCAAAAATCCGCCACGGTAAGGCGTGGGTGCATCGACTTGGCGTTGATGGGCTTCCAACGATGGACGTTCTTGACCGCGTACAGGGCAAAGCTCCAAACTCAAAGCCGAACACCGATCCTGAAATTGTTCGGCAGATCGAGGCCGCTATTTTGGCAGGTGAAAAGCAACAAGTGATCGCAGACAGGTTCGGGTTAGCTCAGACTGGCGTTTCGTACATAAAAAAACGTCTGCTTTCCCGTTCTACTCCCCCGCCGCTTGCAGCGCCGCGATAAGCGCTGCTCTCTTGCTTTGGTCTTGGGTTAGGCCAGCCATGGGAGCGGCTGTGGCGGGGTTGCCGTTTAGCTGCAAATGCTGTGACATTTCTGGATGGTCGTTAACGATCCTACGCAATTCTTTAGCCAGCACCGGAGACGTAGTTTTTATATAATTGGGGTTCGTCAAATATGCGCGGAACGCCTCAGCCATGATTTCGCTAGGTGCTTCTGACGGCGGATACCCAAAATCTTCAGGAGTAGCATGACCATGGCGCGGGAAATCCGTGCCTGCGCTTAGCTCATGGTAAACCTCTGATGCCCCTCTTGACCCCGATGGGCTAATCGGGGCATTGCCGGTCATGTCATCAATATGATGGCCAAGCTCATGCGGGATGACGAGATTTCTCTCGCTATCGGTTAGCGTATCAAGATGGCGAATCTGGCGCTTCGCTACACCTCCAGAATCAAACGTTAGGGCTGATCCAACAGCGCCTGGTCGTCCAGGGTCAACGCGGCCCTCTGGTGCGGAATGAGATTGTATCCCAAGTCTTCCAAGTAATCCGCTGATGTCATCTGGGGATAGAGGTTCGTTTGCGCCGCCGAAAGTGCGTCTTCCTGCGACGTATGGGGCCGTGAGTGGCCTCCCATCAATGTCATGCGTAAGGATGCTTCCTCGCGCGCCTTCAAGTGCGTTTTTGTAGTCGTCACTGAAAGGTCTTTCTCTTAACCGTATTGGTGCGAAGCCAACTTCATGCTTGTTCTTTATATTAACATTTTTAGGATGTTGCGTCAATTGGCTTGGTCCATCCGGAACCGCCCCCGTGCTCATCTGCGGGCCGCCATGTTCGCTGGTTAATGCGCCGAACACGCCGACAGTGGATTTGTCGCCGGGGTTGGTGAATAGATCGTTGTCGCTAAACCTGACAGACGGATCATCCAGCAATCGCGCATCATTGAACGACCGTGACTGAACCTCAACCGGGCGCGGCAACTCCATGTTGTTGGCCGATGTGCTCCTGACATTCTCTGTGCGCCGTAGTTCTGTTTCCGCGTTGTAATCTGCCATCGTTTTGCGGTAGAGCGCACTGATCTCATCAGGTCCAGCGGCGTATGGAATACCCAGCCCCGAGTTATCACCGTACGCGTCGTTAAAACGCGCTAGCTCTGGGTGATCTGCATAGGCTCCAAACGTCGTGAATGGCCGGGTCGGCGGCATTGGCTCTGACGTTACGCCCTTGTGTAAATTCAGGAGCCACTGCCCAAAAACAGCGGGGTCCTTTGAATTGCTGTTCATGATAGCAACGCCGTACTGGTCGCGAAGCTTTTCAATCAACGGCTCAGCCGCGTCTATGATCTGCCGATTTGTTGCGCCGCGCAAAATTGCATCGCGAATTGGCTGCTCGATTGCTGTCGCCGGGTCATTCTTGGCGTTGGCTGCAATGCGTTTGGTAAGGTCAAAAGGCTCCACGCTCATCTGTGGGCCGTTGCCGCCGTGCGTGAGTTTGCCCCCCGCCATCCCGACACTTTCCCCACCGCGCACACCAGCCGACAACAGCCCGCCCATCGGCAGCGTGCCCGCAACGTTGAGCGTATCAGGGAGCGCATTGTATCCGCCAAGCTCGCCATCGCGCGGAGCGTGTGCCGTAGCAGGCGTGCCGGTGATGCCATAGCCCGTCGTCGCCTGATGCAGCCGATCCGCAGCGCCGTACACCTCCTGCGGCATACGCAGCAGGCCCGCCATCGTGTTGTGAGCCATGCCGCCAAGGCTCGGGCTGTTGCGCTGTTCGTCGCCAGCCTCCGGATTGAGGCCCGTTGCGCCTAAAATGCCCTTTTGTGCCTACGTGAACAAGCCCGTGTCGTTGCCAACCGGCGTCGTGAGATTTGACCACGCCTGCGGTATCCCGCCACCCGGTTTTGGGCCGTTGGCTTGGTTGCCCTGATACTGGCGTTCAAACGCATCAGGTTCCAGCGCCTGAACAACGCCGGGGTACGTTGGCTTTGTTTTCTGCGCGGGTTGCCCGAACGTCGGCTCTTGCCCGTTCAAAACACCGGCTATGGCGCGATAATCGGCCATTTATGCCGCTTCCTGCTTCCAGAGTGGGCACGTCTCTGGATAGAGGCCGAACACCCCCACATCACCGCCACCCGCTGCCATAAAGCGCTTACGGCCTTCGAGTTGGAACCCGAGCTTCTGCGCGCTGCGGACCGACCGCTCGTTGCTCATTTCGATCTCTGCCGTGATCCGGCGAACTTTGAGCTGTCCGAATGGATAATCGAGAACCTTGCGAAGCGTCGTCGGATGGGCCGATGCGATGTTATCGACGGCAACGCAGACGTGAATGTCTGAAACGTCGTTCTCTTTCTGCCAGTTGTAGAAGTAGCAGCCTGCGAGAATGTCGAGTTGGCCGTCTTGCTTGCGGAAGTTCTCAGGGGCTTGCTCTTTGAGGATGCCAAACCCCACGAACAGCGTTGGCACGATACCGCCGCCCATGCGCTCGTTGACCCACACAGCAATTTCAGCGTCCATGCCGTAGAGAACACCGTCGATAACGGCGGGTTGTGGTTTGGCTGGTGAGGTGTCTTCGCTCAAGGCTGCGCTCCCTTTCGTTCTTTCAACATGCGCGGGGTTACGCCGTAAATTTCGCGCTGACGGGCTTCGACTTCCATCGGGTGCATGCCGTAGCCATACCAGCACAGCAAGCCGAGATATTTGAGTGTGAACCAAACCGGGCCGAGCCGCTTAATCTGGTCAAGGTGTTCGCGCTCGTGGACGTGAACGCTTTCGTCGTCAAAATAATCTGGTAGTATGTACGCAACGCCCCAAGGCATCGCGATGCCAACCCCACCAAGCGACTTGAGCACCCAAGACCAAAACGGTCCCGCCTTCACGATCAAAGCGGGCCTCCCTTTTGGAACATGATGTCTGTGCCGGTGTAGATGACCGGGCAGTTTGCAGCGACCGCGAGCAACAGCGAAAAGTTTTGCCCGCTTCCCGTCATCGACCGCCATTGGCGCTGTGCTGGCGTGCTTTCACGTTCCCAGTCTGCGGGCTGCATCGGCCATGAGATTTCATCCCAGTACCAATGCCGGTTAGCAATCCAGCGGGCGGCAACGTCGGTTGATGTTGCGCGGTAGTCCGAAATGAGCCGCGTATAGGCCCGGTAAGGCTGGGGTGCCGTCATCTGGAGCCGCCCACGGGTTGCGAACTTTCGGTTTGCAGAGCCGAGCTTGTTGTAGGCGTGGGCAACAACACCACGAACCGGAACCTCTGTGTCGTTTTCAGCGTCGTAGTCGGTGTTTCCGGTGTACTTCACCACCGTGCCATCGTTCATGCCGAAAAACAGCCCGTCCGTCGTTTGGGCAACGCTTGTCGCGTCGATCCCGGTAAATTCCGACCATGCGTTGTTGCACAACACGAGTTGCCGCGCTGGTTGGTTGCCACGGGTGCAGTTGATGACCATGAGGCCAGCGCCTAGAACGTCAACACCTTCCCAGATTTCGCCAGTGGCACGGGATGCGACCGCATCAAACCAAGCCTGATAGATCGGCGTTGTATGGGCTGCGATCACCTTCTTTGCATCGGGATTGGGCAAGCCGCCCGGAACGTCAATCAGACCATCAACCGTCATGAGGCCAAGGCTTCCACCCATTTGAATGAATGGTTTTGCCCCTACAAGCTTCGGAACCGACCACGTTCCAACGTGCTGCCACGTTTGCGCATTGTCAGGATCGTTACCGGCATAAATGACAACCTCACCATTCGCAGAAACCGCAACAAGCTGGTCTTGGGCGTCTTTTGAGGCATCCCCGCTAATTGCTGCGATGGCAACGAGGTTGCCGCCCTTGGTCAAGTGCGGGGCAAAGAAGATAGGTGCAGCCTTACCCTGGACTGACTTAGGCGGCAGATACCAGACCGTTGCCGTTTCGCGCTCGATTGCGAACAACCGGCGCACATGATGCAACGGACAAATCAGGTTGCGGCCATCGACGCCGGTAATATCGCAACCACGCCATGTCGCGCCATCATACCAATGGGCGCTATCGAGTGGGGATGAGTTCATGACGACAAGGCGAGGCCCGCCATCGTTCGCTAGCGTCACGCCCTGCCAATCGTCGGCGTGCATGCTGAACAGCGGCGCGGCGGGAAAGTCGGTCGCCGTCGAAACGTCAAGAAGCGAGCCGCCATAGCCTGCAAACAACTTCGACCCGAACGGGATCAGCGATTTGATCGCACCGCCGATGCCAGTAACATGTTTGGCCAGACCGTCGCGCAAATGCAGACCATCAGGCCGCACAATCCAGTTTTGCAGCCGTAGGGCGCTGTCTGGTGGCATTCCAGTAATCGGCGCGTTCGTGACCCACCCCTTGACGGGAAACGGGATCGTGCGCTGATCCGCTTGGGTGATCGTGGCGCTTTTCGACACCGGCAACATCAGAACTGCCACCCTGTAACGGTTGGAAGTGGCGGCTCAAGCATTGCCGGTACGTCCATCGACCGAACCACATGACCGCCGTTGTCCATTTTGATGGCGTCGGCAATCGTGTGCTGGAACAGTTGGAATTCAGCCGCGCTATCGAGGCGTTCCGTCTCCCGCATCGCCCACGCAAGGCCACGAAGCATCAGATCGTCGTCAAAAATCGGCGTGTCGCTATCCGCTGTAAACGCCATGATCTTGGCACCGGCTGCGTTGGTGCCGACGTTCTTCGTCACGTACTCAAAAGAGACGAGCGGCGCATAGGTAGGCGCAAATCGCATCACCTTGCCGGTGAGGTAGTATCGCCACAAGCCAATCCCTGGATAGCGCAGCATTTGCGTGTGTTGGGATGGCGAAACAGGCACCAGCAACCGGCGCGCGTTCACATCGTAGATCGTATCAGGCACCAGCCGCTTGAAGTCGGCAGGCATGGGAAGCGGAACACCTGCCGATGCCTGCAACTGCACGCGCTCTTTGAGCACGCCCCATGCATAAGCACCGGCAAGGTGATTGATGACCTTAGTGAAGGCAACACGAAACTTAATATCGGTCGTGTCGCCTTCGTTGTGCGAACCAAACAGCGTGACAGGCCGGGTTAGGGCTAATTCGTCAGAGATTTGGCGCGCAAGGTCGAGAATGTTCACTCTGCGGCTTCCACTTCCTCAACATAGCGGCGGGTGTATGGGCGTTTTGCCTTGGGTTCGTCGCCAGTGGTGCCAGTGGCATTCGCCGTCGCGTTGGCGAGAAGCTGGGCAACCATCGCCTTGAGTTCTTCGATCTGGTCTTGCTGCTTGCGGTTGGTTTCGGCTTGCTCCCGCTCCACCATCGTCAACCGGGCACCGTTGCCGGATGCCATTTCGCGTTGGGCGAGGTCGCGCAATCCCTTAGCGTTGGGAAGCTGAACGCGGCCCATGCGGCTGTCAGAAGCGCGGCCCAATTCTTCAACCGTCTGAAATCCAGCCGCCCGCAAAATCTGCTGTTCAAGAGCGCCAATCGCGCCCCATTCAGCAAGCGGCGTGCCTTGGACCGGACGGCCCGACTTAGCGAGCCACGATTCATAAGCCGAACGGATGATGTTCTGTTTTGCGTGAGCCACGGCCTGCGGAAGGTTGCCAGGGTCAAGGTTTCCAAGATCGAACAGAATATCATCAACCGGCGACGTGATGGAGAGATACGACGAACGGCCAGGAAGGCCATAGGTCACATCGATGATGGTCTTTTGAGTGCCATCCGAGAGAGTTTTCACCCTCTCGGCAAAGCCTTCAACACGCAGATCGACCTGAATCCCCTTCGGCAATGCCGCCGAAGGAGGGGCTGCGTACACTTTTCCATTTTGATGGGCCTGCATGTGCTGTGTGTCCTTATGCGATGGCGTCGGTGATCAGGCTGTCAAGCTTGACAAACCCGTACTCGTTGGCAGCAAACGCAGCCCCGTCCGCCGTTGCAGCGCCAGCCGTTGCCGTAATGGCACCCGTCGAGGCGTTGTAGGTGCAGGCAGCATCGGCCACGATGGCAGCGGATGCTTTGCCGTAGGCGTAGACAGCCCCATCGTTGGCAATCGCAACCTCTTTGAGATTGTGACGGGCCTTGAGGCTGCGGCGGGTTGCAGAGAACCCGACTTTGCCGAATGAACCAAAAGAAGGCATGTGTCAGTTCTCCCCTATTATGCCGCGTCGAGCAGCAGGCAGTTGGTACGGCGCGAAGTCGTGAGCTGTTGGCCCGCCCACAGGAACGGGATCACAATCCCATCCGCGTTGACTGGCGTCTTGTAGGGCTGCTTTTTCCACTTGAGCTCGGAAAGCTCGCACAGTTCCCAATTCTTGGTCGTGAGCATGTAGGCACGCTCAGCAGCGCCAGCGAAGTTGACGTTCACATCGTGGATCACGTCAGCGCCTTTGTAGGCCACGTTCTCCTGAGCGCCGTCCGCCTTTTGACTGTCCATGTAGCGAATTTGCTGCTGGATGGTGTCTTCGTAGGCGTTGTAAACGTCGTTCGACGCCACGATCAGATCGGGCGAAGTCGCGTTGTAGGAGGCCAGCAAGAACGCCTTGTTGAACTCCTTGCGGATATTGGCCTGCCAAGCGTCAGTACCTGACATTTCGAGGTACTTGTTCTGCCAGTTGGTGTAGAGGGCAGAGTTGATGCCTCCGACCGTTCCCGCGCCGTTTGCCTGAATCCAAGCCTGCAGACCCATCATGCCATCAACCACGGTGCCATCCGAATAGACTTCGGCAGACATGTGGTTGGCAATCGAGGCTTCGCCCGCCGTGATCTTGGCGTCCACCAGCGAGTAAGCCTTTTCATGCCCCTTATTCTGGCGCATTTCGTCACCGGAGATGATGACGTACATGTATTTTTTCGACCAATCGACGTTGAGGTTCGAGAAGTTCTCGCCTTCGTCAATGTTGTGTGCGCCAAGGCCCGAATAGTTCCCGACCGTGGTGTTCGGCATCAGGATCACGGGGCGTTCAAAGCGCGATCCGCCCGATACGTCCTCAGTGATCCGCTTCTTTTTCTTGAAGTGGTTGTATAGGGCATTCATGCCCGTGATGTTGTCGGTTGGCGTGCCTTTGCGGTTCGCAAAAGTAGACGCCGTGACTTCATCGAATGCCTCGTTGATAGCCATTCGGTGTTCCTATTATTTGGACATGCCGCGTTCCCAAGCTGCCGCTGCTGCGGCCTTGGCGTCGGCATAGATTGCGGGTGAATTGCCGGGGGCACTTGTGACGTTGATTGCGCTGGCGGACCTTGCGGCGGCTGCGGCTTTCTTCTGGGCTTCGATCCGGTTTCGGTCGTCAGCCGCCTTGCGCTCTGCTTCCAGCTTATTGCGGGTGACGGGATCGGCCCATCTGGCGCGCTCATAAGCATCTTTAAGGATATCAACTTGCGACAAGTGCGGGGAGGCTGCCCGAATGGCAGGGATCAACGCGGTAATTTGGGGAGACAACAAATCGAAATCCGGCGCGGATGCCGCGAAGCTTTCGACGGTGTTGGTCAAAGAGCTGATCTGCTGCTCTTGCTGGTAATTCTGCTGTTGCGCAGCTTGAGCATCGCGGGCGCGAAGTTCGCGCTCCATGCTCTCAAGCCGCTGCTCTAGGAACGTCTGCTGGCTGCGTTGCTGATGCGTCTCAGGATCGGTGATCAGCGACACAAGATCAATGCTGTTGCGTTCGGCAAACGATCTGAGGAACGTCGCCGGGTCTTTCTGGGCAAGACCAACCCACTCCATAGCATTGCGGATGCCAGTTGCAGGATCAACGCCGTCGCGTTGGAAATAGTCAGAATAAGCGGTCGTCGCTTCGGCAAGAGGGCGAAGCGCTGCGATCTGGCGTCCCTGATGGCTGATCTGGTCATGTGCCTGTGCTTCGCGTTGCTGGTGATACTGGCGGACGCTTTCGGGGGCCTTGGCCCAATCCTCCCGAATGCGAGCTGGGAGATAGTTTGGCACATCGACTGCCAGTGGCTTTTGAGGATCGCCATTGGCACCAGTGGCAGTGATTGGTTCTGTTGGGTCAACGGCCTGTGTTGCATCACCAGCCTTAGGCGCGAACTTGCCATCTGGACCGCGTGCCTTATCGCTAATGGCACCAGTGGCGGTACCTTTCGGCGTGTCGAGGTGCTTATCAAACGCAGCCTTAGCAGCGGCAAGTCCAGCCTCTTTCGATCCAACGGCAGGCTCTGCCGGGTGGGTTGTCTCTACCCGTTCCGTTGGTTCGGTGGATACAACCGGCTCGCTGCCAGTGGCACCAGTGGCGGCAGATGTATCTGCGGTCTGGTTGTCTTCGAGGCTCATCGAACGGCTCCTGGTAAAAATCGGCTGAGGTATTTACGGTGTTCAGCCTGCAAATCATGCCATCGTTGCCGCCACGCAGAGTCGGCGCTGGCCCGCATTGACGCCGGCGTCTCTCCATCGGTTGCGGGAATTGGCACTGTAATGTTCCCGTTGCGCATGTAGCGCGTGCGCTTGGTTGAGCGAGCAAGCATCCAATCGGCTTCGTTCACGTTTCGGATCATTCTTAAAGGCCCTTTCCGTCTGCAAATTTAAGTTGATGGAGCGGCACGCCGTTGAGCGTCATCGGCTTGAGCTTGGCGTCACGGGTCTTTTTCTCGCTATCGAGGTATGACTTCACGTTGTCGGAGGGCTTCAAGCCGCGCTTCTTGCAAAACGCATCGTTGGCGAACCCCTTCTCGCGTTTAGGGTTGACGCGCTCCCAAGAGATTTTGCCGGTCTTCTTGGCCTCTTCGCGCTGGTGGGAGCGTGAGCTAATCCACTTGCCGGATGGGTGCTGATGCTCGGGAACGTCCCGGATGATCATCGGGCACTTGATTTCTTCATGCTGGTCAATCTGGCGACGGTAGCCGGTCGCGGCGTTGTAGTGGCCGGGTTCCTCAAAACTGGCGTCCGGCGATGGCTGGGGGAACCGCTTTGCAAAATGCTCCTTCGATCCTACCCAGACATATGACGGGGCCTCATCTCGCTTGCGTCCGTCCTTGTGATACCACCCAGAGCCTTGGAACTTCGCGCCGTAGATGCCTTCGAACCGGTTGCCGAACGCGACGTGGTTCTCGATGCGGATACACCGTTCGGTCAATTCAGCACCTCTTCTAGCTGTGGCGGAAATGGCGAGCCTTGGACGTTGCCGACTTGCGAACGGGCCTGTTGGCTCTTGAGCTGGGCAACTTCGATTGAAGCTTGAGCCTTGAACTTATCGGCGTCGGCCTTGACCTTCACGGCTTCGCTCTTGGCGCTTTCCGCATCGGCTGCTTTCTGCTCAGCCTGTTGCTGGGCAGGGTCGGGCTGCTGTGCCTGTTGAGCTTGCTGCGCCATCTGACGGGCGGCGTCGATCATGCCGTCTAGTGCATCCTCAGCATCCTTGCCGAGTTTCGCCTTGCGGCACATGCCGGTAAATACCGTGGTCAGTGCAGGCATGAACTGCGGGGCAATCGGAGCCGCTGTCATCATCGCTTGAAGCATCGCACCAGCCGAGTTCGTAAACTGGGCCATCTGGCCCAAGTCTCGCTTCACGTCGGCGGCAATCGTGCTGTCCGTCTCAATGTCGATGATGTAATCCAGCATTGGGGATCGCAGGATTTTCGCGACCTCGTCACCCTCTTGGAACTGAATGTTGGTCATTGCGACCAGCGTTGAAACTTGGAACTTGCTACTCAGAATGTCAGCCAGCTTGCGGATGATGTTGCGGATGAACATCTGTACTTGGGCTTGCTCACGCCGAACGCGCTGGCTTCCCCATGTCGCCTTGATGTCTTGAGCGCCTAGGGTTTCGTTCGGGTTCGTCGCACCGCGCAAAATGTCAGATATGCCGGTCTGCTCAAAAATGGTCTGTTTGATCGCTTCGCGGTGCTTATACAGCGCGTCAAGAACGGCAACGATCCGCTCAATCGGCCACCACATGACGGCTTTTTCAAAGTTGGCACCGCCACCCTTTAAGAACTCGGACACGTCCTCAGCCGCGACGAACTCACCGTCTGACATATCCTTGAGGCGCGCGATGTCTGGCATTGCCGCGCCGTTCGCAACCCCTTTGACCTGCAACTGATTGGTAAGGGCCGTGATGCGCTTGGTGACACGCTCAAGCTCTTGCATGAGCGGCTTGCAGATTTCATAGGGGCAAATCGGGACCAGTGAGCCGACTTCTGATTGCTGGATCACTTCGCCGGGAAAGAAGTCCCGCAACTTTAGAGGATCAGGTTCAACCAACAGCGGCTGCGTCTTGTCTTGGTCCGAGATGAAGAAGCAAGACCGTGAAGCCTTGTCCCAAATCTCATAAACCTTGATCGTGTTGTAAACGCCGCGTGCTGGCTTGCCGTCCTTTGTTTCGGTGATGTCAGTCCGCTTGGTGCCAAACGAAAACTTCTTCATCCGCTCTTCAAGGGCAGCCTTGGGGTCTGCCACTGGCACCACTGGCGCATTCGGATCATGCGTTGCCGTTGCAATCGAGCGCTCAACAAGGCGCTGGACCTCTTCGCGCTTTAGATCGTGCTCGTATGCCTCAAACGGCATTGCCGACCACGTATTGGCGGGGCCGCGAATGTATCGGTTGTAAGGGACGTTCTCAGGGTAGCACTCTTCATGGACCAATGGCGCGAAATGCTCACCCGTTGTCGGGTCCGTCTGCATGTTCTGCTGATCGTGAAACGGCTGATAGCGAACGCGAACAGCGCCGCGACCTGGGGTCTTGTGGCTACGGACGGCCTCAAGCATGATGTCGTCAAACGCGATCATGTCGAGTGTCGCGGTCAACGCACGCTCAAGCACTTGAGCTGCGATGCGCGATGGTTGACGGTCGTTAACGGGTGCAGCGCCTGGAACTGGCTGTTGCGCCGGTTGCGCGCCATTTAGCGCGTTCATCCGGTCAAGTTCAGCCTCGTCTTGGAAACGGCGGCGAATGTCAACCTTGGGCGTAGCCGAATACAGCGCCGGAACAATCGTCTCGATATTCGAGAAGAAAATGTTGAACGCGGTTTTTTCTTTGCCGTTGTAAATCTTGACGGCCTTCTCAGCCGACGTGCGCCAATCCTTTTCCTCTTCGCGCGCAAGCTCAATCTTCGACAGCCACAGCTCAACCTGTGTCTTGCCGGTGCCGAGTGCTTGCTCGTCGCTATCGATAGAGGCGTAGTCGTGGCTCAAGCGCTCAGAGTTCCTTTAAGCGGCGTTGCATTTTGATGATTTGGTCGATGTCCATAGACGGAATGAGTGCGCCGCCGTGGCCGATCTCGAAGCCGTAGTCTCGGGCGGGTTTATTCACGACCTTGGGCACTTCGATCTTGATAGGGCAGTTGACCGCGAACTCACCAAAGCTGTCGGACGCGTGCGAGGCTTCATCGTGGATCGGCGTCGTGTAGGTTCCGAGCGCATCGTTGAACTTGCGGCGGAACCGGCGAAGGCGCTTTAAACCTGCCTGAACGCGCGGCGTATTGTGGAACCTCGTGATTGGCAGCATCGAACGCACTGCCGGAATGCGGTTGTCGTTGCGGTCTGGCACGCCCTTAGCCAAGGGCTTCAAGCCGAGCGCATCCAAGATTTGGTGCCTATGTCGCCCGCCCGCGCCTTGCTCACGAACGCGAACGTCGTGTGGAAGGAAGTGCTTTTCATAGCGGAACGGTTCTGTTCGCCCTAGGCGCTCCATAGCCATTGGCTGTGACCAGCCGTCAAACTTATGCTCTAGCGGCGGCGGGATAAACTGCTCAGGCAGTGCATACCCAACCACATCATCAAAGCCGTCGCCGTTGGTTTCGTAGTAGTCGATGACGTTTACGTAGGTGCCGTCGTGCTGGAAGAACCAAACCGTCGTGTAGTCCGATATTCCTAAGTCCCAACTCGTAAAGACCTTGCGGCGCGGATCGTGCGGGAAGTGACCTATTCGGCCTTCCTTCTCCGCTTGGGCTAACAATCGAGCGTAGTAAGCGCCCTCAGAAACGATCTCATAGCCGCCGTTCCATACGTGTTCGGCCATCTCGGGATCAGCGGAAAAGTCGCGATCCATTTCGTCTTTGAGAACGCCAGGGAACCAAGGGTTATCGCGCCAATTGATTTCGACGCAAACCGCATCCTTGGGCTTGTTCGCGCCTCGGAAGAACTCGTCTACCGGGTCCGTATCCCAACGAGGGTTCCAACTGCACCAAATCTCGGATTCAGGCTTTCTGATCGTTGGGCGAAGTAACCGCCAACTGCGGGCCGATATGCTTTGCGCTTCCTCAACCCACGCAACGTCGAACCCTTCAAGCGACTTGATGTTGTCCGCGTTATAATCCTGCATCCCTCGAAAGACCATCAGACCGCCGCGTGGGCCTCTGACTTCATCGCGAAGAACCTCAAACTTGGATTGAAGCCCTAGCTTGGCGATCTTACTTTCAACGAGCTGCTTAACCGAATCCTTAATGGAGTTCTGGACTTCGCGGATGCAAACAACGCGCTTGCCTTCGAAGGTCTTGAGAACGGCCTGCTCACCAAAGAAGTGAGACTTAGCCCCGCCTCGTCCACCATGTGCGCCCTTATAGCGAGCCGGGTACAAAAGCGGCTCTAACTTTTCGGGGACATCAACCCTGAGAACGGACAACGCGGTATTCTATGACGTTGTGCGTCTCGACTGGATTGTCGGGATCGCCTGCGACTGTCAACGGAAGCACGCGGCCAATCAATGAGCAAAACGCCCTCATGTCTTCTTTGGCTACTTGGCGTAGGTACTTTACGCCGCCTTCGTTTGCGAGAGCCTGAAGGATCATATCCTTGAGTTCGCCGGTCGTTTTGTTGGGCGTGCCCTTCTGACGGCCACCACGGCGTTCGCCCTTCTTAGCGCCGCCTCGTGTGCGTTTTTGGCTGTTTTCCTCTACTTTAACCATTGGTGCGGCTTGGGCAGTCATGCGCTCACCAGCTTGCCAAGAACTGGGGAAGAGACAGTGCCAATAGTCCATTGCGGGACTATTTCTTTCAGCGTGTCGAACAGGGACTTGCTTGATCCCCACGCCTTAGTCTTGGTGTCCTCAGACAGAACGCATGTCTTTACGTTACCCATAGCCATTAGCTGTTCAGCTACCTGCTTGACGGTAAGCGCCTGAAACGTGAAGCCTTTCGCATTTGTTGCTTTACCGCCTTCATAAGACCAGATCGCTCCAGTCACGGCGTCGGCGCATCCCAAATCCATGGCAACGTGAATATCCGTCACTGGCGTTTGTCCTTCCAGAGCATCCGGCTTGCCGGTGAGGTCCGATTGATGGAATATTATTCCAGAGTGTGGGGTGCCAAGCCGTTATTTTTGGCACTTGGTGGAATGGTTTTCTACCGTTCGTGCGGTAGCGGCTTGTAATACGACGCCGAGCTGATGTCTTTTGCTGCGATCTTGCCGTCTGCCGTGGTGATGAACCTATTAGAAGTTTTTTCGATGAACTTCGTGATGATGACCTTACCAGACGTGAGCACCACTCTGATTTTGGAGCCTCCATGGAATGATGTGTGTGGCGCACTCTTCATGGGAGCACTGCATATATAAATGCTGAAACGCCAATGGAAAAGAACGTGGCCATGGCAAGCACTAGCACCCCATAACTTGTCATAAAACCTGCGAACCACGCCATGCCTAATGCAACTGGATCAAACATTTTTACTTCCCTAACTTCGCGATCTTAGCCCAATCTGTCGGGATGCGATCTGCTTTGACACGAAGCAGCGTTTCGGCTGCGAAGTTGATCAAGTCGCTACTGGCATCTGGTGGCAAGACGGCGTGAACCTTGACGCCTGTTGGCTTGGTGACGATGAGAACTGTGCCATTGGCTGTCTTAGTCAGTTGCGGCGGAACCAGCGCGACGTGCGGTGCGGCTTGGTGCTTTGCCACTGGCACCACTGGCGGCTTTTTCGATGACTTGCGCTCTACAGCTTCAACGATGTCTGCAACCATTTCCTCAGCAAGAGTTGAGGTCTTGCGATAGATTGCTGTGCCGGTTTCAGTCACGCCGATCTGGACGTATGTGGGCTGGCCTTTCACGCGGGATCACTTTCCACACTCAACATCAACCGCGCTAATCGTTTTTTACTAAGTTTGCAAACCATGAACTCGTCAGAGTTTGACCACCATTCTATCACTGGTGGTGCCACATTGAATTTCTTGTCGCGCCTAGCCATCTGTACAAGGCAGTGCACTCTATACTGTGAAATCCCAATTGACCGCGAAATATCAGCCTGCGACGCGCCATCATCTACGGCACGAAGAATAGAACAACGGCGCTCCCATGCTTTTTGCTTGCTCGCAATGTGATGCGGAATGACATCATCCCAGGTCAAGGTCCGCTTTCTCCAGCGTCGTATTCGGTCGTCCATTTGTAGAGTTTCTGAGCGTACTCTACCAGATTTTCGGCTGAAATAGTCTGGCCTTTGTTCATTTCAACAGCGAGTTTGAGCACTTCGAGGCTGGTGTTGTTGAGGCCGTGCCAGTTGTCGCGTTCAACCTTTTTGATTGCAGCCGGGGCAGGAATAAACGAGCCACCGGCTGGGTTAGGCGCTGGCATGCTCATGCGGCTTTAAACCCTCTCAGGCTTTCGATGGCGTTGCGAAGCTTTGGATCGTCTAGAGCAGCAACGGCCCGAGCGGCAAATCCGTTATCGGTTTTGACGACTTCGCGCGTGTGGATGTGCTGTGGCGCTGGCAGCTTTGGAAGGCTTGGGCTTGCTGGGGTGTAGTCGTAAGCGCTTGAGCGCTCTTTGATGCGGTTACGGCCAGCAACAAAGAACCCAACAGGTGCCATGATCATGAAGGCGAGCGAGCCAGCGCCAGCGATGAAAATGTTGACGAAGCTGAATGTCACTTTGTCAGGATCAATCGACTTCTCAGGCGTTGCGCCGCTCATGGCGAGGAACAGTTGAGCGGCGACGTTGGTTTGGTTGACGACTGCCGATGACTTGTATTCGACGGCGGCAGAAGCGTTGCGGCTGTTGGCGAGCGCTTCCAGCGTGGCGTTGTACTGTTTTTGGTTTTCGGCAATCTTCACAGCCGTTGCGCGAAGCGATTGAAGGTGTGCGAGTTCGTTGGTGCGTGCCTCACACTTGGCTTTGCAGCCGTTGCGCTTGGACTCATTGGCAACCTCAAGCTGTTTAGCGGCGATTGGACCATCAAGCGTCTCAGGCGAAGCTGGCGCGACAGTCATGGACCAACCATCGGGGCCAACCTTTGCACCAATCAACTTGTCCATGTCAGCGTCGAGGCGCTTCGTGTTGGCCTCCAAGAGCTTGATCTTGTCCTTGAGTTCAACAACGGTGCTGCGACCGTCGTCGTACTTGGCGTTCTGCACCGATGCTTGCTGGACGTCACCGACGCGAATGCTGGAACCATAGCCAAGGTGCGAGTAGAGCGCGACAAGTCCAAGCGGAATGCAGAGGCCAGCCAAAACGATGCCACTGGCAAAGCGACGGTTTTCAACTTCGCTGTACACTGCATCGGGCAGGAGCGCGAAGAATACGGCAACCAGCGCGAAGCCGACGCCGTAAAGCCAGGTCAGAGTGACGCCGTACTTGTAGCTGATGGCAGCGTCAACGATGAGAGCGAACGCACCAAGGGCAAGCCAAAACTTGCCGGTGGTCGTGTAGCCGTCCATGAATTTTGAAAGGAAAGATCGCATGGTGTCCTCCGATGGTCAGGATCAGGGACGCGGAACTGGTTAGATGACGAGTAGAGCGATGGCGACAAGGGCCAATTCGGTGACACTCGTTGCCATGCGGATCGCGATAAATGGCTTAAGCAGAGCGCACGCGGCGAAGAAAATACCGACGATACCAGCAATAGGACGAATGTAGCCGCGCGCCTTGTTGAGTTCGGTCATGCGTTCCTGCTGTTTTGTTCAGCGATGCGCCCTAAATCGGCCATGTGTTGGGGCTAATGATTTGGGCAGTGAGTTTAAAACCGCTGGTTGGTTGCAGTGTGTGTTGGCCGCGAACAGTCAGGTGTTCGGGCGCGTGTGCGAAAAACCAGCGGAGTTCGTGTGTATGTTCGCGTATGTAAAACGGCCCTGCTCTGTCGCAGTTTCGCGTGCTAGAGCGGGGCCGTAATTCTTAGCCTACATTAGCAAAATCGCCGTGCAATTTCGTAGCTGCTTGCACATACGCATCGTGCGCATCGGCCTTAGACTTAAACGTTCCAAGCCAAACACATTTTCCGCCAGATGTAATAGTGGCAAACCAAACTGATGGCTTAGACTTCTTTTGCCAAACACCTTTAAGCCCGGAAGTGTTCGACCTGTTCTTGCCCCTGTTCCGCATATTTTGCGAAAACGAAGCTGGCCTAAGATTATTCAGAGCGTTGTTTTGCTTGTTGCCATCGATATGATCGATGCTCTGCTCGGGCCAGACGCCGCTGTGCAGAAGCCACGCGATTACGTGAGCGCAGTATAAGACGCCTCTAAACCTGACTACGAAATATCCACCGGTCTCCACTGTTTGGACGACGTGTCCAACGCGTATCGTCCCGCGCTGTTTTATCCAAGTCAGATTACCAGATATAGGATCATAGCTAAGATATGAGCCAATGTCATCGGCGCTTGGCCTCAAGTTATCCACCTATGTATTTGAGGCACACGCCTCCATCGTGCTGAAAACATCGGATCACAGGCTACTTTTGCCTCACCGTCAGCCGGGTTCGTCGGGTCTACTGGACCGCACAACGATACACCTTTCAGGCACTCTGCCTGATTTGCGGGGCAATTTCAACCCGTTGCAGATACCGATCCTGAATTTCCACAACGCGCATTGAGGCGAGCACCTCGATCAGCATCTTTGCGCCGGTCTTGGTCTTGGAAATCATCGTCGATTGCTGGCCTGCGAATGCGTGTTCCGAGGCAATCCGAGCAACGTCACCGATCTTGAGCGGCGCAATCTCCAAATTTGACCGCACGCGGCGTCCTGAGATTTCGTTGAGGTATTCCATGCACTGGGGCGGGAGCGGGCTGGGAGGGCCGTATTTGCCATCATAGCGTAGCACGTTGGAGACGAGGCGTCGAGGTGCGCGGCTCATCTGGTAGAGCAGTTGCCCAATGTCGTCCTGATGTTCGGCCTGGACGATGGTGTAACCCCTAAAAAGCGGCATTTTGCGGAATTTTGGCTCAGGGACGGCATTCAGCTTGCGGCTGAATTGCGCGCGCAATTCCTTTTCCTCGAAAGGGACAACAGCCGAATAGCCACGCTCAC
>Ga0247840_10003158_pt1 | contig 28258 bp, 25 predicted proteins | sample LaCruzMarch2015__FD_192404 | JGI IMG/M metagenome (GOLD analysis project Ga0247840, IMG submission 192404) | Freshwater microbial communities from meromictic Lake La Cruz, Castile-La Mancha, Spain - LaCruzMarch2015_17m | ecosystem: Environmental > Aquatic > Freshwater > Lake | place: Spain...
CCGAACTTGTGTGAGATGCATAGGAGCAGGGTAGCGGGTAACGCCCGTCTAGAGCAATCTTAGAGGTGCGAACAGTGACGCCAATGCCGAAAGGCTAGGATTCCATGTTTACGCAAGTAGACTTGGAATAATCTCACTGAAAGGTGAGAGTGCAACGGCAAAATCCTTACCTCTGTGCAAGGCCGTGTCCGGGCATCTCACAAAGGCTCGATGCAGTAAAAAGTTGAAAGATAAAAGTTGAAAGTAAATGCACAATGCATTACTTTGTAACTTTTAAACTTTATAACTTGATAACTGACACCGAACTTGTGTGAGGTGTCTGGAAGCGCCGCTTGAGCTAAACAGTAATGTTTGGCCCAGATAGATGATTATCGTCCGCCTTCGGGTGGATACAGAATTCGGCTTATAGGTATAAAGGTATATGGAAGGGCGCGCCGTAAGGCGCGCCCTTTCTCTTTAGTAAGAGAGGTGTTTCCCGCCCGAGGCGGACAGGCCTCGGGTAGTGAAGTCCGCTCAGGGAGGACGAACGGACGGAGGTGACTCCTCTGGTACATAATTTTATTAAAATATTTTTTGTATATAAGCAAAAATCCTGTATACTACTACGGATAAACTGGTATAAAGTATGGTCAAAAGATTTTTCAAGATTTTTTATAAAGAAATCAACGGCTTACATGAAGCCGCTTACTTACTTGGGCTTTTTGCTTTATTTTCCCAGATATTAGCTTTACTACGAGATAGATTGTTCGCATCTTCTTTTGGAGCAAGTTCAACTCTGGATATTTATTATTCTTCTTTTAGAATTCCTGATTTTATTTTTGCTACAGTAGCATCTCTTGTGTCCATTTCAGTACTTGTACCTTTTATTACTGAGCGTTTGGATAAAAATCCCGAAGAAGGAAAAAGATTTATTAATAGTATATTTTCTTTTTTCTCTATTTTAATAATTTTTGTAAGTATCATCGCTTATGTTTTAGTACCATACATACTACCCAAAATTTTCCATGGTTTACAATCGGAATCTTTACCACAGTTGATTTTAATGACGAGGATTTTGCTTCTCTCCCCAATACTTCTTGGTCTCTCAAATTTCTTTGCCAGTATTACTCAAGTAGGAAAAAGATTTTTAGTTTACGCTTTAAGCCCGCTTTTTTATAATCTAGGAATTATTGGAGGTGTTGTGTTTTTATATCCAATATTTGGTATTTATGGTCTTGCTTACGGTGTAGTTATAGGAGCATTTATGCACTTAGCTATACAGTTACCTTTTGTTTTTGCCAGTGGATTATTTAAACCTTGGCCCCCCTGTTTTGATTTTAGTTTGATAAAAAAAGTCGTTATTGTTTCTGTTCCTAGAACCATTACTTTGGGTATGACCCAGATTTCAATCATAGCTCTTTTAGGAATAGCCTCATACATGAAAAATGGTTCAATTTCAATTTTTAATTTAGCGATGAACTTGCAATCTGTTCCTCTTACGATTATCGGGGTGAGTTATTCTATAGCCGCGTTTCCAATGCTTGCTAAACTTTTTACCAATGGACAGAAGAATGAATTTATAGAACATATTATCACTGGAGCAAGACACATACTTTTTTGGTCTATTCCTGTCAGTATTTTATTTGTTGTTTTGAGAGCTCAAATAGTTAGAACCATATATGGAGCGGGAAATTTTAGTTGGTCTGACACAAAACTTACAGCAGCTGCTTTGGCTGTTTTTGCTATATCTGTAGTTGCTCAGTCGCTCGTACTGCTTTTTATAAGAGGCTATTATGCTACAGGAAATACAAGCAAATCACTTTATACAAGTGTCGTCACAGGGATATTTACGATAGGCTTTTCTTACTTTTTTGTAAAAATATTTGTTATGTTTCCTTTCTTTAGATATTTTATAGAACATCTTTTTAGGGTAGAGGATCTTGCTGGAACAGAAGTTTTGATGCTTTCGTTTGGCTTTTCTTTAGCTCAGATAATAAACTGTATATTTTTATGGATTATGTTTGAAAAAGATTTTAGAGGTTTTTCTGTACCGCTTTTAAATACTTTATTCAAGAGTTTTTCTGCTTCAATAATCATGGGTTTTGTTACTTATCTTGGATTGAATTTATTTGATAATGTTTTCAACATCAATACTTTAGTGGGTATTTTCCTCCAAGGTTTTTTCTCAGGAATCCTTGGAATAATAGCTTGTGCGATAGTACTAAAGATTTTGCATAGTGTTGAATTAGAAGAAACAATTAGCTCATTCCATAAAAAGTTCTGGAAAGTTAGACCTATTGTTCCAGATACCAGTGAATTGTAGTCTTGCTTTTTTTGCTATTCTAAGATATACTTTCAGTCAATTAATTTAAATATTATGTCACAAGATCAATTAATAAAACTTGGCTGCAAAGACTGCAAAAGAATAAATTACTGGAGCAGAAAAAACAAAAAGAAAGTTGAAAGAAAAATAGAACTTAAAAAGTATTGTAAATGGTGCAAGAAAAATACAATACACAAGGAAGTTAAGAAATAATCAAAATAAAAACCCCCAAACGAGGGTTTTTATTTTGATTATTTTGTGTTATATTTTTACGAACGGGGGATTGGTGAAATGGTATCACAAGGCACTCCAAACGCCTTAGTAGAGGTTCGATTCCTCTATCCCCCGCAAATCAAATAATTAATAGTGTGTATTTGTCATTCCCGCGAATGCGGGAATCCATCTTCGTTATTGCGAATAAAGCGAAGCAATCCAGAAATTTAACCTAGATTCCCGCATTCGCGGGAATGACAGGAGAAGAGAATTGTGTTTCTACATATTTCTTTATCCCAGTAGTAAAGAAATAGTAATTTCTTACTACGGGACTACGCTCTCAAATATTTTTTTAGAATATTTTGAGCTTTAATTATATTTTTTCCGTTAACAGGATTTAACCATATTATACGCTTGTTTCTCTTAAACCAAGTTCTTTGCCTTTTTACAAATTGCCAGATTTCTCTTTCTAGATTTTGAGTCATTTGTACGAGCGTGATCTTGTTTTGTAGGAGAAGTGCAACGTTTCTGTATTCAAGACCAAAGGATTCCAAGCGTTTCCAAGATACTCCAGATTTGTGAAGGTTTTCAACTTCTTTTATCATTCCAGCTTTTATTCTTTTTTGTAGTCTTAAAGAAATTCTTTCCTTAAGGGTTTTATCATCAAAATCCAATCCTATGATGAGAAAATTGTATTTGCTCGGTAGTTCTTTTACAGCGGGTATATTACCGAGTGTTTTAGCTATTTCTATTGCACGGATTAGACGAACTTTATTTTTTGAATCTATATTTTTTGCTCTAGCTGGGTCAAGCTTTTTAAGAATTTCAAAAAGTTTATCTAAATTCTTCTCTTCCAATTCTTTTCTAAGTTTTGAATCAGGTTTTACTTCTGGGAGTAAAATATTTTTAACTATGCTGTCTATATAGAAACCAGTACCTCCACAGATTATAGGGAGTTTATTTTTTGATATTATCTCTTCAATTTTTTCTTCAGCTAATTTTTTGTATTTTGCAACTGAAAAAGAAGTTTTTGGACTTACTACATCAAGAAGATAATGGGGAATACCAGCCATTTCTTTTTTTGTAATTTTTCCGGAACCAAGATCCATGCCCTTGTAGACCTGTCGCGAATCAGCACTTATGACTTCTCCGGAAAATTGTTTGGCAATTTCTACTGCAATATCACTTTTCCCTGTGGCAGTAGGACCTAGAACTACCAAAACCAGTGGTTTACTTTTAGTATTTTTCATTTGTGCCGGGAGAGAGAATCGAACTCTCATGAATTTCTTCGCACGATTTTGAGTCGTGTGCGTCTACCAATTCCGCCATCCCGGCAATTTAACTTGTGCGAATAAACTATACTCAATTTATTAACAAAAATCAATTTTTGAAGGTCCAAAAAATATGCTAAAATATATCGATAAAATAATCAAAAAAGTTATGTCATCACAATTTTACAGCGATTCAATATTTTGGGTAGAACTAGATAAGATAAAACCAAATCCTTTTCAGCCAAGAAAGGAGTTTGATGCGGCTCGTCTTAAAGATCTTGCTGAATCTATAAAACAATATGGTGTTTTACAGCCTCTTGTTGTTACAAGAAATGAAGTTGTAAAAGAAGATGGTATTTTTGTTGAATACGAACTTATTTCAGGAGAGAGAAGATTACGTGCTTCTAAAATAGCCGGGGTATCACAAGTGCCTGTTGTCATACGTTCAAACGAAGAAAGTAACTTGATGAAGCTTGAACTTGCTATTATTGAAAACTTACAGAGAGAAGATTTGAATGCTGTAGACAGAGCTGAAGCTTTCCAGCAGCTTGTTAAAGAGTTTGGTCTTAAACACGTCCAGATTGCTCAGAAAATGGGCAAGAGTAGGGAATACGTATCAAACAGCCTTCGTATACTTTTGTTGCCAGGACATATGCTCTTGGCTCTCAGGGAGGGCAAAATAAGCGAGGGACACACAAGACCTCTTCTTATGCTTGTTGATAGAAAAGAAGAACAGGAAACTCTGTTTAAAGAAATTATGTACAAGAAAATGACTGTTCGTGACGCTGAATTGGTAGCCAGAAAAATAGCAACCGAAAGAGCTAGAAAGAAAGAAATTATTTTTGATCCAGAAATTTTCTCTCTTGAAGAAAAGTTTACGGAATCTCTTGGTACAAGAGTTCATATAGAAAAAGGTCAGAATGGCGGAAAGCTTACTATAGATTTCTTTTCAAATGATGATCTAAGATCAATTCTTGACTTAGTAGAAAGTCAGAAGAAAAGAAAAAGTGATGAACTTTTGAATAATCATATTTCCAAAGTAGGAGAGATTAAACCGATAACAGAAGAAGCTCCTATAGATGACAGGAGTGCAGAAGAAAAGAAAGCTGATGAAGAAAGTGAGGAATTATATTCTGTAAAAAATTTTAGTTTATAGGTTTAATAACAAGAAAATAAAAAAATGGGTTTTCGCGAAGCGAAAACCCATTTTTTATATTACTTTTTTTTCTGTTTTTCTAAATAATTACTGATATGTCTTTTTGCCATATTGGTTTTGACGATCTCAAGCCATTTAGAGCTAGGTTTGCTTGACTCTTTGGTTATGATTTCTACAATATCACCATTTTCAAGGATTGTTTTTATAGCAACCATTTTTCCGTTTATTTTAGAACCATTTGTATGATCTCCGATATCAGAATGTATTGCATAAGCAAAATCTAAAGTGGAAGATCCGACAGGTAAGTCTACAACCTCTCCTTTTGGTGTAAATACGAATATTCTTTCATTAAAAAAATCTGTTTTAAGGCCTTCTATAAATTCTTCTTTGTCAGAATTTGTTTTTATACCATTTTGAGAATCGGCAAGCTCGGTAATCCATAGAGGCATTTCTTTTTTACTACTGTCTTTATTTATTTTAGCAAAATTTAAAGTTTTAGGTAAAAATTGCATGAACCAGTTTATACCAAAATTATCTTTTGGTTGATTACTTTTGTTTTCTTTGTATGAAATGTGAGAAGCAATACCGTATTCGGAATTTTTGTGCATTTCTTGCGTTCGTATTTGAATTTCAACAATGGATCCATCTCCTGTGAATACTGTGGTATGAAGACTTTGATATCCGTTTGGTTTAGGGAAGGCAATATAATCTTTTATTCTTCCAGGAAGGGGTCTCCATTCGCCATGGATTATGCCAAGAACTTTATAGCAATCGGCTATATTATCCAAATTTATTCTAAGAGCAAGTATGTCGTAAATTTTGCCTATATCATTTTCATGAGTTTGTAATTTCTTATATAAACTATAAATACCTTTAAGACGAAAATCAGTTTTAAAATTTAAAATTTCATTTTTAGCTAAAGCTTTTTTAACCGATTTTATGAATTTTTCAAGCCTTGGAAGCGTTTCTTCTTTTGCTTGTTTTAAAAGTTTTAATGTTTCCTCATATTCTTTAGGAAGAACATATTTAAAAGAAAGATCTTCTAGTTCGCGGGATAATTTTCTGATGGAAAGTCTGTATGCAAGAGGAGCATATATTTCCAAAGTTTCCATGGCGATTCTTTTTTTCTTGTCTTCGCGAACATACTGCAGAGTTTTCATATTATGAAGTCTGTCTGCAAGTCGAATAATAAGGACTCGCACGTCTTGCGACATAGCCACCATAAATTTTCTCAGACTTTCTATGTGTCTTTCAGCCCCGCGATATTTAACCTTACCAAGCTTTGTTACTCCGTTTACTAGAAAAAGAATTTCTTCTCCAAATTCTGTTCTGATGCAATCTTCTGTGGCTACTCCATCTTCTATGGAGTCATGAAGGAGTCCTGCGGATATTGTAACAGCACCCATTTTCAATTCGGCTAGAGTTTTCGCAGTTTCGTATACGTGATTGAAATACGGTTCTCCCGATTTTCTTTTAACATCTTTGTGGGCATTTTCAGCAAAATCGTATGCTTTTTTAATAAGTGCTTTGTCTTCTTCTGTAGGAGAGTCTATTAATAAAATAATTTCTTCACTAGTCATAGTATTATATTATTCTTTTTAAAAAAATAGGCAAATTGGTTTACTATAATTTGTTTTTTTAAAGAAATATTAAGGAGGATCTAAATTTAGATTAAAAAAAAGGGTTCGGTCTTATGACCGAACCCCATCAAGTTTTTGTTTAACAGCTGACCGCACAACATTGTTCCTCTTCTACGTATCGTTTGGATGAAAACATTTCCAAGGCCTTTTTGACGTCTTGGATTTCATCTTCAAACATAGCAAGACCACCATGTGGTGGACCATATCTTTTCATATCTTCGGTTATTTTGAGAACACAACCGTTTAAAAAATTATCACCACGGACAAGATCTAGGCCCCCACTATCTGGACCCAAACGAATCTTCCTGAGTAGCTTCGCGGGGATGAAGGCTCCAAAATTCAATATTTCTTCGCCGTCAATGCATTTATGAGAAACTTCTTCCAGATTGAGTTTCTCTTGGCATATCATGATGAAATTTCTCCCGAGTTCTTCACCACCTTCGCGGAAGAGACCATGATAAAATTCTTCGTTGTGTTTGAGTTTGCCATGAACTGAAATTTGGCAACAACCTGGATAGCTTTCTGGGGCCATTTTTTCTATGTTCCATTGGCCACGCCTTTGAAGTACGACCATCAAAACTTCTTCGTTGTTTGGAATCGCGGTAATCAAAATCAATCCAACAGACTTTTTCATTTGTCACCTCCTCATTGTATAAGAACGTAAAACAGTAGAGGGCTATCCTTTACTGCACAACTTTATTCTTCTGCAATTATATATCTAAATAGCTATTTTGTCAACTAATCTGCGAAGATGAGATATTCGCATATTTAAAAAAGATAAAGGCGAAATCTTTGCTAAATCAGCAAAGATTTCGCCTTTGTAATATTTTTTATTTTATTTTGTCCAATTTATCTGGTCTGTTATTCGGACATTTGTTACTACTGCAACGTTCAGGAATAGTTTTAGTGCCTTCCATCATTAATGCGTTACAGTCAGGACAAAGACGGCCTGTTGGTTTAGCTTTTATTGCGTTTCTACATTTTGGATAATTTGTACAACTATAAAAGACTCCAAATCTTCCGCGTCTTTCTGCCATTTCGCCATCTTTACACATAGGACATTTTACTCCAGTAGTTGGTATTTTGGCATTCTCATCCTTCTTTATATATTTACATTTTGGATAGTTTGAACAAGCTACAAATCTGCCGAATTTACCATCACGTTCAACAAGTTTACCCGTTTTACATTCTGGGCAAAATTCTCCAGTTTCTTTTGGTCCCTCAAGTTCTTCCCCTGAAATCTTTCTAGCGCCGACACATTCAGGAAAGTTTTTACAGCTCAAAAATCTGCCTGTTTTGGCAAGTTTTATTACCATAGGTCCATTACACTTTGGACATTTAATTTTTTCATCTGCTTCACCGAGATTTGTAACTTTTTCTATCTTATCTTTAGATTTAACATCTTTTGAAAATGGCCCATAGAAATCTTTTAAAGTTTTTAAATATTCTCTCTTACCATTTGCTATATCATCAAGCTCATCTTCCATCTCAGCTGTAAAAGTATCGCTGATATATTGTGCAAAGTTGTTTTCTATAAAAGTACTTACGACATCGCCGACGTCAGTTGGAATCAAAGTTCTGTTTTGTTTTTCTACATATTGTCTTTCTTCAAGAGTTTTCATAATAGAGGCATATGTAGAAGGTCTGCCAATTCCTCTCTTTTCAAGTTCCTTGATCAAGCCCGCTTCAGTGTATCGTCCTGGTGGTTCAGTAAACTTTTCTTGGCTTCTAATATCTAGAAGTCTAAGAATTTCTCCCTCAGTTATTTTTGGAAGTTCAACATCTTCACCTCGTGCATCTGGATCAGCTTTTAGCCAACCATCAAAAAGCATTTGTGATCCATTGATAGAAAAAGTAGGAACTGTGCCACGAGATGATAATTCATTTTTCGTGGTTTCGTTTTTAGCACCTACTTCTACTGTAATTTTTGTTCTAAGGATTTTTGCATCTGTCATCTGAGAAGCAACTGTTCTTTGCCAAATAAGCCGATAAAGTTTTTTCTGATCATCAGCTAAACCAGCCATTTCTTTACTTGTATCGGTTGGTCTTATCGCTTCGTGAGCTTCTTGCGCATTTTTGCTTTTTGTTACATAAACATTTCTCTTTGCATAATTTGCGCCATATTTTTTATTTACCAATATTCCTATTTGATCAAGAGCTGTGGAACTTAAGTTTGTACTGTCGGTTCTCATATAGGTAATAAGTCCAGCTTCATAAAGCTTTTGAGCTATGCGCATTGTGTTTGAAGGTGCATATCCAAGGCGAGTGCTAGCTGTCTGTTGGAGGGTAGATGTGGTGAATGGAGCTTTTGGAGATCTTTTAGCTTCTGTTGCGGTAACACTTTTTACTTTCCAGGTTTCTTTTTTACCGACATCAAGAATTTTTTCAACTAATTTTATATCACGAGGCTCTTCGTCGCATCCGAGTGTTACTTTTACTTTATCTTTAGTTTCTGTGTCAGCTTCAATAACCCAGAATTGTTCTGGTTTGAATGCGCGGATTTCTCTTTCTCTCTCCATTATTATACGAAGAGCGGGGGATTGAACTCGTCCAGCAGACAGTCCATAGCGAACTTTTTTCCAGATTAATCCAGAAAGATCGTAACCAACAAGTCTATCAAGAACTCTTCTCGCCTCTTGTGCTTTTCTTAAATCTTCGTCTATCTCTGTTGGATGTTCCAAAGCCTCTTTTATTGCATTTTTTGTAATTTCATAAAAGCGAACTCTCTTTGGATTTTTTAAACCAACTGCTTCTTTAATATGCCAAGCAATAGCTTCTCCTTCTCGGTCAGGGTCAGTTGCGAGTAAAACTTCATCAGCTTTTTTGGCTAGCGATTTTATTTCGGAAACTACTTTCTCTTTGCCAGGACTGATTTCGTAGTGGGGAATAAAGCCTCCAGGAATATCAATTGCATCTTTATTACTTTTAGGTAAATCACGAATATGCCCGACGCTTGCTCGGACTGTGTAGGCTCCTTCCAAATATTTTTCTATCGTCTTCGCTTTTGACGGAGACTCAACGATTAATAATTTCATCCCGTTAGAGACAGGTCGCGGTCGTTACCGTTTTTCCTATCAAATTGATTTGTTTATAAAGTTTCGACATTTATTATTTCATTATTATTTTACAAGCGACCGCGGTCTCTAACGGGATTCATTTCACATACTAATATAACATAATTTAATTTTTAGCAAATTTTTAAACCAATTTTATCTCTCCCCAAATTTTCTTTTATCAACCATTTTATTATCATTTGTTCTGTTTTTACTTCAACCAATCCAAGTTCGCCATGGCGAACTTGAGGAAGTAGTGATATAATTTGATTGTGAGAAAATATCGTAGATATAAAGGAATTCCTGTTAATTCTTTTGGTATACCGATTTTTGATGTTAATAAGAACGATACGAAGAAGATTGAGAAAAAATATTTTCAATATCACTATTTTAGTAATAATTTTGAAAAAACTTCGCCTAAAAATCTGATCGTTATGTATGATATACCTCATGAGAAGAAAAAAGAGAGAGATTGGTTTAGACGTCATTTAAAAAAGTTTAATTATATAATGATACAGAAAAGCGTGTGGGTCGGTCCATCGCCGTTACCAAAAGATTTTCTTGATTATGTAAAATCCATAGGTCTTATTAATCAGTTAAAGACTTTTAAATTAGCTAAATCATATACAGGGAAGGAAAATATATAAAAATGTTTTTGTAATATGAAGTTCGCCATGGCGAACTTGAGGGAACGTATATTAAAAGCTGGTTTTTAATGATTAAATTAATCTGATTTCTCCCATGCTTTCTATTATCAATCCTTTTATTTCCATTATTGAAAGCAAAGCACTAACTTTTGAAACAGGAAGTTTAATTGTTCGGATAAGATCATCTTTAGTCATAGGCTCACTTAGAATTTTTATAACAAGTAATTCTTCTTCTGAGCAGTCTGCATATTTAAGTTCTAAATTTTGTGGAACTTCATCTATTTTAAATCCAAGTGCTTCTAAAATATCTTCACTGTTTCTCACAGGTGTTGCTCCAAGGCGTATAAGCATATTTGGCCCCTCAGAGTTTTTTGAAAATATTGATCCAGGGACGGTCATAACTTCTCTGTTGTATTCAGTCGCAAGTTTAGAAGTGATAAGCGTTCCAGATTTAATTTCTGCTTCTATCACAAGTACTGCGTGTGACATTCCAGCCATAATTCTATTTCTCTGAGGAAAGCTGTATGGTGTGGCATGAAATTTTGGTTCAAATTCTGAAATTAATGCACCGCCAAATTCTAGAATTTTCAAAGCTAAATTTCTATGGGAACTAGGGTAGAGAACTGATTCGTCTAAACCTGAGCCGGGGACTGCTATTGTTTTTAATCCAGCATCTAATGCAGCTCTATGAGCGATTCCATCTATTCCAAGAGCTAATCCGGAAACTATTGCAATATTATAACCGCGAAGACCTGAAATAAGTTTTTCACAAACATCTTTTCCATATGGAGTAAATTTTCTTGAACCGACTACGCAAAGCAGTTTAGTTTCTGGTCCAGGTAATCTTCCTTGAATATAAAGTTTTTCTGGGGCATCAGGAATTTCTTGAAGTAATTCTGGAATTTCTTCTCCTTCTGTCGAATTTATTTTAAAATCTTTTAATTGCATCTCTAAAATTATTATAACAATCTTTTTCTAAAATAAAAAAGAGCCCTACCCAACATGACATTGGGTAGGGCTAAACACGGACTGTATGGCCGACAAACCTCTCTTGTCGGCTACCCGTAAGCCTTGGTGGGCTATTATCTCACCAACTAGCTGATAGGACGTGAACTTCTTTGACAAGAATAATCCACGCATTACTCATATTTACCAGTCGTGTTTGTAATTATGATAATCTGTATTTTATTGTAAGTCAATATTTTGTATTTGTTTTTTTGTAATTTTCCTATAATATATAATATAGTATTTAAAATAATTATATAAAAACATGTTAGATATTAAATTTATCCGAGAAAACAAAGATCTCTTCATAGAAGCCTCAAGAAAGAAACATCTTAAGTTTGATCCAAATGAGCTTATTAAAGCCGATGATAAAAGAAAAGAACTTCTTGCTTCTATAGAAAAGAAGAGATCAGAACAAAACGCTGTTTCTTTGAGATTGCCTCAAATCACAGATGCTGGTGCAAAAGGAGAACTTCTTTCTCAAATGAAAGTTCTAAAAGAAGAATTACAGAAGGAAGAAGAAAAGCTAAAAGAGGTGATGAAAGAATGGCAAGCTTACATGCTTCAGGTACCAAATATTCCCGATGTCTCTGTTCCCGAAGGTGAAAGTGATGCTGATAATAAAGAAGTAAAAGTTTGGGGTGAAATTCCTAAATTTGATTTCAAGCCAAAAGATCATATTGAGCTTATGGAAAAGCTAGACCTTGCTGATTTTGAGATTGGCTCAAAAGTTGCTGGCTTCCGAGGATATTTTTTGAAAAATGAAGGAGCTGAACTTGAATTTGCAGTTTGGCAACTTACAATGGACTTGTTTAGAGATAAAAAGAAAGATTACCATTTTATGTTTGTTCCTTCTTTGGTTAGAAGAGAGACATTGCTTGGTACTGGATATTTACCGCAAGGAGAAGATGACTTATACAAAACTCAAGATACAGATTATCTTGCTGGTACAGCCGAAGTTGCAACTATGAGTTATTTTGCAGACAAAGTTTTGGATAAAAAAGATTTACCGATTAAGAAACTTGCTTTTTCTCCAGCATTCAGAAGAGAAGCGGGAAGTTATAGTAAAGATACAAAAGGACTTTACAGAGTTCATGAGTTTATGAAGTTTGAACAGGTTATTCTTTGTGAAGCTTCTCATGAAATAAGCGTAAAACATCACGAAGAACTTCTTTCAAACGCTGAAGATATTTTGCAGGCTCTTGGTTTGCCATATCATGTAGTAGTAAACTGCGGAGGTGACTTGGGTCAAGGTCAAGTTAAAAAATACGACATAGAGACATGGTCTCCATCACAGAATAAATACAGAGAAACCCATTCTTGCTCATATTTCCATGATTTTCAGACAAGAAGATTAAATATTAAATATAGAGATGTTGACGGTAAAATGAAATTTGCTCACTCATTAAATAATACTGCGATTGCTACTCCTAGAGTTTTAATACAAATTGTAGAAAACTATCAACAGGCTGATGGCACGATCAAAGTTCCTGAAGCTCTCAAGAAATATATGGGGGGAAAGGAAGTGATAGGGAAGAAAAGTTAAAAGTTAAAAGTGAAAAGTTATAAAGTTAAAAAGTAAAACACAAAGGAGAGTCGCTTCGCGACTCTCCTTTGTGTTTAAATTAAAAATTAATGCAAAAAAGTCATCTTAGTAATATAATAGATATGGTTATATGTTAAGCTCGTGGTATTTATATGATTAGGGTAGAAAATATCGCGGATAACTTTTTTAGTAAAATGAGTTCAAAATCAAACATTAGTACAACTCTCTCAGAAAGAAGGAGAAAACATTTTTTGTTGAAACTTCTAATGTTTTTATTCTTGTTTTTAATAATTATTATATCTTTGATATTTATTACTCATTATGATGGTATAAAAATAAAAGAAATAGATGTAGAAGGAAATTCTACTATAGAAAAACAAGGTATTTTGGATTTGGTAAATGAAAAAATGTCCAAAAAACTATGGTTTTTTATAAATAGAGATAATATTTTATTTTTACCCAGAGCAAATATCACATATTCTATCCAAGATAATTTTAAAAAAGTAGAAAAGGTTTCTATAGAATGGGGCGGTATTAAAAAAATAAATATAAATATTATTGAAAGAGTAGAAAAAGCTTTGTGGTGTGATGGTCTAATATCAGATTCCAAAAAATGTTTTTTCATTGATTCTACTGGTTATGTGTTTGGAGAAGCACCAGCGTTTTTAGGAAACCCATTTCCAAAATATTATGGAATATTAACTGAAAATCCTATAGGCAAGTATTATTTTAGTGATGGGCAATTTTTGAAAATTTTTGAATTTTTTGAGGGAGTAAAATCTTTAAACTTTAATCCAGAAAGTTTAAATGCTATAAACAGTCATGAATATGAAATACTGTTGGCCGATGGAGGAATAATTAACATAAATGATAAACAAGTTTTTTCGGAATCTCTAAAGCGTTTGAATGCTCTTATTGAGAATGGTTATATAAAAACAGACAAAACTAGTTTAGAGAAAATAAAACACATAGATTTGTGTTATGGAAACAAAGTCTATTACGATTTCAGATAGTTCAAATTAAATTGTCCGGATCTATGTTTACAGAAAAGTTTGGAGGAAGCGATTTTAATATGTCGCTTAATTTTTTGTTAGGCCACTCTTGTCCAGGAACTTTCATTATTCCATTGACTCCATATTTTCCTTTTTCTTTTGGAATAAAAGCGGGAAATATATCTATCTCATAGGGAGCTATTTCACGTTGAAAGTTTTTTATAAAAGGTATTATTTCGTTTTTAATTCCTGTTATAGAAATTTTTATTAAAGTAGAAAAAGGAGGATAACCTAATTTCTTTCTGTCTTCTAATTCATCTCTATAAAAATCTACTAAATTGCCTTTGACAGCATATTCAAATACTTTTTGTTCTATGTCTCTTGTCTGAATTATTAATTTTCTGTCAGTAACTGCGCGCATTTTTAGTAAGATATTTAAGACTCTTTCATTTATTCTGAAATCTGGAATAGAAAAAAAAGAATCCATAGATACCACGGCCGAATTTTCTATTTTCTCAGACAAATATAAAAGAGCCATTTCTGTACCTATCAGAATACTTTGTGGAGAATTATAAAATTTTTCGGCCATCATTGTAGCTTTTTTATGAGTTGGAGTAATATCGGAATCTATTCTGTATATTTTTCCGTTAGGATAAATTTCTTTGAGTTTTTCTTCTATTAATTCTGAACCTATCCCGAGAGTCGTGAGTCTCCAACCATCACACATTGCACATTTTTCAAAAGCACTTCTTCTTTCTCCACATTTATGACAAAGGAAAAAATTTTCAATAGGTGATTTGTGAAGTACCGTATGTGTTCCACATGTGTTGCATTTAACAATATTTCCGCAGTCAGCACAGATGGTAGAGGGGGAAAGTCCTCGGCGTGAAGTAAAAATAAAAAGATGTTCATTATTTTCTACGCTTTGTATTATTTTTTCTTCCAAAATTGGGCTGAAAACTCTAAACTCTTTTTTATTTTCCTGTTCTCCTCTGACGATTTCATCTTTTTTTAACCTCATATCTACTATTTCTTGAGAAGATGTGGTGAGGGAACGAAATTTAAGAGGGGCTACTTCAACGAGTTCTCCGCTTTTAAATCTCCAAATAGTTTCGGTTCTTAATAATAAATCCCCGAAAATTATTTTTGATTTATTTTTTTGTGCAAACATTTCTGCAAAATTTCTGATATCTATATATGGTCTATTTTGGATTTTGTAAGCTCTGGAATTTTCTTTATCTAGAATTATTGTACTGATTTTGTTTTTTGGGATAGAAAGAAATCCTCCAGTAGCTACAATTAAAAGGGGATGATCTTCAACAAGGATTTTGTTTATGGTGTCTATAATATCTTTTTTATTCATAGAACTGTGTAAGATGAAAGTATAATTTTCAATACCTTTCTGAAGTTTTTCTACAGCTTTTTTAATATCTTGGATGGTTGGTAAACAAAAGAAAACTGAATTACCTTTGGCAAATTCTTCTCTGACAATGCTTTTATAGTAAATATATCTATCTTCGTCATTGGATTGAAGAACGAATTTTTCTGGTACGATAGCCTCTTTGTTTTGTTTTGATATTTCCTCAGGTATTTTTAGTTTTTCTGCGTTCTCAAATATAACTTTAGGAACAATAGAACTTAAAACAGCGCCTGTTGTACCGTTATAGTAGTCAGCTATTTTTTCGGAAGTTTCTACGAATTCTTTTTTAAGAAGGTTATAGGTTTTAATTTTTTCTATCTTACGTAATGGAAAAGGAGAATTTTTTATTTCAGATTTTATATCTTCTACTTCTTTTACTGAAACTACCAGAGCGGGGATTACTCTTTTGCGAAGAGGTACTTTAACTATAGAACCTACCAAAATATCACTTCCAGTAAAATAAGAAAGAGTTTCTTTAAAAATGCCTTTGGATATTGGTACTACTTCTAACGCTTTCATCCCGTTAGAGACAGGTCGCGATCGACATCACGCTTCCTATCAAAATTATTTTTTCATAAAGTTTCGACATTTTGCTTTTTATTATGAGTGACCGCGGCCTGCCTGCGCAGGCAGGTCTCTAACGGGATTCATCCCACACATAATGACAGAAAATGACCGATTTTTCAACCATTTTATTTCTTTAGGAAATTAACAAAAAAACCACCTCAGCGGGAAATCGATAAAATCGAACTCCTTGAGGTGGTGCCAGTTGTTTAACCCTTTCTTGTTCCTAATGATAAAGTTCTTTTTTAGAATTTTTCATATAGTTGGGGAGGGTAGTCTAATCTGGTGTTAGACAGTGTCCAGGAACGCAAATCCTTCTGTACCCCATAGTAAGGAGCGCCAAAGATCACTTTCTGTATTCTAATAAACATATCTACTTTTGTCAATAAGCTTTTAATTTTTAATAAAAAATAAAAAAGAGCGCCGTTTTCCTCATAAAAGAGGAATATGCGCTCTTGTTTAAATTAGCTTACGAACAGATTAATACTTTTTTATCCAAAACTTTATTTGATCATCAACTTACGTTCTAGTAATTCTGTAATCTCGATGGCTTTTTCATCTCCTTTCTTTTTACATATATCAAGACTTTTTTCAAGAGCCTCGATTTGTTTTTGTTCAGGAAGAAGTGCTATTGCTCGAATTGAAATGTCGTTGACTATCTCTTTAGTCAGATATTCCTCAACGATTCTTTCAATTTCTTTTGTTCGGTTTGGTTCCGACAGCTTTTCTGCTGATCTCAGGCGATGACTTTCTTCTCTTAACTCATACGTTTTTTCGTCCACGTCATCCTCCTTTGTTACAATGAGAACTTTTTAGTAAAAAATAATTTATTTTCTACTTTCTACTTTTATTTAATCAAAAAATGTTAAAATGTCAATGGTTGATAATTTTTTATTTAATTAATAATAAAAATTTTTTATTAATCTCTTAATATTTTTATCTTTGCTCCAAGAATATTTAGACGTTTTGCTATATCTTCATATCCTCGGTTAATACTATAAACATTTCTTAAGATAGATCTGCCTTTGGCACTAAGCATACCTATAAGAATAATTGCAGCGGGGCGTAGAGCTGGAGGACAAATGATTTCTGCTGGTTTTAATTCTGTTTTTCCATTCACATAAAATCTGTGCGGATCTGCAAGTATTGTGTCCGCTCCAAGTTTATCAAGTTCTTTGTAGTGTATGGCTCTTTTTTCATAAACCCAGTCATGAATCATGGTTTGTCCTTCCGCTTGGGTTGCAATAACAGCAAAGAAAGGAAGATTATCTATGTTAAGTCCTGGATAGGGTCTTGATTCTATCTTATCAGTAAGAGCTTTAAGCTTAGAAGGAAAAGTTTGTATATCTACAAGATTAGTATTTTTATTTAGTGCTTTATATTTTTTTAATATTTTATATTTGAAGCCCATTTTTTTAAGTTTAAGAAGTTCTATTTCAAGAAAATCTATAGGGCATCTTTCTATTCTTATTCCTGAGTTAGTGACAACAGCGACAGCTATGAAGAACATCGTATCTATTGGGTCTTCGGCCAAATAATAAGTTATATTTTTATTTATTTCCTTTACTCCATGGATTGTCAGTGTGGTTGTACCTATGCCGTCTATCTTTATTCCAAGTTCTTGCAAGAAAAAACAAAGGTCTTGAACTTGATAGTTTGCTGATGCAAATTTCATGATAGTTTTTCCTGGAATAAGAGCGGCTGCCATTATTGCATTTTCTGTGACTGTATCACCTGATTCATATAAAGGAAATTCTGCTGGTTTCAGTTTTTTTGAAGAAACTTCAAAACTTTTTGATTTTGTTTCTATTTTTACACCAAAATTTTCTAGTGCAAAAAAGTGTGGGGTAACTGTGCGAGCTCCAAGTTTACAACCTCCAGACTGGGGAAGGGAGAATTTTTTGAACAAGTGAACTAAGGGGCCAATAAGCATTATTATACTTCTTGTTTTTTCAGCTGACTCCTTATTTATTTTTTTGAGATTAATTTCTTTTGTTTCTATTTCTAAATCATTGTCATTCCATTTTATAGATACTCCTATACTTTCCAAAACTTCTATCATCCTATAAACCTCTTCTATTTTAGGAACATTTTTTAGAATTGTTTTTCCTTTATTCATCAGGGAAGCGGGGATAATGCCCATTGCTCCGTTTTTAGATGTTTTTGTTATAACTGTTCCCGAAAGTTTATGGCCTCCTTCTATTTCAAAATTTACTGCTCCTTTGGATATGCTTACTATTTCACTTCCTAAAACGTTGCTGATTTTAGATATCATTTCGGTTGTTAAATTTTGTTCTCCGCTTTCTATTCTAGCTACGGCGCTTTGGGTGGTTTCAAGTTTGATGGCGAACTCGGCTTGTGTGATTCCTTTTCTTTCTCGTAATTCAGCAATCAAATGTCCTATTTGTGATAATTTGTTTATTTCCATATATGCCATTATAGCATATATGCTATATAAAAATCTATTCTTAGATATTTTTGCATAAAAAGTACTAAAAACTCAAATTTGCAAATATCAAAAAAAGAGCTAATATACGTTTATAAAAAGTTGCAACTTGTCCTGTTGGAAATGCGAGCAAAAATAGGAAAAGATACAAAGGACAAATTTAAACAAGGTGGTAAATAAGTAGATGTTAGGTAATATGCATTAAGTTTTTAAACAGGATGTCAATTTTTACTAGAAAATTAGGAATAGATCTAGGAACGGCTAATACGCTTGTTTTTATGCCAGGTAAAGGCGTGGTTCTTTTTGAACCTTCAGTTGTTGCTGTATCTGAACAGGATAATAGAATCCTTGCTGTCGGAGAAGAAGCAAAGAAAATGATTGGAAAAACTCCTGATAGTATTATTGCTTATAAACCAATGAAAGATGGTGTGATTGCAGATTATAGAGTTACGGAAGCGATGCTTAGATATTTTATAGATAAAGCTCTTGGTAAATGGAATATTTTTAAACCTGAGGTAATGGTTTCTGTGCCAGCTGGCGTTACCTCTACAGAAGAAGAGCTGTTGTTGAAGCTGCAATAAGAGCTGGAGCAAAGAACGCTTATATTGTTAAGGAACCCATTCTGGCAGCTATTGGTGCAGGTATTCCAGTTTATGAACCAATGGGACATATGGTTGTGGATATTGGAGGAGGTACCACAGACGTTGCGGTGATTTCTCTTGGGGGGATTGTAGCTTCTACTTCAGTAAAGTGCGCAGGAAATAAAATTGATGCGGCCATCGCAGATTATATTAAAAAAACTTTTAACTTAGCTATTGGTGACAAAACTGCTGAAGAAATAAAAATAAAAGTTGGAAGTGCAGTTCCAGTGGAAGAAGAATTGTGTCTTGTTATAAAAGGCCGTGACTTTCTAACAGGTCTTCCTCGTTCAACAGAAATAAAAACAAATGAAATTGTAAAGGCTATTTCAAAAGAATTAAAAGATATGATCAAAGCTATTAAAGATGTGTTGCAAGAGACTCCACCAGAACTCGCCGCTGATATTATTGATAAAGGAATTATTATGACTGGTGGATCTTCACAACTTAGAAATTTAGCCGAATTGGTTTTTAGAAGAACCGGGGTTAAGGCTGCTGTAGCAAAGGATCCTCTCTATTGTGTTGCTAAGGGAACAGGTATAGCTCTAGAGCACTTAGAAACTTATAAGAAAAGCGTGATTGCAAAGAGGTAGTTTTAATTCCAAAATTTGAGATTTAATTTTTTTGGGCCGAATTTTCGCGAAGCGAAAATTCGGCTTTTATGATAGAAGTATTTACTTTGTATTTTATTCTTGTATGCTGTGGAGCAGATTCTACCTTTGTTTCAAACATGTGTTTGAGAGGTTGAAAAAAGGTCTTTGCCAGGAGAGAATTCTAAATGAAAAAAATTGGCGTTGCAATTGTTAGGTTTGCATTTTTATTAGATGAATTTTTTAAAATATTTTTGTTTATTCCGGTTTTTTCTTTAGCTCTTTGGGGCTTCCTCTGTTTTATTTGGTTAGCTGCTTTGTGTCTACTTACCTCATTACCTGCAATTAGGATCGGAATCGTTTGTCCCATGTTTTTTTCATTAGTTACAATGTTTACTTTATTTTGGTGTTTTTTACACCAGAAAAGTTAAAAAAGTTTTTAAAACCCTCTGTTTCGACGGAGGGTTTTCTTTTTAATTTTTTTGTTGAGATTATAATGTAATTAATGTAGTATTAATTACAGAAAAACTAAAAGGAGGAGATACAAATGAATCATTTAGTTGGATGTGTCGGATGTGTTCTTTTGATTTGTGTTTTGAATTTACTTGGAAATGAAAAATGGATTTTGTTTAATCGCATCCGCGAGACTTTTTCCTACGTCCGTAAAAGGTGGCAAAAAATAAAGTGGAATTTTCAAGATTCAAGAAGTAAATTCTGCATTAGAGATCGACATGATTAGTGTTTTATACCCGTCAGTCTTTGGGGCTGACGGGTTTTATTATCTGTTAAATTAATTGTTTCCCTGTGTTATTATTCAATAGATGAAAATAATAAGTGATTTATATAAAAAAAGCGGTAATTTACACCATGCTTATTGTATAGTGGGAGAAGTTGAACCGATTTTTTCTGAATTGCAAAAATTTTTTGAAAAAGATTTAAAATTTTCAATACACAATAATCCTGATTTTTGGCATGGAGTGTATGACACTATGGATGTTGAGGATAGCAGAATTTTAAAAGATCTGCATTATAGTAAACCGACAGCTTCAGATAGAAAGATTTTTGTTTTGCAAACAAATTTTATTACTGAGAAAGCGCAAAATGCGATGCTCAAATTTTTTGAAGAGCCTGTGGGGGGGACCCATTTTTTTGTAATAATACCATCTGCAAACAATTTGATTCCTACATTGAAATCTCGTTTGATGGTATTAAAACATGAAAGTATTCATGATTCTGGAAAAATAAAAGCAAAAATTTTCTTAAAAAGTTCAGTAAGTAAGAGAATGGATATGGTCAAAAATTTAGCAGAGAGTATTTCTGATGAAGAGGAAAGTAAGATTCAAGTTATAAACTTTTTCAATTCTCTTTTAGAAGAATTATCTAAGAATCTAGATTCAAAAAATACTAAATTATTAAAAACCCTTGAAGATATAGAGAAAATAAAACAATATTCAAGTGAACAATCGCCATCTTTAAAAATGTTGATGGAGTATATAGCATTAACTGTTCCTTTGGTTTTTTAAGTTATATTTGTTAGAATGAGCACATATTTTATTATCAGTTATAAAATTATTTAAGATGACTTACGATTTTAAAGTTTTAAAAGAAAAAGTTAAAGGGGTTGAGGAATGGCTAAAAAAGGAATTTATGGGTATTAGGACTGGTATTGCTAGTCCAGCTATTCTTGATAGTGTCCAAGTAGAATCTTATGGATCCAGAATGGCGATAAACCAGGTAGCGGGAATTTCAATAGAAGATGCCAGATCAATTCGTATTACTCCTTGGGACAAGACACAGTCTAAAGCGATAGAAAAAGCCATCTTAGCAGCTAATCTTGGTGTGTCTGTGATGGTAGATGATAAAGGAGTCAGAATATTTTTTCCAGAATTGACTTCAGAAAGAAGAGAAATTCTTATGAAGACTGCAAAAAGTAAACAAGAAGATGCTAGAAAAACTCTAAGGGGGATAAGAGATGAAATTTGGGGCAATATTCAAGAAAAAGAAAAAGAGGGGGGTATGGGTGAGGATGACAAATTTAGATTTAAAGATGAAATGCAAAAAATTATAGATGATTGTAGTAAAAATCTAGATGAAATTTATAAAAAGAAGGAGAATGAAATAGGCGCATAACTCACTCATGGTGATAAAATATTTAGGGAGTTGTATAAAAAGTGTCGCAAACAACTTTTTTATTAGTAAAAATTTTCTCGGGTAAATGACAATAATATTATTTCTCATAATTCTTGCTGTACTGGTTTTTGTTCATGAGTTGGGACATTTTACTTCAGCCAAACTTTTTGGTATTAGAGTGGATGAATTTGCTGTGGGTTTTCCTCCTAAAATTTTTAGCTGGCAAAAAGGAGAAACAAAGTATTCTTTAAATCTTATTCCATTTGGTGGTTATGTAAAAATATTCGGAGAAGATCCTGATTCAAATTCTATATCAGGACCAGATAGTGCTAGAAGTATTGTTAATGTTTCAAAATGGAAGCAGATAGTAGTTCTTTTGTCTGGAATTTTTTTAAACATTATTTTTGCTTGGATTTTGATTTCCATTTCTTTTAATATAGGAATGTTGACTTCGGTCAGTGACAGTTACACTGGAAAAATAAAAGATGCCGGAGTTGTTATTATTGCTGTAAATAAAAATTCCCCAGCGGCTCAAGCAGGACTTAAAGAAGGTGATTTCATTACAAATATTTCTTCTGAAGAGGCAACTGTTGAAAATCCTAATATTGTAGATGTACAAAAAGTTATTGCTAGTAGTTCCTCCGTGATCAATATAGGGATAAGGAGAGGAACTAGTACAAATAATATAGAGGTTTTTCCTACAAAGGGAATTTCATCAGAAAAACAGTCTATCGGGATAGCTATGGATTTTGCAGGAACTCTCAAGCTCGGTTTTTTCAGTTCTTTCTGGGAAGGCGCTAAACTTACTGTTTTAGAAACTAAAACAGTAACGATAGGAATGTGGAAATTTATTTCAGGTGCATTTGGTGGAGATAAAAGTTTGATTTCGCAAATCTCAGGTCCAATAGGTATAGCTGGTATGGTTGGTGAAGCTGAACGATTAGGAATTTCTTATTTATTTGGTTTTATAGCTTTGATCTCAATCAATCTTGCAGTTTTAAACGCGATTCCTTTTCCTGCGCTTGATGGAGGAAGAGTATTCTTTATTCTGATAGAAGTAATAATCAGACGAAAAATTAAACCAATAATTCTTAATTGGGTAAATGGAATAGGTTTTGCTCTTCTTATGGCTTTAATGATATTTATCACCTACAAAGATATTTTGAAACTATTGAAATAAAAAACAACCCATTTTCTCTGCTTAAATGGGTTGTCCTTTTCCTTTGAATTCTCCATGTTCTTAATCCTCATCATCATCATCCTTGTCGGAGAGGAGAGAAATAATCAATGTTACAAGTGCACAGAATACCAACAACATAGGAGGATACTTTTCTGATATTTTTTCTCTGGGCATGAAAATATCTCCGTTTGATTAATTCTTACAGAACATTTCTACAGACAGGCTATAATGCAACGAGCGTTAAGTCAAGAGTTTTGTTTTGTTGAAAAATAAGGTAATATTCGGAATAAGAGTCCCGTTGCAGTAGGAATTATAATTCTAGTGTTTTAAATGGGTCGGGTTAATAACAATAATTATATTAATTTTTATTTTATGACAATTATTAATCAAATAAATCCTAACGTAACGAGACAGTCAGTACTATTATCTAAAACCCGCAAAGAAGGTCCTAAAGATGAAATATCTAAAAACGCAAATCTTTTAATCCGCGCTGGTTTTATAAATAAGGAAATGGCCGGAGTATATTCTTTTTTACCGCTTGGACTTCGTGTATTAAATAAAATAAATAATATAATAAGAGAAGAAATGAATACTGCTGGAGGACAAGAACTTTTTCTTACTGTTTTACAAGATAAAGCAACTTGGGAAAAAACTGATAGATGGAATGGCGATGTTTGGTTTAAAACAAAATTAAATAATGGTACTGAGCTTGGTATGGGTTTTACACACGAAGAGGCTCTTACTAATTTGATGAAAAACCATATAAGATCATACAAAGATCTTCCTGTTTATCCTTATCAAATTCAAACAAAGTTCAGAAATGAAGCCAGAGCAAAAAGTGGAATAATGCGTGGCAGGGAATTTTTAATGAAAGACCTTTATTCTTTTTCAGCTGATCAAAAGGAACACGAAAAATTTTATGGAAAGATGAAGCAATCTTATAAGAATGTATTTGATAGAGTTGGTCTTGGTGAATCTACTTATTTTACTTTTGCTTCAGGAGGAAGTTTCAGTAAATATTCTCATGAGTTTCAAACTTTGACCGAAGCTGGTGAAGATACGATTTATTGTTGTGATAAATGTAAAGTGGCTGTAAATGAAGAAGTTTTGAAAGACCAGAGTATATGTCCAGACTGCGATAACAAAAAACTTGTGGCTAAAAAGTCAGTTGAAGTTGGAAATATTTTTACTTTAGGTACCAGATTCTCTGAGCCTTTAGGATTGTCTTACTTAGATGAAAAAGGTGAAAAGAAAACTGTATTTATGGGTAGCTATGGGATAGGTCCTGGCAGAGTTTTGGGGACAATAGTAGAAGTTTTGTCAGATGATAAAGGAATAGTTTGGCCAGTTTCTGTCGCTCCATTTAAAGTCCATTTGATTGAAATTTCTTCAGATAATAAAAAAGTTAAAGAAGTTTCAGAATCAATTTGTGACAAACTTGCAAAACTTGGGATAGAGGTGTTATATGATGATAGAGATGCTCGTGCAGGAGATAAATTTAATGACTCAGATTTAATTGGAATTCCACTTAGAGTAGTAGTAAGTGAAAAAGGTTTAGAGAAGGGTACTTTTGAAGTGAAGGAAAGAAAAACTGGAAAGGTTACTGTAATAGAGGAAAAAGATTTGATAGATTTTGTTAAAAAATATGCTTAAATTTTTTGAAGAAACAAAAAAGAAATTAAATAAATATCTTTCCAATGACATTGGAATAGATTTGGGCACGGCAAACACACTAGTTTATCTAGCTGGTAAAGGTATTGTGATTAATGAACCTTCTGTCGTAGCTTTAAATCAAAAAACTGGTCGTGTTGTTGCTGTGGGCATGCAAGCAAAAGAAATGTTGGGAAGAACCCCAGCTCATATTGTAGCTGTGAAGCCTTTAGTAGATGGAGTAATCTCAGACTTTGAAGTAACGGAAGAAATGATCGCACATTTTATAAGAAAAGCGGAGGGTTGTTCACCAAAAATGTTGGGACCAAGAGTCGTTGTTGGTGTTCCTTCAGGTGTTACAAATGTTGAAATTAGAGCTGTGAGAGACGCAACAAGAAACGCTGGAGCAAGGGAAGTTTACGTAGTGGAAAATCCAATGGCTGGTGCTATTGGTATACGTCTGCCTATAAATTCTCCTGTGGGAAATATGGTTATAGATATTGGAGGGGGAACTTCAGACATTGCTGTTATTTCTCTTGGAGGAATCGTGAGATCTAAAAATCTTAGAATTGCTGGAGACAAATTGAACAATGATATTATTTCTTACATAAGAGGTGAATTTAAAATTTTAATTGGAGAAAAAACGGCTGAAAATATTAAAATTGCTATAGGAGCTGTTATTCCTGAAGATCCAATGGAAGCATCAATAAAGGGAAGAGATTTAATTACGGGGCTTCCAAGAGAAGTGATTATCACAGATAGTGATATTCGTGAGGCTATGTCTTTCTCAATTGAAGCTTTAGTGGAAGCAACTAAAGAGGTTTTGGAAACTACGCCGCCAGAAATTCTTTCTGATGTTATGCAACGAGGTATCTATCTTTTTGGAGGAGGAGCATTAATGAGAGGTCTTGATGTATTACTCAATGAACATTTAAAAATACCTGTAAGAATGGCAGATGATCCACTAACTGCTGTAGCTAGAGGGGCTGGAATAATACTTGAGAACTTAGAAGAGTTTAATGAAGCATTAATTTTAAATGAAGATGAGCTACCCCCAAAGAAGTAGCCTAATAAAGCTTAGTAATAGAAATAAAAATAATAAACCTTGGATTATTTTTTTATCAGTTTTTGTTTTGCTGATTATTATTTTTAGTTTTAATGGTCCTAGATCAGTATTGTTTAGTGCTGGTAGTCCTCTGTGGAAATTAAGTAATGGAATAAAAAACTTTTTTAATGCAAATTCTGAAATTTTTAGATCTAAAACCAGTCTTATACAAGAAAATACTCTTCTAAAGGATGAAATAAAGAAAAATAAAACTCAATTGCTCTTAAAGGATGTATTGGTTGCCGAAAATGAAGATCTAAAATCTCTCTTTGGCAGAAAAGATGTAAATTTAAAAACCGTATTTACAGCAGTTTTGGTTAAACCGCCGTTTTCCCCTTATGATACTTTAATTATTGATGCTGGTTCCAATGACGATATTGAAGTTGGTGACAAAGTTATAGCTTCAGGAAATACTTACATAGGTTATGTTTCTGAAGTATATTCTAATTTTTCAAAAATAATTCTTTATTCTTCTCCGGATGAAAAAGTGCTTGTGTTTGTAGGAAATAACGATGTGGAAAAAGAGGCTATAGGCATAGGCGGTGGGAATTTTAGATTGGAAGTTCCTAGAGAAATGGATGTCAAAGAAGGCGAATCCATAACCATCCCTTCTATTTCCCCCAATATATTTGGAATAGTTGAAAAAATTGAATACAAAGAAGCAGACTCTTTTCAAACAATTTTGTTTAAAAGCCCTGTTAACACAGGGGAACTCAAATGGGTTGAGGTAGTGTTATCTAACAAAAAAAAATAATATGATTAGATTAGTAATTAATTTATTAACTATATTATCAGTTTTTGTTTTTCCGCCTTATGTAACAGCTTTATTTTTGTCTTTAACAATAGTTTTTTTCCCTTTTTATTTTGAATCAGTTTTATTTGCTTTAATTTTGGATGTTGTATATGGAGGGGGGAAAATTTTTGGCGTAGAATTTCCTTTTATATTTACTTCTATATTTTTGGTTTTTTTCCTTATTTCTTTTAAAATTAAAACAATGTTAAAATTTTATCCACAAAAGCAATCAATAATTTAATTGTGGACCATGTTTAGAAAAATAAAGAGAATTTTCAAAGAAAATGTTTATAGTAAAAGGATTAAGGATATAGATCCCGATGAGATTTTTATTGACTCTGAAAATCTTCCGAATTTTGATGTGCATCAATTTGAAGGAAGAATAGAAAAACCAATTTCTTCCAGAACCTTTTTATTTGCTGGTTTAATTTTTTTATCAATAATTATTTTATTTTCAGCTCGATCTTGGTTTTTGGAAGTTAAAAAAGGAAATGAATATTTCAATAGAAGCGAAAACAATAGACTTAGAAATACCCTAGTTTTTTCTAAAAGAGGAGTTGTTACTGACAGAAATGATGTTAAATTAGTTTGGAATGTTAATGATGAAAACAATTCAGAATTTTCTTTGAGAAAGTATATTTCTTCACAAGGATTCTCCCAAATTTTAGGTTATTTGAAATATCCTTCCAAAGATAAGAATGGTTTTTATTATAATGAAACTTTTATTGGAAAGGATGGAATAGAAAAATTTTATGACAATATTCTAGCTGGAGAAAATGGAGAAAGAATAGTTGAAGTTGATGCTTTAGGAAAAATTCAGTCAGAAAGCGTGGTTAGACTTCCTAAAGATGGAAAAGACATTAAACTTTCAATAGACTCTAAACTTCAAAATAGAATTTATTCTTCCATTGTTGATTTGTCTGTTCAAGCAGGCTATACAGGGGGGGCAGGAATTATGATGGATATAAATACGGGGGAAATATTAGCTCTTACTAGCTATCCAGAATATAATTCTCAAGTTTTGACTGATGGTAATGATAATACACTTATCAAAAAATATCTAAATAATAAAAATAATCCATTTTTGGATAGGGCTATAGATGGTCTTTATACTCCAGGTTCTATTGTTAAGCCTTTTATGGCCATAGCTGCTCTTGCAGAAAAAGTTATAGGACCTTATGACAGCATTTTAAGTACTGGTGCTATTTCTATCCCTAATCCTTATGATCCTTCTAAACCTTCTGTATTTAAAGATTGGAAAGCTCATGGTTATGTGGATATGAGACAAGCTTTAGCTGTATCTTCGGATGTTTATTTTTATGAAATAGGAGGGGGTTTTGAATCTCAAAAAGGTTTAGGAATAAGTAATATAGAAAAATATATGAAGATGTTTGGATTTGGAACTTCTTCACCGAATGGATTTTTGAAGGGGGCTTCTGGTACTGTGCCAAATCCAGAATGGAAAAAAGAAAATTTTAATGGGGAAGACTGGAGAGTGGGTGATACTTATCATACTTCAATAGGACAATATGGTTTTCAAGTTTCTCCAATTCAAGTAGTGAGAGCTGTGGCTAGTATTGCTAATAATGGGAAATTGGTAACTCCCACTATCATTTCCGGCGATACTTCTGGAGGAGTTGAAATTTTACCTTTTGATCAAGATTATTTCAAAATAGTGAAAGAAGGAATGAAATTGGCGATTGATGAAGGAACCGCCAAAGGTTTGTTTTATGAAGATTTTAAATTAGGTGCAAAAACTGGAACTGCAGAACTTGGATTGAAAAAAGAATATATAAATGCGTGGGTTATTGGTTTTTTCCCATATGATAATCCTAAGTACGCTTTTGTTCTAATGATGGAAAAGGGTCCTGTTCACGCAACTTTGGGAGGTGTTTATGTAGCAAGACAAATTTTTGA
>Ga0247840_10003163_pt1 | contig 28234 bp, 38 predicted proteins | sample LaCruzMarch2015__FD_192404 | JGI IMG/M metagenome (GOLD analysis project Ga0247840, IMG submission 192404) | Freshwater microbial communities from meromictic Lake La Cruz, Castile-La Mancha, Spain - LaCruzMarch2015_17m | ecosystem: Environmental > Aquatic > Freshwater > Lake | place: Spain...
CAGCCAGCATCAGCTCGGTCTCGACGACTTCGGCGTCGGCGATCGGATCGATCTTGTTGGCGACGTGGATGATGTTGCCATCCTCGAAGCAGCGCACCACGTAGGCGATGGCGTCGCACTCGCGGATGTTGGCAAGGAACTGGTTGCCTAGCCCTTCGCCCTTGCTCGCGCCCTTCACGAGGCCGGCAATATCGACGAAGCTCATGCGCGCCGGGACGATCTGCTGGGACTTGCCGACCTGCGCCAGCTTGTCGAGCCGCGCGTCCGGCACGGCGACCTCACCGGTGTTCGGCTCGATGGTGCAGAACGGAAAGTTGGCGGCCTGCGCGTTGGCGGTGCGCGTCAGCGCGTTGAAAAGCGTCGATTTGCCCACGTTGGGCAGACCGACGATGCCCATCTTGAAACCCATGGGTGTCTCCGGAATTGATTGCGCCTCAAATCAGGGTATCGGGCGCGGAAGTCAATCGATTTGGCGGGGCCGCCGTCTCAGTCCTTCTTGCCGAACAGTTTGCTCAGCATGTCGGCCATCGGGCCGGACTGGGGCACCTTGGCCTGCGGTGCGGTGGGGTTTGCGGCGCGGATATGCGACTGTCCCGGAGTCTTCTTGCGCGTCGGATCGGCCGCTTCGGGGCGCTGCGTGCGTTCGGCGCCATCGCCCTGTACGGCGATCGCCAGCTTGTTCATCAGGCCGCTGTCGTCGCCCTTGAGGATCATCGCCGCGTTGTCGGCAATCGCATCGAGCAGCGGATTGAGCCACGCCGTCTGCTCGGCCCTGGCGAAATCGCCGAGCACGTGGTGCATCACCGCGTCCTTGTGGCCGGGGTGCCCGACACCCAGCCGTACCCGGCGGTAGCCGAGGCCGATCTGCGGATCGATCGAGCGAAGCCCGTTATGGCCGCCATTGCCGCCACCCACCTTCACCCGGGTCTTGCCGGGGGCGAGGTCGATCTCGTCGTAGAGCACGGAGATGTCGGCGGCGCCGAGCTGGTAGAACTTCGCGACCTTCTGCACGCTGTCGCCGGACGAGTTCATGAAGGTCTGCGGCTTCAGCAGCAGCACCTTTTCGCCGTCGATCGTGCCTTCGGAGATGAGGCCCTGGAACTTCTCCCTAAAGCCGGGGAAGTTGTGGCGCCGGGCGATCGCATCGACGGCCATGAAGCCGATATTGTGCCGGTTGCCCTTGTACTTGTCCCCGGGGTTGCCGAGGCCGACGATCAGATGCATCGGCTAGTCATCCAGGCAGAGCGCTTTCAGGAAAAGTTGCAGACTTTTCCGGTTCGAAAGAGCGACCAGTCAAAGACTCGGAGGGGGCTCCGTTTCCAGGAAACGGTGAACACTCCGAAGGGCAGGGGCCGGACAGCGGGAGTGGGGCGGACCGAAGCCCGCCCCGCAGGCATTATTCCTTGGCCGCGTCGTCGCCGCCAGCAGCTTCCTCGGCACGCAGACCCGACGGTGCGACGATCGTCGCGATGGTCAGGTCGTCCTCGTGGCTGTGGTCGGATGCACCGGCCGGCAGCTTGACGGAGGAGATGTGGATGCTGTCGCCAACATCGAGGCCGGTGAGGTCGACGATGACTTCCTCGGGGATGTTGTCGCCATCGACGGTCAGGTCGAGCGTGTGGTGGATGATGTTCAGCACACCACCGCGCTTGATGCCCGGCGAGGCTTCCTCGTTGATGAAGTTCACGTGCACCTGAACATTGAGCTTGGTGCCCTTGCCCACGCGCAGGAAGTCGACGTGCAGCGCCTTGTCCTTGACGACATCGAGCTGGTAGTCGCGGGGAATGACGCGGTGCTTCTCACCGTCAACGTCGACGGTGATGATGTGCGACAGAAAACCACCGGCGTAGATGGACTTCATCGCCTCGTTATACGAGATCGAGATCGGCAGGGGAGGCTTCTTGTCACCATAGATGACGGCGGGAATGAGCCCCTCGCGACGCAGTGCACGAGCGGCCCCCTTGCCCACCCCGCTCCGCGCCTGAGCCTTGAGCTCTTTGGCAGCAGTAGCCATTGAATGTTCCATTCATGGGTTGGTGTGATCTTTGAGTTCTCAAAGCTCACGCACCCGTCCTCCAGGGGTGACGGGTACTTCATGGCGCGTGGCTATAGTGGAAGCCACGCGCGCGGGCAAGCGGCATCAGGGCCCGATGATGATCGACTGTCCCGGCGGTACCTTGATGATGGTTTCTTCTTCCTCGTCGGCGTCCCGGTCGGCGCGCAGGCTGTCGAACGGGTCCGGCCCGCTCAGGAACCGGTCGGGCTCTGCCACCAGCAGGCGGGGCAGGGGCTGCGGCTCCAGCCGGACATCGATGGTATAGGCCGTGCTGGCGCTGGCCTTGTTCCCCTCGAACGACAGGCTGAAGTCGACGAAGGTGAAGGTCAGCCCGCCGCCCGCCGAAACGCCCACTGTGTAGGTGTGGTTATAGCTCACCTTCTTTGGAGTCACATTGGCATTGCTGGTGGGCTGCCCGGCCGATGCCGCGTACAGCCACTGTGCCAGGTCGAGCCCCTGTGTCGCTGCCGGTGATCCGGGTGCGGGGCAGGGCGCGCGCGCGATCTCTGCGCCGATGTCGAGCACGCCGTACTCGTTCTCTATCTTGCGTTTGGTGCTGCCCACGACCGAGATACCGCTCGTCGGCGCCTTCCAGCTGGCCTTGCCTGCCTTGCCGGCGACGCCGGTGAGCCCCGGCCGCACCTCGTAGCCGCTGTCGCCATTGATGGTGATGGTGGCGAGCATCCTCCAGGTCTTCATCCCGGCGGGGTCGGGATTGCCCGCGCCAAACGCCTCACCCAACTCGCACCGGATCGCCTCGACGATCCGCGCCGTCGAAACGACCGGCCCAGCGCCGCCCTTTGGCAGCGTGCCGCAACTGCTCAGGCTCATACCGATGATCGAGATAACCGCTAGTCTCCACATATCCCTCCCCCGTGGCTCGTGGAATTGATTGGCCGGGGCAGTCTAGGTCAGGGCAGGAGCGGGAAGTATGAGTAGCACTCCCATTGGGAACCGTTCAGGCGCCGGGCGCTTTCTCCACGTAGCGTCAATGAGGGCGCCAAGGAGGCAGCAATGGGAATTCTCTGGACCATCCTGATCGGCTTCATTGCCGGTATCATCGCGAAGTTCATCATGCCGGGCAGCCGTGAGCCGTCGGGCTTCATCCTCACCACCATCCTCGGCATCGTCGGCGCCTTCGTCGCTTCGTTCCTGGGGCAGGCGCTGGGCTGGTATCAGCCGGGTGAAGGTGCCGGGCTGATCGGCGCAGTCGTCGGTGCCATCACCGTGCTGGCTGTCTGGGGCATGATCGCCCGCCGCCGGGCCTGAGGAGGACATCATGGCAAAGGGCATGCCCTCAATGCTGGCCTTGCTGGGCCTGGTCGCGGTCGCCGGCTACCAGAACCGGGACAAGATTTCGGAGGCCCTCAAGGGCGCTCAGACTCCCGGCCGGACCGGTCGCAGCGATGGCGGCCTGCTGGGTGGACTCGGCGATCTGATGGACAGCTTCAAGTCGGCGGGCCAGTCGGAAACTGCGGATTCGTGGGTGACGCCGGGTGTCCCGACCAAGGGGCTCACCCCGCAGGAAGTCGAACGCGCCATCGGCAGCGAGAACCTCGACGAGCTCTCCACCCGCACCGGCCTCAGCCGCGAGGACCTGCTGCAGCGTCTCGCGACCGCGATCCCGGAAACGGTCGACCGGCTCACGCCCGAGGGCCGCTGGCCAACCGACGATCAAGCCCGCCAGTTCTTCGGCGCCTAACCAAATAGGCTGTCCATCGCCTTTGCCATCTGCTCGGTCGGAATGGCGGCCCCGGCCTTCTCGTCGGCATAGAGCATCAGCATGTAGCGCATCGCGAAATCTCCTTGTTCGAGGCATCGACGGAACAATGTCGTGCATGGGGAGGGGATTTCGACACTTGGAGCCGTGCCACAGGCAAAACCGCTCCAGTGGAGCGATTCCAGGAGAGACGGCCGTGAGAGCCACGCTCGAATGGCAGGGAGATTTTCTCGCGACCGGTGCCGATGCCACAACCTCGGAGGCACGAACGACCGGCCCCGAACCTCAGTCCAGCAGGCTCGAAACGCTCTGCTCGCTGGCGGTACGCGCGATCGCCTCGCCGATCAGCGGTGCAATCGAGATGCGCCGGATGTTCTTGGCGGCGAGGGTCGCCTCGTTGGCGACGATCGAGTCGGTAATCACCAGTTCCTTCAGCTTGCTTGCGGCGATGCGCTCGGCGGCGCCATCGGATAGCACGCCGTGCGTAATGTAAGCCGAAACCTCGGTGGCGCCCGCGTTGATCAGCGCGGCCGCGGCGTTCACCAGCGTGCCACCCGAGTCGACGATGTCGTCGATCAGGATGCAGGCATGACCCGACACGTCGCCGATGATGTTCATCACCTCGGAGACGCCCGCCTTGGGGCGGCGCTTGTCTACGATGGCAAGGTCGGCGCCGATGCGCTGGGCCGTGGCGCGGGCCCGGGCCACGCCGCCCACGTCGGGCGACACGATCATCACGTTGTTACCCTTGTAGTTCTTCTGGATGTCGCGAACCATCACCGGCGCACCGTAGAGGTTGTCGGTGGGGATATCGAAGAAGCCCTGGATCTGCGCGGCGTGCAGGTCGAGCGTCACCACCCGGTTCACGCCCGACTCGGTGATCAGGTTCGAGACCAGCTTCGCCGAAATCGGCGTGCGCGAGGCTGACTTGCGGTCCTGCCGGGCGTAGCCGAAATAGGGGATCACCGCTGTGATGCGCCGGGCCGACGAGCGGCGAAGCGCATCCGACAGGATCAGCAGCTCCATCAGGTTGTCGTTGGCCGGATACGACGTCGACTGGATGATGAAGACGTCCTCGCCGCGGACGTTCTCATGGATCTCGACGAAGATTTCCTTGTCGTTGAAGCGCTTGACCGTGCAGTCGGTCAGCGGGAGCTCCAGGTACGCGCCGATCGCTTCGGCAAGGGCGCGGTTGGAATTGCCGGTGACAAGTTTCACGCGCGCGCTCCGCAGTTCTGGGCTGGGCTAGGGGTGCCCGGCCGCCTATTGGCGGGTCTCTAGCGAGCGCGCAGTGGCTTGGCAATGCGGCTTGTGTCGGCACGATGAAAATTCTTGGAAGGATTCCCGAATGTGGCTTATCGGGTCACAGCCTGCCCAACCCGATGATGCTGAGCTGACGCCCGGTCGGGATGCCCTTGTGGGTGGCCCAGCGGTGCGAGAAGTACTTTTTGGGCTCGGCATAGGTGCACAGCCGCAGGTCATCCACCACGCCGACACCCGCACCGATCAGGTGGTCGAAGACGAAGCCGGGCAGGTCGAAATGCTCGCGGCCACCCTCAGGCATGCTGATCCGGTTGGCCGCATCGCGGTGGTGCTTCAGCAACTCCGCCGCCCATTCGGGTCCGACTTCGTAGTTTGACTCCGAGATGGTGGGCCCGATTGCCGCAACGATGCGCTCCGGATCGGCGCCCAGCGACACCATCGCGTTCACCGTCGCCTCGGCGATGCCCGTTACTGCGCCGCGCCAGCCGGCATGCGCCGCGCCGATGACGCCTGCTTCGGCGTCGGCGAGCAGGATCGGCGTGCAGTCGGCGGTCATGATTCCCAGCGCCGCGCCACGGATGTCGGTGACGATGGCGTCCGCCTCCGGCAACTCTCCGATCGCCGCCGGGTCGGTCAGCACCACGACGCGGGCCGAGTGCACCTGCTTCACCCGCGCCAGCCCCTCGGGTGAAAGGCCCAGCGTCAGCAGCATCTGCTCGCGATTCCGCTCGACGCAGGCCGGCCGGTCACCCACCGTGTCCGAGGCGTTGAGCGAAGCGAAGTCGCCGGTCGAGCCGCCGCCGCGACGGCCGAAGAAGCCATGGCGAATGCCGGCGAGGCGTCCGAGGGCCCGGCTCTGCTCAAACGGAATCGTCATCAGGCAAATCCAATCGGTTCGAGGTCGCCGGCCGAAGCGCAGAAGACCTTGAAAAGCGTTCCCATTTCAGAGGAGTCGGTCAGCCGGCGCAAGGCAGCCGCGATGGTCTCGATTTGCCCGGGGTTGGCCCTGGCGAGGGCGCTCGCCCGCTCGACGATGCCCATGCGGCTCAGGAAATCGCGCTGCGTTGCCAGTGGCTCGACCCTGAGTCCGAGGTCGCTCGCCACCCGAGTCAGCGCGCCGAAATCGACATGGGCGGAGAGGTCTGCCTCGCCCGGTGCCTCCAGCGCATCGGCGAAGCTGTGCCGCCGCACTGCCTGCAGTGTCTCGCCGGTCTGCGTATCGGCGTAGCCGTAATCGATGGCGAGGATGGCGCCACGCTGCGCCGCGATCCGTTTGCCCAGCCGCTGCAGCGCGTCGGCTGCCGCGAGGTTGACCTCGTAGATGGCGCCGTCGTTATCGTTCCGCACCGCCTCCGGCAACGCCTCGCCAGGGATCGGCGTCGGCGATAGCCCGAACGTCCGCTTGCCGTCGCGCAGGCCCACCTGCCGCTCGTGCCAGCCATCTGTCGCCTTGACGAACTGCCGGATCGGCAGTGCATCGAAGAACTCGTTGGCGACGACGATCAGCGGGTCGTCCGCCACTGCGTCGATCTCGTCGGCCCAGTAGGGATTGTATTGCCCCAGCCGCTCCGCCTGCTGCGCCTTGAGCGCCGGATTGGTCTCGAACAGCTGCAGGTGGCAAGCATCGAGGAAGCCCTCGGCCCGCGCCGCGACGCGCAGCGCATCCTGCATCAGCGTACCGCGGCCGGGTCCCGGCTCCAGCAGCGTGAACGAGCGGGGCTCGCCCAGTTGCTGCCAGAGGTTGACGACGAAGAAGCCGATCAGTTCGCCGAACATCTGGCTGATCTCGGGCGCGGTGACAAAGTCGCCCTTCGCGCCCAGCGGGTCGGCTCCGGTATAGTAGCCCTCGCGCGGATGCGTCAGCGCCAGACCCATGAAGGTGGCGATCGACATCGGGCCGGTCTCGCGGATCTGCCTGTCGATCAGCTCCGATAGCGAAAGCTGTTCACTCGCCACGTGAAGACCTCAGCGAGTAGGCGACAAGCCCGATCCCCGCGACGAGGATCGGCAGCGACAGCACCATGCCCATGGTCAGCCAGCCGCCATAGAGGTAGCCGATCTGGATGTCGGGCAGGCGGAAGAACTCGACAAAGATGCGGCTCAGCGCGTAGCCAACGCCGAAGATCCCGGCGATCAGCCCCGGATGCTTCAGCGCCCGCGTGCTCCGCGCCAGTATGGCGATCAGCACGAACAGCAGCAGGCCCTCGAGCAGCGCCTCATAGAGCTGCGTCGGGTGTCGCGGCAGCCCCTCCGGATCGTTGGGGAAGATTACGCCCCAGGGCAGGTCGGTCGGCCCGCCCCAGAGTTCCGCGTTGATGAAATTGGCCACTCGCCCGAGGAACAGCCCGATGGTCGAGATCGCTCCGAGCAGGTCGAGCCCCGACAGGATGTTGCCCTTGTGGAACCGGGTGAACAGCGCCATCGCCAGCACGATGCCGACCAGCCCGCCATGGAAGCTCATCCCGCCATCCCAAAGCGAAACGATGGCACCGGGGTTCTCGAGATAATAGGGCAGATTGTAGAACAGCACGTAGCCGAGCCGGCCACCCATCACGATGCCGAGCACGGCCCAGAAGGCAAAGTCCCACATGGCCGGGGCAGGGAAGGGCGGCCGGCTCTCCGGCCACAGTCCATGGCGCTTCAGCAGGGTCACCGCATAGGCCGAGCCCAGCAGCACCCCGACCAGATAGGCGAGCGCGTACCACCGGATTTCGACCGGACCGACCGCGAAGGCGACAGGCTGCAGGAAATCGGGGAATTGCACGCTCGGGCTCCGATCCGGGACTAACGCGACCTTTTAGCTGCCGTGAAGCTCTGGTCAAGGCGCGGGTCGCGGCCTAAAACGCTGGCGACAGACAAGCAGAGGACGACCCGATGACGCAGGGCAGCAAGCTATTCGATGAACTGGGCAAGCTGATGAACAACGCGGCCGGCGTTGCCGACGGGGTGCGCCGCGAAATCGAGACGGTCGTGAAGTCGCAGCTCGAGCGCATGACCAACGACATGGACCTGGTGAAGCGCGAGGACTACGACGCGCTGCGCGAGCTGGTGCAGCTACAGAGCGCCGAGCTCAAGGCGCTCAGCGCCGAGGTCGAAGCCCTGAAGTCGAAATCCGCCGCGCCGGGCCAGTAACCCGGTGAAGCTCGCGATCATTTCGGACGTGCATGGCAACCTCCATGCGCTCGATGCCGTGCTTGACGAGATCGCCTCGCAGGGCGTCGATGCGACGCTGTCGCTCGGTGACTTCCTCTCCGGCCCGTTCGACCCCGTCGGCGTTGCCGACCGCCTGATCGACCTCGACCTGCCGTCTGTGCGTGGCAATCACGACCGGCATATCGCCGAGGGTCGCGAGGACGACTGGAACGTCGATGCCCTGGCCCGCTCCGAACTCGCCCCGCATCACTTCGACTGGCTGCGCCGGTTGCCGGCCACGGCGGTGCATGGCGACGTCGTGTTCCTGAGCCACGGTACGCCGGCCAGCGACAGCGTCGGCTGGCTCGATGTCATGGCGTACGGTCACGCGGTGCTGCAGTCGCGCGAGCATGTCGAGCGCGAGGCGGAAGGCTTCCCCTACGAAGTGCTGCTCTGCGGGCATTCCCATGTGCCGCGCACCGTCAAGCTCGCCGACGGCCGCGTCATCGTGAACCCCGGCAGCGTCGGGCTGCCGTTCGATTCCGGCTCGCCCGACGCGCACTACGCCATCATCGAGAAACGCCGCTCGGGCTGGAGCGTCTCGCTGAACTCGGTTCCCTACGACTGGCAGGGCGCCGCGAAGCTCGCGCATAATCGGGGTTATCCGAAATGGGCCGAAGTGGTGCAGGCGGGCTGGCTCAAGCCGCGCGAACTCTAGCTGGAGCCGATCGCATGCGCATTGCCGTCATCTCGGACATTCACGGCAACCGCCCGGCCTTCGAGGCCGTCGAGGCGGACATCGGGGCGCTCGGCGTCGATGCCATCATCAACCTCGGCGATCTCGTCAGCGGCCCGGTCGATCCGGTCGGTACTATCGAACTGCTGATCGAGCGCGACTTCACCACCATCCTCGGCAACCACGACCGCTACCTGCTGGAGCGCCCGGCCGAAAAACTCGACAGCGTCGACCGTTTCGTTGCCGCTAGGCTGCGCCCCGTCCATTTCGACTACCTGAGCGGTCTGCCTAAGGCCTCCAAGGTGGCCGGCGAAGTCTACATGTGCCACGGCTCGCCCGGCTCCGACGTCGAGCCGTGGCTCGACAACTGGTGGACGGGGCGCAGCACCACCATGCCCGACGAGGCGTCGGTGCTGGCCAAGGCGGCGGGCGTCGAGTTCCCGGTGCTGCTCTGCGGCCACACTCACATCGCGCGCATCGTCAGGCTTCGAGATGGCCGGCTGATCGTCAATCCCGGCTCGGTCGGCATCCAGTTCTTCCACGGCGCCCCCGATGCGCGCTACGCGCTGCTCGAACGCCACAACGGCAAGTGGTCCGCCAGCCTCCGCGCCGTCGCCTACGATTGGGACACTGCCGCGAAGCTGGCGCTCACCAACGGCTTCCCGAATTGGACTGAAGCCCTGACGACCGGCTGGGTCGGAGCGGACGGGCTGTTCTGAAACTCACCAGTGGCCCTCGAGGCAATAAGTTCCTCAACGCTGTCATCCCTGCGAAAGCAGGGACCCAACTGGAAATACGCACTGGCGATGAGGTGGGTCCCTGCTTTCGCAGGGATGACACGTTGTGGGTGTCGCGCCAACCGTGCGTCCCTGTCGCCCAGCCACATGACAATCCTGTCACCCGCGGCGCGCACTTTACCCCGAGTCGCACCCCGTGGCCTGTGCCAAAATCACCCAAACGGGCTGGGGACAGACTCGTCCGGTTAACAGCCTGTTAACCCTTCGGCGCCGATCATCCACAGAAGAAAGCCTTGGAAGGCCCTGTGGCGCGGTCCCCGGAATCGGGGGTGCCGTGTAGGTTCGATGTCACGGGACGATTCGTAGGCTCTCGCGTGCGCCAAGTTCTCTGCAAGTAACCGCGTAGCCGGATGACCGGCAGCCTTCCAACGCATCGCCCAATGGGACGCATAGCTATGGCACTACTTCTCGAATACGAGCCGGATCGCACCGTGCACCCTGTCGATATTATCGAGCATATTGCCTCGATCAACGATTGGAACTTCGAGCGACAGGACGCGGACGAGATTTCTATTTCGGTTCGTGGCAATTGGGCCGACTATCACGTGTCGTTCAACTGGATGGACGACCTTGAAAGCCTTCATATCGCTTCGGCCTTCGACCTCAAGGTGCCTGATCCGCGGCGCAACGAAGTCCGGCAGCTGATCGCGCTCGTGAACGAGCAGCTCTGGATCGGCCACTTCGACATGTGGAACCACGAAGGCGTCGTGCTCTTCCGCAACTCCCACCTGCTCACCGGCGGGGCCGAAGTCACGCCGCAGCAATGCGAAGCGCTGCTGCGCTCGGCCACCGACAGCTGCGATCTCTACTATCAGGCGTTCCAGTTCGTGATATGGGCTGGAAAGAGCGCGGCCGACGCGCTCAGCGAAGTCATGTTCGAGACGGTAGGCGAAGCTTGAGTTTATCCGATATCGGCCCGGTCGTCCTCATTGGCGCCGGCAAGATGGGTCTGGCACTGGCCCGTGGCTGGATCGCTGGGGGCCTGCCGGCTGACCGGCTGGTCCTGTGCGATCCTAACCCGGCCGAGGCCACGGTGGCGTTTGCCGCCGAGCATGGTGTCCGCCTCATGGAAAAGCCCGAGGGCGTGCTGGTGCATGTCCTCGTCCTCGCGGTGAAACCGCAGATGATCCGCGAGGTGATGGCGCAGGTCGCGCCGTCTGTCGGCGCGCAGACACTGGTCGTCTCGATCGCTGCCGGCATCTCGCTCGCCGCCATCTCCACCGCGCTCGGCACCAATCGCGTCGTGCGCACCATGCCGAACACGCCGGCCCAGGTCGGCAAGGGCATCTCTGGCGCCGTGGGCCTCGCGATCACTGATCGGGACCGCGCGACCACCGACGCACTGCTCGGCGCCGCCGGGCAAGTCATCTGGTTCGAGGACGAAGGCAAGATCGACGGCGTCACCTCGGTCTCCGGCTCCGGCCCGGCCTATGTCTTCTACATGGTCGAGGCGCTGGCGCTCGCCGCCGAGAAGCAGGGCTTTTCCCCCGAGCAGGCGATGCAACTTGCCCGTGCCACCATCATCGGCGCCGCAGGCCTGCTCGAAGCCGAGCCCGATATTTCCGCCTCGCAGCTGCGCATCAACGTCACTTCGCCTAAGGGCACGACGGCCGCCGCACTCGAGGTGCTGATGGCCGAGGACGGCCTCGCGCCGCTGCTCGATCGCGCGGTCACCGCCGCTCGCCTCCGCAGCGAAGAGCTGGGCAAGGCCTGATGGCGGAAATCACCTACGCCGACTTCGAGACGGTCGACATCCGCACCGGTACGATCATCGAGGTCCGCCCGTTCGCCGAGGCGCGGAAGCCCGCGCATATCCTCATCATCGATTTCGGCCCAGAGATCGGCATCAAGAAAAGCTCGGCCCAGATCACTGTGCACTACACGGCCGAGTCTCTGGTTGGCCGCCAGGTCATGGCCGTGGTCAACTTCCCACCCCGCCAGATCGGCCCCTTCCGCTCCGAGGTCCTCACCCTGGGCTTCGAAGACGAAGCCGGCGCCATCGTCCTCGCCGCCACCGAGCGGCCGGTCCCCAACGGCAAGAAGCTGATGTAGGGCAGGGGACCAGGCCTGCCGGGCCCACCACCTCCCAACACCCCCAACGTGTCATCCCTGCGAAAGCAGGGACCCAACTCGAAACCTGCGCGGGTGATCAGGTGGGTCCCTGCTTTCGCAGGGATGACAGCGTTGTGGAAAAGCACAATCCGAAGAGTAACTTACCGACTTATCCCCGCGCTTCGCACACATGCGATTCTCCTCCCGTCACCTGCAGGGCGGGCGCTCGCGACGAACGGACGGCAGGGGATATCGAGGGTCACGGGGGTCGCCCCGTGGCGGGCCGCGGTGCTGAGCAACCGGCCGCTGGTGAGGCCGAGTGGTGTCCCTTCTCAGGGCCCACTACCGGGAGGGCCAGCGCGACCGTTCCCTTTGCATCCCCGTCTAAACCGACCTCGATAGACCGGCGGGGCGAAAGTCTCGCTACCATTGCGGACTAACCGCGCCTTGGGGCTCAGCCCCGCCGGTCCCCGCCCATCCATCAACCCGAGGCCACCCGGCCGGCGGGGGCGTCGTCACGCGTCACTTCAGGAGGTCACAGATCATCCGTCAGCCGCAGCCGGTCCAGCAGCCCGCGATCCTCGGCCTCTACCATGCCGACGAAGAACCTCAGCACCGTGCGCTTGCCCTCGGGCGGCAGCGCGGCGATCGCGGCCTCGATGCGGCTCGTCTGCGTCGCCGAGAGCACGTCGAACAGCTCGCGGCCCTTGGCGGTGGCGTAGAGCAGCCGCTGCCTGCGATCGGTCTCGCCGGTCTTTTGTTCGATGTAGCCGTTATCCACCAGCTGCCGCAGCACCCGGGCGAGGCTCTGCTTGGTGATCTTCAGGATATCGAGCAGGTCGGCGACCGGCATGCCGGGCTTCAGATTCACGAAATACAGCACGCGGTGGTGGGCACGGCCGAAATTCTGGCGCTCCAGCAAGGCGTCGGCGTCGCCGACGAAATCCCGATACGCGAAGAAAAACAATCCCATGACGTCGAGCGGCATGCCCGGGGTCGCCCCAGGCGCCAAATTTATGTCAGCCTTGTTGACATTTATTTTGCCCGATGCCATCATTCCCCCATAGTAAATGCAGTCTTCGCCTTATCCCAAAGCCGTTCCGGTTTGCCAAGGGCAAGCCGGTGAGGCAGGATTGCAGGCAAACAACAAGGCGGTCCGGGAAGGCCGCGATGGGAGATTTGGAATGGCAGGTTTGCCGATGGACCAGCGAGAGGGCTGGATCTGGTTTGATGGTCAACTGGTCCCGTGGAAAGATGCAAAAATCCACGTGCTGACACACGGGCTGCACTATGCGAGCTCGGTGTTCGAGGGTGAGCGCGCCTATGGCGGCGCCATCTTCAAGTCGCGCCAGCACTCGGAGCGGCTGATCCAGTCGGGCAAGACGCTGGATTTCACCATTCCATACTCGGTGGACGAGATCGAAGCCGCCAAGGCGCTGGTGCTGGCAGAGAACGGCCTGGTCGACGCCTATGTTCGTCCCGTCGCCTGGCGCGGTTCGGAAGAGCTGTCGGTCCCCGGCCGCAACAACAAGGTGCATCTGGCCATCGCCGCCTGGGTCTGGCCGAGCTATTTCTCCGTCGAGGAAAAGCTCAAGGGCATCCGCCTCGAGTGGAGCCGCTGGAAGCGCCCGAGCCCCGAGACCATCCCGTGCTCGGCCAAGGCTGCCGGCCTCTACATGATCTGCACCCTCAGCAAGGACGCGGCGATGGCCAATGGCTATGCCGACGCGCTGATGCTCGACTATCGCGGCTACGTCGCCGAGGCCACCGGTGCCAACGTCTTCTTCATCAAGGGCGACGAGATCCACACCCCGACCCCCGACTGTTTCCTCAACGGCATCACCCGGCAGACGCTGATGCAACTCGCCCGCGAGAACGGCTACAAGGTGATCGAGCGGCACATCCTGCCCGAGGAGCTGTCGAACTACGACGAGTGCTTCCTCACCGGCACCGCCGCCGAAGTGACCCCCGTCAGCCAGGTCGGCGAGTTCACCTTCAAGCCCGGCAAGGCCTGCACCACGCTCATCAACGCCTACACCGAGGCGGTAACGCCGAAGAAAGTTGCTGCCGAGTAAGCGCCACGCCGAACGTATGAGTTGCCGAACCCCGCCCGCTGTGGCGGGGTTCATGCTTTGAGGGAGGGGACGATGACACTACCGGCACTACGCGAACGGCTGAGGAGCGGCACGCCGCTGCTCGCCACCTTCTCGATCATCCCGTCGGTCGAGGTGGTCGAACTGGTCGCCCTCGCCGGCTTCGACGCCATCATCATCGACCTCGAGCACGGCGCCCATGGCAGCGAAGCCCTCGGCCCGCTGATCCTAGCCGCCAGGGCCCGCGGCATCTATCCGCTGGTCCGCGTCCGTTCGAGCGAGCCCACAGAGATCGGCGCCGCGCTCGATGCCGGAGCGGCGGGCGTCATCGTTCCGCAGATCGGCTCGCTGGGCGAGGCTGAAAAAGCCATCCGCGCCGCCCGCTTCGCCCCCGACGGCAACCGCGGCGCCAACCCCTTCGTCCGCGCCGCCGACTATTCCGGCCGCCTCGAGTGGTTCGCCGAAGCCAATCGCGACGCCGCCATCCTGCTGATGATCGAAGGCCAGAGCGCACTCCTCGCGGCCAGCGAGATCGCGTCCCTCCCCAATCTCGATGGCATCTTCATCGGCCCCATGGACCTCTCCCACGCCCTCGGCGTCCCCGGCGAGATGGGCCATCCCAAAGTGGTCGATGCCATCACCACGGTCATCGCCGCCTGCAAAGCCAACGCCATCACCGCCGGCATATTCGCCGGCACCCCGGAAGCCGCCAAACGCTGGATCGCCGAAGGCGTAACCCTCCCCGCCGTCAGCGCCGACACGATCACCTTCCTCCGCGCCCTCAAGGCGCTGGTTGGAGAGGTAAGGAACTGAGGGTCCGACAAACTCAACGTGTCATCCCTGCGGAAGCAGGCACCCAATTCTAAACCTGCGCAGGTGGCGGCTTGGGTCCCTGCTTCCGCAGGGATGACAGCGTTGCGGAGCGGACGACTATCGAGGACAGGCGCTACGTCGCCGCACGCCCGTCCGGATACACCGCCGGCCCCTTGAGCTCGAGCTTGTTGCCCCACGGATCGAGCACGTAGAACGAGTTGCCCATCCCCCGCGCCCCGCCGTGGAAGGCGTAGCGCTCGATGGGGACGCCGTGCGCCGCAAGGTGCTCCCGCATCTTATCCTCGTCGAACGGGCTCAGCGCTATGCAGACGTGGTCGACGTTCCGTCCGCCCATCACCGGCGGCACAGCAGAGGCCGCACCGGGGTGAGTGATGTCCCACAGCACGATCAGCGCCGCACCGCACCACACCTGCTCCATCCCGAGCGCCGGATACGAGTAGCCGGGCCGGCAACCAAGCACGTCGGCATACCACTTCACCGCCTTGTCGAGGTCATCGACGATGAAGACGACATGGTCGATGCCGACAAGCGAGAAGGGCGGTGTGGTCATCGTCGGAACTCAGGAATTGCCGTAGCCACCGGCCTCATACCGGCGCCGGTGCAGGGAACGCAACCGCTCCGTCAGCGATGGCTCCGGCCCCTCCACATCCGGCGCAACAAGGATCGCTTCGACCGGCAGCGTCTTCACCGGCCCGGTGCCGCCGCCGAACTCGGTGACCCACCCGGCGAACTGCGCCGAAGAGGCGGCATAGAAGATCTTGCCGAGCCCGACCCAGCCGTGCGCCGCAGCACACATCGGGCAGTGCTCACCCGAGGTGTAGACCACGGCGCGAGCGCGCTCTGCTGGCGCCATATGCGTCGCGGCCCAGCGCGCGATCTCGAACTCCGGGTGCCGCGTATGGTCGCCACCCGAAGTGTGGTTGTGATCCTCGAACAGCACCTTGCCGTCGCCGGAGACCAGTACCGAGCCGAACGGGTCGTTGCCGTCGGCCATGCCGATCTCGGCGAGATCGACGGCGCGGGTCAGGTGCTGGCGGTCAGTGTCGTTCATGCGTTTCTCCAACGGTCGCGGGCTTTGTCGTCTTCGGGCTTCGCCTCCACCCAGCGCTCGCCCTCGGGCGTCGCTTCCTTCTTCCAGAAGGGGGCGTCGGTCTTGAGGAAATCCATCAGGAACTCGGCGCCCTCGAAGGCGGCGCGGCGGTGGGGCGCAAGCGTCATCACCTGTACGATCGGCTCGCCGGGCTGCAGCGGTCCATATCTGTGGATCACCGCCGCCTTGATCAGCCCGAAGCGCGTCACTGCTTCTGCGATCGCCTTGCCGATCTGCGCCTCGGCCAGTTCCGGATACACCTCGAGCGTCAGTGTCGACACCAGATCGCCCGGCCGCGAGCGGACGAGCCCGGTGAAGGTGACCGCCGCACCGGCCCCGGCATTCGCCTCGAGGAACGTGTTGGTCTCGGCGCCGGGGTCGAAGGGCTCGGTCTGCAGGCGAACCGCCATCTCAGCCGCCAGTCATCGGCGGGAATAGCGCAATTACCTTGGCGTTCGCGATCAACGCCGTATGCGGCACGATTTCCGCATCGACCGCCGCCTTGATGAGGCTGGGCTTTTGCATCGCCAGATCAGCGGCCTCATCGCGGCTTCTCAGCCACTGAATCAGGTCGCCGACGGTCACCACCTCGGGCGGCGGCGAGACGTCTTCCTCGCCCCGGTTCAAGCGCTCCCGAAGCCAGGCGAAGTACCTGATCTTCATATCTCGGGTCCCGCGAGGTGCGGCCAGGTCGAGCGCAGGTACTCCCAGCCCGTCCATACGGTCAGCCCGCCCGCGATCCACAAGGCGATGTGGCTGATGAAGCCGAGGCCGAGGAGCATCGGCGCCGCCATGATCAGCGCCAGCGCCACCAGCTGCGCCGTCGTCTTCCACTTGGCGAGGAAGGTCACCGGCACCTCGATCGAGCGGTTCCCCAGATACTCGCGCAGCCCCGAAACGAATATTTCGCGCAGCATGATGGCGATTGCCGGCACCAGGTCCCAGCCGTTGAGGTCGCGGGTCCAGGCGAGCGTGATCAGCAGCGCGCCGACCAGCAGCTTGTCGGCGATCGGGTCGAGCATCTTGCCGAGCGCCGAGTTGAGCTTCATCCGCCGGGCGAGGAACCCATCGAGCCAGTCGGTGAGGGCGGCGGCGATGTAGAGCAGCAGCGCGATCCAGCGCAGCCAGTCCCAGCCGGGGCCGCCGCTCCAGGCGACGAAAAGGCAGATCACCGGGATCGCAAGGATGCGGCCGATGGTCAGCTGGTTGGGGAGCGACAGGAGTTGCGGGGGGATTTGCATGACGAGGACAACACTCCATCGGCTCGCGGTGGTCAAGCGGTCCCGCTCAGACTTATCCCCGCACCAGGCAGTGCGGCCAAGCTGGGGCCCTTCCTCACAATGCGGGGAAGGGCCCTTTTGTTTCAGGCAACCAGCTGGGAGGTCACTTGGCGACGTGTTTCCACCGCTTCGGCAAGGCCTTCGAGGGCCTTCACGGTGCTCTCCCAGTCGATGCAGCCGTCGGTGATCGACTGGCCGTAGACCAGCTCCTTGCCCTCGACGAGGTCCTGGCGGCCGGCGACCAGGTTCGATTCCGCCATCACGCCGATGATCCGGCGATCGCCGGCGGCAATCTGCGCGGCGACGTCGGCCAGCACCAGCGGCTGGTTCTCCGGCTTCTTCGAGGAGTTGGCGTGGCTTGCGTCGATCATCACGATCGGCCGCTCGCCGGCCTTCTCGGCTTCCTTGCACGCCGCGTCGATGCTAACCGCGTCGTAGTTGGTGGCCTTGCTGCCGCCGCGGAGGATGATGTGGCAGTCGTCATTGCCGGTCGTCGTGGCGATGGCAGCGCGACCCGACTTGGTCACCGCCAGGAAATGGTGCGGGTTGCTGGCCGATTTCACCGCGTCGAGGGCGATCCGCAGGTTGCCGTCGGTGCCGTTCTTGAAGCCGACCGGGCAGCTCAGTCCCGAGGCAAGCTCGCGATGGACCTGGCTCTCGGTCGTCCGCGCGCCGATGGCGCCCCAGGCGACGAGGTCGGCGAGATACTGCGGGGTGGTCATGTCAAGGAACTCGCACCCGGCGGGCAGCCCGAGATTGTTCACTTCCAGCAGCAGCGAGCGCGCGAGGCGCAGGCCGTTGTCGATGTCGAAACTGCCATCAAGGTTGGGGTCGTTGATCAGGCCCTTCCAGCCCACCGTGGTCCGCGGTTTCTCGAAATAGACGCGCATGACGATCTCAAGCTGCCCGGCCAGGCGCTGACGGAGATCTGCAAGGCGGCGGGCGTAGTCGAGCGCGGCCTTCGGGTCATGGATCGAGCAGGGGCCGACAACGACGGCGAGGCGGTCGTCATGGCCGTGGATGATGTTGTGGAGCGCGTGGCGCGAACTGATCACCGTCTTCGTGGCGGCGTCGGTCCGGGGGAACTCTTGCGACACCTCCTCGGGCGATCGGAGTTCGCGGAGTTCCTTGATGCGCAGGTCGTCGGTGGTTTTCGGCGGCTGGGTTTTCAGCATTTGTCGTCGGCTCCTCGGGTTGGGGCACCGGCGACAAAAAAGCCGCCAGGTGATCTGGCGGCGGTTCGGGACTTCTTCGTTTGGTTCTTTAGATCAAACGCACCCCTCCGGCTGCCAGCGGCTTCCGTTGCTAAAATACCAGTACGAAAAGGTGGCGCGGAGGTTCATGGCCGGAGTCTCTACCCGAGCTTTTCCGGCTTGTCACTAGGGTTGATCGGCGTCCTTGCCGGCTGCCGTCTTGAGCGCAGCGAACACCCGGCCGGTCGCCTCGATGTCGGCCGTGCCGATGCCGGTGAAGATTTGTTCGCGCAGATTCTGGATGTCTTCGTTGACTTCGGCCACCACTTCGCGGCCCCGCGGGGTCAGCGAAACTACGTTGGCACGGCGGTCCGACGGGTCCGGTTCACGCGTGACGAGGCCCGTTGACTGGAGTTCGTCAATTAGTCGTACCAGCGACGCGCCTTCGATGCCGATGGCATCGGCCAGCGCATTCTGCCGAACGTTCTCGCCAAGGCGCTCGATCCAGATCAGGGGGGCCGAGGCCGCTTCCGATACGCCGTGCCGGGCTGCAGCCTCGCGCGCCATCTTCCGCCACAGCCGGCCGGCAAGCAGCAGGTCGCGGGTCAGGTCACGCAGGAGGTATGCCACTTCGGTCGTCGTCATTCATTCGTCCTGGTCAAAGTCCGCGGATCGGCGGCCGGTGTATGCGATTCGGTGCACCCGTCGGCACCACCTGTCGCTCTCACGATGCCAGACCCACCGAACAACCACAAATGCAGGGCTGTCGGCAACTGCAGTGCCGGATCCGGCAGATCGCGAGGAGCGTGGCAGAACCCGCGAGTGGTTGATCCAGATGAGGTTTGGTAAACGTATACTTAATGTGGGTTAATTCGGCCTGCGCTGAGCGCATGCCTCCGCTGCAATATTCACGACTCCTCAGGTCGGGTTAGCGGCCCTATATCACAGTCATCCAAAACGAAGGGGAAACCGAAATGACCACGCTCCGCCAGAAGATCGCCCAGTATGCCGCCTACCAGCGCACCGTCCGTGAGCTGACCCAGCTCAGCAACGTGCAGCTGCGCGACCTTGGCATCACTCGCGACGACATCAAGACCGTCGCCCGCACTGCTGCCAACTAAGCAGCTCCCGGCAACGGGATTGTACACAAGGCGCCCCGACGGGCGCCTTTGTTGTTTCTGGACTTATCCCCGCACCCATCGAAACGCCTACCCTAGGCGAGGGAGAGGCGGGAGCAGTCAGCGTGGGTTCAACTGCCGTTGAAGTGATCGTAGATCTGCTGCGCCAGCGCGCTCGAAACGCCGGGCACGGTGGCAAGGTCGGCCAGCGCGGCGCGGCTCACCGCCTTGGCGCTGCCGAAGCGCTGCAGCAGGGCGCGCTTGCGGGTCGGACCGATGCCTTCGATCTCGTCGAGCGGGTTGCTGATGGCGTTCTTCTGCCGCTTGGCCCTGTGCGTGCCGATGGCAAACCGGTGGGCTTCGTCGCGCAGCCGCTGCACATAGTAGAGCACCGGGTCACGGTGCGGCAGCATGAAGGCATCCCGGCCTTCCATGAAGAACTTCTCCCGGCCGGCATCGCGCTCTTCGCCCTTGGCGATGCCGATGAAGGTCACCTCCCGCTGCAGGTTCAGGCCGGCGATCACTTCGCGCACGGCGTTCAACTGCCCAGCGCCGCCGTCGATGAACACCACATCCGGCCAGTCCGGCATGGCCCCGTCCTCGGTCTCCATCTCGGGAGCGCTCTCGTTGGCAAGCCGCGTGAACCGCCGGGTCAGCACCTCGCGCATCATGCCGAAGTCGTCGCCCGGCGTGATGTCGGTCGAGCGGATGTTGTAGGTACGGTAGTGCTTCTTGCTCAGCCCTTCCTCGCCCGCGACGATCATCGCGCCGACGGCGTTGGTGCCTGAGATGTGCGAGTTGTCGTAGACCTCGATGCGCCGCGGCGGCTCGTCCAGCCCGAACAGCGTGGCGACACCCTCGAGCAACGTCTTCTGCGTTGCCCCTTCGGCCAGCTGCCGGCCCAATGCCTCGCGGGCATTGTTACGGGCATGCTGAACCAGGTCCTTCTTTTCGCCGCGCTGCGGCACAAGGATCGACACCTTGCGCCCGGCCCGGCCGGAAAGCGCCTCCGTCATCAGCTCGGGTTCGCTGAGTTCGTGCGACAGCAGCAGCTGGCTGGGCGGTACGCGCTCGTCGTAGAACTGGCTGATGAACGCCTCGAGCACTTCCGCCTCGCTGAGGCTGGCGTCGGCGCGGGGCCGGAAGGCGTGGTTGCCCCAGTTCTGGAAGGCGCGGAAGAAGAACACCTGGATGCAGAACGCTCCCGCCTCCTGGGCGATAGCGAAGACGTCCGCTTCCTCCACCGTCTTGGCGGCCACATCGCCCTGCGACTGGACGAAGGCGAGCGCCGAAAGCCGGTCGCGCAGCAGCGCAGCCCGCTCGAAATCAAGGTTTTCAGCCGCCTTGTTCATGTCCTCCGCGAGGTGATCCTGCACCACCTTGGACTTCCCGCCGAGGAACTGTCGCGCTTCATCCACCAGTTCGTTGTAGTCGGCGACAGAGATCTCGCCAGTGCAGGGCGCCGAACAGCGCTTGATCTGGTGCAGCATGCAGGGTCGCGTGCGGCCCTTGTAGAAGCTGTCCGAGCAGGTGCGCAGCAGGAAGGCGCGTTGCAGGGCGGTGATGGTGCGCTTCACGGCAATGGCCGAGGCGAAGGGCCCGAAATAGTGGCCCTGCTTGTTGCGGTTGCCGCGGTGCTTCCGCAGCTCCGCCGCCTCATGCTCCGTGGCGATCAGGATATAGGGGAAGCTCTTGTCGTCGCGCAGCAGCACGTTGAAGCGGGGCTTCAGCCGCTTGATCAGGTTCGCTTCAAGCAGCAGCGCTTCGGCTTCCGTCTCGGTGCGGACGAACTCCATGTTGCGCGTGGCTTCGATCATCCGGCGGATGCGGATGTCGAGACCCTCGGGGCGCGTATAGTTGGTGACACGCGCCTTCAGGTTGCGCGCCTTGCCGACGTAGACGACCTCGCCCGCCTCGTCGAACATGCGGTAGACGCCTGGCGATGTCGGCAGCGTCTTGACGAAGTTGCGGATGACGTCGGCGCCCGAGATCCGGGGCGCAGGTGCGCTGGTGGTATCGGTCATCCGCGCCTCGGAGTCGGGTCGCGTCGCGCTGGCCATTCGAGGTGCTCACCGCCGTCGAGCGCCAGCATCTGCCCGGTTAACGTCGGCAGTTTCAGGATGGCGATCACGCCCTCCGCCAGGCCTTCGGCGTCGGCGGCCGCGCCGAGCGGCAGTTCGGCGTTGCGCTTTGCATGAGCGTCCGGCGTCACTCCGGGGGGAGGGACCGCAGGCCCCGGGGATACGGCATTGACGCGGATATCGGGCGCCAGCGACTGGGCGAGCGTCCGGGTCATGGTCCACAACACCGACTTGCTGAGCGTGTAGCTGAAAAACGCCGGCGAGAGATCCAGCACCCGCGCGTCGATCAGGTTGATGATGTTGCCCTTGGCACCCGGCGGCAACTGGGCCGCGAAGTCGCGCGCCAGAAAGGCCGGCGCTTCGGCATGGATGGCGAAATGCTGGTCCCAGAGCGCCTCGTCGAGATCGCGGACGGAATCGCGATCAAAGCTCGAGGCATTGTTCACCAGGAGGGTGAGGGGACCGAAATGCGCCGCCGCCTCGGCGATGATGCGCGATCGCTGTGTGCGATTGGCGAGATCTGCTTGCAGGGTTGCAGCGCGGGCTCCGCTCTCGCGGATATCGGCGGCCAGCGCCTCGGCTTCGTCGGGTTTGCTCCGGTAGTGGATGACCACGGCGAAGCCTTCGCCGGCGAGGCGGCGGGCGATGGCAGCGCCGATCCGGGTCGCGGCGCCGGTGACGAGGGCGATTTGGTCTGGGTGCGATGTCATGAGTCGAGATGGAAGATAGGCGGTTGGAGCGGGAGGTTCAATTCTGACACGTCCTGTCGGAAGACTCTCTTGCCGGTGGACCGGAAGTCTGGTGTGACCGGGTTCCACGCCGCCCCCCGAAGCGAGTATACCGTGACCGCACCTGCTCCAGAGCGACGCCAGGCCGACAATGTCGCGCTCGGCATCGGCCTCACCCTCCTTGCCATCGTCATCTTCGGCATCCAGGACGCTATCTCGAAGCTCCTAGTGCAGGACTATTCGCCGTTCCAGATCGCGATGATGCGCTTCTGGGCCTTCGCGGCGTTTTCGCTGGTGCTGGTCGCGCGGCAGGGGCCGCTGCGGCAGGCATTCCGGTCGAAACATCCGTGGTTGCAGGTGCTGCGGGCGTTCCTGCTGGTGGTCGACATCTGGTTTTTCGCTGCCGCACTGCAGACTGTGCCGCTCGCCGAACTGCAGGCGATCACGCTGGTCTATCCTCTGGTCACCACTCTGGTGGCAATCCCCATCCTCGGCGAGAAGGTCGGGCTGTTCCGGTTTGTCGCGGTACTCATCGGCTTCTGCGGCGCGCTGATCATCGTTCGCCCTGGCGGGCTGCCGATCGACCTCGGCGTCGGCTACGCCGTGGCCTCGGCGTGCTGCTTCGCCGTCTATCTGGCGCTGACCCGAAAGGTCTCGGCTTCGGACACCACTGCGACCAGTATGGTCTATGTCGGTGTCGGCGGCTTCGTGCTGACCACTGCGGTCGGCATCTTCTTCTGGAAGCCGCTCGACATGCAGTCGCTGCTGCTCATCCTCATGGTGACGATCACGTCGGTCGCGGCGCACGGGCTGATGATGGTGGCTATGTCACGGGCCCCGGCCAGTGCCCTGCAGCCCTTCAACTACATGTCGCTGCCCTGGGGTATCGTGCTCAGCTACACGGTGTTCGGGCATCTCATAGACCCGATCGCGCTCGTCGGCGGAGCGGTCATCGTCGGCGCTGGCCTCGTGGTGATGGCCCGCGAGCGTCGGCTGGCGTTGCGCGGGCGCAAGACCGAGCCGGTCGAGGCGGAAGAGGGCGCGACCCACTAGTTGCGACGGGGTCTTGAAGCGGGGCCCGGCCATGGGCATCTCTGTGGCAGCGCAAGGACTTGCCGGCGCATTGGAGAGGAGTTCGCGATGATCATCCTGATCGAGATCATACTGGTCGTGGCGCTGGTCGCGCTGGGCGTGAACTACCTGTTCCGCGGGCGGCGCGAGGCCAAACGCGAGGAGCAGCTCGAGCAGCGGGTCACCGCCTACATGCAGACCATCCGGCGCGAAGGCGGCAACCCCGAACTCGCCGCGATGACCGACACCGAACTGCGCGACGTGCTGTTTTCGAGCGCCCGCAACCTGCGTATCCAGTCCGAGCGCAAGTGGTACCTGCTGCTGGGCGGATGCATCGTCGCGTTCTTCTCGGCCATCATGGTGGCGACGCAGGACGGTACGCGCGGCTTCGGCATCGCCCTGCTGATCGGCGCCATTGTGCTCTATGGGATCAACGAGTTCCTCGGCCGGCGCATGCGGGAGCCCCTTGCGGCCCGCGGCATCGACGTGGAGCGCCTCAGGGTCGAGTGACTACATCCGCCGCATCTTGCCGACCATGAAGACCACGGCGGCGGCCAAGATCAGCGCGAACGGCGCGATCACCAGGACGCCGAGCAGGTTGGGGTCGAGATGAAACCCCTGGCCCCCATTGAGCCCCTTGAGCTCGTTCAGGCCGTATCGCTCCAGCATGAACATCCCCGCGCCGAGCGAGGCGAGGGTGGCGGCGAGCTTGATGTAGGGCTTCTGCATGGCGGTACCGGGCGCTGAACAGGGCCTAAATAAGCTCAGCCCGTCGCCTCTGCAACCCTCGGGCCCAAACCTGAACGCCCCCGAGTGGTTGACCACATCGAGGGCGTTCCGGTGTGTCTGCGACAGGGCTCAGTAGCCGCCGACCGAAAGGCAGAACGAGCCGTTGCTGCCGCCGGCGCAGAAGGAACCGCCGCCGTACCCGTAGCCCGGGAAGTCGACGAAGTGGGGCTGCCAGTCGAGCTTGTTCTTCTTGACCCAGCCGATATCGCCGTTCGCCTTGACCTTGGCCCAGCTGTTCGAAGTCGCGAGCACCTTCACCTTCTGGCCTTCCCAGGCGTAGCCGACTTCGTCGGACGCGCTGTTCTTGTACTCGTAGAGATAGGTGTCGTGATCGACCCAGGCCCAGGTGGCGGCCATGGAGGCGGTGGCGGTGGTGGCGAGGACGGCGGCGGCGATCGCGATGGTCTTCAGAGTGCGGGTAAACATTCTCGGAGTTCCTTCCATTTGTGCTGTGGCATCACTGCCTTGGCACCGGTTTTAGAAGGAGTTTGCTGAACCGCACCTGAAACACCTGTTTATCTGGTGTTTTATTCTCCAGAACTACAGGCGGACCGCGCCGTGATCGCCGACTCGGCGGGGGTGAGGCCGGTTTCTTCGTTTGCCATGGTGATGCTCCCTGGTTGGGTGTGGCGTCAGAAGACCCCGAGGAAACGCAGCAGGGCGATGATGCCGATGATGATGACGACGATCTGGATGATCTGCTTGATGCGGGCTTCGACCGGCAGGCGCTGGACCAGGTAGAGGACGAGCACGACCACCAGGAAGGTGATGAGAACGCTGATAAGAACTGACATGGGAGTCTCCGTGACGCTGCGGCTTGCAGGTGAGGGGCCTAACGCGCGTGTGGCGAAAAGGTGGCAGCGCGATGAACAGTTTTGCGGGGGCGCCGGATCGCCGAGCTCCGGACGTGCGTCGGCGCCCGGCGGACCGGGGTCCGTCGGGGCAGGGGCAGTTCAGGCGGTGCCGGCGAGGACTGGCCTCGTGCGGTAGTCCGCGTTTGTAGTGGCAAGGCGCTCGCCTCGCCGGCACGACCGGGATTTCGGGCGTATGACGTGGCGGGCGGGGAGCATCCCCTGCCGCATCGCGAGGACGATGGGTGGCCTGACAACCCGGGCGACCCGGCATTGCCCACCTTGCCCGGCCGCTTCACGGGAAGCGGCCTTCGCCCCTGGGAGGCGCCCGTAGCTGCCCCCCGTGCGTTGCCAGCGGCTTGACCGGCGAACCGGCCCCTCCTGACACGTTTTCAGCCTGGGCAGGAACGACTTCCTACCCCCCAGCCATCCCCCCGCGAACCGTTCGTCTCGACTCCGCCCGAATGCGAAGGGATGCGTGGAGCATACGGGAGGGTTTTTTCGCGGGGATAAGTCTGGCGTCCGCGCGGCGGGAAACCTGAAAACAGCAATGGATTTCAATGGCATGCGGATGCCGGTCAGGTCGCGTGCAAGGGGCACGCTAGGGATCGCCGAGTTTCACGGTCCGCCAGGTCTGGATGCGGCGGACGGGGCCGGGGCGGCGGACGGGGAGATTGCCCCAGTCACCGGCGAAGGGGGTGGTGAGGCTGACGCGCATGAACTCGGTGGTGCCGCACTTCGAGCAGGTGAAGGGGATTTCCAGCGCCAGCCGGTTGGGATCGAGCAGCTGGACGAGGTCGGTGGCCAGATAGGTGACGCCGCGCCGGCAGAGGTTGCACTTCACGATGACCAGCTGGTTCTGTTCCGCGGCGTGGCGGAGCAGGTGGTTCTGGCCGGGGTAGCGTTTCTGCAGGTGCGGGGGTTCGGGCATGGTCGGGGGCTCGGGGGGGCGTGTGTGGCAGGGGGCGGGCCGGCTGGTCACCCTCCCCCTTGCGGGGAGGGTACCGAAGCTCGGCGCGCCAGCGCCCTAGCGGAGGTAGGGAGGGGGTTTCACCGAGGTTGGACTATCAGAACCAGCCTCGGTCATACCCCCCTCCTAGCTCTGCCATGTCGCTGGCGCTCCTGGCGGCGCTACCTGCCATTCGAGCATAGCTCTCAAGGCCTTCTTCCCTAAAATCGCTCCACTGGAGCGATTTTGCCTGCGGCACGGCTCGAAGCCCGCAAGGGCGGGAGGTGGTCAGAGACCCACTTCGCCACCCGCGCAGGTCTCGCGTTGGGTCCCTGCGTTGGCAGGGATGACACGTCGGGGAGGCGGGCCGGGCAGGGGCGTGAACGGGCGGGGTGAGGGGCGGGGCATTCGGACGGGACTCGCGTTTGTTCCTGATTTGTTCTAGCCTTGGATGATCGACACGTCCATTCCCGAGCGCCCCATGCCTGTTCACACCTTGAGCCTGCACAACTGCAATCCTGGCCAAATCCTCGACCCCGGCACCGGCCGCGCCTCGCGCTGGCCAAAATTCACGGCCGAGCAGGCGGCGGAGCTGCGCGAGAAGGGGTTCCGGTTCTCGATCTATCGGCCGGAGGAGGACGAGTTCAGGCTCAGCCTGCCGCTGCAGACGATCGAGGACCGGGAGCACGGGACGCTGACGATCGAGCAGGGGTGAGGGATTTGGGCAGGGCAGAGGGTGACCCGGCCGGGCTCCACCAACGTGCCATCCCGGGCTTGACCCGGGACCCACGTCTGAACCGGCGCAGATTTCGAGTTGGCTCCCTGCTTTCGCAGGGATGACACCGTGGGTGTGGCGCGGGTGCGGCCGAGGCGGGTCGACTGCGGGTCAGGCTAGCGGACGAGCATCACCTGCGAGAGCGGCTGGAATTTCGGGCCGCTTTCGCCGACATCGAGGATGTAGCCGCCCTTGTCGCAGATGTTGACGGGGCCATCGGTGCGGCCGCCCTGCCGGAAGGCACTCACCTTCGCGACGCACGACCCATCGGGCAAGCTGACGGTGAAGGTGACGCGCTCGCCGGGCGCAATGGCCCTGAACCCGCTGACCTCGCCGCCCTTCACCTTGAACTTGGCGATGGGCTTGGACAGGTTGTTGTGGAGGGTGAAGGCGTGGTCGGCGGCCGTGGCGGGGAGTGCAGCGGCGCAGAGGACGGCGGCGGCCAGCGCGGCGGAGAAGATTTTGTGCATGTGGGCCCTCGTTGGGTGAAGGATGTGGTGGACGTCAACAGACCCGAGGCGGCGGAGCTGCGGGAGAAGGTGTTCCGGTTCTCGATCTACCGGCCGGAGGAGGACGAGTTCAGGCTCAGCCTCCGCTGCAGACGATCGAGGACCGGGAGCACGGGACGCTGACGATCGAGCAAGGGTGAGGCTACTTGTTGTCATCCCATGCTTTCTCTATTTTGGGAGCATATTTTGGCGGAGGAAGTTGTGCAGCGATCGCTACAGTATTTTCGAGTGCAGTGGCTTAACAGTTCATCCGGAACGCTAGAAGGCGTGCTTCGCACTCTGTTGGCCGGTCTTGCAGTGGCCGAGACAAAGATTGAACGGGCCAGTGACGTGATAATGGAGTTAGAGCACAGTGATCTGAGGTCGGGGTCGCCTGTCTTTTTGCATTGCGTCAGCTATGTCCCGGGTCAAGCCGGCGCGCTTGTCCGCCACCTACCTGCAGATGCGACAGCCGGCGAGCTTGCCTCTATCGCCCCCCCCTGACGGCCATGATTTCCTGAGGGGCGCCTGCGTTGCACTGATCCGTGACGATCATTTGGTCTTTTGCGGCGATGGTCTTAAGCCGGAAGCGCTGCGCTATTTCCTTCATCAAATAGCAGAAAAGCGATCTCGCCCTCAAAATGAGACGCAGTACGACTTTGCGCCCGTCGCGAACAAGGAAGTGCTGAAGAAGGTTCAGTCCGAAGGGGTGAAGTCCATAGGCATCGACGCAACGCTCGATGAGTTTGAGCCGGGCGGACAACTCTTCGAGACGCTCGGAGGTACTCTTAAAAATGACATTCTAAACGCGCTCCGAAGCCTCTGGGAGAAAGACCCGAAATTCGCCAGCCTCCACCATGAGGACTTTCACAACGTGAACGCGAAGGTTGTCCTCACGCTAGATAAGCGCCACGCCAAGGGCGTCTCTCAGGAGGCCTTTGACGACGTGGCACAAAGGACAATCGACTCGCAGGAGCCGGGCTTCTATCTTCGGACTAGGGACAACGCCCTCATTAGCTACCACACTGTGAGCCTGTCGCCCAATAGGCGCGGCTTGAAGGTCGCCGCGCTTCCGAGCGCCATGACGGCGTAGAGAACCGGATTGAGGGCTCATTGAGGTCGGTTTTCCGCCGTTTTG
>Ga0247840_10003167_pt1 | contig 28218 bp, 21 predicted proteins | sample LaCruzMarch2015__FD_192404 | JGI IMG/M metagenome (GOLD analysis project Ga0247840, IMG submission 192404) | Freshwater microbial communities from meromictic Lake La Cruz, Castile-La Mancha, Spain - LaCruzMarch2015_17m | ecosystem: Environmental > Aquatic > Freshwater > Lake | place: Spain...
CAATTACCAGCCAGATCCTGGCAGAATCACAATCGATTCCGCTGATGTCAAATTTCAATGATGTAGGTATTGTAAAAGCCGAAGCACCTGAAACCTGCACCATCCAGGTTCTGTCGAGTGTTCTTATCAATAGCGAGCTGTCAATCGGACTGGCAGAAAGATTAGCATTGTTGTTCCCCAAAACAACAAAATCACCCTGGGCAATAACCATCGGATTCATAACATTGTTTTGCGCTAATGAATTCGCCGAGATCGTTACGATATCTTGCATGCTGCCTGCGCTGCCTTGTTTCTGATTCAAACCAAACAGTGTGTCATATCCTATACCGAAAATTCCATTCGAATAGTTTTCGTTGATTGTATGATCCCAAACGATATTTTTCCTGGAGTCCAGGTAATCCAAGCCTTCCAGCGTCACACCATATTTCAGACATAGATATGTTTGAACCCGCTGCAGATCCCTGGCTGACATGAATCTATTGTACACCAGGCATTCTGCCACTTTCCCCTTAAAGCTCAAACTATCATCAGCACCAAGGAAAATAGTATCCTGTGTGGTAGTGTCATTTTTAAGCTTGTACCAGGCCGAGGTCATTGTATTGACAACGGGTTTGACAATATTGGTATCACAATATTTTATCTTAAACATCTCCCCGCGCAACTTGCGGCTCGACAAGGACATCGGCTTGTTTTTGCCTTTGTGCGCAGTCCAGATCCCACGTTCATTGGTGGTATCTGTCAGCTGGTAAACCGCAACCATCGTCAGTTTCGGCTTGTCGTTGAAGTTATAGGTTGTGAATAGTGGACTGCCCAATCCATCCATGACAAAACAAGGATTATAATTCAGGTAGGCCTTGGTGGATAATGTTTGTCCTATGGCAGGATAAAAGTGATGGTTATTTCCACTGACATCCGGCCAATAAGTAGTATCACTTCCTGGAGCATCAGCCTTGACCCAAACAGATGGAAGTTTAATAGATAAAGTGTCTTGTGCAAAAGAAGCAGTGGTAGACAAGCATACCACAAGCATTGTAAGTAAATGTTTCATCCCAGGAAAAGTTAAAAAGTGATTCTGTCGCAATGATATCCTTTACACGGATTTTTGATAAAAGTGCGAGGCAATTTTTACCAAGAATCTGTAAAAAAGCAATGAATTCTAATTATCAATAGTATTCAAGCAGGAACCAGGGGTAATCAAGCAGGAGTAATGAAGCAGACAAACAAATGAAACAATCCTGAGGTAGCGAATGCTAGAAGGATGGCATATACATTAATCACAAAAAGCGGAAAATATCCCCCCTTTTTTGAACTTATTTTCAAATTAATTTCATGATAATCAAGCATATAAGTACAACAATGCTTGTTGAAGGTAAAAAAGCTGACTGTTGGGTCTATTTCAGGTTGTAGGCATGAAAAAGAAATTGCTGGTGGGGAGGTGAAAAAGGCAGGAGCGGTTGGATATGATAGCGCGATGAACAGTGTTCCATTTTTCGCAAAGCTGTTCAGCATCGGTATAGTAACATACTTCATTTCTGTTATTCAAAAGATTTGGTCTCATTTCCTTGTAAGAGTTTGCTTTATATTGGCCATTTTTTCAGTCGAAAATTTGGCGGTTGCCGTTATTTTACATGATTGTTTTTTTAAAAGCATCAATATAAGTTTTAACGATTCAAGCTGCCAGAATGCTGCAACGAACATCATCTTGCTTTTCATATACCTGGTCATTTGCGATATATTCAGGAAATTGTCATTCTTGGCTGTTTCGTCAGGTGCTATACGCCATTGTTATTACTGACTGATACTTATTATATTGTCAGCTTTTAGCAGGGATTCAATCTGATCAGGTCTAGCACATCAGAAAATCCAGTTAAACAAGTACCCGACTATCATAATTCCTGTGCCGACTACCCCGATGAAAGTAAAAATCAAGGGCAATTTCAGGACTTTCCGCAGGATGACCATCTCAGGCAGTGACAAGCCAATTACGGCCATCATAAACGCCAATGCTGTACCCAGGGAAGCTCCTTTTTCGATTAACACCGCGACAATGGGCACTATACCGGCAGCATTGGAATACAATGGAATTCCGATCAGCACAGACAGGGGGACTGAATACCATGCGCTTTTTCCCATGAGTGCCGCCATAAAGTCCTCAGGAACATAGCCATGGGCTCCGGCACCCACCGCGATGCCAAGGGCAACATACATCCATACTTTCCCGACGATGTCTTTTACAGCCTCATATCCAAATTTGATTCTGTCGCTGAATCCAAGTTTTTCCTCTTCCAGTGAATTGTGCCCGACTTTTGTTTTGTAGACCCAATCTTCGACCCAATGCTCCAGCTTTAACAAACCAATAATCCAGCCGGCCAGGATTGCAATCACCAGGCCGGTGCCGACATAAATCAAAACAACTTTCCACCCAAACATACCATATAGCAAAATGATGGCTACTTCATTGATCATGGGGGAGGAGATCAGGAAGGAGAAGGTTACGCCCAGGGGAACCCCGGCCTCCACGAAGCCCAGGAACAAGGGGATTGCGGAACAGGAACAGAAGGGTGTGACAATGCCCAGCAAGGCTGCCATCACATTGCCGGTAAAGGTTTTTTTACCTTCCAGGGCTTTGCGGGTCCGTTCCGGCGTGAAATAGGTACGGATAATGCCGACAAAAAAGATAATCAAAGTCAGCAGCATCATTACCTTCGGGAATTCGAAAATAAAAAACCACAGGGCCTCGGCCAGGTGTTCTCCTTTTTTCATTCCCATGGAGGTGAATACCAGCCAATCAGTCAGGGGCTGCAGGTAATGGTACAAGGCATACCAAAACGGTATCAGGGCAAGCGGGAGAAGTATCTTGCCAGTATTGCCAGTTAAAAAACCAGGCGTTTTCATGTTCAGTATTTAAAGTAGAAGATGTAGGTATAGTAGAACCCTACCAGGATAAAAACGACAGACACTACCCGCCTGAACCATTTCTCAAAGATTTTGACTTTGTTGTAAAAGCCGCCAATACTCGAGATGCTGAAGGCTAGCAGGTAGGCAACGATAATGACAGGCAAGCCTGTCGCAATGGCAAAGACAAAGGGTAGAAACAAGCCGGAAGCGCTGCTGATTGTCAGCGGAATGAGCATCCCGAAGTACAAGACGCCGCTATAGGGGCAAAATGCCAGGGCAAAGACAATGCCCAGGAGCAAGGCACTCCACCAGTTGTTTTTTCTCTCTGGGTTTTCCATGCGGGAGGAAAGTTTCCCCAATCCCGGAAAGTTAATCCGGATGATGTCGAGCATGAGAATCCCAACGAGGATCAGCAAAGGGCCGAGGAACTTTTCTCCATTGGATTGGAATAACTTGGCAATCTGGAACTTACTTACGCCAAAATACAGGATTACGCCAATGGAGGTATAGCTGATGGCTCGTCCCAGGGTGTACCATAAACCATTGTAAAAGATCTTGCGCCTGTTTTCCAGGTCTTTGCTGATAAAGCCAATGGCCGTGATGTTGGTCGCCAAAGGACATGGACTTATCGCTGTCATTAAACCCAGTAACAAGGCTGTTAATAGGGGCACATTCGTACCGTCTAGCAGATTTTGAAGTAATTCCATCGTCTATGAATCTTTACCCGGCAGGAAAACAAGCTGAATTTTTGCTTCAGTCTGTTACGCCCGGGAATGACAAATCAAGCTGAATTATTTCAGCATTTCCTTTATTTTTTTCTTCAGGCCGGCAGTGAATGCAGCTTCTTTGTTGATCTTGGCAAAAGCGAAATTGGACATGTCCTCTATCTTTTCTTTGCCATTACTTAGTTTGGTCAATGCAAGTGTAGCACCATAGGCATCATATTTTTTGCTGATGGCTTCGTTCTTTGCTGAATCCACATTGAAAGTGTTAAAGACGATGATACCATTGGCCAGCTCATCCTTGAAATTCTCCAGCAAAACCTTACGTGTCGTTGCCTCAATGGCGGTGCAGGTCTGGCAGCGGTTGGTGATGTGAAAGTAATAGACCAGCAACTTAGTCTTGTCTGTGATGGGTTTGGTTTCCTGGCCGTAAGAGGAGGACACCGATACCATGACCAATAATAAAAAGAGTAGATTCTTCATTTGGCTTATTTTAAATATTCCGAAATTTTTGACTTGAGGATCCCGATGAACCGGTCTTCTTTGTTTTTTGCAAACTTGAATCCATCGCTAGTCAGGTCTGTTGTACTTTCCTTGCCATTGAAGAGGCGGGTGATGTACAAACCAGAACCGAAAGCTTCATATTTCTCTGATATTTTCTGGTTTACTTTGTCATCCACATTCAAAATCTGGCGTTTGATGCGACCCTGTTTCAGCTCTTCAGCAAAATAGGTGTTGAGTGTTTTGGTGGTCGCATCCTCTATGGCAATGCAGGAAACACAGCGATTTGTGACGTGAAAATTGTAGACCATCACAACAGGCAATCCAGACTTTTGATCTTCCTTAGCCTTGCTGGTTTGGGCAGTAGCAGGTGCATCGGATTTGATGGAAGCTTCCGTTACAGGCATGCTGTCTTTCTTTCCAATTGAAGTTGTGTCAGAAACTACCGCACCGGCTTTTTCGCTTTTACCCGAATTGCAAGCCATTAAGGAGAATGTTAAAACGAAGATTGATAGTAATTTACAAATTAATCTCATGAGATTTGTTTTTGTAATGTTATTGATGTTTCTGAATAATCTCTTTCAACTCAGTGAGGGAGGGTATCCGGCCACTCAGTACAACTTTCTCATCAATCACCAGTCCGGGTGTACGCATAATGCCATATCCCATAATTTTGGCGATGTCTTCCTCTTTTACGACAGTGGCGGTGATGTTTAATTCTGAAATGGCAGTGATCGTTGCTTTCTCAAGATTTTTGCAATTGGCACATCCTGTGCCCAAGATTTTGATTTCCATGATTTTGGTTTTTTGTAGTAGGTTTAGTTTTGATTAATTATGTCTCGATTCTATATTACGCAAAACAACGAAATGAATTCACATTAATTACAATTCCTCAAACATTTCTTTATACAGGCTTTTTGCAATCGCCCAGTTTTCTTTGTTGATGCAATATTTAATATATGGGGGCTTGATTTCCCCCTGGATGAGGCCCGCATGTTTAAGTTCTTTCAGGTGCTGGGAGAGGGTGGACCTTGCAATAGGGATATCTCCAATCATCTCACCGCTGGTGCAGCAGCCGTTGATCTGTGTTAAGCGTTCCAGGATAAATACCCGCACAGGATGACTCATTGCTTTGGCAAATTTGGCAATAAGTAATTGTTTTTCTGTATATTGTGTTTCTTCAAATACAACCATCGTTTTTCTTATTGATTAACATAGCCATCAGATGAGGCATAAATTCATTTTGTCGTTTTGCAAATATACGAAATAAAAATTCCTTAGTGAGAATTTGCTGTGCACACCTGATTTTGTCAGATATTTGCTTTTATACACTTTCTGTATTGTGTTAAAACGCCGCTTCACATGAAATCAATTGCATTTTTGGTTCTGGCATTTTGTCTCGGCCTGGCAAATTGTTTTGCCCAGGATACGATTAACTTGTCCTCCGGGGCAAGAATTACGGGTAAGGTGCTTGAAATTGGCCAACTTGAGATAAAGTACAAACGATCCGACAACCTTGACGGACCGCTTTACAGTTTGCAATTATCCCTGGTTAAGTCCGTGTTTTATGAGAATGGAACGCGGGATGTTTTTGAGGCTACAGCCATGCCTCAGACTCAGCTTCCTGCTGTACCCACGGATATGAGCACCTACATTAAGGGCCAGCGTGATGCAGCTATTTATTACAAGGGGTACAAACCAGCTTCCACCGTCACTTTGATCTTTAGTATGCTTTACCCGCCAATAGGCCTGGTTCCTGCGATTGCATGCACAGCTTCCAGGCCCAAAGAGAATACCTTACAATATCCCAATACTGCCTTGATGCAGCAAGTGGATTATTATAATGGCTATACCCAGAAAGCAAGAAGGATAAAAACCGGTGCTGTATGGCGCAACTGGGCCATCGGCTTTGGCTTTAACCTCGGTCTCTTCCTCGTCCTCAACAACTAAGTTCATCCTCATGCCCAAATCCCTGCTCAAACCATCGCTTCTTCTAATATTACTCCTCCTGCTGATTTCTGTGCTTTATGGATATCATAAGATTTTACCGCATGGCCCGTATTCTTTTCATGAATGGCGACAGTCTGATTGCTTAGCCATTACCCTGAATTATTACAAAGACAATTTGGGCTTTCTGACACCCGCTTTTCAGTGGGTAAGCAATGATGGTAACAGTAAAACAATCAGTGAGTTCCCCATTATTTATTACACTGTAGGGCAATTGTGGAAAGTCTTCGGACAGCATGCCTATATTTTCCGCCTGCTCAACCTCCTCATCGTGTTCTCTGGATTGTTCTTCATGTTTAGGCTTATACGACAGCAAATAGGAGATAATTTCTGGGCAATTATGTCGGTTCTGTTTGTGTTTACTTCGCCACTCCTGGTTTTTTATGCGAACAACTTCATGCCTGATGCCCCGGCGCTTAGCTTTGGGGTGATCGGATGTTACTTTTTGATGCGCTACTACAATGCCAGGCTTATCCGCTGGCTGTATATTGCCTGTTTCTTTTTCCTTTTGGGCGGCCTTATCAAAATCTCATCCCTGCTACTTTTTGTCGGCGTTTTGCCAATCCATCTATACAATGTGTTTCTGAAAAAAGATCAGAAGTTCAGCAAAGCCTCGCTGATTCCTTTTGCACTTGTCCTGCTAACGATTGCCAGCTGGTATGCCTATGTAAATTATTACAACAGCCACAATGTCAGGTATTTCCTTGGCGGGATATTGCCCATTTGGGAGCTTAGTTTCTCACAAAGACGTGACATTTCCATCGACCTCTTTAATTTTATCATGCCGAGTTACTTCAGTCAGGCCGGCTTGTTTATGCTCTTCTTTATGTTCCTGTATAGCGTCTTTAACTGGCGCAGGGCCAATCCTTTCCTTATTACACTGAATGTGATCTGTTTTTTGGGATCCGTTTTGTTTGTCATTCTGTTTTATGGCGCTTTCAACCTGCACGATTATCACCTGGTGAACATGCTGATCATGATCCCGCTGACAGTTCTGACCTTCCTGGATCTGCTCAAAAGGATCAATCCGGGAATCCTGGATAACAGGCAAATCAAGATACTGGCCATGATGGGTCTTGCCATGCTGGTTTACAACACGATGGTGAAAACCCGTCTGAAATATGACTATAACGATTATTTTGTGGGAAGATCATTCGCCATCGACAAACCCATGAAAGAGTATTATGGTTGGTATCACTGGAATTATTCCAACACCTTTGAAGCCCTGGAAACCATACAGCCTTATCTGAGGCAGTTGGGAATTCAACGTACCGACTTGGTCGTTTCCCTGCCTGATCAAAGTCCGAACATGACCTTGTATCTCATGGACCAGAAAGGGTTTTCTGACTTTGGCGGTATTGAGCCGAAAAGCGAAGCCACCATCAACCGATACATAGAATTGGGAGCGAAATATCTGATCATCAATGATAAACGTCTGTATGAACAAGCATATTTTAAACGCTTTATCCAACACAAAATAGGTGCTTACAAAAATGTTGACATCTATTCACTTGAGAATTTGCCGCTGTTGCCGCCGACTGATTCTATCACTTCAGTGCCTCAACAAGCTGCCACTATGCCATAGTCTAAAGGGTTTATAAGCCCTGTCAATTACAAAGCTTAGGTGAACATTGTGCAAGAGCATGTGTTCATTGAGTAAATACAAATCCTCAATTCAGCGAATGATGAAAATGCGTGTTATCATCACCGGCTCCACCGGCATGGTGGGTGAAGGTGTCCTCCATGAATGTCTGAATCATGCGGAGGTAGAATCTGTGCTGGTCATCAACCGCCGTCCCTGCCAGGTACAGCATCCCAAACTGAAGGAGATATTGCATAGCGATTTTTATGATCTTACTGCCATTTCCTCCCAGCTCTCCGGATATCATGCCTGTTTCTTTTGCATGGGAGTATCATCAGTGGGGATGAAGGAAGAAAACTACAACCACCTGACCTACGACCTGACCTTGAATTTCTGTAAGGCTGTCGTGGATGCCAATCCGGGCATTACCCTGACCTATGTTTCAGGAGTGGGCACCGACAGCAGCGAAAAAGGGCGTGTGATGTGGGCAAGGGTAAAGGGTAAAACAGAAAACCATTTGATGCAATTGCCTGTGAAAGCTGCTTTTGCCTTTCGGCCCGGCTTTATCCAGCCCACAGCAGGAATGAAAAATACCTACAGGATGTACAAGGTTTTATCGCCCTTGTTTCCAGTCCTGAAAGCCCTTTTCCCTAAGTATGTATGTACTTTAAAAGAGATTGGACTTGCGATGATCCATTGTGTCAGCCAGGGATATCCCCAAAAAGTTCTGGAAGTAAAGGACATTGTTTTACTTGCCAATCGCAGGGCCTGAGGTGTGTGCCCATGATGTTTTTTGTTAATATTGTATTTCTTTATATCGTAATGTCAGGATGAAGAACATTGCAATTATAGTAATCATTGCCTTGGCAATCAGCATACTGAGCTACTCTTCGCAGCCCACTTCCAGGCCTGGTACAACACCTGCTCCGGCTGCCCAAAGCAACAAGCCCCTAAAACCCGATACGATCTCCATCACTGCCATCAAAGCTGTCAATATCAGCGAATTGGAGATTCCTGTGGTTGTCAGCGGAGACTTTGTGATCAGGCATACTGGCTATTCCTTCGTCTATAGCGAGCCGTTTGAGCAGTCCAAATGGGTGGCTTATGAGCTGACAAAAAGCGAGACCAACAAAATTACCGACCGCACTGACAAATTTGTACCTGATCCGGAGGTTGCAAGTGGAACTGCCGACAATAAGGATTATGCGAAATCCGGCTATGACAGGGGACATCTGGCCCCGGCTGCCGACATGGGTTGGTCCTTAACTTCCATGCAGGAGTCATTTTACTTCAGTAACATGAGTCCACAAAGGCCTGCTTTTAACAGGGGGATCTGGAAAATGCTGGAAGAGCAGGTAAGGACCTGGGCCATAGAAAATGATGCCCTTTATATTGTGACCGGCCCTGTCCTGAAAACTGGATTGCCCTTCATTGGCCCCAATGAGGTGGCCATCCCGCAATATTATTACAAAGTAATACTCGACTATACGAACCCTGATGTGAAGGCCATTGGCTTTCTTTTTCCCAATGCAGGCTCTGATGATAGTTTACAAAGATTCGCCGTGAGTATTGACAGTGTCGAAAAATTCACAGGACTGGATTTCTATTCAAAGCTTCCTGATAATCAGGAGAAAGTCATTGAAAAGACCCTTTGCATCACATGCTGGACCTGGCAATAACACCTTCATACAAAACAAAAAATATTACGATGGAAACGAAAACAATTCAACAGACTGTCACCTTTGATGCCCCCCCGGAGGAAGTTTATGACCTCCTGATGGATGGTGTAAAACACAGTGAATTTACCGGGAGTGAAGTCCTGATGTCGACGAAAGTAGGCGGTGATTTTGAAGTCTTTGATGGCTATTGTCATGGGCATAACATCGAACTGGAACCCGGAAAAAAAATAGTTCAGGCCTGGCATTTCAATGAAGATGGCTGGCCGGAAGATCATTTCACGATTTGTACTTTCCTGTTCGAACCATTGGAGCATGGCACAAAGCTGGAGTTCACCCAAACGGATGTGCCTGCTGAGTTTGTCGATGCCCTGGCTCAGGGTTGGCATGGATTTTATTGGGAGGCGATGACAGAATTTCTGGAGTCAGGCGAGGATTTCTGAGTCTATGCTTCATCCTGACTTTTTTTACAAATACTTACGTGACATAAGGTTCTGGATCGTCCTGTTTTTTGTGATCAGGCTATACGGGATTACAATGCCACCCCTTGAAGTAGCACACAACTGGCGGCAGGCTACCGTAGCCATGGTTGCCCGTAATTTTTATGAGGGTGGTCCTGAAATTTTTTATCCACGGATCGACATTGCGGGCGAGAAAACCGGGATAACAGGCATGGAATTTCCTTTGCTGAACTACCTGGTTTATGCGACCTCCAAGGTATTTGGATACCAACACTGGTATGGGCGGCTTATCAACCTGCTCATTTCCAGCATCGGGATTTATTATTTCTTCAAATTGTCGCGGAAATATTTCAGCGCAGAAATTGCTTTTAATGCCAGCCTGATATTGCTTTGTTCTATGTGGTTCATCTATTCCAGGAAAATCATGCCGGACACTTTTGCCGTATCACTGCTGATCACAGGGCTGTATTTCGGTAGTAATTACCTGGATTCCGGCCATAAATTCCGTGACTTATTGCTTTACCTGCTTTTGGTTACTCTGGGCATGCTCGCCAAATTACCTGCTGCCTGCCTGATGTTGATCCCGCTGATCATGATAGCAAATCCCCGGATCCCCACTTCTAAACGTCTCCTCTTTGTTTCAGTTACGGCCATCAGTTTTCTTGCCCCGGTATTGTGGTATTTTTATTGGGTTCCCTTCCTGGTCAGAGAATATGGGTTCTGGCATTTTTTTATGGGAGAAAGTATAAAACAGGGCTTGACAGAACTTATCCGGGATTTGCCTTTGACCCTTGAACAGTTTTATTCGAATGCGCTCAAATTCATTGGTTTTGGGGCATTCATTTTAGGTCTGATTTATGGGATCTTAGGCAGGGAGAAACGCTTGCTTGCTGTTTTTGGCCTGAGTTTCCTGGCATTTCTGGTGATCATGCTGAAATCGGGAACCACCTTTGCCCATCATTCTTATTATATGGTGCCTTTTGTGCCGGTGATGGCCCTTGTGGGTGGGTTTGGCATCAGCATGATAAAAAATAAAAAGATTGCCTTGATGATACTCCTGGCAATCGGGCTTGAAGGTCTTGCAAACCAACAGCATGATTTTAAGATTAAGCCCGACAAGCTTGGGATGCTGAATTTAGAAAGTGACCTTGACAAAGTCTCTAAGCGTTCCGAACTCATCCTGATTAACAGCGATCAGGTTCCTACACCCATGTATTTTGCACACAGGAAAGGCTGGGTAAACTCAAATTCTCAAATTTCGGACAGCTTGTATCTGAGCGATTTGAAACAGTTGGGATTGAAATATGTTGTTATCCTGAAGAAAGGCTTTGGGACTGAAATAAAAATGAATCTTCCTCTGGTTTTGCCTGCTGAAGATTATACTATTTACAGCCTTCAGCCATAAAGGTCTTCCCCTCCATGACAAAGAAAATTCTGACGATACTAAGTTTTTTATTCATTCAGTTGAGCCATGCCCAGCCTGTTTCCTTGCATTGGGCTACTTCATTTTCCGGCATAGATGATGCACAAGGCACAGCTGTCGCCGTGGATGTCTATGGCTATGTGTATACCTGTGGAACTTTTAATGGGACTGTTGATTTTGATCCGGGTCCCGGTGATTTCTCCCTTGTTTCAGTTGGGAATACTGACATTTACCTGACCAAATCTGATGCTTACGGAAATTTGGTCTGGGCAGGACGAATGGGCGGAGCCAACAATGATTACAGCCTGGCCCTTGCCCTCGATCATGCACAAAATGTCATCCTTACCGGATATTTCCAGGGCGCAGCCGATTTTGACCCGGGTGTAGGGAATTATGTCCTCAATTCTTTTGGGGGTAATGACGTTTTTGTTGCGAAATTCAATCCTTCCGGCATGCTGATGTGGGCCTTTAATGTGGGTGGAGAACTCAATGAAAGGGCCAACAGCATTTGCATCGATACTATTGGGAACATATACCTTACGGGAGAATTTCAGGGTATTGCTTTGTTTGACAATGGCCCGACTGCGAAAACTTTAGTCTCTGCCGGGGGATCCGATATTTTTATTGCGAAATACAATGCTGCCGGTCTTTATCAGTGGGCAGTGAGTATGGGGGGCGCTGTGGATGATGCCGCCAATGACATCGCCCTGGATGCTGCAGGGAATGTCTATGCTACAGGCTGGTTCGCTGATGTAGCAGACTTTGACCCGGGAGCCGGTGTCTATAATCTGGGAACAAGCTCTTCTATTTCCAATTGGCGTGTTTTTGTTTTGAAGCTAAGCACTTACGGGACTTTCGACTGGGCCGGGCAGTTCGCCGGCAGTGGCATCCAGCAGGGTTTCTCTATTGCTGTGGATTCTTTGAAGAATGTATATGTGGCAGGTTCCTTCTCAGGAGCCACTGACTTTGATCCCGGAGCAGATACTTTTTTGCTTGCCACTGTTGGATTGAAGGATGTTTTCCTGACAAAGTTAAATCCAGCGGGTGATTTTCTCTGGGCAAAGCAATTGGGCAGTCAAACTGATGAAACTTGCCTGGCGCTGGCACTGGATGATTCCTGCAATGTTTATTCAATCGGGACTTTTTCCGATACGCTTAACTTTGATCCGGGTCAGGCCGTATTTTATCTCAGCCCTGCCGGGTTTGAGGATGTTTTCATCTCAAAACTGGATAGTGCCGGAAAATTTATGTGGGCCAATGCTGTCGGCGGACAGGATACTGAAGAAGGCAAAGCAATTGTTGTCGACAAGGCTTACAATGTTTACGTCACAGGATATTTCAGGGATGTTGCTGATTTTGATCCTGGTGTAGGCGGATTTTTCCTTTCCTCAGACGGGGGCAATGAGAGTTTTGTTCTGAAGTTGTACCAGGGGGAGGTAAGTGGTATTTCATCTATGCAATCCCATTCCCTTGTTGCCTTCCCCAATCCAGCTAAACAAAAGTTTTCTGTACATGCCGATAACATTTTTGCCGATGCAAGTGCAAAGCTCTTTGACCTCACAGGGAATCTTGTGCTCCAGCAATCCCATCTTTTTGGTCCCGGAATATGCTTTGACATCGCAGGGCTTTCAAAAGGTCTGTACTTCCTGGAAATCGCAGATCAAGGTAAAACGTTCAGGATAAAAGTAATGAAAGATTAACCCCTGATCCTTACCCTCATTTTCCCACTACCTCAATCACCTTTACCAGTCTTCCACCCCCTTCATCTACCAAAGTAACAACATGCCTGCCCACCTCAGGGTTCATTGCCATCTGGTGAGGCATTGTCGTTGTGCCTAAAAAGAGATTGTCAAGATACCAATGGATTTTCGCTCCGGGATTTCGGTGTGCTGCCTCAAAGACAATACGTCCTGGTTTTCCGTCCAGTTCTTTGGGGATCAGTATTTTACTGACATCACGGGGGAAGATAAACTCCATGGGTTTGAAATTCGCATCTTCATTACAGCCTGCTTTCATTGGGGGTAGGGGACGGTAGGCCGGGTTCCCTGATTTGTAATACCATTCCATGGCAGGAGGCAACACAAACCACTTGACATGCAACATGCGGCTTACATCTTCGCAATCGCTGTTAACCCTGAATTTGCCACTGGGGTCCAGGTGAACGATGCGATGGTAGGGACAGGGAGGTGTTTTTACTCCTTTGAGCGGAACCCACACTGTATCAGTGCTTTCACAGTCCGGGCCAGAACGATACCCACTCTGGCTGCATACCGGGACCAGCACCAACTCACCCCAGGGTGGTGTAAACCAGGTCGTTGGTGGCAATGCATCAAAAATGTCGAACATCAGGGGTGCTGCTGCCGAAATACCTGTGAGCCCCGGCCTGCCTTCCCCGTCGGCATTGCCTGCCCAAACCGCAACGACATATTCCGGGGTAGTCCCGATGGCCCAGGCATCCCGAAACCCAAAGCTGGTGCCCGTCTTCCAGGCGATTTTACGGGAACCACGAAATGATCTCCATTCCGCTTCCTGGTCGGGACGGTTTACCTCCAGCAGCGCTTTGAATGTCAGATAGATAGCGCCAGCACCCAGGCAGGGAGCGGTGGTGGTGGTTTTGGCTGTGGTGCCAGGTTTGGTGTTTTCTTTTTGGGAATATACCGGTGGATGTATGTCCTCCTTGTCATAAAGTCCTCCATTGTCCTGGTAATGCCTCAGAGTCCTGGCCATAGCGGCATAGACCCCGCTGAGTTCCCATAGCTTTGCTTCACCGCCACCCAGGATCAGAGAGAGCCCGTAATGACCTGAAGGTTTGTCGAGGGTGGTCATGCCCATCTTTTTCAGTAATTGCTGAAAGCGTTCCACGCCGTATTCTTCCAGCATCCGTACGGAAGGCACATTCAGCGAGCGTTCCAGCGCCCGGCTGGCAGGTACTGCTCCGTCGTAGCCGCGGTTGAAGTTCTTGGGCGAAAAGCCCCCGATCTGCATCGGAAGGTCTGCCACCAGCATGTCCGGCAAAAGCTCGCCTGCATCCAGCATCCCGGCATACAAGAGGGGTTTCAGGATACTCCCGGTGCTTCGGGGCGCCATGATCACATCAACTTCATTGCCATGGTCACCGCCGGCTGCAGGCGTATTCCCGACATACGCCAGCACTGCCCCGTCAGAGACCCTCACAACGATGGCTGCGGCATTGTGAATCTCGTTGGCTTGTAAAACTTCTCCGTGAAGCTGTACCAGGTGGCTAAGCCTTTGTTGCAGTGCAGGATCCAGGGTCGTGACAAGCCTCACCGCACCCATTTCTTTTTTGACTTTGTCGAGGAGATGGGGTGCTTCCCGGGGCAGAGAAAGGGGCTTGTCGGGCAGGGGTTCTGACAAAGCCAGGTTTAATGTTTGCTTGTCGAACCGGCCTTCCTGGTACAATCGTTCGAGTAAGCGGTTACGCTTCTTCAGCAGCAGTTCGCGCTTACGGCCCGGATGGATGAGGGCAGGCGCATTGGGCAGAATGGCCAGGGTGGCGGACTCAGCCCAGCTCAGGGAGGCGGGCATCTTACCAAAATACCGCCAGGAAGCAGCGCCAATTCCCACCACATTCCCGCCATAGGGAGCATGAGAGGCATAGAGGGCGAGGATGCTGCGTTTGCGGTACTGACACTCAATACGGACAGCAAGGAGCATCTCCTTTAACTTGTTCCACACCGTTCTTTGTGATGCTTTTCCGGATAAGCGCGCTACCTGCATACTCAGGGTGCTGCCACCACTGACGACTTTCTTTGCTTTCAGGTTTTGCCAGCTTGCACGGCTTAATGCGATTAAGTCGATGCCGGGATGATAAAAGAAACGCCTGTCCTCATAGCTGGTCAGGGCCAGCATGAACTTCTCAGGAACAGCAGTCTCCTCAGGGAAACGCCATTGGCCATCAGCGGCAATGCTGGCGCCCAAAAGCTGTCCGTCTTTTTCTTCCAGCACTGTCGACATCTTATCATCAAACAGCTGTACCGGAAAAAAGAGATAGCTAAGGCAGGCCAGGAGAAGCAATAACAGGCTTATCCATAGCACTTTGTGTCTTTGGAGGCGGGCGTGAAACACCTTACTTCCCCGGCCTCACTACTTCTACCCAATTCCCTGCAAGCCGTGCCTGCATGCGGTTGTCGTACATGGCTTCGCCATAGGGTCCCGGGAGGTAATATCTCCCGAGGTAAGCCGCATTCAGCATCACTACGAAGGTCTTGCTCCTGCCCGGCGGCAGGTCGAAGTAATTCATTACCCTGTCATCCCGGATATCGGTATAATCAGCTTTGTCGCCGGTAAACGAAGAACTCATGTCAGCCAGGCGGTAATTGATGATTTCCCAGCCCGAAGGGAAGATCTGTGTCAGTGCGATATTCTTGTAGGCCCCAAGCAAGCCCGAGTTGGAGATTTTTACTTCTGCCACGAAATCACTTCCCTGTTCCAGCTTCATAACATTGACGGCATTTCCTTTGATGTCTTTGAAGCTGATGCTGAGGTTAAGGTTGTTTGCATAGGGTTTTTGAACACCGCTCAGGGGTGCGCCTGTCATCACGACCCTTGCATAAACCATAGAAGTACCGAGATTTTTCAAGTCTATCTTTCCGCCTTTCTGCAGATTTACAGGGATTTCTAGTCGCCACAGGCTTTTCAGGGGCTTCACAATGACACTTGCACCCCCATTGAGGGAATAGCTGAAGTTCAGGGCTTGATTTCCGCCTGCCATGCTCATGTATTTAGAGATCGACAGCAAGGCGTAAGCCGTGGTTTGGGTGCTCATCCAGTAATCCTTACCTAGGCTTTCTCCAAGGCGGCGTGCCAGCTGGAAGGCTTTGGTTTTGTCACCGATCAGGCAGAGTGCTTCCAAAGTCATGGCTGCATCACGATCCGGACTGCCATAAATCTCCTCCATGCCTGCTACTGCAGTGGTATACGGTTTATAGCTATAGAGCAGTTCCCGGGCCACTTCCTTTTGACCTGCCCGCGCATAGGCTGCAGCCAGGCGGGATTTTACTTCAGGGTTTAGGTTCTTCATCTCGCGCATCCTGTTCATGGCGGCCAGCTGGGGTGATTTTCCGAGGGCCAGGGTAAACAAACGGTAGGCCTGGGTCAGATCCGACCAGGAGTATTCTACCGGAAGGTTGGCAGGACGTGGATTCCAGTTCCTGGCGGCATTGGCCTGGTATTTCAGCCAGTTTTCTTTCATTCCGGGCGGAAGGGCATATCCTTTGCGTTCTGCTTCAAGGAGGAAATGACCGGCATAACAGGATGACCAGTCATCGACATTGCTGCTGCCGGGCCAATAGCCAAAGCCTCCGCCGGATTGCTGAAATGCCCTTAGTTTCTGTATCGTAGCTTTGATGTTGATCTGTATACGGTCCTTCATCTGCTGGTTTGGTTCGCTGATCTCCTCCACAAAAAGCTGCGGAAATCCTGAAGAGGTCGTTTGCTCAACACATCCATGCGGGTACTGAATCAGGTATTCCAGTCGTCGGCTCATGTCCATGGGGAAGAAACCTGAGACTTCCAGCATGGCCTTGTTGGTGCCTTCCATGCCGGGATAGGTAAAGGAGGTCTTCCAGCTTTGTCCGCCGGCAAGGGCCTTTTCTACAAATTCGGTTACAGGTGTGTTGGGATTTCTTACGTCGACTTCCAGGTTAGTTACAGCTTTCTCATTGCCACAACTAGCCACGACATTAATTTTCGCAATTCCCAGTCGTCCCAGGACTTTCAGATCAAAATCTATGACTTTGTCGCCAATCGCAGAAAAACTCAGGTTTTGCTGTTTGCTCCCATTCAGGCTCAATGGGCCGGAAACGCTGACTTCCACTTTGACATCTTTGATGTTTTTCTCCATGGCGAATACCGTGACCGGGAGTTTCAGGCTTTCCCCCGGGCCCAGCACCCTGGGTAAAGTGGCCAGTACCATCAAGGGCTTTTTCACAGGCGTGGCTTTCTCTGCAGCACCATAGGCGCCTTTGTTGCCAGCCACCACCATTGTCCGCACTGAGCCAATGTATTGTCCTATTTTTATGTTGTGGGTGGCTGTTGCTCCGGCTTTCAAATCAAAGGGACCCAGGTAGATCACCATCGGCTTGAAGCGATTTGCTTTTTTCTTGCTGCCATTGACTTTGCCTTCATCTCCTCCGATGGCAAAGACCTGTTCCAATTTTCCGCCATAGGCTCCAAGCACCAGGTCAAACATATCCCAGGTCTTGATTCCCAGTGCCTCCCGTGCATAAAATGTCGACCAGGGATCCGGTGTCTTAAACCGGGTCAGGTCAAGGAGTCCTTCATCAACAACAGCGATTGTGTAGGTCATGGCCCTGCCGTTTTTTTCGCTGATGCGGATACTTGCCTTTTCCTCCGGCCTGAGTACTGCCGGCATCGTTATGACAGGCTGGAGTTTTGTAGCAGGATCAGTAACAAGAATTGGGATAACGCCATACAGTCGGATGGGAAGGTCGTTGACAGTCTGGGCATGAGGTTGCACCAAAGTAACGTTAGCAAAGAAGTTCGGCGCCATTTCAGGAGTAATCTTGAAGGAGTATACGAGTTCTTTTCCCTTGGCTTCCAGCCAGTAAGCATCCAGAATTTTAGAGCCTGTTTCGAGGCTAAGCAGCGCCCTTCCCTGTCCACCGCAGGGGATGGTCAGCGTTGCCATTTCCCCGACTTTGTATTCGGATTTGTCAGAAGTGAAGCTGAGCATGGTAGCTGCTTCAGGGTCTTTGGCGCGGTCGCGGCTCTTCCAGGCAGGCCAGTCCATGTATACTGTGGTGCCCGCACTGTGGCCGCTTTCCGGGTCTTTGACACGGATCAGGTAACGGCCCCAGGAAGGGTAGGGTATCATCAAATCAAAGCTGCCCTTGCCGTTGACAGTGGAGAGGCTTGTACTGAAAACCTTTTCGCGTTCTGAGGATCCTTCGTAGGTGGCCAGATCGTTGTCGGAGGAATTCCACCACCATCGCCAACTCACTTTAAAGACCTCGACGCTGAGGTTTTCGCGGCTCAGGGCCCTTCCATTGGCATCGACAGTGGCAATTTCGACCTTGTGTTTCGCATCGGTTACCAGCATACCGCTGTAGCGTTCGCCTTTGGGGACCTTCAATCCTACAAAAGAAGTATAGGGAGCATAAGGAAGACTAAAGAAATCACTGCTGAAGTCGCCACCCTCTTCATAGACCCTCAGCATGAAGCTGGCATTCAGCATACCCGGGGCAGAAGTGCCGGCATTGAGGTCGGGGATGAAAGTCCCTTCTCCCTTGTCGTTGAGCTTGGCATCGAAGATGACTTGCTCCTCTCCGCTGAAACGTTTTCCCGGATCATCAAAAACAAAGTCTTTATAACCCTCGAAGGCAGTTCTTGCGGATTGCAGGTTGAGGTTGACTGTGGCCCTGAGGTTATGGGCAATGGCGCCTGTTAGCCAGGCCGAGCTCAGCTTTGCCTTGACAGTACTCTTCGCCATCAGGATTTTCTGGTTGAAGTCCAGGCTGATTTTTAATCGATTGGGTTTGATGGTTTCTATCTTCAGCGTTTTGGAGAAGGTAGCCCCACCTGCCCTGACGGTGGCTGTCCAGTTTCCTGTGGGGGCATTGGACTGAGTTGGAATCGAGAACCTGTAAAAGAAATTCGTTGCTTTGGTAACAATGATGCGGTTTGCCAATTGTCCCCTGGGATCGGTGAGGTCGAGGCTCACAGGGAGCTCTGGCGGGAGTTTCCCATTTTTGTCTTCCAGGATGAAGGTAAGGAAAAGGGTGTCGCCAGGTCTCCAGACTCCCCGTTCACCGTAAAGAAAACCCTTTACTCCCTTCTGCACCACGGCACCTCCGACATCGAATTTCGAAAGCGAGAGAGAGCTGCCATCGTCGAGTTTCAAATAACCACGCTGTTTGTCTTTCCTTGCGACGAGAAAGTAGGCCTTTCCACTGTAGCTGAGCTCTGCCATTCCTTCGCCATCCGTAGTCCCTTTCGTAATGCGCTGGTTCTGGTATGTGTATAGTTCAATTTCAACACCTTCCATGGGTTCAGTAGTGCGAAGATCGGTGATGGCAAAACGCATAGTGCCAGTCCCGGTAGATTTAGCGATGATGCCCATGTCTGAAGCCAGGATGTTGCGGCTTACAAAGCGATCCTGGGTGTAATAGGATGATTTGCAGGGGTCTTCCCGTTCTGTCCATTGGTAATCATCCGGATAATAGTCGTAATAATAGTCTTCATAGCCATCCTCATTCCAGCTTTGTTCTTCATCGCTATCATCTTCCTCTGCAGTTGTTTCAATCTGCTGCATCTCAGTTCCTGTAGACTTCCCGTCACCGGCACAGGCATACAAAGAATAGGATTTTTTAAAGCTGAAAGTCACACGGTAAATGGCCCCAGGGTCTTCCTCTATGAGCTTACTCAGGTCGATGGAGAAGGTGTTCCATTTTCCAAAATCAATGGCAGTCTTCCCACTCAAAGGCATCGTTTGTTTGTATACGATCTTTCCAACCCTTTTTAGTTCCCGTTCTCCACCCAGGGGATTCACCTGCAGGAATTGGGCAACATTGTTTTCAAAGATTTTCAGGATTTTTATATCGACTGCATTCAGGTTCACTGCTTCAAAGGGCAGGATCAGTCCGCTGGAGCGTGGCAAAATGACGCCATTGCCAATGAGCCTGACAGCAGGTTTCATGTCCTCAAAGCTTAGCTCTTCAGCAAAGGGGAGTGTCAGGGTTTTTCCGGCCAGGCTTTTTATCTCGGCATCTGCATAGAGACCGAGTTTTGAGCTGAGCCTTGTACCCGGGAATATTTTAATGGTATTGTTTTCAATGGTAAACTTCATTTTATCCTGATTGCCGATACGGATCAGACCGTCGAGGTTTTGTGTCGGTTCCAGGGGGTCAGAGAAAGTCAGCAGGATGTATTGTTCCGGTTCCTGGAATACCCTGACTGCGACTACACGATAATCATTCCGTGGAGGTATGACCACAACTTCCTCTCCTTTAATGTTGACATCCAAGGGTTTGCCATTCCATGTCAAGTTAACTTTCCCCTCTTTTTCTCCCCTCGTAATACTGTCGACCTGGAAGTAGTGTGTCCTTTTGTCGGGATCATGATTCCATGAGATTTTCAGGCTTTTGTCACCCTGGCTGGCTTCCAGCACTTTCTCGATTTCAGTGCCAATCACGTCGGCACTCATGACAACACCCTGAAGCTGGTACCTATCCGGCCTGTTCACATCATCAATAAAAAGTTTTTCCGTGCTGACGGCAAAAGCCTGTTGCAGAACTGAGAACTGATACCGGAACACTTTGAATTTTTGGGGAACATTGATCAGTTTCCCCAGCTGAAATTCGACATCATAGGTTCTTCCCGGGATGAGTTTTTCGGTAGGGGTAAAGACCAGTGTCCTGGCATCTGCCCAGCTCAGCTTTCCCTTGATGGCAGGAGAAAAACTGAAGAGCTTGTCGGGCATAGTTTTGCCACTATCCAAAGCAAAAGGGCAGTCATTGGCCAGTCGGATCCGGATGGTGGATTCGCAGGACAGCTGTCCGGAGCTGAAGGCGCTGATGTAATTGCTGAAACCGGGGTCGATCCGGGGAGGTTTGTGTTTGGACTTGCCGGTACAGGCAAAAAGGGAGAGCAGCAAAGCCATCATCCCCAGACGAAAAATCAATGAAGGATTCCCACGTAAGGATTTCATGATTGATGTTTAAAAGGTTGGAATTGAATAGGATGTGAGTGAGAGTCAAAGCGTAATTGTCGCTCTGAAATTTTAAGTGAAATTATGGAATTAGTTCGGATACAATTTAGAATTTTACTACCCAAATGTCACGAAAAACCAGGCGTGGTTTCAGGAGGTCGTAGATCAGGGCGCCGGCCCAGATGATGCCGGTGCCACAGCAGTCATTTTGCCCATTGTCAAGGTTCACGTCTCCGGTATTTTCGAAAGTAGAGAAATCTTTTTCCCTGGATTCAGAATAGCCTGCTATGATAAGTCCATAATCCGCAGTGGCTTCCAGGCAATTTGCCACTTCCCAGTTCTTGTCGCCCAGGGAGGACTCCCATTCCATCTTTCCAGAGGAGTCGAGTTTCAGTATCCAGAAATCACATTTGCCACTATTTTCGTTGATGTCCTCATAAAAAGAATAAGTGTAACCACCAACACCGAAGCCTCCATCCAGGGTTTGCACAAGGGCAGTGGCAACATCGTCCTTGTTTCCACCAAAAGCATGTTGCCATTCAATTGTCCCTTCGGGGTTCAGTTTCACGACCCAGAAATCTTCCATCCCATGGTATCCGCTTACATCTCCATCGGAGGAGGTCGTTGAGCCGCCAATGGCATAACCCCCGTCGAAGGTTGGCGTTATTGCCGCAGCTTTGTCGTTGCCGGAACCACCCAAAGTGCGCTGTCCAAGGATATTTCCTGCGGTATCGATAACAAAAACCCAGTAGTCGCTTTTCCCTTTGTTTTCGGTGATATCTCCGTCTCTGGAATAGGTATGTCCCGTAATAACAAAATCTCCGGAATACGTTTCTTTGATGTCAGTAGCTTCATCATTGGCAGAGCCGCCATAGCAATGTTGCCAGACCAGCTCTCCGGCCGCATTGAGTTTTATCACCCAGGCATCTTGTTTCCCGTGATTTCCGCTCACCTGGCCATCATTAGAAAAAGTATAGCCTGCAAGGATGTAGCCACCGTCTGCCGTGGACTGTATGCTGTTGGCTGCCTCGGCTTCACTACCGCCAAAGCAAGTTTGGCGGATTGGCTTGCCATTGATGTCGATGAGGGCGAAGAGAACATCCTTCCCACCGTGGTTGTTATCCTTGTTTTTCCTGGAAAAAGTGGTATAGCCTGCCAATCCGTACCTGCCATCCTGACCAATTGTTATGCTACTGGCCTCATCATCATTTCTGCCACCGAGGCTGAGCTGCCATATTAACTGACCATTGGGATCAAGGCGTAATGCCCAGGCATCTTTTCTTCCAAAACTCTGGGTGATGTCGCCTGATCTTGAGTCAGTGGAACCTGCCATGATGTACCCGCCTCCGCTTAACTGCCGAATGGATTTGGCCTCCTCTAGTCCTTCACCACCATAATATGCACGCCAGTTTAGAATTGTGTCTTGCGCAAAAATTGGCTTGTTAATGATTACTGTAAGCCAAAAGATAACAATCACATGTATCAGTGTGCTGACAATTACCTTCATAGGCATTGGGGATATCATTTGTGTTTTTCTCTATTGCCGACTACCCAATCTTACTGATCGTTAATAGTCGTTGAAAATCGAGTATTTCAAAAACCTTGCCATCATTTCGGATCAGGCCCTGTTCCTTAAATTCTTTCAGGATACGAATCACACTTTCGCTGGAAAGCCCGGTCAGATCCGCAAGGTCGCTGCGAGAAATGGGTAAATTAAATGTAGGGGCTTTAAAAACCCGTTTTGATAAACACAAAAGGATATCTGCAACCCTCCCATGGGCCTGTTTCATTGTCAGGCAGAAAAACCGACCATAGATCAATGCAGTATCTTCATTAAGAATGCTGATTACTTTCATCGCAAAGCGGGGATTGGAATTCAGCAACTGTTTAAAAAGGTTAATGTCGATCAGGCTTACACTGGAATCAATATAGGTGGCAACTGAATATAGAAAGGTGGTGTTGCCTTCAAAAATTGCAGGCAAACCAATAATGAAGTTTGAAGGAATAATTTTCAGAATGAGATCTTTGGGTCTTCCTTCTAAATAAACCTTCACCAAGCCTTCATTCAAAAGCATGATATGGGAGGCAAAAGAACCTTGCTTGATGATGGTTTCTCCTTTTTTATAAGTCACCTCAAGCTTGTGTGTTTCCAGTAATGCTCTTTCGTCCTCAGTCAAAGTTGCCAGGCAGGAAATGTGTTGCTTGTCAGTGAAACAGGAGATGGGGTCTTTAAGGAGTGTTTCCATAGAAAATTGAGGTGTTCTTTCGTCACAAAGCTAAGTTATATTAACAATGGTCTGTAAGAAATCATGCTAAAACCTGATATAAATCAGTGATTTCTGCCACAAATCCCGTCTTAAAACCTATCAGACCCCATGGCTTCTTGTTAAAGGTTTAACAATGCGCTGTGTAGTTTTGTGACCTAAGTCAACAATGAATTTCATTCATACCACAGTTTAACCTAAACCACAAAACAAAACCTTACACAATGACAAAAATTATCAGGTATTTCTTTTTTTTGGCGCTTATTCCAACAATCTACCTTGCCAGTTGTACCAAGGACAACACCGACACGGCTGCTACGGGTAATTTCACAGTTTTGAAGAATTATCTCGTCAGCCAGAACATGGATCTCGACACAGTACTCAAGAATTGGATTGTTGATGCTAAAATTATCCAGGCTGGCGGAATCGTTGATACCAATGATTATTCCATCCCATCACGTCATGTTCTGGATATCCGTTCTGCAGCTGATTTCACAGCTGGTCATATCCGCAATGCAATCAACGTTCCCTTGGCGAATGTTGTTACTTTGGCCAGAACCTTGTCAACAGACAAGCCAATCCTTGTTGTTTGTTATACTGGTCAAGTAGCTGGACAGGCTGTCATGGCACTTCGCCTTTCAGGTTTTAAAACAGCCCAGGTTCTTAAATGGGGAATGGCAACTTGGAATCCCCAGTTCTCAGCTGTATGGGAGAATGGACATGGCAACATCGCTGTAGGTAGTCCTAACTGGGTAACAACACCTGCTCCTACTTTCAATAGCTATGGCTACCCGACATGGACTTCAACAACAACCGATCCTGCTGCCTTATTGGAAGAGCGCATAAATGCGACACTGGCTGGCGGATTGAAAATTGTGACAGCTGCAGATGCACTTGCCAACCCTGCCGCATGGGATGTTATGAATTATTGGGGTGCAGCAGATTATACCGCTTTTGGTCATTTTTCCGGAGCATTTCAACAAGAATTTATTACCCTGCATAATGATGAAGTAAAGCACTTCAACCCATCCAAAGAAACTTTGGTTTATTGCTATACCGGGCAAACTTCCTCCATGGCTACTTTCTATCTCAACATGTTGGGTTATAATACAAAAGGCGTAAAATTCGGTGTCAATGCACTGAAATATGATGAACTCAAGGCCGCAAATAAGTCGGTTTTTAAAACTCCCAGCAACTATCCATTCGTAACAGGTAAGTAACGAATTTACTACAGAAAAGGGCAGGATCACTCTCCTGCCTTTTTTTTAAAACCATTTTATCATGAAAAAGATTGCTTTCCTTTTTTTGTTTTTAACGCTCCTTGCCTTGAAATCTTCTTTGGCTCAGGGCTGTGGTGATTCACCTAAAGGTGAAGGCGCCCAAGTCATCGGGTTTATTCAACCCCAGTTTGACTATAATTTCCATGGGCAGGATGCAAAGGGAAATTCATTGAATACGAGTACCTTTAAATTCAATAGAGCCAGAATTGGTGTCACCGGAGCCATCCCTTATGATTTTGAATATTATGTGATGCTGGAAACCAGCCCCTTTATCAGTGCTGGCGGCAATCCATATCTGCTTGATGCTTTTGTAACCTACAAACGACTAGGGCATTGGGCCAAACTCTCTTTTGGTTCCTTTAAATCGCCCATCAGCCTTGAACTTAATACACCCTGCAATGCGCTCTATACCATTAACCGCTCCAAAGTGGTTGATGATTTGACGACACCCAACCGCGACATCGGTTTTATGGTAAGTGGTGGCAGTGATTCACTTACAATTTTTGGTATTCCAACGTATAATTTCCTCAAGTATAGCTTTGCTTATACCAATGGAACGGGATTGAGCATCGCCGACAAAAACAGGGCGAAAAATATTGCAGGCAGAATCATCATTTCTCCCTGGGATTTCCTCAGTGTTGGGGCAAGTTACTTAAGTGGCAATCAACGTGATGCAGATTCACTCAACATCAATGTTGACAAAAGAACCCGCTATGGATTTGATGCAGAATTTAAAATGAAGAACCTGGTCGTACAGGCAGAATATCTATACGGAAGTGATGATGGCGCCTTTACAACGGGTGGCGGATGTGGTGGTGGGGGTGTTACCTATCCCGGGCCAATTACAAGAGCCGGATATGTGGTGATGGCCGCCTACATGTTCCCAATGCGACTACAACCTGTATTGAAATATTCTTCTTATGATACTGATCTGAAAACCGACAATGATCCTGTGTTTGATGTGAATGCTACAACAACATTCGGCCTTAATTATTTCTTCAATGACTGGACCCGTCTTCAAATAAACTATTGTATGAATACTGAAGATATTCTGTCAGTAAAAAATGACATTCTTGCAGTACAGATGCAGATTAAAATTAAGTAATTCTTATGAAAAAAATATCGTTTTTATTGTTCTTCACTGCTGTTTGTTTTACTGTTTTTGGAATTAATCCTACAATCACTGCCAAGGATTTTGTCGAACTAATGAAGTCCAACAAGGACCTTGTCATCATTGATGGCAGCAAGGCAGCTGACTATACAAACCAACATGTAAAAGGTGCTGTCAATATCTGGCATGCAGATCTTTTTGTCAGTGGAATTCCGGAAGGTATGCTGAAAAGTCCTGAGGAGCTGGCAAAGCTTTTTGGTACAAAAGGGCTGACCGAAAAAAGCAGGGTAGTCGTCTATGACGATGGCACAAATAAATATACATCACGTATTTTTTATGTTTTAAAATACCTTGGAAATAACAATGTCAGCATCCTAACGAAAAACATGACGGAATGGGAGAAAGTCCGGATCCCAATCAACAGCAATCCTGTGAAATTGCCTGCAGCCACTTTTACTCCTACGGTCGATAAATCCTTAATGATTGACCTGGCTTCAGCGAAAGAAAAAATGAAAGCCGGAAGCATCACCCTCGTAGATTGCCGGAGCAATGATGAGTTTCTTGGGCAGGATAAGGAAAAGAAAAGTCAGGGGCACATTCCGGGCGCCATTGATATTAACCACAAAGACTTGCTTAACGCGGATGGATCTTTTAAAACAAAAGCCGAACTCGAGCAAATGGTTTTGAAACTGGGTATTCCTGCTGAGAAAGAGTTAGTTTTTTATTGTTATTCCGGTGTGCGTGCCGCCGTTGGCTATATTGCATTTAAAGAGATTCTGGGGTTTGCTGTAGTAGAAGTTTTAGAAGGGGGATTAAACCATTGGGTACTTAACAAGGAAAATGTGTTAGAAAAGAATTGAGTCAAATCAATATTGATATCTCCTTTTTTGGTTAAGGGTTATCTTTAAGGGTGAAAGGCGTTCCGTTTCGGGCGCCTTTTTTTAGTGCCTGCAATTACCATGCAGGTGTCGTGCAAAGTTTTGTTCGCTTGCTGAACACTGCTTCGAAATTTCGCAAGCCTTGCTGCATCACTTCAGAATTGTCATCATGACAAGTCAGGCAAGCTCCAACCCTTAAAATCCTGCGCTGCTCCTCCATGTTGAAGGGCCGATGCCTGCTTCGGGTGGAGGCAGCATCTTTGCGTTCTTTCATGAAGCCCTGCCAGGCGTCTTCAGGCAGGCCATCAGCAGGGATATTCTCATATTTGGCTGAAAAGGACCATTTCCCCAAACCTGCTTTGGATGCATAAACCAGCTGTCCTTCTCCATAACCCAGTGTTGCGGGCTCGTTGTGGCAGGATTTGCAGGAACGCCCTTGTGCTGCTGTGTTGTGTGGGTCGATGGGCGCATACAGGCGTTTGAAAATTATGGCATTCGCCGCCTTTTTATGATGAGAGGCCAGGTCTATTGTCATGATCATTCCAGGAACAAAGGGGATGACCTCTCTTTTTCCCTTTTCACCTTCTCTGATCCCCAGGGTAGGGGGGCGAACACCATAGATGCCTGCAGATTCTGTCCAGCTGCCGCTGATTTCTTTTTGCTGAACCTGGTCATAGCCGGTCGCTGTGTTGTTGTATTGGTTATGACAACCCAGGCAGGTCGGCGCCTGCAAGGCATGACAGGCAATACAAGTCAGGCTTTTGTGGGCTTCAGCGGAAATGCAAACCTGATGGGGTGGTTTCATCGTGAGCTTCTTACCACTGTTTTTGGTTGTTAAAATGGGATTGCCTAAAGCAGGGACTTCAGTATTGACATAGATTCTGCCGCTGTTTTGGTTTTTAATGAAATTGCGATTGTCCTTCAAAAAGGGATTGATGCCCAGGATTTTTCCGGATTCTGCATCAATTCCTGTGATCCCGTGTTGTACATTCGGTTTTGTCGTATGACAATCCTCACATCGTGTACTCACTGCATCTTCTTTATGCTGATATTTCTTCCCATCGCCCATCATTTCATAGGAGTTGTGACAATCGACACAACTCATGCCTCCCCTGTGGTGAATGTCGTCCTCTTTGCGTTCGAAGACCCGATGACCTTCAATGATTTTGTACTGCCAGAGATCTTCCATGACAGTAATGTCGCGCTGGGTTTCAAAATAGCCTTCATAGCTGGTGGAGATCCTGCCAGACCGGTTGTGACAACTGAAGCACTTGTCGTCAGTGACTTGCAGGCTGAGGTTGGGATGCACAGCAGGTAGTTTTTTCAAGGGATCGCCTGATGCATAATAGTCTTTAACCAGCGCTGCTGTGGTTTTGTCATACACCAGGTGACAGGCATTGCATCCGCCTCCTTTGCTTAATTCATCGGGTGCCCCCGGGATTTTCTTATCCTGTCCGAGGTGGCATCCAAGACAAAGATTGCGGAGATGTTCATCCGCCGGGCTGTGTCGGATTTGCGAGGGATCTGACAGCAGATCAGGTGAATCTGTTTCGCCGAAAACCCATTTGTCGACAGCAATCATGCCACTGACGGTAGCCATCATGCTGGTATGAATGCGGTTTGTGATGTCGGAATGGCAGTTCTGGGTTCCACAGCTCAGCCTGGCATTGCTGAGGTTGCCGGGTACCAGGACCATGCCGCGGTGGGCTGCTGCCCTGGTCACGGCA
>Ga0247840_10003168_pt1 | contig 28213 bp, 31 predicted proteins | sample LaCruzMarch2015__FD_192404 | JGI IMG/M metagenome (GOLD analysis project Ga0247840, IMG submission 192404) | Freshwater microbial communities from meromictic Lake La Cruz, Castile-La Mancha, Spain - LaCruzMarch2015_17m | ecosystem: Environmental > Aquatic > Freshwater > Lake | place: Spain...
GTTGGAAATCCAAAAGGCGGTGTTGGATTAGATAAAGTTACGTTGGCATTATCTTGAAACCATAAATTTTTATAATCCATAGAGATAGCATAAATACTGTTTCCGGGAGTATATTGAATATATGGATTAAATTCAAATCCAACCGCTTTAAACTGTACAGTTCCGATAGAAGAGTATCCAAAAGTTTCAGCAGTTGCAGGAGATGTCATTGATGTTGCTGGCGTATTTTGAAGATTGATGTATCCAACCATAACTCCGGCTTTTAACTCAGGATTAAATGTATATTGTGCCCCAGTAGAGAGCTCGGCACTATTAATCATTGGGTTTGTTAAAGTGATTTCTTGTCCTGGAAATCCGACAAGTCCTACATGCTCGTTATTGGTAGATGCTGAACGCCCTGCTTGGATATTTCCAAATACAGTCCATCCATTATTAAAACCATAACTTACGTTAGATTGAATGGCCGTTGTATTGTAGGCTGATTTGTTTGGTGCCATAGAAGCATCTGTTTGAATGGCATTTACAGTATGTAGACCTGGTTGATAAAAAGTATAACCAAAAGTGTTAAATTGATTTTGTGTGTTTTGAGCTAGTGCAGCAGCGCATAAAACGATGCTTGCAGATAAAATGATAAGTTTTTTCATTTTACTCCTTTAAATTTTTTATTTTTTTATAAAGATAACCTTCAATAGTATACACTATCTAAAAGAATCTGTAAAGAAAAAATCACAAAAAGTTCAACAACCTAATTGAAGGGTTTATGAATATAAATTATAAATTTAATCGATAAGCTATTGACAAAAAATCAACACTATAGTACTATTATATTAAGAGTACTATTTTAGAAACGAGGAGGAATTAAAAATATGCCAAATATGAGCATTGAAAACAAAGAGAAATTAGAGGCATTAGAGCAATTGAAATTGATTCAAAAAGTCATCACTGCCTCTAATACACTGACATTTTCAGGAAAAAGATTGATAACCGTCGGAATACTCCTTATTTTGACACCTGGAATACAATTTATATTAACAAAAACACTATGGAAAATATCATATTTTAACGCAAACTCAGGAAGTGCAGGGTATAATACAGGATTGGTAATTAATATTTTGATATATTTCGTGTTGTTTAAATTATTGACGTATTCATATTGCTCAGAAGAGAAAAGGAATCGTTCTAGAAGTGCAATGAACCCAACACTAAAAAGACTTTTTGATATTCACGAGGTAATTATATGGACAATGGTAGCTATTATAATAGCTGAAGCGTGTTTTGGCCAAGCATACTATATTTTACCGATGGTTTTTATTTTTATTGGTCTTTTATTTAATTTATTTGGAAGACTTACTGTCAAATCTGTTTTAGTTTTTTCTTATAGTTATATTATCATTGGTGTCATATATTTGTGTTTGACTTATCATTATATTCAATTTACTTGGATTATTGGATTGATATACTTGGGTATATCGTATATCTTTATGGGTATAAAATTAAATCAAAAAAGTCGAGAAATCTCACATGCTGAGTGATGTACTTCACCAACCGATACGGACACAAGTGATGGCACTTCTTGTCAATGTAGAAGAGGCAGATTTTAAAACAATTAAAACTCAGCTTTCGTTGACGGATGGTCATATGACAACACATATGAAGGTGTTGGTGAGTAATAATTATGTAGTTGTCGAAAAACTTTTTGTGGATAATAAGCCTAAAACCATTTATAAAATTACAACAGAAGGAAAACAAGCATTTTTAGACTATGTACAAGCGTTGAGAAATTTAATTGAGAAGGGGTAGATATGAAAAAACATATTATTTGGTTAATTGTAGTTATTGTGGTAGCTTTGGCTATCGTAGGGTATTATAGAACTAAAGAGGTTCAGAATCCTTTGCCAAATCATCAAAATCAAGTAAGTCAGTTAGATAAAAAGGATAAACAATAAAATTAAGGAGGGAATTAAATGTTAGCGTATCAAATTATTACACATGTTCCAGTTTGGGTCTGGTTAATACTCATTTTTGTAGTCTTTAGAGGGGTTAAGGCGATGCAAACTAGAATCGTTCCAATGAAAAAATTGATAATTATGCCGATTTTAATGCTGTATATCTCGATAGAAAATATTCATAACTATCAGGGATATGTTATAGGGGCAATTATAGGGGTGATTATTGGGTATCTTCTGTTCAGTCGAATTGGAATGAGAGTTGATAGAAGTCATGGATTGGTGGAAGTACAGGGAAGCGTAACGACTTTAATATTGGTTTTAGCTACATTTATTGTAAAGTTTGGGTTAGGAATATTTATGGCGATGCATACTGTTGTGGCAACTAGTCCGACAGGAATGACAACGGCAGCAATTATAGGAATTTTTGGTGGGTTATATATCAGTAGATTGATTGTATTTTATATTAATTATGTAAAATCACCAAGTATAAATTTAGGGTAGTTAAAAGGTGCTAGAAATAGCACTTTTTCTATATATGAAATGTGAAAAATGGGAGATATTCCCTTAGTTTGGATATTAGCACTTCCAGTTTTGGGGTTATTGTTTGATTATTGCATTTGGAATAATTTGTTGGATGATGAAAGTAAATAGTACAAAAAAACATCGTGTGGATTAATCCACACGATGTTTTTTAAGCTCTTTTCCAATCAATTGAGAGGCTATAAGCGAGATAACAGCAATAAAGGCTGCGCCGAAAAATACATAACGATAGTGTAATAGCCAAAGCACTCCACCAATAAACGGAATGACTACCGCAGCAATGTGATTGATGGTAAAGCCCACTGAGGTTGATGAAGCAATATCCTCTTTACTGGCAATTTTTTGAAAGAAAGTAGAGATACCCACAGAAGCGTTATAGAAAATATTGTCCATAATGTACATAGCCCCTACCAGAATACCGCTATGACTAAATGCATAGACAAGACACACAATTGTAAGCGAAATATAGTCCATTCCAAGCACTTTTTGTTCTCCGAAAATATTTACAAGTTTTCCAATTTTTTTACCTGCCACATAATTGACAACATTGTTGACCACGAATAAAATGGTTACCATGGTTAGTGTATAATGAAATTTATCCACTAAAAGAAAGATGGCGAAGGCTACAGATATTTGACGTCTTGCCCCGTCTAAGAAGGTTAATACATAGAATAACCAGTATTTCTTTCTGAAAACCATCTTCTTTTTCTGTTTAGCTAAATGGTCGGTATTAGGCGAGACAATAAGCTGAATGATTCCCACAATAACAGGAACAGCTCCAAGAATTAGAAACATGGGTTTGAATTTTAAAAATTGTGCCATTAGGTAGATGACGATACCAATACCAATGCTACAAACGGCAGAGATACTATTTAAACGGCCAAGAACAATAGGGGCTTCTTGTTTATCAAAGGCTTGCAAAGAGAGGGAATTGCTCATGGCTTGTCCATAATGAAATCCTATAGACATGATTAGTGTAGTGAAAATAATGCCATAAAATGAGGGGAAATACCCGACGGAACAAATTCCTAGCCCCATAATAAGGAGTCCGAGTGCTACGATGCGTTTTTCCGAGATAATAAGCAGTGCATAGATTACAAGAAGCGTTAAAAATCCTGGAACCTCACGAAGAGATTGGATAATACCCATTTGGTAACCTGAAATATTGGCTGATTGTACTGAAAAGTTATTTAACAGAGTTGTCCATCCTTGAAACCCTACGGAAACCGCGATTGTAGAGAGTGCGAGGAAGAAATACATTTGTTTGTGTTGAATTTTTTTGTTCATTGAATAAATCCTTTCTAAAAACAGTAATTATATTGTATCAAGATTTTATTCAAATGTATATGGAAAAGAGTGTAGAGAAGTGTTATAATGTGGAAAAATGAGGGAGGAAGTCATAATGAAACGGTATTTAGATTGTAGAGCGTCGGATTTAGAAAAGATAACAAAAGAGGAGCTTTTAAAATCATTTCAACTCAGTGAAGGACGTATATTAGTAAGCGAAACGATTGGGACAACAGAGCCTCTTTTAGGTAATGTAAGTAATGCGGAGTTTGCTGCGTCACAGGGTGCGGATGTAATTTTACTGAATATTTTTGATGTGGATACTCCAATTATAAAGGGTATACCCAATTGTGAACTCGCTGATGTGGTACGTATGGTTAAAAAGCTAACAGGTCGTGTTGTAGGGATAAATTTAGAACCTGTGGATGAGTATTTTGATGTGTTGAGCTCTGATAATTTTCATATGAGCAGTGGACGATATGCTACGGTAGAGAATGCGATAAAGGCAGCAGATATGGGTGTGAATATCATTGTGCTTACAGGAAATCCTGGTAATGGTGTTACCAATCAAGCTATTACTGCGTCTATTTCGCAAGTCAAAGCTGCTGTGGGAGAGAGGGTTATTGTTGTTGCTGGAAAAATGCATGCTGCGGGAATTTTAGCTGAATCAGCTGAGAGTATTGTGAGCAAAGAGGACGTTGTTGCATTTGCAAAAGCCGGTGCAGACATTATATTACTTCCCGCACCTGGAACGGTACCAGGAATTTCTGAGGGGTATATTAGGGAGTTGGTTGGAGTGGCTCACAAAGAGGGAAAAATGACCATGACAGCCATTGGAACGTCTCAAGAGGGTGCAGATGAACAGACGATTCGTAGCATTGCACTCATGGCTAAAATGACAGGAACAGATTTACATCACATTGGAGATTCTGGATATGTGGGGATGGCAATGCCAGAAAATATTTTCGCATATAGCGTGACAATCAAAGGAAAAAGACACACCTATACACGTATGGCAGCTTCACTTAGAAGATAGTATTGTAATTTACTAAAATATGATATACTATAAGCAATTAAATATGGTATAAAGGAGTGTGAAATTATGAAAAAAAATCTAATGATTTTAGGGGCAATCGTTATATCAACAGGACTTTTTGCTGCAACGAGTGGCAGCGCAACCGTTAGTGGTGCAAGCACTACTCAAGCAGTCGTGGCACCAGCAGGGTATACAGTAGCAGCGCCAGCCATTCAACCTGTTCAAAAAAGAAGTATTATCGTGTTACCATTTAACTATCAGTACCAAAATATCTTTTTAGATGTTAAGACAGTTCAGAGTTTGGATTTTCAACAAATCTTGACGACAACTTTGGTAAATAGTAATGCGTTTACGGTATTAGAGCGTGCTGATTTAAAACAAATTTTTCAAGAGATTCAATTTCAACAAAGTGGACTTTGTGATATTCAAAGTGTGACACCACAGTTAAAAGGGGCGGATTTAGCGGTTATTGGAACGATAATGGGAATGCAAGTGAATACAAGTGAACAAAAAATTCCGTATATCGGAGAGACCCGTACAACGACAACTTTTACGGCGAATATCATATATGAGTTAGTGAATGTAAGTACAGGTGTTATTTTGAAAAGCAATACCATAACGGGAACAGGTACCTTTAGCAACACAAACAACCCTTATCCACCACAACAAACATTGAATATGCAAACACTTTATACTCAAGCACTGCAAAATGCTTCTCAACAAATTGTAACTCAAATTTCTCAATAAGAGATGAGATGTGATGAAATAATGGGTGTAGGGAGGGTAAAATATGGAATTGTCGTTAATCATCTTATTTTCTCGTGCCTTATTAAATTCAGGTGCATCTAGCAATTTAATTCAATCGTCAGCGGAAGCATTGGTAAAAAAATTTCACTGTGATGAGTTTCGCTTGGTCATTACAAGTGAAGCGCTCATAGCTTCTGCAAAAATGGGTTCAGATGATCGTGTTGTGGAGATAGAGAACAGAAGAGATACGGCTCTATCTGGAAATGCGTATATTTTAGAAAAACTGCTTATTTGGGCAGAGGGGGTTAATACATCTAAAAAATCGCTTGTGACACTCAAGAGTGAGTTGATGGAAATGATAAAAACCCCACGCCTATATAAGAGGTTTTATTATCCTTTAGCTTCAGGTATTGGTTCAGCTATGGTGGGATTTATGCTCGGTGGCGGTTGGGTGGATTTAGCTATTATTTTTATCTCAGCATGTGTGGTGGAATGGATACAAATTTTAAGCTCTAAATGGAAAAAAATCCCTTCAAGCATAGTGGGGCTGTTGGCTGTTGCTGTGGGTGGAATTATTGCGGCAGAGTTAACATTGCAATTTTCAAGTACGAATTATTTTATCAATATTGTCTCTTCAATGATATTTTTTATGCCTGGAAGAACGATGATATTAGGTATAATGGAGCTTATTTCTGGAAATAGCACTTTAGGTGTCAAGCGCGTGGTCAATGCGAGTGTGTTGATGCTCTCTATGATTGTAGGGATTGCCATAGCGATGAGTGTTGTTCCAGATAACATTGCTATTGTTAAATCTCCGGTGACACTCACGCTATTTTCTGGATGGGTGGGTCACCTATTGGGGGCAGGTTCTACAGCCCTTCTAGCCATATCACTTACAGTGTATTACAGTATTCAAAAAAGATTTGCGCTATTTTATGCTATGGGAGGGTTTTTAGTACAACTGTGTTATATGGTTGTGACTAAGCAATTTCTTATGCCTGGATATGTGGGAGCTTTTGTTGCTTTAGCCGTTCTAACACTTTTTGCATATCGATTTCAAAAATTTTTAGGTTATAGCGGAAGATTAAATGCTACGCCAGCGTATTACGTTTCTGCAATGATGGCAGTGGCTCTGTTTCCAGGAGTGGGTTTCATTAGAGCCATTGATGGGTTCATACGTATCGCCCAGAGTTCTTTAGTAGGCGTATCAAACGGGTTAGTGACAGAGACACTCTATTATAGTGCTAATACTTTAGTCACGTTGGTGTCGATGATTTTAGCCATTGTGATTACGGCGAGTATTATAGAAAATGGGCGCAGTCATTAAGGGGGATTAAGGTGAGTGAGAAGTTTAAAAGTATTCAACATGAGTGTGATGTACTTGTAGTAGGTGGTGGAATGGCGGGATTTTTTGCTGCCTGGAAAGCTGCTAGTATGAAACAACGCGTTATTGTGGTAGATAAAGGAACTGTTGGACGCTCAGGGTTTACACCTTGGGCGAATACATTTAGTGTTTTTGATGAGGCGCTAGGTGATGATGCAAATGAATGGATAAAAGCGGTACAGTCTAAAGGTGAGTATTTGGTTAATCTAGACTATTTTCACATGCAAATTTCAGATTCACTCGAGCGATATCGTCAACTACAGGAATGGGGAATAGTTGATGAGCGAGAAGATTGGGTGAAGGGAAGCGAGATTTCCGCACAGAAATATTTAAAAGGTGGCGATCGTAGGCTTATTATGCCTAAAGTGTTGAAAGAGGCTGGAGTTAAGCTCGTTGAAAGGGTCATGCTGACGGAGCTGATTAAAATGGATAATCGAGTGGTTGGAGCAGTGGGTTTTCATATGGAAGAGCCTGTGGCCCATGAATTTAAGTGTAAAACGCTTGTACTTTGTGCTGGGGCAGGTGGATATAAAAATGCGGGGTATCCGATACACGGCTCAACGTTTGACGGGGATGCTATGGCTTACCATGCAGGCGCTTCTATCTCGGGTAAAGATTTTATGGATTTTCATTTTACGGGAGACGTCCATCCTTGGGATGTGTTTGCCATGGAAGAAGAGGTATTTGTTAACAAAATATATGCTACGCCAGGACCCATTATGGGTGGACCACGTATTGGAATTGACCCGATATTCAAAGTAGCGGAGAGTGCTCCACCACTTAACAATTTTATAGATGATGCAAATCATGAGCAATCTGAGAATGATCCTCGAGGTAAGGGACGAAGTGTTTTGCCACTACTCCCTCAAGGTAATATTATCATGGGTTCGGCAACAGGATTAGGTGTGCACAAATCTGAAGGTGTTTGGCCCGTTGATAATCGATGCTTTTCAGGCGTAGAAGGACTTTATGCAGCGGGTGACGCTTTAGCATCCATGATCTGCGGAGCTTCCTACCCAACAACAGGAATGGGGCTATCAGGTTCGGCAGTACAAGGGTATCGTGCGGGCATGGCTGCAGCTGAAGATGCAGAAAAAACAGAAAAAATTACGGAGTATCAAGAAAATTTTCAGCATGCGAAGGAGAGAATGTTAGCCCCTCTAAAAAGTGAAAAAGGCTTTTCACCTCGTTGGTTGACACAAGTTTTGCAAAGTATTATGACCCCCTACTATGTTTTATTGGTTATGGAAAAATCACGATTAGAAAGTGCTTTAACTCAAGTGGAGTACCTACGTGATACTATTGCAAATAGACTAAAGGCAAAGGATAACCATGAACTTCGTTTAGTACATGAAGCTAAAAATCTCCTACTTAATGCTGAGATGAAATTACGTGCATGTTTGATGCGTGAAGAGAGTAGAGGCAATCATTATCGGGAAGACTTTCCATTGCGAAATGATCGCGAGTGGTTATCGTGGGTATTGATTTCAAAAGGAGAGAAGGGTATGGTATTAACCAAGCGGGCTGTACCAGAAAATTGGCGTGGAGATCTTCAACAAGAGTATGGAGAGCGCTATCCTCTCTCTTTTCCTGGGGATATTCATATGAGGAGAGTATAAAATGGCTGTGATGATAACGGTTGATAAATGTATCGGATGTGGGGCATGCGTAGCAACCTGTCCTTGCGATGTCCTTAGAATAGATAGGGAGAGTAAAAAAGCAGAAGTAAAATATGTGAGCGAATGTCAGGTGTGTAGCATGTGCACACTGTATTGTCCGGTTAATGCTATTGCGGTAACTCCAGACAAGCCAGATAATCCCATGCTCGCTTATGGATAGTTCAGTGAGGTAAATAGTTGTTTTGAAATTAAATTGCCCTTGAGATTTTGCGTAAAGCGTAAAGCGTAAGACGAAATTGAGATTAGAAGTTGAGCACTGTTTGAGCGTAGCGAGTTTGCGAGACATCTTAGCGAAATGCGTTGGTTTTTAACTGAGCTTGCACAGGATACTTCTTGCTATGCATGGCTCGTTTGGAGTAGCAAAATCTCAGCAGGCTAGACTTTTGGTTACTTTGGGGCAATGCCAAAGTGACATAAAAAACGAATTTTGACTTTTTCTTTAACTACTATCTTCAGTAATATAGCTTTTACTGAAAACACTACTAAGAAAATTGGTAGTGTTTTTTTTATTGACAATATTGGCAGTATATGATAAACTTGAAAAGTAGACCAGTCGTCTACTTTGGAAAAATAGATTGGAGGTGTGATGAAAAGAGATGAGATAATTGAAATTGCTGCAGAACTGTTTCACCAAAATGGTTTTCATAATACGGGAATTCAGATGATTTTAGATAGAGCCAATATTCCTAAAGGATCTTTTTATCACTATTTTAAAAGTAAAGAGAATTTAGGGCTAGCGGTGATAGAAATGCATGAAGAAGTTATTGAAACGGTTTGGAAGAGCTACCCAGATACCATTTTAGGCATGAAGGAATTTTTCAACCATTTCTTAGGGGGGTTTTGCAGTGCAGAGTTTCGCTATGGGTGTGCTGTAGGTAACTTAGTGATAGAACTCGCAGACGATAAGGTGGTATTTCGAGAGAAACTTTTAGAAACGTTAGAATGGTTAGAGTGTGAAATGGCTAAGGTGATTTCAACTGAGTTAAAAATGGAACAGAAACAGGCAAAATCTTTAGCTACATTTGTGCTGGCTTCATTCGAAGGGATTATTTTAAAAACTAAAGTTTCAAAAAACAGTGTGGCGATAGATGAGTTTAACCGAGTTGTTTTTGAAGTAATATTGAAGTAAGGTGATATTGCGAGGAGTGTAAAAGTGAATAAAGTTGGTATTATTGGCGTTGGAGCTATGGGTAGGGTATTTGCTTTAAATCTTTTAGAGAGTGGGTATAGCCCTGTTTTATTCAATCGAACGCCAGAAAAAATCATGGATTTAGCTGAAAAAGGGGCAGTGCTATGTGATAGCATTTCAGATGTTGTGAAGCAGTGTAGTGTTGTCATTTTAGCACTCTATGATGCGCAAGCTGTATTGCAATGTTGCCAAGGTGATAATGGAATACTCTCTCAAAATCTTGAAGGGAAAATTTTTCTTGATGCGAGTACCATTGATATTGAAACAGCTAAAAATGTTTCAAAGCTCATTAGTGCAAAAAAAGGACTATATATTGATACACCTATTTCAGGCAATGTCGAGGCAACACGGTTGAAAAAGTCTACATTTTTAGTGGGCGCGTCTAATGATGGAGCAGAAATTATTGATAATATACTCAGAGGAATAACTTATAATATTGAGTATTGTGGTGAATTTTTAAAAGGATTGAAGATAAAATTATGTATCAATTCACAACTATTTTCTCAGTGGCAGAGTTTTTCTGAAAGTTTAAATTTAGCCGAAAGCTTGGGAATTTCAAAAAAAGAATATATAGAAGCGATGAATAAGAGTGTGGTATCCTCTCTTTTTTTAACTCAAAGGAGCGAGATTTTTTTCAAAAAGTCAGAGAATATGGCGACATTAGATTTAATGGAGAAAGATGTTTTAATGGCTTTAGAGTTATCGAGAGGCTCTCATATTAAGATGAATTCTCTTGAAGTGTTTCATAATGCTTTGAAGAATGCACGGGAGTTGGGACTGGAAAAAGAGGATATGGTAGTTGTATATTATGGATTTAAAGAGAGGGAGAGTATGGAGCAAGGTGAGTTAAGTTTTTTAAAACGTGAGATTGAAAAAATGCAAGATAGAGAGGCTATTCGAAATTTAGCGGAGAGTTTTACACTTTCATTTGACGAGTTTGATTTAGAGGCGTATAAAGCGCAGTATAGTCAAGACGGGTATTTTGAAATTTTTAGTGAAGGAAAGAGTATCATTAAAGCAACAGTGAGTGAGATGGATGAGTTCTTTTTGCCGCGGTACATACAGTTTAAAGAGAATTTCGAGCAAAGACGTCATCTGCTGACCAATGTGACAGTTGTAAAGCAGAATGAAATGGGTGCCCAAGTGATAACGAATGGATTGTTGTGTAGTACTGAAAAACAGAGAGAGTTAAAATTTGTCACAACCATCCAATACTATTTAGGTATGGTGAAGGAAGGTAGAGATTGGAAATTACAAGGTGTGAAAGCACATATAGATAGATTGTTAGATTAGTCCGTTATATAGCAGATTGACCAAAAGAGGGATGACAATGATAAATAGTAAGACAAAAAATAGAGAAAATAGGAGAGTTTGATGAAGAGTTTAGAGTGGAGAGTACAGAGATTAGAGGATATCGAGAGCATTAAAAAACTTATTGCCACAGCGGGAAGATGGTTTGACCGTGCAGAGATGACTGCAAGTGCAGAAGATGCAGCCAAATTTTATGATACACTGTTTACACAAAATGGTATTATGGAGTTTCCGTTTGGTACATGGGGGCCGGAGAGAAGTCAGGTTATCGAAGAGTTGGTAAATTTTTCTAAATCGGTAGATTGGTCGCTACATCACTATACCAATCAAGAGGTAGAGCTAGATGAAACGCTAGAGTCTGCCATTTATCACGCCATTGAGATTATTCCAATAAAAATTGATGGAGCAGCCACTTGGATATTTGTGGAAAATGAGACGTTATTGAAAAAAATTGAAGGTGAATGGAAAATTGAGAAATACGGTATCATAGATTTTAAATCTGTAGGAAATGTAGATGATAAGTGGCCAACTTTTGAAAAAAATCCAAAATCATGGATGTTTGCAAAGTTATAAGATGAGATAAAATTAGGCTTCCGTAAGGGGCCTTTTTTTAATTTAGAAGCAGAGCGCAAGTTGTGTGAGTCGTAAAGTTTTCTTGAAATTATAGTGAAAATATGAGATAATTTGAGAGTGAAATATTAAAAATTATAAATCAGGCGGTAATGATGAAAAAAATAGCGTTAAGAGTAGTCATGCTACTCTTTTTGACATATTCTATATTTGCACAAACAATATATATGCCTTTAAATATTGCTACTTTTTCCAATGTGGCTCCTATGTTTTATTATCAAAGTAATAGGATATCTTTAAATACTATGGCTCCTACGTGGAATTTACAAAGTTTACCAGTGGGATACCCTATTTCTACTGTTTCAGATTATTCTCTTTCATTTTTTATATATGGAGATCCGTCAAGACAAATTATGTTTACCATTTTGCCTCAAAGCAGCAATTGGCTAGGATTAACTACGATGAATGTCAAATTAGTTCATGTATTAAATAGTTCTCAAACAACAGTCATAAATCAAACGATTACATTAAATGGAAGTAGTTCAACAGGAAGTATACAAAATAATGGGTGTACCAATACTGCGGATTTAAATCTGAGGACACCTTATACAGATAATTACTATAATTTTACGCTATCTTTAGAGGGAAATACCCCTTCTAGTGACGGAATATTGAATGCGACGAGTGTTGTAACAGTAGTGTATCAATAGGGAGAATGAATGAAAATTTTAAAAATACTAGTCTATTTTTTCTTGATAGGGAGTGCATTTGCAGGAGAGTTTACCATACCCATACAAGGTAAATTTTTTATTCCTTCACAGCTATCAATTGCAAATTATACAACGACATCTCCAGGGGATGTAAATACGGCCTTTTATACGGTTCAAGAAAATGTATTGATTAGAAATAGTGTATTTGAAAATCAATCGGTTGAAAATCCTGTACCGATAGCACAGGTATTTATGCGTTTTTTTGACCCAGCATTGGAAAGTTCTCAAATGGAGACGACCCCTTTTAACATTTCCATTACGATGAGTGCAAGTGTTGATAATCATTGGAATTATGAAGAGGAAATAAGTTCAAATAGTACAAATGGAGTTAATACCATATATTCGGGTACATTAGATGATGAAAGAGTGGTGACAGGAAATTATCAATGTTATGAGTTTGGAACAAGCAGTTATTTAGAAGCGAATGCACAGTATTGGAGTTTGAGGTTAAAAATTTTACCAGTAAGTAGCAATAGCAATTCAACGACAGAAGATACGCTTTCAAATACTGTTGTTATAAATTATATTTAGAAATTGAGAAGGGGAGGGGCATGAAAAAAATAAATATCAGAAGAATTTTGATTGCCTCGGTACTCATTTTCTCATGGTTTTTAAGTGGTTGTGGAATAGAAGATGGCCAAAACACCAATAGTGAAGAGCGAGAAAAAAAGGGAGATAGTTTACCTACTCAAGCACAATCGAGCAAGATAAGCAGTAAACCGTTATCTCCAAGAAAAATAGTGGCTTCTAGCGACCTTAAAAATCCCAATATGGTTCAACCACTTTTTTCGACCGCTCAAGTGAAAAGTGAGGATAAACCTCCTCTAGTGAAGGTAAACAAAACCCAAAGCTCTAAAGCAACACTAAGTTCTGCTCAAAGTAATGGGGTATCAAAAGTAACAACGCCTGAAATGGGGGTAGTTACCCTATATCCACAGAAAGCAATTGATAAAGAAATGGCGAATTTACCCCCGACCAAAAACAGTTTATCAAGTACTGGAAAATCCCAACCCTTAAAAAGTGTGCAGGGGATATCACCTGCATCTGCTGTTGCAACATCAACGAATGTAGCAAGTGTAGTGAGTTCAAGTGGAAGCTCGGAGCTTTCTAGTGAACCTGTTTCAAATGGTAGTGACAGTTTGCAAATGGGAATGATTTCTATTTCTCAAGGGGGGAAAACATATGATGGTGTTTTAATTTATCAATTAGGAGATGCTGTTTTAGTTCCCATAGAAACCATGTTAGCAGACGAATTGGGCGGAAAGATATTGGAAAATAGTGCCAACATCTTATCGATACAGGTAACAAGTGATGCTGCAGTCACGGTAAATTTAGCGAATAAAACGTTGCAGTTTGGAGATAATGCTCCAATTAGACTGAATAAAAGTCAATACACTGTTAGTGGCGGTATTATTTATGTTGATTATAAATTATTGAATAATTTGTATTCTTTGATGAGTTATAATAGTGAGCAACAAATCCTAACGTTACAAACCAAAATCACCCCTTTTAAAGAGACACTTTCACAGCAATCCCAGGTGAGAAAAAATTTCATCAACAAAGAGAACAGTGTCAGTAAAGTGGATATCCCTGAGGTGCCTACTCAGTGGTTTACTTTAGGAAAATTACAACTTCAGTATGCGACAGGGTTACAAAATGGGATTGGTTTTACATCGAACACATTTCAAGTTTCCTATATCAATCAGATGTTTAAAGGGATATTTCAGATTTCAGGTCAAACAAATCCAAGTTACTCTTTAAATAACGTGAGTTTGACCTATAATCAGCTAATTCCTGAACAAACGTTGACTTTTGGTGATGTAAATCCTAATTTTAACGATATGCCAACGCAACAAGTGTTGGGAGTTGGACTACTTAATAACAATCAAGTTGCAAACAGCTATGGAGAAATCACCATACAAGGGTATGCTCCCACAGGCAATATTGTAGAGTTGTATTGTAATCAAACATTAGTGGCATTTCAAACTGCACAAAATAGTCAATACCTCTTCGAAAATGTCAAAGTAGTTGGGTCTTCGGCAGTTTTTTTAGTGAAAGTATATGATTCTTATGGAAATGTGACAACGCGAACAATCAAAGCATTTGGAAATTCTCAATTATTAAATCAAGGTCAAACGAGTTACCAAGGTGTGGCGGGTGTATTATCTTCTGATAACAGCGTGTCAACGGCATACTTTGATGGGGAATATGGGATATTTAAGAATCTAACACTAGATTATGGTTATGCACACAATTATGATGAGAATTATTTGAAAGGCGGATTTTATTATGCTGGCAATTTAATTCTTCCCTATTCGACCTCTATCATTACGTTAAATAGTATGGAAAACAATGGTAGCAATCAATATATCACACTCTCTACACAGGTAGGGTCACTTAATATTGCAGGCTCATCAAATATCACAGGGATTTCCGATGCGAATTATACCCCTGGTCGAAATTTGGTTTCTAGTGTGGGAATGCCTCTATTTAAATATTTAAATGGAAATGTTGTATATAGCAAAAATTATTCATCAACAGGGGTCATGAGTAGCTCTTGTACACCTTCACTTTCAACGTATATATCTGGACTGTATGCGAATACAAGTTACTCTACAAGTTGGAGTGGTTATGGGGCAGCGTATCAATCTGCGGCCCTCTCTTTAGCGCTTTCTCCCATAGCGAATTTATCTTTATCCTATGGATTGAATTATCCATTTTCTCAATATACTGCGCCAACTCAAAGTTATGGAGTGGCATTTACACAACAAAATTTTCAAATTTCAGGAAACTTTAGTAGCAATTCACAAGTGGGTACAAGTGGAACATTTGCATTGAGTTATATTTTCAACTCGTCATTTAGTTTAGGTTCAGTTGCAACAGTAGCTCAAGTAAGTAATGGAAAGATTACCAATAGCGGAGAGAGTTTTTCCTTTTCAAAAACGTTTATATTGGATAATTTATTGCAAAATGATAGTAGCAACTCTCTTAATAGTGATTGGATGTATGGGCATGTATATCAAAAAGATATTGACGGTACGGTAACGCCTGTAACTTCCGGTTCAATAGAGAGCAATAAGCAGATATTTAATATCAATTCTGACGGGTCATACTTTGTATCTAATATTTCTAGCTATCCAAGTGCGGCAAAACTTGATTACTCTAAAATTACAGACTCTCCAGAATTTGCTCCAGTAGATACAACAGATACATTTTATGTTCAACCAGGGCAAGGGGTTCAGAAAGATTTAATGGTAGAACGTGTTATCTCTCTAACAGGGGTGGTAATGGTTTCGAATGACTCCCTTTTACAAGAGTGTAAATTAGAGTTGTATAAAAATGGTGCACCATTCAAGCAAATTGATTTAGAACCGATATACGAGGGGAATTTTATGATATCGGGATTACCAGCAAATGCACAGTATGAATTTAAACTGACTTATACAGGTACTAAACGGGTGAAATTGTTTAATCCAGATATTAAAGTAGATAGCTCACAAGGCTTTTTTATTGTACTACCAAATATGGGAGTAGAGGAGGTGGATGAGAAAGGTAAAAATGATTGACAATAAAAGGAGTATCGGATATAGTATGAGTGCAAGAAAAAGAAACTAGGAGGATAAAATGAGAAAAATATTAACTTTAGCAGCAGTAACGACAATCATGAGCACAATGGCATTTGCCAATATTGGATTTAGCCCAACATTACCAACATTGACGCTTTCAGGAAATAATTATTCAACAAAAATGTATCTTTTCAATCAAGGAGATACATTAGAAAAGTATCAGTTACAATTGGTTAACAATAACAGTAAAGCTTATCAACCGGGATATATTGGCAATAATCTAGTGATATTCCCAAGTCAAATTGCAATCCCTCCACATAGCAGTCAAGCAGTCACTATTTTTGTAAAAGACCCTAAACAAGTGACGCAAGATGGAGAGTATTGGTCAACATTGGTATTCCAGCCTGTTCAAACAGGATTTCATCCAAATACGGACAATACGATGGGTGTAACATTTATGACTGGAACGACTGTTTATGTATATAAAGGACAGATAAATTATACGGGAACATTTACCAATTTCGCTATATCTCAAGGTAACTTAACAGGAAGTATTCAAAACACAGGAAATGCTAATTTAAGACTTGTAGTATCGATGTCAAATGGTTCTACGTCAAATAGCAATGAAGTTTTAGTATATCGTGGGAGTACATATAGTGTGTCCGCTCCTATTCCGAGTAATTTAGTAGGAAAAGCTTTGAATGTGACAGTGACTAATGAGACAAATAACCAAGTAATGTACCAAACAAATATTGCGAAATAGGTGAATGAAATGAGAAAAATTACACTAATAACAGCCCTTATCGGAGCAGTAATTCTTTCAACCTTTTCATTTGCAAGTAATGTATTGGTAGCAAATTATAAAGGCCAAAAAATTACCACAAATCAAGTATTAGCATTTAATAGCATCAATTCGCCTTATTTACTTCCTGAAATATCCGGAAGCTCAGTATATTCGTATACTCAGTGTGTTGTAATGGCAGATATGTATAGCGGTAATATAGCTAAAGATTCAAATTACTCAAAGGTGTTGCAGACATTTCAACCTATCATTCAAACAGCAATGGTGGAGAGATATGTATTGCTTCCTACTCAAAAACCAACGCAAAAATACTATCAAAATCTTTTCAAAAAATATCAATCCAATTACACAACACCACCCTATTACAATGTCACATATATTGTTACAAAGGATATGAGTGGGGCTTCTTTAGCTAAAAATTTACTTGCAACGAACGGAGATGTTGTAAACTTTATCTCAGGAAATAGTTTAGTGGTATCGGGCAGTAGCTATATTAGCCAATGGAAAGGGGATTCTAATATTTCTAATTTGAAATTGCAACAAGCATTATCGATGGTAACGAGTGGTGGTGCAATTCTAGGACCTCAAATTAATAATGATGGAACGTATAGCGTTATAAAAGTAAATCAATATCAAGCGCCGATGGCTCTAACTATGGAACAAGCGGGTCAACCGTTTATGAATTTTGCCAACAATTATTATGTTAATGCTTATGGCGAAGCGATTGTAAAATCTGTATTTGAGAAAAATGTTAAATGGAATCAAGCGTTTTTAGCCAAGATAAAATCTGGTGAAGTACCTCAAGATATAACCATGCCTATTTTTACATTTCAAGGAAAAACGTATACTATTTCAGATTTATTAAAAACTGAATATAAAAATTCTTTGCCGATGACACTTCTTTCAAACCTTCAAGATTCACAAGAACTGAATGCAAGTGCGATGAGATTGGTGTATCCTCAAATAGAGAGTATTCTATTCAAAAAAAATAATTTGAATAAAGGTTCAAATTACCAGACGTATGAAAATGTTGCAAAAGTGGTAACACTCGCTAAAATTATGTTTTTAGAGCAATATTATACTCCCGCAGTGGCAACCCCACAAGAGGTAGCGGATGTCATATCAGCAAATGCTCAAAATTTAACTTCTTTAAGTCAAACGGATAAAGAGGGCGCAGCAACGAATTATATCAAGACTCAAAAAGCTTTGAAAAGTTGTGGTGAAGCGGTTCATAACGGAATGCAAGCTGTTGTGTGGAATCAACCATTTTTAACACGTAATAAAATTGATATTTCAAAATATTCACAAATTCAATCAAATTAATAAGGCTATGTTACAGAAAATAGTTGTTAGAAAAAATCAAAAATCGTTTCTTTCGTCACTTTGGCATTGCCCCAAAGTAACCAAAAGTCTAGCCTACTGAGATTTTGCTACTCCATACGAGCCATGCATAGCAAGGATAGTTTTGTGCAAGCTCAGTGAAAAGACTACGCATTTCGCTAAGATGTCTCGCAAACTCGCTTTGCTCAAACAGTGCGAGAAATCTCTGTTCGAAAAGCGCGAACGCGACTTTTAAGCTCAACTTCGTTTTGTGTAGCACTCTCTCCTAAATCCTCTCTCATGGTATGAAAGAGGACTTATGCTTTACGCAAAATCTCAAGGGCAATTTAAATTCAAAACAACTATTATATAGAACACAACCATTAATAAAAGGAGTTAGGTATGAGGGGAAAAATGATTACACTATTTTTTTCACTGATAGCGGCAAATGCTTTTGCAGATGTAACGCTATATGATATTAATACAAGCCAACCAGTGACGCAGTTTTACTCCTCAATGCCTCCTATTATTCAAGAGATGACAGGCCCATTTTATTTTTCTGGATTTTCAAAAAATACTCTCGATTTCCATTATGAATTGGTAGGTGTGAGTGGAGATGGAAAAAGTTACTGGCAGTTTCAAATATCTAATCCTAATTTGTATGGCTTAAACTACACTTGTGAATTATATGTTCAAATAAATGGAGTGAATCAACCTCTGCCTGTTTTTTCGACAACTCTGAGCTCAAGCAATAATTATAGTACAAATGTAGAGTTCGATGTGAATAATTATTTACAAGCAGGGTTTACTCAAACCCCAACTGTAAAAGTAGCCTTGGTACAATTTCTCAATGGAACAGGACCGAATACGCAAAATAATTTGACAGGCGCATTGAACGTGAACATTATATGAAAATTAATAATTAAAACAAACAAAACATATTGAATTATTATAAACAGTGTGATATAATCTATGGACTAAAAGGGGGTGGAAAATGGTAAAAAAACCCTTTTTTTTGCAAAATGTCATTAAAATAATGATTTCAGCATTTATTTTTATGTGCTTGGTTCATGGAGCATTAGGGTATTCTGCGTCAGAAGTTACCTATGGATTTACAGGAACTATTTTAGTCCCTACAATGAATATCGAGTTTGCAGCAGTCAATGTAGTTGGGGATAATGTGGGAAATGAACAAGGATTGATACAAAAAATCCCTTCACAGTTAGGAGGTACATGCAAAATTGTATTTCAAAAAGGGGTCCCGATTACTAAAGAGACGGGGGGCATTTATAACTATGATGGTGTACCTCAAATCGTAGTAGGCAATGGGACAAAAACGGATGGCCTTCTCAGATTAACATTTATATCTTCAAGCATCGAATCATCAGGGTATATCCCTCTTAATTTTTATGTTTGGTCAGTATCGGTAAGTCCAAATGGTTTGAATATGAATACAGATATAGAGGATAATACCTCAGTGGTATCTCAGTCAAATGGTCCGTTAGACCCTATTGTCCCTGTCGAGTGCAGAGGAACGATAAATGCGTATATCTATAAAACATTAGATGAGGCAAAAGTAGGGAATAAATTTTCTCTCGGTATTAGAAATTGGATTACGGGAACGCCTTTACAAGAGGATAGTCAAGTGATACAGCAAACGGTAGTGATAAATTATGTAGGATAAAAGTAATGAAGGCAACTTCAAAAGGAGGGGAAGATGAAAAAAGTCATATTATTAACAACAGCAAGTGTGTTGATATCATCACTGTCATTCGCTTATGATTCATCAGCGGTAAAGTATGCTTTTTCAGGAGTAGTAGGAGGAAATAGTACATTAAGTTTTGCAGCGGTTACTGTAGTAGGAGGGACAACTCCAGCAGTAGCAGCACCTCTTTTAATGGCACTGCCAAGTACCATTACAGGAGTTCCTAAAGCGGTATTTTCAGCAAGTACAGCGATAACAGGAACACAAGGAGGAATCTATACATATAGTACCGTTCCAACTTACAATACAGGTAGTGCAGACAATGCAGGAGCTGGAATGTTACTTATTTCCATGATAAATACTTCTGCAACAGGTGGTACAGCAGGTCAAGAGATTAACTCAAATATCTATCTCTCTGCCATTGTAGCGAGTAATTCGGCACCTAATGGGCTATCTTTAACAGGGACCATACAAGATGCGAACACGGGAACAACTTTGCTCACTATGACAGGAGCTCTCTCAACAACAACGTATTTGTTAGGAACGGGCACCAACAAAGCCATTTATCAGTTTGGGACGTTAGCCAGTGCACAACAATCTTCTAAATCATCATTTTATCTAACCAACGTGTTATCCGGAACCCCAACAGCAGCAGTGACTACAACGATAAATGAAGTATTGGTAGTAAATCTAATCTAACAATAAAGGTGAAGTAAGGAGGGAAGAATGAAAAAACTGTGTCTAGCCATATTGGCATTAACAGCGTGTGCAGTATCATTGAGTGCCACGCAAAATATAAATATCAATGTAGTAACATTGAGTCCAAGTAGCATTATTTTTAGAAATGTATCGGATAGAAGTTACGTACAATATATCAACTGGACTTTACCGACCATAGCGGTGAATACAGCCTATCCAGCAGATAATTCAGACCCAGATGGAAATTCAGCGGGACCAGGGTCAAAGTTGATATCCTTTTTCTTACAAGGTGGTTCAACGGCAGTATCGCAGAATTTGACAATTACAGAGTCGCTTTCGGCAGGAGCGACAATGTTGGGCATGAATGGAGTTCAGGTAACGTTACAACATTTAGTTAATGGGTCATCAGCGGCGACGGTATTAAACAATATCACCTTGGTAGCGGGCGCTACGGCAACAGAAGGTAACGTGGTAATTGCAAATACTCCTTTTGTATCAGCAGACACAACAGATTCGACAACGACATTTAACAGTAGTCTCTCTACACAATATGTGTATAATTATTACTCTTTGAAATACTCTGTGGCGGGTAAGACCCCAACAACATCGGGCTCATTATCAGGAACACTGGTAACGACGGCAACAGTATATTAAACAAGACGCACTAAAATGGAGGAGTTATGAAGAGAAAAATATTAGGCATAGGAGTAGGACTAGCACTGGCGAGTTTGGCCATGAGTGAGAGTTTAACTACAACGATGTCTGGACAAGTGACAAGTGTGACGGGGCTTACTATTTATGGAGCGTATTCAAGGCAAGATGCCATGGAGATAAGTTCTAATATAGCGGGAGCTATGACAGCTATCAGTGGGAGTAATCCCGTATATATTTTATATAATCCATTACCAGCGGGAATTGTAACGAGTGGGCAGCAGGCGAATACAGTAAATGGTATTGGTTCATATTTACCAGATGGGGGAACAGGGAACTTTGTGGTATTTAGAGTTATGAATGAAGCGTATACAGCACCTGTAAATATGAATTTGAGCTGGACAGTCACCACACAAGGAATGAATGGACTCTCTCTAACTTCAAGTGCGTTATTTGCACTTAATTCAAGTGGTAATGGATATGCCCCAATTGTAAATCCAATTATATCTAAAGATGGTGGTTCGTCTACAACTTCAGTCACTTTAGGAAGTTTTGGAGAGTATACATCAGGTGTGGATGTAGGTAATGATTCATCGAATAGAAATGCAATCTTTTTAAATTTGGATTTAACAGGAACGCCATCAAATAATGGTGTAGTAGGTTCTCCAGATTCAGTTTATATACAACACGTACTTGTGTTGAGTGAAGTATAAGGGAGGCAAATATGAAAAGAGTCAAATTATTACTATCGCTCATTATATTTGCCGTATCGGCAGTAATGAGCTATGCAGCAGGTGGCACGGCAATGGTATCGGCACAGTACCCCATAGAGGATCCGAATATCATATGGTTTTATGATGGTACCAATAGAACAGTTCTATTTAGTCAAACAGGGTCAGGTTCATTTGATGGAGCAGAGTTTACAATACCAGCCGGGGTAAAAGATGTACCGTACAGTATGGAGAATGAAAATATACAAAATAATTTGGTATTGGTGGCAGGAAATGCAACGGCAAATGTGGGAGTAGCGATATGGTATAACAGCGCATCGTCGGTATCTGGAGCAGCCGGCATACCCATAAAATTAATCCATTGGGTAGGCGCACCAGCGGTAGCAAGCTATATTTTTGGAGCAGCAGACAGTTATCAAACATTGAGTTTTACGGATAATCTATTAGTAGCAAACGCAGAGACGGCTACAATTACCCGAGCAAATAATCCAACGGTAGTAAAAGGCGAAACGGATACGACCACATCAATTAACATCGCAGGAAGTGGTGCATACACTAAAAATTATTATCAGCTTTTGTTTAATATGAGCAATATTGTACCAACGGCTACAGGAAATATTACAGGTGTAATGGCCATGTCATTTATTTTCGAATAGAATTTATAAGAGATACTATCAAGAATAAGAGGCAATTTCTGAGGGTAGAAATTGCCTCTTACTTATGAAAATTACAGTATATAGCAGTTTTCCTAAATGTTTGTAAATTCAACTTTTCTCACTTTATCAAAGTAGGAGAATCTAGGATAGTAGATTACGAGAGTTTAAGATGATGGGGTGTTTTTAAACCATACAAGCCATTAGGTAAATTGCTATAGGTCATGAAGGCAACTTCAAAAGGAGGGGAAGATGAAAAAAGTTATAGTATTAACAATGGCTAGTGCGTTGATATCATCACTGTCATTTGCTTATGATGCATCAACAGTAAAGTATGCGTTTACAGGAACAGTAGGAGGAAATAGTACATTAAGTTTTGCAGCGGTTACCGTGGTGGGAGGGTCAACTCCAGCACAAGCAGCACCTCTTTTAATGGCACTGCCAAGTACCATTACAGGAGTTCCAAAAGCGGTATTTTCAGCGAGTACAGCGATAACAGGAACCCAAGGAGGAATTTATACGTATAGTACAGTTCCTACGTTTAATACAGGGGCAGGGGATAGTGCAGGGGCAGGAATGTTGCTTATCTCAATGATTAATACCAATGCAACAGGTGGTACAACAGGTCAACAAATTAACTCAAATATCTATCTTTCTGCCATTGTAGCAAGTAATTCAGCCCCTAATGGATTATCTTTGACGGGAACGATACAAGATGCGAACACGGGAACAACCTTGCTTTCTATGACAGGAGCCCTTTCGACAACAACGTATTTGTTAGGAACAGGCAGTAACAAATCCATTTATCAGTTTAGTACGTTAGCTAATGCACAAAAGTCCTTGCAATCATCATTTTATCTAACCAATGTGTTATCGGGAACTCCCACAGCAGCAGTGACGACAACAATCAATGAAGTATTGGTAGTAAATCTCATTTAACACAAAGTGAAGCAAGGAGGGAAGAATGAAAAAACTGTGTCTAGTCATATTGGCATTAACAGCGTGCGCAGTATCATTGAGTGCGACACAAAATATTAATCTCAGTGCAGTAACATTGAGCCCAACGAGTATCATATATCGAAATGTATCGGATAGAAGTTATGTACAATATATCAACTGGACTTTACCGACCATGGCAGTAAATACAGCCTATCCAGCGGATAATGCAGATCCTGATGGAAATTCAGCGGGGCCAGGGTCAAAATTAATCTCCTTTTTCTTGCAAGGTGGATCGACAACAGTAAGTCAGAATTTGACAATTACAGAGGCACTTTCCGCAGGAGCAGTTATGCTTGGCATGAATGGGGTGCAAGTGACTCTTGACCATATTGTGTATGGAGTTGGAACATCATCGATTTTAAATGATATCACCTTAGTAGCAGGGGCTACTGCAACAGAAGGAAGTGTTTTGAATGATCCATTTGTAGCGGCAGGAGAAACAGATAGTACGACAACATTTAACAGTAGTATATCGACACAGTATGTGTATAATTATTATGCATTGAAATACTCAGTAGCAGGTAAGACGCCAACTACAGCGGGTTCACTATCAGGTACATTGGTAACAACAGCAACAGCCAATTAAAGACGCACTAAAATGGAGGGGTTATGAAGAGAAAAATATTGGGAATAGGGGTAGGATTAGCGTTGGCGAGCTTAGCCATGAGTGAGAGTTTAACTACAACGATGTCTGGACAAGTGACTGATTTAACGGGGTTGACCATAGCTGGGGTATATAGTAATATTACGACCCCAATTGATTGGTTGAGTACAGGAGTATCAGGCAATTTAACAGAGATTGGAACTGTAACACCAGTATATATTAAATACTATCCTATGCCAGCAGGGATAGCAAGTACAGGCCAGCAAGCGTTTTCGGTATCGGGAATTGGAAAATTCGATGTTACAGGTGGAAGTGGAAACTATGTATTTTTCAGAGTGCTTGATCAAAGCTATACTGGCTCCCCCATTACCCTTAACTTAAGTTGGACAGTAACTACTCAAGGAATGAATGGAATGTCACTGACAAGTAATGCATTGGTAGTAAGAAATGATTCATCACAATATGCTACTCAAATTCCTAATCCTATTATCAGTGCAGATGGAGGGTCATCGACATCATCTGCTTCTATTACTAACTTTGGCGAGTATAATACAATTGTAGGTGCAATGAATGATATTTCGGAGACGCGTAACTATATTCAGTTAAATCTAGATTTAACAGGGACACCAAGTAATAATGGTACGGTAGGTGTACCGGATTCGATTTATTTACAACACGTACTCGTGTTGAATGCAGTATAAGGGAGGCAAATATGAAAAGAGTCAAATTATTAATATCACTCATTATATTTGCCGTATCGGCAGTAATGAGCTATGCAGCAGGTGGCACGGCAATGGTATCGGCACAGTACCCCATAGAGGATCCGAATATCATATGGTTTTATAGTGGAACTACAAGGGCAATACTTTTTACTCAAACAGGTTCTGGAGCATTTAATGGCACTAACTTTACACTTCCAGCAGGGGTAAAGGATGTCCCTTATAGTATGTCAAACACAGATGTACAAAATAATTTGGTATTGGTAGCAGGAAACAATACGGCCTCACTAAATGTAACGATGTGGTATTCGGAAGTTGCTCCAGGAACGCCGACAGGAGTAACTGGAATTCCAATTAAATTAATTCATTGGGTTGGCACTCCAGCTACAGAATTTTATGTTTTTGGAGATGCATCGAGTTACCAAATGCTAAGTTTTACAGATAATGTAACTGGAACAGGGACGCCTATTTCGGCGACGATTTTGCGAGGGGAATATCCTACGGTTACTAAAGGAGAGACGGATACAATCTCATCTATGAATGTGGCAGGTTCAGGAAGTTATACAAAAAACTATTATGAGCTTTTGTATAATATGAGCAATCTTGTGCCAACAACAACAGGTTCTATTTCTGGTGAAATGAGAATGAGTTTTATTTTTCAATAATATTAAAATAATTAAGGCGATTTCTATTCTAAGAAATCGCCTTTGTCTTTAAAATAGTGTATAATTAGATGAAGAGAAAAAAGTGCAATTTATAAAAATTTATCATGTAAGGGGAGTATATGAGGATAAAAATGCGAGCATTTAGGTTAACGGATGCTGATGAGATGTTTCGGATATTTCAAGATGAAAATTTTAGAGCAACACTCTATATGGCACAAAATTTTCCGCCTTCTATTACAGAAATCACCTCTTTTGTTCAAGAGAGTATGACGCAAAAGCCGGATAGGGTCAATTTTGTTTTAGAGCGTGTAGAAAATGGCGAGTTTATCGGTGGGGTGACCATTAAAGATATCGATTACCGTCGTGGGGTATGTTCATTAGGATTTTGGATTGCCCCAGAACATCAGAGCTTCGGGTACGGCTTTGAGGGGTTAATGTTGGTGTGTCGGTATATTTTTGGAGAGCTTAGAATGCAAAAGATTGCCCTGAACTGTTTTGAATTTAATATAAAGGGTTTAAAACTCTATCAAAAAGCAGGATTTTTACAAGAGGGCATTTTAAGGCGAGATATATTGAGAGAGGGAAAGTTTTATAACACCATAGTGATGGGTCTTTTGAAAGAGGAGTTTAAAAGTTGATAGAGAGGATGAAAAGAGGTAGATATGAATAAAAAGTCAATTTTTTTTACAGGACTTGGAACATTTTTAGAGTGGTTTGAGTTTGGGATATTTGGATATGTTGCCGTTTATCTTGCCCAAGATTTCTTGCCTATGGGGAAAAATCCAACCATTGAGCTCATATATACCTTTGGGATATTTGGACTGGGATATATTAGCCGACCTATTGGAGGGCTCATATTTGGGCATTTAGGGGATAAACTGGGTAGAAAGAAGATGATTGTTCTCTCTAGCTTTATTATGAGTTTTGCCATGCTTTTTACTGCAATACTGCCAACTTTTGCACAGTGGGGAGTATGGGCGATTATCTTACTCATTATCGGTCGATTGATACAAGGGATATCTACGGGCGGCGAGTACTCGGGGACACTGGTGTCACTAATTGAACAATCCACAGAAAAAAATGGCAGACGAAATAGAGGGTTTATTGGTTCGATAGGGACATTTCTTTCTAATGTGGGATTTTTCTTTAGTTTATTGATTATCAATATCTTAGAGCACTATCTTTCTAATGCGCAGATGTTGGCATGGGGATGGCGTGTTCCGTTCATTATAGGGTTTATCTTAGGGTTGATTTTCTTTGTGCTGAGAATGAGTATTGATGAGACGAAGCTTTTTACACAGGCAAAAGAGCATGCAAAAATAGAAAAATATCCCATTGTTTCTGTGTTTAAGTATCATCAAAGGGCATTTTGGATATCGCTCATTATCAGTTTACTTTCAAGTGTTTTGTACTATATCTTTTTCATCCTCTTCCCAACGCTCAATACACTGCTTGGGTTAAAAGGGTCAGTTTCAATAAATGCCATTCTTTTTATATTCGCAATTTTGATTTTACTTGCTGGGTATTTAACCGATATATTTGGAAGAAGAAAAGTTCTTTTTATCTTTGCACTGCTTACCATTATTTTTGGAATTGTGGGAATTATGATCCATCTAAACTCTGTTACAATTTATATAACGGTATTTGCTATTTTTTATGCATTCATTCTTAATTCTGCCAACTTAATGGCGGTAGAGATATTTCCTACCCATTGCCGTTATAGTGGACTTGGATTGAGTTATAATATTGCTAATGCGGTAGGGGGATTTGTGCCGATGGTGACGCTGATGATTTTTAATCAATTTCATTCACTTTCTACCATTATTCTGTTAATCATAGTGGTATTGTTGATACTTTCAATCATAATCTATTTTGCTGTTCCTGAGATGGCATTTAAAGAGTTAGAGGAGTAAACAATGAACATAGAGAGAGTGAAGTGGTCGCAGGAGAGATTTTTTGAAAATTTTCCTGGTGGATTTTCTCATCCTACGATGGTTGAGATTGGAAAAAAGCATAAGTTGACAAAGATGTATGAGATGGTACAAGAGAAATTTTGTGAAAGTGCTTTTGAGGATGTTGAGGCGGTTACAGAGGCGATGATCAAAGTGGTGTGTTCTGCTTCGGTAATAGCTGTTTTTGATAAACCTAAATTTCGTGATGGTGTACGTTTAATGAGAGAGGAAGCGAAATTTCAACTTGTCATGGGGTTAAAAGAGATGCTCTATGGCAATCAAGAGATGGGTTTCGAACTGATGAAAGGGATACTCGCAGAGTTTGGACTGGCAAAATGGAGTATTATAACAGTGATACCGGCGTATTTTCACCCGAAACAGGAGGTTTTTATCAAGCCAACGACTGTTAAGGCTATTATTGATATATATGAGCTTGAAGGGGTAAAATATCACCCCACCCCTACATGGGAGTTTTATGAAAAATACCGAGAAGAGACATTAAAAATGGCGTCAGAAGTAGATGGGTCGCTTTCAGAAAATTTAATGGCATTCAATGGGTTTTTAATGCTTTCCATGGAAGAGATGGGAATAAAAGTTTGGAAAAAATAGAGAAGAGGTAGCTCATTTAAGGGCTACCTCTTCTCTTATGGTTATTTGATACTAGAACTCTCTTTAATACTGGAGA